>Ga0310695_10000399_pt1 | contig 114252 bp, 144 predicted proteins | sample RumenRJG_04DNA_FD_203882 | JGI IMG/M metagenome (GOLD analysis project Ga0310695, IMG submission 203882) | Bovine rumen microbial communities from Lethbridge, Alberta, Canada - RJG_04 (v2) (version 2) | ecosystem: Host-associated > Mammals > Digestive system > Stomach > Rumen | place: Canada...
TTACTCCAAGCTAGTCCTGGAATATCCGCTGCTACTAAGCTTCTGAAAGTAGGCGCGGCCGCATCTCCACTTGAAGGCCCCGCTAATACTAAATTCTTATTCTGATTAGAAAATTTAATTGTAGTATTTAATGTTGTGTTTGAAGCCGTACTAGTTGTGGAAGTTAAAGGACTACTCGCTTGAACTCTAACACTAGTTACAGTACCAGTATTACTCGTTTTCGAATTCCAATTGCTAATATCGTTACTAGTAATACTATGTGCCGCACTTGCAACAAATATTGGATCGGTTTCCGTATATGAGGTTAAAAATGTGCTTCCTTTTGTAGCAGTAATTGCCCCATTGGAAGCTGTCATCGAAGTAATTGCATTACCATTACCAGTTACAGTAATAGTAGTAACCGTATCTGTAAACTTTGGACTACTTCCAACTGCAACTCCATTTATTGTATTAGCCTGAAGATTGTTCGTAAACGAGGCTGCACCATTGACAACTAAATCACCAGCTGTCAACTCGTCAGCTGATACGGATGAACCAAACGATACAGCACCAGTTACATTTCCACCGGTTAATTTCAAATAAGTGGTTTTAATTGTATTACCATCCGCATCTGCAGTCGCGCGCGAAGCCGTACCAGAGAGGTTTCCTTCGAACGTTGTTGCATGGAGTGTGCCTGCCGTTGTTGTGAGATAGACGTTTGAATCAAAATTCAATGTTCCTGTAGAAGTACCAGTTGTTGAAGTACCCGCAAGAAAAACTTTTGTCGTATTTGCTTGTGAAGTTTGAACTTTATTATCTGTATAAGAAGTTATATACCCTTTCCCCTCAACAAAAGCCGCGACTGCTTGTGAGGTTGGAAGGTTTGTAGAGGTCGACGTCGCACTTATGGATGTATCAACGCCTTTTGCGCCCGCGGCATTAAGTGCATAAGTTGTAGTTGCTGGTCGACCATTTGAATCTAAATAAATAGGTTGTGTGGTTGAACCTTTTCCATAGGTACCATCTGAATTGATAATTTTTTCTGCAGTAGTACCCACACCACCACCAATTGGTGTAGTAGAATTTCCTATATAAAAATTCTGAGCATGAACTTTACCTTCGGCATCAATCCAAAATTTATAATCCCATTGTTGAGTACTATAATTATCATTCAAATCATATAATAAGTTTTCTAAAGAATTATTTGCCGCTTTTTGAGTACGTATATATATAAATTTATCATTTCCTCTACCAGAAGGTGAATCACTATAAGGAGCATGTATACCAAAATCCCAATATTTATTATTACTATCTTGTGGATAATGTAATACAGTATCATTATCGCTATACCATCCAGTATGAATACGATTGGTCGATAACCTCCAAGTAGAAGCATCTCCTAATTGTATAAAAGATGACCCATGACCAATTATCTTTGCGGTATTATGTAAATTATAATCATCATAATTTCCAATTTCCCAATAATTGGTTTCAATTCCACCAGCAGGGGTGTAACCAGTACCTATACGTCCATCTAAAGCCTCAATTGTACCATGTACATAAACACCAGCATTTAATCCAGATTCTAACCCTTGTGATACACGAAAATATTTAGTAATGATATCACCATTAATTAAATCAATTTTTGTACCGTTGCTTGAAAACTTAGAATCAGAACCTCTTGTATAATTTCCACTTTGAAGTGTTCCATTTGCGCCAATTATTAATTGTGCATTACCAGTTGAAGGATTATTAAATGTTAACGCATCTCCAGTCCAAGATGAAAGTGTGGTAATTCCATTTCGTAAGAAAATACCTGTTGCTTGAACTAAACTATTAAAACCTCCGCTCGCTGGATTATTTTTATAAGTTGTTCCAGGTACATTCGTTACATATGAACCCGCTGGCACATTAGTAGCTGCTGTTTTTTGTCTCCAAAAATATTGATTTAAATCACTAATTGCAGAACTTGCGCCTTCGGCAATAGTTTTGGCTTCACTGGCAGTCGTATTTGCTTGATTTGCAGTTTGATTTGCAGTATTTGCAGTACTATTCGCAGTATTAGCGATTTGATTTGCAGTATTTGCAGTACTATTTGCTGCAGCCGCCGTACTCATGGCATCTGTAATACCATTGTCTAAATAAGTGACAATTGTTGGATCACCGCTATCATAAATAGTAGTAACTTTAACCCAATATTTTGGTTTTGAACTATCATAAGTTGGCGGTTGAGTTTGCCATCCAGAAGTCGGTGCCGTTGTGGTGCTATTATTTGTCGCATATAATGTTTCTATATCTGTAATGCCTCGACCGGCTGTGCCTGGCAAGCCCTCAGCACCTTGTCTTGTTTTAAGATATACTTTAGTATTGTCACTATAAGTAGTTCTGACCCATAACCATTGACCGTCTTTAACATTTGGTGGTTCATCATAAGTAAAGTCACTATCTGCAGGTTGATCAGTAGTTCCTGTAAAATATTCAGTGTTATGTCCAACTGGCACTATGCTTGTTGTGACATACTCCTCTGTACCGAAGTCATCGACTATCTGTGGATTGGTATATGGGTCTGCACTCTCTGCCGTTGGTGTGGCAAGTTCGTAGACAAGGTATACACCGCTCATAGCCGTAGTAAAGGCTGAAGCATCTGAATACGATAAATCTTTAATCCTTACAACCTGTGAATCCTTTGGCGTACATATTTCCTTGTTTGTTTGCGGTTGGCTATTGACCGTCCCTGTCACATACTTTGCACAAACCATATTGATTGGCAAATAATATGTCCCTAACTGTTTGAAATCTGATATAACAGACGATGTGAATATCTCATTGGTAGAATTATACGTCCACGCCAGCGTCCCCAAGTCCACAATGCCATACTTCCTTGTAACCGTACCGTCACTTTCATAGGTATCTCCGTCATAGTACAGATTATTGCTTGCATCTAACTTCGGAATACCACGAAGCGTGAGTGATGAGTCAAGTGGGTAAGAATGTTTGACGTATGCTTCGTACTCTCCGTCACGTTCTCCGTCCCAGTGAAGGTTGATGCAGATGTCGTTTTTGTAGGTTGCGCCATATTCAGACCCCATGTAAAATGCTAAAAAGCAAGTATTTGCGCTAGTTGTAAAAGTCGTAGGAGAAGAATTTGTTTTGATAAACGTCTTTTCACTGTCGTACTCAAGAACATTACCTGCAAGCGTGCCGTGCTTGAAAAAGTAGGTTGTGTTCGGCAGACATGGGATAAAGTTTTTACTTCTAATCCTGTTAGTTGAAGCGTCTTTTTCGCCACTGTTGGTATTAAATCCGCCTAACTCCCACTCTTCGTCCCAAGCATTAAACCTAACCATATCGTGGCTACTCACGCCCTCAACGTGCTTCAGTTCTCCTGCGTTGTATGCGTAGTATGGCTTTGGGAAAAGTTTTCTGAACCAAGCAACTCCTGCACCTGCATTGGCTGTTTCAAGGGAGTAGATGTAGTCTGCTATGGTTGAGCCGAACATTTGGGTGAGGTCGAAACTCTGTGGATAGAAGGTGATGTTGTAAGTGTTCCCACTAACTATTTTTATAGTTCCTTGGTCTGAAGCATTGCTTGGATATTTGCCCATTGTCCACTTTAATTTGCTGTCTGTGTCTATAAATGTATATAAGCAGACGTGGTCGGTTGGCAAACCCAACACATTCCACTCTCCTCCGTTGACTGTTCCTGTTGCGGTTCCGCTCAAAGTTATAGTGCCATTATTATTATTTGTAAATTGTACACCTTGTATCGTTCTTGTTTCTCTTATTTTTGCAAAGCTTATTAACTGATTCCACGCTACCGTACCGCCGACAAGCATATCCTTAAGTCTGTTGCCTTCTAATGACGATCTGAAAGTATAAGGCTCTTCATCAATAAAACTATTCTCTTCACTAATCGCATACTTTACAGAAGAAATTTCAAGTGCATCTCCTTTCTGTCCAGTTGCACCAGTAATACACACAGCATTACCAATAATATCACTAGTTGCTTGTGTACCACTCTTATGAGTACGTGTTCTTTGCCATATATAATAACCTGATGCCCAGGCTGGTCTAGTAGTTGACCAGCCCAAGTCATTTTGTTCAGGTGGAGTAGTAGTAGACTGATTACGATTATATTCTACTACAATACTTTCTATATCATTCGTATCGGTAATTGTTATTGTTCCATATGAAACTTGAGCCATAACATTACCTCCTAGTTAACTTCAACTTTTACATCTGCTGTAATTTTTGAATTGATTAAACTTCCATCTATATAAATACATTTACCAGTTGTGGCCGGTTTTCTTTTACTACTATCAAGTACATTATCATCTGGTCCACGATATGTCCAAGTATAAGTACAAGTAATTGTAGCCGGCGCCCAAGAACTTCCAGTCTTTTTATATAAAACCGCATTTCCTCGCGCAGCTACTGTATCATCAGTACTAGTTGTACTTGTTGGCTTAGTACATACAATACAGTAAGTTGCATTACTATCAGCGTCTGATGTAGCAGTCACAGCCTCTATATTCAAAGGAATTCCATCAATTTCTTGTCCATCTCTAGTAACTCTTACATACATCGCACCAAAACCCTGTCCATTTTTAATTTGAGTACCAATAGTTGAATGAACACTTACTTGAATCGGGTCCATCTTATCAATAAATGATACATAAGAACGATACTCGTTGCTACTACCAGATGGATAAGTAACTATGACTCTAAAAGAACCAAAGCCATCAACTGCACTAGCACCAACTGTTAAAGTTTTTCCACTTGCTGAAGCACCTGTTTTTAAAGCACCATATCCATCGCTTCCTGCGCCGGTGCCACCATATTGTTGCCAAGTGTAAGTAGCATCAGACTCAGTGATAGGAGTATTACCATCCAATACGTTAGCTATTGCTGTAAGTTGCCCCTGACTATTTTCCCAGACAGTACCTTGAGGTGTTTCAATTAATACCATTACAGCCTCTTGTGCTGCAGAATTACGTGCCCAAGTAAATAATTTAGAAATTTCAGTTGGTGTAGTATCATCTACTAATGTTCCTGTATTATCATAATGTTGACCAGTTACTTGGAAATTAAGTTGTGCACTACCTTTAGTAGCTAAAGTTGTGCCTGCTGGTATAACATAAGTAATCGTATTTCCACTTACGGTTTTTGTAATTGATTTTCCACTTGGTACAGTAAACCCACTAATATTTGGTACTGTAATAGTGGTTGGTCTAGTGGTAGTACCTTGATAACCAGTGAAATGAATTGTAATAGGATAATCAGCAGCTAATTTATTACTTGCAAGACAAGGAATACTTTCTGCTTCATTATCTATAACAACGTTGATGGCGCCGAGGCCCTGTTTTCCATCAGCTCCTTTAGTACCATCTTTAGTAACTGTTACTGATTGAGAAGCTAGTTGTTTTGTAAAACTACTATCTTCATATAATACTGCACGAAATACTTGAACACTTGTGCCAGCAAAAGTATAAGTTAAAGTACCTCTGGCAGTTGTATTGTCAGTACTAACTACACTATTATCAGCAAATACTCTAATAAATCCATTATTCCATGTAGTAGTTGTATTACCAGTTGTTTGTTTAGCTGTAAATGTTACTTGTGCCGGACTGTACGTTCCTGCCTCATTTTTATTAACAGCTACTACATCTGCAACAATATCATAAACAACTGGGTCTTCTCCATCTTTACCAGCTTTAACTTTAACTAATGAAAATTGCTTTTCAATACGTTGAGTATTATCTGTTTTATTAACACAACTAAATGTTATATTACCTGTATCAACTGCGGCATCCATGCCTGTAACTTTTACATAAGTGTAACCTTTATCAGTATTGTCTGGGTCACTCCAAGTAGTACCATCTTTGGAAACTTTATAAGTTATGCCAGTTGTTCCATTAATCGTAATATTCCAATTAGGAGTATCTGCATTACCATTCTTATCATAAATAGTAATTTTAGTTGTAGTAGCATCTCCAAATGCGCCAGTTGTTGGATTACCATTTTTATCTGCTGGTATCATTTGGTCATCATTAGTAAGAGTGGCAGAAGCAATCATACCTCCATCTCTTAACTTAGTAATTGTAAATATATCAGATACTTCATTACCATCTATATCTACAGCTTCAAATTTGACTGTTAGAGAGTCACCCGTAAAAATACTTGCTCCACTTACTTGTTGATTTTCAAAAACTTTTAAAGTTGATGGACTACCAGAAGTAATATTTTGCTCACCACCAGGTCCTGTAGTTGGATAAGACAACCAGCTATTACCTGACTTATACTTCCAACCAACTGTAGTAACATTACTATAAGTAGCAGTTAAAAGAATTGGTGATGCCCCTGCTTGTTTTAAATTACCAGTAGCATCATAAGCAAATACATTATTACCGCTAATTTTTACAGTCTTTGCTGAACTACCACGACTAATTAAAGAAAAATCAATGCGACCAGTTGCTTCTAATTCTTCAGTACCAAAATCTGGTGGTGAAAAATAAGCCGTAACCTCATAAGTTACTATAGGACTACCTATAGTTAAAATATTTGCATTAATAGTTAAACTTTCTTTCCTTGCTGTATCTGCAACCACTTCATTAGAAGTAAATTGCGCTTCCACTCCATTTACATATTTTTTCCAAGTATATCTTGATGCAGTTGTCTTATTCGTACCTGCATAAAATGCAACCGGAGTTATTACTAATGGATTATTATTTTCGGCCCAGTTAGGTGAGTAAGCAGTAGCACTACTCTCATCTGGATTATAAATTTGAGTTTGTGCCTTATTCGCCTGTGGATAAACCGAAAATTCACCCACGTCGGTTATATCAACAATTGTTATAGAACCATAACTAGTTGTTGCCATTGTCCTTTTTCCTCCTAAAACTCTACTTCACATTTAAAAATTGCTTTAGATGCAACATCTTCTGGGCCTATTGTTATACTTTGACCACCAGGCAGCCTTGCCCATGTCTCATCTTTAATTCCATCTTTGTCATATTTAACCCAAGTAAATTTAGTTACTTGGTCGGTTATTTCATGTTCTGGGTCCATTCCACTACCTTGATATACATGACAAGTTAATGTCGCTCGTACATCTTGACGTACAAACATATTACCAGTTGAAGAATCAATTATTACAGTAATTGCATCTTCTCCATCTTGTCCAGGGGTTATTGGAATCGGATTCTCATCATCGTCATAACCTTCATAAATTGTATCTGCATTAATTATTAATCTATATTCGTTGGCTGTTTTATCATAATAATAAGTAATAAAGTTTTTATTGTCTCCTATATACATATTATTAGTATAAATACCTTGTGTACCTATCATATTATTATATATAGAAGAATTAACATTAATATTACTTTCTATTGGGTCAGGTAAAGTACCTAAAATACCTCTATATTTATAACTAACTTTTGGAGATTTGCTTGGATCAATAATAGTCTCAAACAAACTTATTGCACGACGTGGTAAATTAACAGTATTATCTGAACTATTAATTCCAATTCCATAATTAGATGAACCATCTTCACGGCCCATATCTACAAGCGCGCCGCCCTCAAGTCCTGCTAATACATCAGCTATTGTTTGATCTTGTTGAATAACACCATTAATAAATTGTATACCATTCTCTAAAGTAACTTCAGCTGTATTAAGATTTACGTCCAATACTCTATATACATGAATTAATCCATTTGATAATAAAATATTATTTACATTTGGTTCTGTTCCATCGGTAGTATAATTACTAATTTTACACCAGCTTTGGAACTCTGTATGCATTTCATAATATTCATTTTCATGTGGATTACCCACAGGTGTATCAACTATTATATATCCATAATTTCCTTTAATATAATAAGTTTTTGAAATATCTATAGTAGTATCTTCACTTAAAGTATAAACTGCTTTAGCAAATAATGCTGGTTTTTCAACCTTTAAAACCAAACTATTACCACTAATTCGTGCAGATTTAATGGTGGAAGATGGTCTAAAAATAAATATACCACCAACCGCTTGAATTTCTGCATATTCAAATACGGCTGTCTTAATAGCTCCGCGTGCCGTTATATTATTGAAAACAGCATCGCCATCTTTATTAATCATCCAACCATATCCAGCCCCGTCCTCGTAATTAGAAGATTTAATTTTGGCGCTTTCACCATCAATAATAATATGTTCTTGTCCCTGACCTGTTGGACCTACATTTACTCGTCCTAAAAAATCGCCTTGTAAAGCTGTAATAGTACCACGAACATTTGCATTATTAAAAGTAGCCCCATTATCATCTATGTGCCAACCGGTTTGATTTTGTATAGACCAATTACTTGATTCAATGGCTCCTTGCGCGCCAACTGTAATTGTATCAATTACTTCTAACTCACCTAATGTACCAGTTTGTGCTTCAATATGACCTCGTGCAGTAATTTGATTAAAAGTTGCATTACCATTGGTGTCAGAAATAATAAAAGTTGGATTATTATCTGTCTGAATTGTAGAATAAATACCAACTCCGGGCTCAAGTACAATAGTATCCATAGTTAATGAATTATTATTAACTACCATACCACCGATATGACCACTTGTCGCAGTAATATCACCTGTTATATGAATATTACCTTGGTCATCAGTTTTCATTACTTCTATACCAGCATTGTTCTTTATACGAATACCATATAATGAAGGTCCTAATTGTTTAATATTTTCTGGTATTGTTGCCGGGTCTGTATAAATTGGGTCACCTTCATGCCAATTTTCTTGTTTCCATTCAAGTGCACCAATTTTAATTTTTTCATTTAATTGATTATTAATAGTATTTAAAACTCTAAAATCATTATCTGAAGTAATTTCTACTCTACCACCGCCAGGATATGAATTTTTTATAAAAAATCCGTCCCAAGTAACAGCGAAATGTGCTTTATCTTTAATTTCTTCTAATGTATAAGGTTTTAATGAATTTCCATTTTTTATACCATATAAACCATTTTGGTCATATCGTACAAAAGTTTGCAAATCATAAGCACTTATTATATTACCTTCAGCATCAGTCATTGTTCCATCAGATCTATATGCACTAATACCAGCTTGATCCCAACGGAAACTCGGACTATCACTATTTCCAATAGTTATTAATTTCGTGCTTAAACTTCCAGTAATTATGGCATCAGCATTAACACCAAAACCATCAATTACATTTTTCCAGGTATTACCACCATCAGCAGAAACTGAAATTCCCTCATTATTAATTATAACACGATTAGTAGGATTAGTCAAATTCCGTATTAAAATTTCATTACCATTAATAGTAATAGAACCATCAGTGGTTAAGGCGTATTTTTGACCGCTAATATTATTTAAAGAATTAAGTAATACATCAGAATTAATCGTGCCATTTGCATCAAGTAAAGTACTTATTTTGGCATAAGTAGCTTCATTATATTGCACAGTTTGAACTGTTGCGCTAATACGTTGAAACAAATCTTCAAACCGTGTTTTATAATTTTGAACAGTAATAACATTATTTTCTGGCTCTTCTAAATGCCATTCAACTTCTGATACTATTACTTCTTCTCGCGCGGGAGTATATATAAACTCAGGATTTTCTTCTGTTCCTATATTCTCTTTAGTCCACCCGAAAAATTCAGTATCTTCTACATAAGTTTTATCTCCAGCATCAAATGTATACCATTCAAACCCTTCAATTTCACTTATTTCAACTACATTAATTGTATATGAAACTGCAGGTTGCGCTGAAGTATTACTAACTTGTAAAGCATCAAGATAATAACGTTCAGAATCTATATAATCTGTTGAATTCCAAGTTCCTTCTTGAATAAAATGACTATATTTATTATTAAATTCTTTGGTAAGCTCATCTTTTTGTTCTCGTAATTCTTCTATTTCATCTTCGATACCAAAAGTGGTTTTATCACAAGAAATTTTAATTGTAAAAATTTTATTATCATTAATAGTATATTGCGTTTCATCCGCAGAATAATTTTGCGGAACACTTTCAATAATAAAATTCGTTTCTTCTGTTTCTATGTCAAAGAATCTCTTAGTAATAGAGGTTGTATATTCATGCGTTCCTACTCTAAACTGTATTCCAGGGAAAAATTCGTTTAATTCTACAAAAACGTGTCTTTGTAAATTAACATCTTTACCCGTCCAAATTTTAATTTTATAATTTTCAGAACCTTTTAATGTATCATGAATAATCCAATATTCTTTATCAACATTACTTAATAAACCACTATAATTATTAATTGTGGCAGATGAAACATAAATTTCTCCTAAGGTTTTAAGAACATTTTCTTCTTCAGTTAACTTTGATGCATTAATATCTTTAATATATTCAATTACAATATCTGGTTCTAATATAGTACCATATATTGTAAATTTTGTCGCACCATTATAACTTAATATAACTTCTTCAGATTCATTAGTTATATTTTTTTCTTCGCCACCAATAAATTCATATTCAGCATTCCAAGCTTGAATAGTCACAGTAATGTTTGAATCAACAACAGGAACACCACTTAAAGTAAAAGTTTGATAATCGACTTCACTATCTACTCTATCAAAAATATCTGTTGCATCGATTCCATCTAAAACTCCGTTATGAATTTCTTGATATTTTTCATAACTAATTCCAGTTAATTCCTCAAACTTCGCAAGTGCATCCATTTGAGTATCTTGTGCAGTTTCAATTAAAGTGGTATATACATCACGATTACTATTAATTTTAGTTAAAGCTAATTCTAAATTATTACGTTCTGTATTTTTTTCTTTTAAATCTTTATTTAATTTAGCAAATTTAGTTGAATAAGTTAATCTATCTTTTTCTACTTCTTCTTTATTTAATAATCCTTGATTATAATAATAATCAAAATTTATGATATAAGATTCTCCACTTTGATTAGAAGGAGCATTTGTAATAGAAATATATCCTTCATCAACTAAATCAGATTGAGATTGATCAATTATTAATTTTGTTACAATTTCATCAGAATTTATATTACGTTCAATAGATGAAAGATTAACTCCATATTTAAAACCCGCCCAATTTTCTTTCCCAGCATATTCACGTAAATATACATATTTGTTTGGCCGTCCATTGGTTTTTGTAATATATCCTCTATCATCATGATCAACTACTAAATCAATCCAACATTCAAATGTTTCAGCAATTGTTTGAAGTATATTAAAACAATTAGATTGAGATACACTAATTGATAAATTTTTTTCTGAATTTTCATTATATAAAGGTTTAATTGTAACTGTATTATCATATATATCATTAATTAACTCATTTAAATCTGTATAAGTAATAATACTATCAGCTTCATCACCTGTTTCTGGCTTTAAATAATAATATGAAGTTGTTTTCGCTGTCGCGGTTGGAACATTACCTATTAAGATAGGTTCACCATTTGTATCAACATCTTCTATATAACGAGTTAATTGTATATCTTGTATATAAATTGGATTTGCATTATCTCTAGCATATAAGAAAATACCAATTTTATATTTTGGGTCCGATAAAGATGCAGTAGATACTCCTTTTATAGCTGTACTAGTTAAATAATAATAAGGTAAATATTGTTTATAAGATTCTGCACTACTTTCATTAATTGGAATAAAATCACCAGTTAAATTATCCCAAGTATATTTAATATGAGTTTGACTATCTTCATAAATATATTTTGTTGAAGGAGTTTGAACCACTCCATTAATTACATATTCATATTTATTATTTGAATCGTCTTCATCTTCATCTTCAATTGCTTTAAGAATACCACCAGTAATATAATTATTTTTAACTTTTGGAGTACCACTAAAATCAAAAATTACATCATTTACATTTATATGTTTATAATAGTTACCAAAACGATTAGCTTCATCTTTAGTATATTCGGCAACCATTATCCTTAAATTTTGATAAGGTATTAAACAATCTACATCACTAATGCTTTCATCTGACACAGTGGCATCTCGTATACCTGCGCGCCATCTGAATACAAATTTATCTCCTTTAGCAATAGACTGTACAGTAGAAGAATTATTTTCAATACCGCTATTATATACAGTATTACAATAATGATTGTCTACTGTCGCGCGCGGCCCATTAAATTTAACTTTTAAAAACCCTTCTATTTGTGATAAAGTTGCTATATCTACTAATTTTCTATTGCTACCAAGTTCTGGTCTGGTAACTAATTCTAACTTATTTACTGGTTTAGGTTTATTATTTTCACCTAAAGATTGGTCTGTATAAGGATTCCAACCTTGTAATGAACCATCTTCTAATACATTAAAATTATCCCCATTAGTAATATAATTAGTAACTATATTAGAAGTTGTATACGTATAATCAATATATTCATATACCTCTTGATCACTTGGTTGGTTATTTTCATATACTTGATATCTATTAACAGTGCGCCCCATTATTGGGTCATATACATTTAATTGTCCATAAGCTAAACGATTAGCATGATATTTTGTCTCAACCTCTTGTATGGTAATGATGATATTATCGTTTGCATCTTTAAAACAATTATTGTCATAAAACAATTCAGTTGTAATTCTAAAATTAGTATCTGTAATTACTCCTTTATCATCAATTGTATAATTACGATTCTCATCATAAATTATAAATTGTATATTTTTACCATCTTGGTTTTTAACAAAACTATAAAATAGATATATATTAGTTTGAGTAGTTGGTATTATGTCTTGATTTCCAGAAGCATTTATAATTGTTATCCCTGTTGGATTTAAAATCGCTTTATAAATAGGTTCTTCTATAAGCTGTTTAAATATGTCTTTTCCACCAACTAACCAATCAGTATCTTTTAAAGTTTCTTTTGCTAATTGTGTTGCGGTACCTTGATTATTATTTAATTCTGAATCAAAAGTAATGTTATAACCTTGTTTAGATAATTCTAATACAAAAGCATCTGTACAAGTATAAGTCCAAGTTAATTCATCGCTAGATTCATTATGCTCTTTAACAATAAATTCATACCATTTATTATCATAATATAATTTAACTTTTCGTTCGTTTGTGAGCAATGCCGCGAATGGATTAACAAAATCACTATTGCCACTGTATGGATCAAAATATTTATACTTTAAAGAAAAACTAAGTGTTTTTTCTCCATTACTTTTTTTATTAAAAACGGGGTCATAAACTTTATTTAACCCCGTCATTGTATTTGAGCCGATGACGGCTAATTTTCTTTCTTCAAACCTATATTCGGCTCCGTCTTGGATGAGTTTCTCTTCCCAAACGGAAATTTCATATGGCTTTATTAAACGCTCACCCATGTGTGCCTCCTAGAAGTAAAGATAATCATAAAATATTCTAATTCCTTGATTACCATTAGTAATTACAATTTTTGCTTTATCATCTTTGTCGCTTGGCTGTAATTTGAAAAAATAACCAGCATCTATACAATCATTATATAAATTACCACTTGTTATGTATTGATTATCTGTATATTCAGATACGCCAATTATTAATCCATTATTTGTATCTATTAATACACCTATGTCATAACTATTTTCATCTATTCCATATTGCCGGCCTTGTTTAGGTAAAGTAAATTGTAAAATATCAAAATCTGTTAAATTTTCTTTTGCTTGATACGTCAATGTGATTTGTGTAGTAGAATCTGACTCTATAAAAGGAATATACATACGGAAACCAGTTTCTACATCACCAGGGTTATATATATTAATACTTGAAGTATCTATAATATAACTATCATAAGGTTGTGTTGTGATAGTAGGCTCAACAGGATTATATTCTTCTTCTGTTAAAATTCCACTAGAAACAGCCCAATCACTTCCTTCTTCATTACTTGGTAGTACTTTATAAACCGATTTAGCAAAAGGAAAATAAGCTTTAAAAGTGATTTTCCCCTCACCCTTATAAACGCGTTGAGTACCTTCTTGATACTCATATGGAGTAACTTGTTCTCTTTCAATAGTATAGCCAATAATTTGTTCTTCTCCTTCTACTTCTTCAGTAATCGGGATTCTATTAGCCACTCTAACTCCATCTCTCGCTGTGCCTATAATTTTTTTAGGTTCATCAAAGCATACATAAGAAAGTTCAATTGGGCTTTCAAGTTTTGCCAGATAATATTTATAAGGACGCTCATCAAATATTAATTTCTTAATATCTTTTGTCCCAAAAACTTGTCTAAGTTTTCTAAATTGTTTTTCATCTAAAGAATCAAAAGCAATTTCTATATCAAAAGACCTTGGACCAAAATCTGACCCAAAGTAATATTCTCCATTTAATCCCGGTACCTCAGCAGTCCTATCCTTTATCTCTGGATGTAATTCTTCATCATATCTATCACCACCAGAGACTCTATAAACAGTTACTATTCCTGTATTTGGGTCAGAACTACGCCAATCTCCAAAACTGAAACCTGTAAAGTCTCCCATTTCCTTTTACTCCTAAATTCTTTTTAATCTACTTCTTTTCGTAAATTAAAAAATCATGATCTCTCAAACATTCCTTATATACTTCTCTAATTGTAGAGATTGCCAATACAGCCTTATTATTCTCATAATCTTCATGTGCTGCACAATAATCCTCATAAGTGTCTATATCATCAAGAATTTCATCGAAGTGTTCTTTTGAATGACGCTTATTAAATAAAATTTCATCATTAAATCGAAGTATACGTTGTCTAGCCTGGCGCGCACGCTCAAGCTCTTCTTCTTTCTTTAAAATATCGACTTCAGCTGTAAGTCGTTTAACTTGTGTTAATACTTCTCCATTAATAGAACGACCGATTGTTCGGCCTATTAAATTCCATATATTTAGCTCTAGCTTCGGTATCTTAATCATCCCTATAAGGACAACCAATAATCCTAATACTCCGCCTTGAGCAAGATGATTGATTTCAAACAAATTCATTTTCCCCTCCTAATATCCTTATAGGACATTTTCTTTCATGGATAAGTGGAGATTAATGGCAAAAACTCTACTTTTTAGAGAGAAGGAGAAGAGATATGAGTAGATATGAAGAACAAGTTATTACATTGTTGCAAAAAGGTAGATATAAATTTGAAAGAGAAAAACGATTTAGTGATTTAAAACATGGGCTTTATCGTTTTGATTTTTACGTAGTAGGCGGCCGTGCCATTCCATGTGTCATAGAAGTCCAGGGAGAAGGTCATTATCAGTATGTTGATAAATTTTATCACTCGCGCGCAGAGTTCGAAGCGGCTAAAGAAAGAGACAGACGTAAAATAAGTTACTGTCTCGCACACAATATCCCGATATATATAATTCCTTATTGGGAATTAGAAAACTTACATACATCAGCTGACTTATTCGATCCACGTTTTCGCGCGGCCAGCCGTTGGAAAAACGACCAGGATTGGCAACAACAGCAAAATTTGACAAAAAGACGCTAAACTTGATATAATATAATAGAAAGAGAAAAATAAAAAAAATTAAAGTAATTATATACATTATTTATTATTAGTGTGTATATTTACTTTAAAATTTAAGGGGAGATTAATATGGAATTATATTTATTAATCGCTCTTCTTTTAGGTATTTTAATTATTATTATATTATATTTACAATATAAAAAGAAAAAGAAATTAGTAGAAAAATTAATATTTGAAAAACATAAATTAGAAACATTAAGAAAGGACGAGATAAAAGACTACTTCAAAGAAGAGTGGAAACAAGAAAAAGATAAGTTAGATTATGAACGCAAGATATATGAATCAAATATATCTAATCGTCAGAATGAACTGGAAAGCCAATATAAGTTAGACGCCAGCAAATATGAGGGCGAAATTAAAAAATTAGAAGTTCATCTAAAGGAAAAAGAAAAACGATATAATGAAGTAAATCAAGATTTAGACTTTTATCGTGAAGGTAAGATGAAAGAAATTGACGGTACGGCCGCAGAGTACGAACGGCGCAAACATAATCTTATCGACCAATCAATTGAAAAGTATCGCAACAAACAAATGACGCTTGCAAACGCTAAATTAGAATTAATGCAAGCAGAAAGAGACAACTACTTAAAAGAAATTGAAGAAATTAAAACCGACTTAGAAGCTGAACGTAGTAAGCGCGCAGCCATTAATGAAGAAATTTTACGAGCTCGCGCCCTCGAAGAACAACAAGACTTTTATCGTATTCAGCTTGACCCAGACGATACAAATGATATACAACTACTTCGTTCTATTACGGCGCGCCTTCGTCACCCAGAAGCAATCAACAAGGTCATTTGGACTGGTTATTATCAAAAGCCACTCGCAGAACTTCGCAAACGTATTTTGGTTAATGGTGATGTAAGTGGAGTTTATAAAATTACAAGGCTAAAAACAAATGAAATTTATATAGGACAAACAACATCAGTTGATAAACGTTGGCAGGAACATGTCAAGTCAGCTTTAGGAGTTGGAACATTGGCGTCTTCACAACTCCACAGAGCGATGGCAACTGATGGATGTGAAAATTTTACTTTTGAACTATTAGAGGTGGTTCCAAAAGACAAATTAAGAGAACGTGAATCATACTATATTGATTTCTACGATTCAAAAACTTATGGACTTAACTCTGTTACCGGAGATAAGAATAAATAAAATAATCTTGCGACAGCAAGGCCCGACAGGGTAAGGAGGCAAAAATGCAATTCACAGAAATGCAAAAACAAATTATTACAACAGACAAACCGAAGGTGCTTGTGCTTAGTAGCGCGGCAAGTGGTAAAAGTGCGGTAATTGTAGAAAGAATACGCTATTTACTCGAACAAGGCGTAGACCCATCAGAGATTGTAGCTATTACTTTTACGAACAATGCAGCATCAATTATGTATGAGAGGTTAGGTTACCCAAATGGATTATTCATTGGAACAGTTCATTCTTATTGCAATTATCTTTTACGCGGTGGTGCAGTAGACACTACTAAAATTTTAAATGAAGAAAGGTTTGATGACTTGTTTGAGGAGATTAAAAAGAATCCAGGATGTATTAAACACGTAGAACACTTATTACTTGATGAAGCACAAGATTCAACAATGGATCAATTTGAATTCTTTGAACTCATCAATCCAACAAACTTCATGTATGTAGGAGACATTAAACAATCAATTTATGGATTCAATGGCTCTTATCCAGAATACCTTATCAACCTGTGGTATCAAAACGATGTATCTGTCTACCAAATGAGACAGAACTTCCGCAATCTACCAGATATACTTAATTTTGCGAAAAAATTTCTTTATCGACTTGGTCCAGATTATGATGATGACTCAATTCCTATGAGGAAAACTGATGGCAAGCCGCACGTGTTAGAAGGAACTTATACACCTTCTGAAGCAGTTGCTTCACTTATGCTCGCGGCAGACCGGCTTCATACTCAATGGGGAGATTGGTTCGTATTATGTAGGACAAATAGTGATATAGCTTTATTTCAACAATTGTTTGCAGCTAATGGTATTCCAACAGATACTTTTAAACAATCAGAACTGACTAATGCACAGATACAAGATAGATTGAAAGAAAATACAGTTAAAATCTTAACTGTTCATTCTGCAAAGGGAATGGAAGCACCTTACATTCTTTCATATAATATAAGAGCCTATAATGATGATGAAGCGCGGCTGTGCTATGTATCAGCTACTCGCGCAAAAGACTTCCTCATATGGGCAAAGACACCACCAAAGAAAAAGAAAAAAAGTAGAGTGGTTAACTGGGAATAGACAATAAAAAAGACGGGTTAATCCCGTCTTTTTAAATTTAATTAGCAATACTAATTTTTATATGTACTGTTTTTACATTTGGTGTTGCCATATAGGTATAATTATCATTATTAGAAATATATAAAGGATACGTAGTAAATACTACAGCATCATTATCCATCTCTCCATAAAGATTATCACCACATTTAGGTAGTATAAAATCCTCTTCTCCCATCTGTACATATAATACATCTGGTGTTTCAGATAATATACCATGTTGTATCGTGCATTCTGCATGTGGTGCATAAGCTTCACGAGAAAAAACAACATCCTCATCAAAAACCACTGTAAGTGAAATTTCTTCACTACCAATCATTTGTTTAAATATATTCCAATTCGTATTCTTCGGTGTCTCCCTCAAATATCTTTCAATTTCCTCAGTCAATTCCACACCTTCAGACTCAAAAATTTGAGGTAAGATATTCCAATTGAGATTGGTGAGGTTTTTATCTATATATTCACGTATTGTCATTGGTTATTTCTCCTCCTATTTAAATTTTACATAATCTTTCTTATATAAGTAGTTTTTTTCGTCAATGCTCTACACTCATTGCGGCCGAGCCATAAAATCATTCAATAAACGCTTCATTCGCTTATCCTATGCAGTCGCGCGCCTCTACATACCAACTTCTAAATTTGCATTTTCATTTGAAATATGATATAATATAAGTAAGATAAGAAAGGAGTATTGAAATGACAATTAATTTAACAGACTTTTACGACATAGGAGAAATAACTCATTGGACTACTTCAATCGGTGTGTCAATGTATGATATCGAACTCATATCAAAGTCCACTGGTGAGGTAATCATATGGAGTTTCACCGAAGAATACTTCGATAAATTCCTCGACGAACTCGAAGAAGACACAAAATACCTCGAAGACAGTTTATATTACACAAGAAAGAAAATGTGGTGGTTTTTATGAATTACATATCAGACAAGTGTAATTGTTGTGAACGATATAATAAAATTGAAAACAAGCCTAGAAATAAATTATACTGCTGGTCGTTTTGTGAAGAATATCAAAAATATCAATGGGAAACAACAGCAAAATATTTGGGAGTAAAATTAGATGAACAAGCGTATCAAAAAGAAACAACGACAACTTAAAAATAAAAAATTATGCAAGCGATATCCTTTCCTTGCAATCCGTAATTGGAGAAATGACAAACCAATTGGTTATGAATTTACCTATCTTGACGATATGCCTGATGGGTGGAGAAAGGCGTTCGGCAAAGATATGTGTGAGGAAATTAGACGAGTTCTCGTTAAAGCAAACTACCTCAATAAATATAGGATACTTCAAGTAAAAGAAAAATATGGCTCATTGAGATGGTATGATGGTTGCGCACCCTCGTCAATTTATCGTGAACTTCAAGATATAATTTATAAGTATGAAGAACTCTCTTACCGTACATGCATATGTTGTGGGCGGCCAGCCACTAAAATTGCTAAAGGTTGGATAAGCCCTTTTTGTGATAGGTGTGCGGAAAAACTTTCTGATAGACTTACTTTTAAGGAGATAGACTAATGCCAAAAGAAAGGAGTATTAAATGAGTAATATAGAACATCTAATCGAAAATGGATTAATTAACTATGGTAAAATGTCATCTGAAGAATGGGATGCAAAAATGTTACAAGACCCAAACTGGAAACCATGGGTTGCTATAACCATTGATGAGCTTTATGAAATTTGTAGCTATGTCGAAAATACTCATGTTGTAATGCTAAATGATATAATTGATGAATATAAAAATCTGTGTGCAGAATTAGTAAAGGAGTTAGAAGATGCCAGAAGTAGGAGATACAATTAGAATTAACTATATGAAAGACGAGCCGCAGTATACAGGTAGAGAAGGAGTTATAACTCATATTGATGACTTTGGTCAACTATTCGGCTCATGGGGTGGACTTGCTGTAGTACCAGATATAGACGAGTTTGAAATTATAAAGAAAGGCTATAACGAAAATGTTTAAAGCAAAACGAATTGATAATGGTAATGTCGAAACAATCCTCGCGGTTGATTATAATGACACCTTCCATCAAACCTATTTTCTTGTCTGGTCTAATGGTGCTTGGAGGTGGCGACCGGCGCATAAATATGTGCCACCAAATGTCGACCCCGGCGCACTCAACGCAATTAACGTGCGAACCGAAATTGCCGCAGCAGGAGACCTTATTGATGAAGATACCCCATTTTAAGGAGAAAGATGAATTATTATATTGAAGAAGATAAAACCTTTGATGAAATTATAGGTATTAAAAGTGCTGAAGTTAAATGTACTTTATCAAATGGAAAAACGCTTTTATTTAAAATTCCTAATATAATAGAAGGCTCTTTTTTATATAAAGGTGATGAAATTATTTGCAATAATCCTCGTTTTCTTCGTTATGTAATCGAACGAATGAATCAACGTATTTGTTTTAATTTTCCAGTTACCTGTGATGAGGATGGAATAGTATGTAAAATGGAGAAAATTTGACTATGGAAAAGGTTGATTTTAGTAAGGTGAGAGAGTGATGGGATATCAAGTACCGACTTATGTTATTATTAAAGATATAAATAATCTCTATTATATAGACAACTTAGGTCTACGATACGGACCCTATCAAACAAAATGGGGTGCTAGACGAGCACTAAATAAATTAATTCATTCAAAAGAACCTATAATAATAGAACAATATGATGAAAAGGGGCAGTTAATAAATGGATAAATGGCAAGCTTGTCCTCTATTTAAATGGTGTCCAAGTAAAACAGCAGCATGTAGAGTTTGTTTACCAGATGACGGATGCTATTGGTATAGATGGTTTGAACAACTAATAAAAGGAAATTTGACTATGGAAAAAAATCCAATTAAAATTACAATTGAAAATTATTGCGGGCAAATTGTTACATTCACAATGTCGCCTGATGCAGAAATTGAATCAAGTCTTTGCATTATAGATGATAAAGTGACTGAAGTTCACATTAATGGATATGATAAAGACATACTAATTGAAAAAGAGGATATTTAATGAATTACACAGCACAAGATATTGAAACTTTAAGCTTTCGCGATGCGGTGCGTGAACGTGTAGCTATGTATATGGGAAGTGCCGATAATCAAGGGGTGCTTCAATGCGTGCGAGAGATTATAACCAACTCCATAGATGAAATGACTATGGGGTTTGGTAATACTATTTATGTAGAATTAGACAAAGACAATTGTATAACTGTAAGTGATAATGCGCGTGGAGTTCCTTTTGGTTTGCGCGAAGATGGAACCGAAGCTATGGAAGCCATTTACACATTACCACATACGGGAGGTAAATTTAACGAAAAAATTTATCAAAACGTAGCAGGTCAAAACGGTATTGGTTCAAAAGGGGTTGCTTTATCTAGCTCCTTTTTTATGGCTGTTTCTACAAGAGATGGTCAGCAAGCTACTTTAGTTTTAAAAGATGGAATTAAAGAAAGTTTTACCATTGAAAAAAATATTGGTGGTAAAGAACATGGCACATTAGTTTGTTTTAAACCATCTCAAGAGGTATATAATTTAGAGCCAATACAAATTAATTTTGATGACTTAAAGGAAATGTGTCGTAATTGGTCTTATTTAACTAAAGGGGTTACTTTTAAGTTAGATAATTTAATTACAAACGAAACTGTTACATACAAATCTGAAAATGGAATACTTGATTTCCTTAAAGATTCAATTAAGAAACCAATTCATAAAACACCGCTTTACATTTCAGTAAAAGAAGATGGAATTGAATGTGAGGTTGCTATGCAGTGGGCGGCCGACCGTAAAGAACATTGGTATGTATTTACTAATGGACTTGCCAACGCAGAAGGCGGCACCTCGCTCACTGGCGTAAAAACAGCTATTACAAATTTCTTCAAAAAAAAATTCAAGGGTGAGTTTAGTCCTGAAGTAGCCAGGTCTGGTTTATTCTATGTGGTGAACTGTAAAGTTCCAAACCCTTCATTTGCAAATCAGACAAAAACGAAAGTGAATAATCCAGAGTTGCGCGGGCTCGCGCAACGTGCGACAGGACAGATGTTAGATGAGTTCAGTCGCAGATATGTGAATGAGTTCGATTCAATAATTGATTTGCTTACAAAAGAACTCAAAGCAGAGCGTGCCGCAGAGAAAGCACGCAAGCAAGTTCTTGAAGCATCGAAAGAAATTGAAAAGAATCAGAAGAAAAAAGTGTTTGCTTCTGACAAACTCAAAGATGCAGAGTTCCTCGGACCAAATGCAACACTTCTTGTAGTAGAAGGAAATAGTGCTATGGGTGGTATGGCTCAGGCAAGAGACTATACAAAATATGGTATTTTAGCTATTAGAGGAAAGATTATCAACTGTCTTTCTAATCCAGAAGAAAAAATCTTCAATAATGAAGAAATCAAACTTCTTCTCTCAGCCATGAACATCGTTCCAGGCAAATATAATCCTTCCAAACTACGCTATGGACGTCTCGCAATCTGCACCGATGCCGATAGCGACGGCGCGCACATAGGTCTGCTTATAATGGCAGCTCTACAATATCTCGCGCCGGAGTTCATTAAAGAAGGCAGACTTTGTTGGCTTCGTTCTCCACTTTATATCGTTGAGAATAAAGGTAAAGAGTCATATTACTTTACTGATGATGAGTTTAATAAGGTGAGAAATAAGGTTAAAGGAGAAGTCACTCGTGCCAAAGGACTTGGTGAGCTTCCCGCAGAGACCGCGCGAGCTTCAATGTTTACACAAGAATATCAGCGTATTGATGTAATGGAATGGAATGACAGAGCAATTGATTTACTTTATGATTTAATGAGTGAAGATGTAGAACCAAGAAGAGATTTTATAATGAAGAAAGTTGATTTTAGTAAGGTGAGAGAATGATTAATTGTTATATAAGAATAGGTTTTATAGTAAATGAAAACGAATATGAAACCGTTTGTACAAATATCTCTTCTTTATTTACTAAAGACATACAAATTATTAAAACTTCAGAATACTGTTTAATCAATAGTTCAATATTATTAATTAGAATCTTTAAATATAAGAATGAAAAAACCATTTCTTTAATTATTAAAAGTGGTAGATATGTATTATTGATTATATCAGATAATATAACAATTCAACCTAACAATTTTAGCTTATTAGTAGACTTGTGTAATTTAGGAAATATTTGGAAAAAACATTTTAACATAGAGGAAACAGATGAGTAATTTACAACCAATTATAGAAGAATCAATGGAACAAATGGAACCATTTTTATAAAGTCCAAATGTGCCATTTCTACTTATATATAGAAGGCAAGGAGGAATAAAAATGGGAGCAAAAATAAATGAAATAGGTAATACATATGGATATTTAACCGTTATTGATACCGCGCCAAGTAAAAATAATCGCGCCATGTGGTTATGTAAATGTAAATGCGGCAATGAATGTATTGTTAGTGGTAAGGAATTACGCAGTGGACATACAAAGTCGTGTGGATGCCTTAAGCGCGAAGCCACTATAAAAAGAAACATAGAACGAGGTGGCGGAGATTTAACAGGACAAAGATTTGGTAAATTAACTGTTTTAGGTTTTGAAAAATGGTTAGACCGAAACAATGGGCATAGAGATAGAATGTGGCGTTGTAAGTGTGATTGTGGTAATGAATGTGTAGTTAATCATAGATATTTAAGGTTTGGGGATACTGAATCTTGTGGTTGCACGAAGTCGCGCGGCAATGCAACAATTATGCGATGGTTAAATTCTAATCATTATGAATATCAAGCAGAATATCGTTTTAAAGATTTGGTAAGCCAATATAATAATATCCCATATCAATTTGACTTTGCTATTTTTGATAATGGCAATTTAAAATTTCTCATTGAATATCAAGGAAACATTCATTTTAAAACCACTCCTGGTGGTTGGAATGATGAAAAAGCACTTGCTGATTGTCAAAAACGAGATAAAATAAAATTTGATTATTGCAATCAAAACAATATACCATTATATTATATTACTTATGAAGAAATTATAGAAGATAGACTAAAGGAGATTATGAATGAGCAATTTATTGCCAATAATTGAAGATAGTTTTACTCAATATAGTTCAGCGGTTATACAATCAAGAGCATTAGTAGATGTGCGCGATGGTCTTAAACCATCTGCACGCCAAATCTTTTATTCAATGTTAATTCGCAAACTAACACCAGATAAACCATATAAAAAGACCGCCAATGCCGTTGGTATGGCTATGGCAGATTTCTATATTCATGGCGATAGTTCTTGTGAAGGAGTAATCATGAGAGCAGGTCAGCCATTTGCCATGCGTTATCCACTGATTGATGTAAAAGGTAATTATGGCTCTTTAATAGAGTCCGGCAATTATGCGGCTATGCGTTATACGGAAAGTCGCTTATCTAAATTGGGCGCTTATCTTTTTAATGATATAGATAAAGAAACTATTAATGAGTGGAAAGATAGTTATGATAATACCAAACAATACCCAGCAGTATTACCAACCAAAGGATACTATAATGTATGCAATGGTAGCATGGGTATAGCGGTAGGTATGGCTTGCTCAATTCCTCAATATAATTTAAAAGAAATGAATCAAGTCCTCGAACACTTACTTCTCAATCCAGAATGTAGTTTCGATGATATATATATTGCGCCAGACTTTGCTACGGGCGCAGTATTACTTAATGAAGACGAAGTTAAAGAGTCGATGAAGAAAGGAACTGGCTTCGCTTGCAAGCTTCGTAGTGTCGTAGATTATGATAAGAAAGAAAACTGCTTTGTGGTTACCGAAATACCATATTCAGTTTATACTAACACAATCTGCGGCGAGTTGGAAGATATAATCAATGGAGAAGAAAATCCAGGCGTTGATAGGTTCAATGACCTGACTGGTAAAACTCCTTTAATCAAAATCTATCTGACGAAGCGCGCGAACCCAAACAAAGTATTAAAATATCTCTATAAAAATACCTCGCTTCAATCTCATTACTCAATTAACTTTACAATGCTTGACAACGGTCGCTTTCCAAGAGTATTCACATGGAAAGAAATGCTTCAAGCACATATCGACCACGAAAAAGAGGTATATATGCGTGGTTTCCAATTCGATTTAAAGAAAATCGAAGACAGACTCCACATAATTGAAGGACTACTTGTTTGTCTCGCGAATATCGACGAGGTAGTCCGAACAATTAAAAACTCCGAGTCTACGCAAAAGGCGCGCGAGCGACTTATGGCATCATATAATCTCGATGAAGCACAAACAAAAGCCATTCTTGATATGAAGCTATCTCGTCTTGCACATCTCGAAGTTGAAAAATTATTTTCTGAAAAGTCAAAACTTGAAAAAGAAAGAGATTTCATTTATAATATAATTAACAATGAAAGTGAGTTTAATGCTCAACTCATTAAAGGGTGGCGAGAAGTCGCAGACAAATTCGGTGATGCCCGCCGCACTCAAATTTTAAATATCTCAAAGGACGATGAAGAGCCTGCCGAAAGACAAGAACTCCTCATTAACCTATCCAATCAGAACAATATCTACATAACAACCACTTCAACCCTCTATACTCAGAGACGCGGCGGTGTAGGTAATAAGTTCAAAATGAGTAAAGGAGAATATGTAATTGCGACCGCTTCGGGAACCAATCTCGATACTGTCCTCCTATTCTCCAATCGTGGAAATTGCTACCACATAACACCTTCCGAATTACCTTTCGAACAGGTAGTTCCAATCGAAAGCATAGTTGAAATCCAAGCAAAAGAAAAAATCGAAGAACTTGTTTTTCTTAACAAAAAGAAACAAAAAGAACACATAATCTTTTTCACGAAAAAAGGTATTTTAAAGAAAAGTAGGCTTTCAGAGTATAACATCAAACGGAAAGTTGGTGTTAAGGCTCTAAACTTAGATAACGACGATGAAATTGTGTCAATTCTTTTTGTGAATGAAGAACGAGTTGGTATGATGACTGCGCGCGGCCAGTTCGTAGTGTGTGAGACAAAGGATGTGCGACCAATCGGTCGCGCAGCAAGGGGAGTTAAGGGTATAACTCTTAACGATGGAGATTCTCTTGTATCTGCAAAGGTTATTCCAGCTGATACAAAAGAATATTTAAGCGTAAGTGAAAAAGGATATATTAAACGAACAACCGCAAAAGATTTCACAGTTACCGGAAGGGCAACTAAAGGAAGTAAAATCCACTCACTCAAAGATGCAGATGATAAACTAATTGCATTTGCTCCAATTACTAATGAGCAGGAAACGATTGTAGTATCCTCAAATGCACAAATTAAAATCAATTTAAATGAAGTAAATCTACTTTCAAAGGGTGCTCAAGGAACTAAATCAATGAAACTGTCTAACGCAAAAGTAATTGGACTATTAGTTGTGTAGTCAGAGAGTTAAAATTTGAGTTTTATTAAAATTTATAGTATAATATTTATAGAAAGTTAAGGATAACTTTCGCGAAAACAAATCATTTAAAAATTTATTTAAACAAGGAGAAAACAAAATTATGAAGCTTACAGAGAAGAGTAATGAAGTATTTGAGTATGTAAAGGCTAATGGCGGAAAGGTTTCCATTCCTGAGCTTGCACAGGCACTTGACAGAACAGAGCGTTCGGTAGGCGCTAACGTAACTGACCTCACAAAGAAGGGTCTCGCAGCAAGAGAAAAGGTTGAGGTTGAAGGCGCAGAGAAGCCAATCACATACGTAGTTCTGACAGAGGAAGGCAAGGTATTTGTTCCGAGCGAGGACGAGGAGTAATTAAATAGGAGGGTTATATAACCCTCCATTATTTATTCTTTTTAAACAAACTGAACAAACAGAACTAGACAAACAGGAGAAAATTAAATGTTAAGACAGGCAGAAAATAGATGTAAAATTGAAGGAGTTCTCGCAGAGGTTGATATTAAGCCGGGTTCATTTGTTAAGAATGGACAGACTGTTGAATCAATCGGAGGTTCGATTATCGTTAAGGTAATCCAGAAGATTAGTGGAGAAGAAAAGGAATTAGCTATTCCGGTTCATATGTTTGCTTCGAAGCTGACAAATAAGGGCACACCTAACCCAGCATATGACTCCATTAAGAAGATTATGGACGAGTATACAAGCATCGCCGCATCAGAGAATGGTGAAGATGGTGCTGATAGAATTCGTATCACAAGTGGAAGTATTCGTATGAATGAGTATTATAGCCAGGATGGAAGACTCGTATCTTTCCCACGCGTTAATGCTTCATTCGTTCAGAAGATTAATAAAGGTGATTGCAAGCCAGAAGCTACTTATACTACTGAGTTTGTAGTTGCAAATAAGTCAGAAGAAATTGACAGAAACGGTGACCCTACAGGCAGATATAGAATCGATGCAATCATTCCGCAGTATGGTGGAAAGGTTGATGTTGTTCCTATGTATGCACAGAGTCCAGGAGTCATCAGCGCAGTTTCTGAGTATTGGGAAATTGGCGATACAGTAAAAGCTAATGGAAGACTTGACTTCTCAGCTACAACTGAAACAATTATTGAGGAAGTTGATTTTGGTGAGCCAATCGAAAAGACAAGAACTGTTAATAGAAGCGACCTTATCATCACTGGTGGTTCGCAGACAGCGCTTGAGGGTGATTTTGCATATGATAATGCAGAAATCCAGGAGGCTCTTGCTGAAAGAAAACTGAGACTTGAAAAGCAGAAGGATAAGGATATGTCAAGAGCGGCTTCTAAGCAGACTCCGCCAAAGACATCAAAGAACGGATTCACAGACCTTGGATTTTAAGGAGGTAGGCTTCAATGATTGATATTTTATCCATTGAGCCTACGGTAATTTCAAGAGATTTGAAAGGTAAATATTTGTTACTATACGGGAAGCCTAAGACAGGGAAAACCACAATGGCTTCCCGTTTTCCTAAAAATCTTTTAATTGCTTTTGAGAAAGGTTACAATGCTATTGATGGAATTAAGGCTGTTGACGTTAATAAATGGTCAGAGTTCCGTCAGATTTTAAGGCAATTAGAGAAACCGGAAGCTCAGGCGATGTATGATACGATTACAATTGATACTACAACGATTGCTTACGAAATGTGCGAACAGTTTGTATGTAGTCAGAATGGAGTTCAATCAATCCGTGATATTCCTTGGGGTCAGGGATGGACACTCGTAAAGAAAGAATTTGAATCGTGTTTAAGAAAGATAACAATGCTTGGTTATGGTTTGGTTCTTATTTCACATATTGAAACTAGAAAAGAAAAGACCGCAGATGATAGTGAGATTGAAATTCTTGCGCCATCAATGCCAAAACGTTGTTATGAAGTTGTAAATCAAATTGTAGATATTATAGGATATATTGCTACTGAATGGGATGATGATGGTAATAGTTATAGATGGCTGTATACTAGACAGACACCGACCGTTATGGCGGGCAGTCGATTCCCATATCTTGCGCCGAAGATTAAACTTGGCTATGATGAGTTGGTCGCAGCAATAAATGAAGCTATTGATAAACAGAGAGATTTAGATGGCGCGACAGTAGTAGATAAGCTTGAAAGAAAAACAGAAGAAGAACTTAACTTTGAAGAGATTAGAGATGAAGCTCAAAAGATTTGGGCAAAACTCGTAAATGCAGACCCTGCCAACGCGGAGAAGGTTTTAAAGAAGGTTGAAATGATTTTCGGAAGAAAACTGAAACTTTCAGAGATTACCGAAGACCAGAAAGAACCTTTCTTCCTTGTATTACTTGAAATGAGAGATATGGTTAAGTAAGTTTAAAACGCATCCAAAAGGGGTGCGTTTTTAAATTTGACAAACTTTTATTTTTCTGATATAATATAATTATGAAGAAAGGAGACTTTTATGGCACAATGTAGATTATGTAAAATTGAAATTAATAAAGAGAAAGACGATTGGGTAATGCCCAGCAAAAATTACTATTACCATAGGAAGTGTTATGAAAATTGGAAGAAAGCACAGCCTGATAATGATGAAGCATATGTTGATTTAATTTATGACTTCATCGCGCGCGACCTTAAAGTCACGTATGATTATTGGGTATGTGAAGCACAACGAAAAAAGTTTTTGAAAGAGAAGATGACCAATAAGGGCATCTTATTTGCGTTGAAATATTTTTATGAAGTAAAACACGGTGATTGGGAAAAGGGACATGGAGGAATTGGTATAATTCCTTTTGTATATAATGATTCGTGTGCATACTGGGCCGCGCGTGAGCGTAGGTCAGCTGGAACAATCGCAGAAATTGAACGTCAAATGCGCGAAGCAGCAGCAAGAAAGAAAGTGCGTATACAAAGACACGAAACAAAACCTAAATATACAATTGATTTTAGTGTGTTAGACGATTTGGAGGACGAAGAATGACTTTTTATATAAATAAAGTGCATATAAGCGAATCTGATTGGGAGCACGAATGTATAGGACTTTTTGATAAAGAAAATTGGGTAGGCGAAGGAAATTTTTGTGGCTGGTATGGTGCAGAATATTATAAAGATACAACATTAATAGCATACGGAATTCAATTGGGTCATAGTAGTATTTATAATCCAAAACGTCCATTTAACGGCGGTTTTAAAGTTGTCAAAGAACATTATGATAAAATACCTATTGGTTCTTGTTATTGGACAAGAAGTTTCGATGCTAATTCAGTAGAAGAAGCTATAGAAATTTTTAGAAAGCAAGAGTGGGAAAATGATTGATAAACGAGATACTCAACAAATACTCGGCTGTTTAATGAAGAAACCGCAGTTATTAAGTGAGATTGACAAATATTCATTTATCTTAACTGATTTTCCTTCAAGATTTGAACGGTCAATATTTATGGCAATAAATGGGTTGTATAAGAATGGAGCAACAAAAATACAACCTATTGATATAGAGAACTTTATAGAACCAGACCAAGTATCTGCGAAATTATTTAAGGATAAAAATGGAATTGAATATCTACAGGATATAGTAGAGCTATCAGAAGTTGATAACTTTGATTTCTATTATAATAGATTTAAGATGTTCAATTTGTTAAAGGACTTAAAGAAACAAGGTTTTGATACAAGTGAGTTCTATTGTGAAGACTTGGCAAATCCGAAAGCAGATGAAATAAACCAAGCATTTAATATGTTAAGTCCGAAACTGATAACTGACGCAGTAAGAAAAAAGTTATTAGGAGTAGAAGCTAAATATGAAACAACTGATGAAATAGAAATTGAAGCCGCCGCAAAAGGAATGGCAACATTAGTTGATGAGTTCGGTGCAGCATATGAGATTGGTATGCCGGTTCAGGGCACGATATATAATCAGGTAATTGATGGAGCGAAGAAAGGCACTTTGACGATTAGGTCTGCGGCCAGTGGTGTAGGAAAGACAAGGAATGCAGTAGCTGATGCTTGTTATTTAGCTTATCCTTTTAGATATAATAGTACGACTTGTAGCTGGGAACAAGAAGGCAACAGTGAAAAAGTTCTGTTCATCGTGACCGAGCAGAGATTTAAAGAAGTTAGAACGATGATTCTAGCTTACTTAACAGATATAAATGCTACAAGATTTAAATATGCAGATTTCTCTGATAGAGAACGCGCAGTCATCACACAGGCGATTCATTTGATGGAGAAGTATAATAATTTAATTCTCGTAAAAATGCCGAATCCAACAATTGAGTCGGTCAAAACAATTGTAAGAGAGAATTGTATTATTTATGATATAGGTTATGTATTTTATGACTATATATTTATTGGACCATCGCTGTTAAATGAGTTTAAAGGTTTTGCTTTGAGAAATGATGAAGTATTACTTATGTTTGCTACGGCGCTGAAAGATTTGGCAGTTGAATTAGATGTAGCAATGTTTACTTCAACACAGTTAAATGCAAAAGGTGATGATAATAAAGATATAAGAAATGAAGGAACTCTTGCGGGCGGCCGTAGCACAATTAACAAAGCAGATAATGGCGCTGTAATGGCAAGACCGACAAAAGAAGAATTAGAGATACTCGCGCCGCTGTATGAAAATCATCCAGAGAATAAACCGAACTTAGTAACTGATATTTTTAAGGTGAGAAGTGGTGAATGGACGCAGGTGAGAATTTGGTCTGATATGAACTTGGGTACCTTAAAGAAAAGAGATTTGTTTATAACTGATTCACGAATGGACCCGATTGATAATTTTAATTCACGAATTGAATATAATATTAAGAGTTGGGAAGATTCGGAAGATGAACATATAAATGTAATAGTAGAAAGGTTAAATCAAGGTGAGATAATTGATTGATTATAAAAGTATAGTTGAACAATTAGATACTCATAAAGTTATTCAATTGATGATTACACTTGGCGCAGATGAGTTTATTGAAAAACCAGGATATATAATTTTTCCTACTATCTGTCATAATGAAGATGCAAGTGATGCATCTATGAAGCTTTATTATTATGAGAATAGTCATATGTTTGTGTGCTACACAGAATGTGGTAATATGAATATCTTTTCATTTATGAAGCATTACTATGATGCTCGCGGCATTTCATATGACTGGTATCAAGACATATATAAGGTAATTCTTGATTGTAGTAATTATAATCCCAACTTTGGGTTCGCGCCGCAGAAGTATCAGCGTATACGTGATATATACGCTGCACCCGAGCGTGTGGAATTACCAACATATCCAAATGGTATTATAGATGTATTTACGAAGTTCTATCCTCCGGAGTGGTTAAACGATGGCATTACTAAAAAGAGTATGGAAAAATTTAATATACGCTATTCGGTGCCACAGAATAAGATTATAATACCGCATTATAATCCAAAGGGAGAACTTATAGGCATACGAGGTCGCGCGCTTAATCAATGGGAAATTGAGAATGTGGGTAAGTATATGCCGGTGCAGATAGAAGGTAAGTGGTATAGTCATCCACTATCGCTTAACCTATACGGATTAAATATAACAAAAGACAACATCCGAAGAACTGGCACCTGTTTCTTATTTGAAGCAGAAAAAAGTTGCTTACAGTTTGAAGGCTTTGACTTTGCAAATTGTTCGGCCGCTGTATGCGGAAGTCAGTTCAATAAGCATGCTTTAAAACTGTTGATGCAAACCGCACACCCGCGCGAGGTCGTAATTTGTTTTGATAAAGAAGAAAAACCAGGTAGTGATGAATATTTCAATAAACTATGGAATATAGGGAAGAAATATTCTAACTATGCTGATTTTTCATTTATATATGATAGAGAAAATTTATTAGATATGAAAGATTCACCGACCGATAAGGGAAGTGAAGTATTTTGGAAGTTATATAGAAAGAGAGTAGTGGTAAAATGATAGAAAAAGTTTTAATGGATAGAGATGAATTTCAGCGTTATATTATTGAATATATTAATAGTGATGAATTTAACCAACATTATAACTCTATGAAATTTACTGATGATAAACAAGCTTTTATGCAAGGATTAGTATGGGCCGCTCTATTAACAGTAAGAGTACCACATTACTATTTAAAAGGAGATGAATAATTATGGCTGATTTTATATACTTCTGGGTAGGAGTAATACTAGCCTCTGTTTTTTATTATAAAACCGATGATTGGAGAATTAAAAGATTGAAGCAAAATGGATATGATGCAGCAGTGCGTGATATTATAGAGTTTGGATACTATTATGATACAAATAATAATAAGATTAATGTAATAGTTAATAAAAGAGGGTAGGAATAAAATGACATTAACTCAAAAAGAACAAAAAGATATTTTAAATACTATAGGAGAAGCAGCTAATAATATAGGCTGGGCTTTAATAAAAGCTAATGGCCAGGCTCAATGCCATTATTTAGGAGCTACGTTAACTCGTTTATCTGATTTAATGATACAAGTTAATAAGGCAGAAATTAAAGAATTAAATATAGGGGATTATTTTTAATGAAATGTAAATTAGTAAATAAAGATATAAGACAAAATTATACAAATGAATTACTTATGGAGCGCGGACTGAGTCCCGTTGAATTAGAATATTTTCTAAACCCCGACGGCTCATATCTTCAGTCTCCTTATGGCTTAGATTATATAAACCAGGCTAGACGTATGTTTGATACTATGGTTAATCAAACAGCTGAAGATACAATTATGGTAGTAGTTGATTCCGATGTAGATGGTTTTACTTCCGCAGCAATTTTCATTCAGTATCTACGTAAGTTTAATAAAGAAGTTAAAGTGATTCCTATACTCCATAGCGGAAAGGGACATGGATTATCAGATACCTACGAGAAAATTAGTAGTCAAATTGAAGATGGTGAAAATGTAAAGTTTGTAGTACTTCCAGATGCAGGCAGTAATGACTTTGAATATATTGAAAAACTTGGAAATAATTATGGAATTAATTGTTTAATTCTTGACCACCATATTGTAGAACCAGATACTCATTTTTCAGACTATGCAGTTATTGTAAATAATCAGTTGTCTCCAAATTATGTTAATAAAGAATTATGTGGTGCAGGAGTAACTTGGCAGTTTTGTAGATGGTGTGATATACTTTATCATACTAATTATGCCGATGAATTTATCGACCTGGCCGCACTTGGTCTAATTTCTGATATGATGTCGATGTTATCACTTGAGAATAGATATATCGTCCATACAGGTCTTAATAATATAAATAACTATTTCTTTCAAGCATTATGTGAAAAGCAATCATTCTCAATGGGCGGCAAAGTAAATCCAATCAGTGTAGCCTTTTATATAACCCCACTTATCAACGCAATGATTCGCGCGGGCGCGCAAGAAGAAAAAGAACGTTGTTTCCAAGCCTTTATTGACGGACATGCACTGGTCGAATCTCATAAGCGTGGTGCGAAGGGAACCTACGAAGAAGTTGCCATTGAGTCCGCGCGCGAGTGTACGAATGCACGTGCGAAGCAGAATCGTATACTTGATAAAGCAGTTGAGGAGCTTGAAATTAAAATTGCAAAGCATGATTTACTTTCAAATAAGGTATTATTTATTAGATTAGAAGAAGACGACCAATTCCCGCCAGAGTTAAATGGACTTGTAGCTATGAAGCTGAGCGCAAAGTATAAGAAGCCAACCATAGTGGCGCGCCTTAACGAAGAGGGAGAGATTAAAGGGTCAAGTAGAGGTTTAAATGAATCAGAACTTACATCTTTTAAAAACTTCATGGATAATAGCGGTTATTTCACTTTCACTGCAGGCCATGATAACGCATGTGGTATAGGGATTTTAGATAAGAACCTTGCCGCTTTCCATGAATATGCGAATAAAGAACTTGCCAATGTAGATTTTGGTGAGTCATGGTATGAAGTTAATTTTGAACGCATCGCTGCAGATACTGACATTGAAGATTTAATTATAGATATTGCAAGTCATGAAGATTTGTGGGGACAGCAAAATCCACAGCCTTTAATTCATATTAAGGATATTAACATAACGAAAAACGATATACAGATAATGGGACGCAGTGCAGATACCGTTAAAATTACCAAGTTCGGTATTGCTTATTTAAAGTTCCATGCAAAAGATTTCATTGAAGAACTTGGTAAATATGATAATATAAAATTAGAGGTTGTTGGAAGGGCGAACCTGAACGAGTGGATGGGAAATTTCACTAGTCAAATTTTTATAGATAACTATCAAATAGAAGATGGAACATTGGGGTTTTAATTATGATTTATCAAGGAAGTAAAAATAAATATGCCGATAGTATAGTACCAATTTTACAAAAATTAATTGATGATAATAATATTCAATTATATGTTGAGCCATTTGTAGGCGGTGCAAATATAATAGATAAAATTAATTGTCCACATAAATATGGAATAGATAAAAATTATTCTTTAATTTGTTTATTAAGAAAAGCTCAAGAAGCTCCAGAAGATATACCATCAACTGGAAGTAAAGAATTGTGGTATCAAGCCAAAGATATCTATAGACGTTATAAAGGTGAACCACAAATGGAAGAAGAAATGGAAGGTTGGCGTATTGGAGCCATTCAATTTTTAGGTAGTTATAATAGAGGCGGTTTTAGTCGTGGTTATGCTAATTCCACAAAGGAACAAGATTTCTATAAACAAGCTTATGATAATTTAATAAAACAAGCTAAAGAACCAAAATTTAAAGATATTATTTTTTGTCACTCTAATTATAATGAATTACAATTAGATGATAACTTTCCAACTCTAATTTATTGTGATCCACCATATGAAAACACTAAACCATATGGATATAAATTCGAAACCGACTTTGACTATAAATATTATTGGAATTGGGTGCGAAAAATGAGTCAAAAACATATTGTAATATGTAGCGAACAAAATTTTCCATCTGATTTTAATATTATATGGCAAAAAGAAGTAAAACGAACTATGAATAATAAGCGTAAAACAGCTATTGAAAAACTTGGTATTTATAGCGGTGATTTAAATTGGAAGTTATTGGTAGAGCAAACGTAAATTATTGGGGCGGATATGCTACTCCACAGATTTTTATAAGTAATTATCAAATTGAAGATGGAACATTGAGGTTTTAAATATGATAGAGTTAAAACAAGGAGACTGTTTAGAATTAATGAAAGATATACCTTCACATAGTATTGATATGATATTATGTGATTTACCTTATGGGACCACCTCTTGTAAATGGGATATTATTATACCATTTGAACCACTATGGGAAGAATATAAAAGAATAATAAAAAATAATGGAGCTATTGCTCTTTTTGGAAAGCAACCGTTTACTTCTTTTTTGATACAATCGAATTTAAAATGGTGGCGATATGAATTAATTTGGGAAAAGGAAAAAGGAACAGATTTTGGTAATGCTAATCGAAAGCCTTTAAATGCTCACGAATCAATTCAAATTTTTTATAATAAACAACCAACTTATAATAAACAAATGCTTCCAGGACAACCTTATACTAAAAAGAATTATCATAATAATAATGAAGAAGATTTAAATTTTAAATCAGATAATAGTGGTATATGGATAAACAAAGGAGAACGCACTCCAATAACAGTATTAAAATTTACAAGAGATAATATTCATAAAGGAACTAATTTTCATCCAACTCAAAAACCGGTAAAATTATTAGAATGGCTAATTAAATCTTATACTAATGAAGGCGAAACTGTATTAGATAACTGCATGGGTTCTGGCAGTACTGGAATAGCTTGTGTTAATACTAACAGAAAATTTATCGGTTATGAATTAAATAAAGAATATTTTGAAATTGCAAAGAAAAGAATTGAAGATGCCAAAATAAAATTGACAAAACAGTAAAAATCTGATATAATTATAATATAAAATAAGAGAAAAGGAGTAATGTGAATTGAAAGAAGAACTTTTACAATTATATATAGAAGCATTAGACGAAGCAACAAGTTTCTTTTTAAGTGACTATGCTAGTACTATCAATGAATGGGAAGAAAGACAAAAGTCTGATAAGGAACAAATAGAATATTTTAAATCACTATTAAATCAATTATAATTTATAAGTCCTACGTACACAGCGGCCGTTCAACTTATTTTACGGGTGGGTTCAACCTATTTGTGAAATAGGTTGGGCGGCCGCCTTCGACATACAATTTCGACGATTTTCAAAGAGAAAAATCTAATATTTTTTCTCAATTTGGAATACTTTATATAATTATTTTCTACTTATAATTAGAAAGGAAATAAGGAGAAAATTATGGCTAGTATATATAAAATAACAGATGCAACAAATGGGTGGGTTTATATTGGAGAAACTACCCGTACAGTTCAGGTAAGATGGAAACAACATTTGTCTCGTGCGAAAGACTTACAATATACTGAATATTTATATAGAGCAATGCGTACACACGGAATAGAAAATTTTTCAGTCGAACAAATTGCAGAATGTGATGATAAAGATAGGTTTAAAGTTGAGACTGAATATATTACAAAATATAACTCTTGGGTTGGCTTTGAAAATCATAGGGGATATAATTTAGTTTTATCTCAAGAGGGTATTGCACCTATTATGGCACAAGAAATTTTGAATTGCTGGAATGACGGCTTGACTTTAGTGCAAATCAGTGAAAGATTACATGTCTGCGATAAAACAGTACGTTATTCATTAAGAAACAGTGGAATAACAGAAGAACAAGTATTAGAAAGACGTAATCAAAATGCAGGAAAACATAGTCGAAAACCGGTTATTCAATACACAATGGATGGGGAGTATGTTAATGAATATGAATCTATTTCAGATGCCGCGCGAGCAATGAATAAAACATCTCCTGCTCAAATTCAAAAATCTTGTGCGGGTAAAATTTCATTAACGGCATATGGATACATTTGGCAATATAAAGACGACGATAATGTTGAAGAAATAATATCCATTTTAAAAACAAAGAATAAAAAGGGGATTAATAAAAAAGCAATTCAACAAATAGATATAGATGGTAATATTATAGCAGAATATGAATCAGCCTCTGCTGCCGGCAGAGCTTTTAATAAAGCACACACAGCCTTTGCTAAAGCCGCGAGAAATGGTAATATGGCTTATGGTTATTATTGGAAATATAAATTGACAAATTAGAAAAAATCTGTTATAATTATAATATAGGTTAAAGTAGAGATAAAGGAGTAATTAATGCGATTTGAAACACATGCACATTCAATGTACAGTAATATAAGGCTTGTGGATTGTATTAATAAGCCCGAAGATTTAATACGTAAGGCTGCAGAGTTAGGTTTAGCAGGCATTACATTAACAGACCACGAATCTTTAAGCGGTCATGTCGATTGGTTAAATGCAGAAAAGAAATTAAAAAAAGATGGTGTTATCCCATCTGATTTTGTGTGTGCGCTTGGTAATGAGATTTATCTAGTTGATAATAGAGAAAATGCAACCAAGTTTTGGCATTTTATACTTATTGCAAAAAATAAAGAGGGTCACCGCGCGCTCAGAGAGTTATCCTCAACAGCATGGTATAATTCTTTCAGATATAGAGGTATGGAAAGAGTACCAACAACAAAAAATGAGCTTCGCGCGATTGTACATAAATATCCAAACACGTTAATAGCGGATAGCGCATGTCTAGGGTCTGAAGTTGCACATCTAACATTAGAATTAGTTGATTTAGAAAAAGCAAAAGTAAAAGATGAGCAAGCAATTTATAATAAAAAACTTGAAATAGTTAATTTTTGTAACTTCTGTAGAGATTTATTTGGCGATGATTTTCACCTTGAGGTCGCGCCGAGTGCGTCAAAAGACCAAATTAAATATAATAAAAGAATAAAAGAAATTGCCGAAGGTTTAAATATTAAATTAGTATTTGGCGGCGATTCGCATTATTTAACTAAAGAAGATAGATTAGTTCACAAAGCATTTCTTAATTCTAAAGAGGGTGAGCGCGAAGTTGATGAATTCTACTCATATGCTTATCTTATGAATGATGAAGAAGCATTTGAGAATTGCGCAGGTGTGTTCACAAAAGAGGAGTTCGACGAAATATGTTATAATTCAATTGAAATAATGAATAAAATTGAACATTATGAACTCGACCATTCGCCGGTCATTCCAGAAACAAAAGTTAAATATTATGTACCAGTAAAAGATGAATCACTAAAGGAGTATCCGACATTATATTTCTTACGTTCCAAAGGGACAGATAATGAAAGATATTGGGTTAATCAATGTCTGGAAGGATTAATTAAAATAAATAAGAAAGATGATACAGTATATATTAAACGTCTAGAAGAAGAAGCAGATATTATTAATACAGTTGGTAATAATTTAGGAAATGATTTATTTTCTTATTTTAATACATTTCAAAGTTATATTGACTTATTTTGGGACTGTGGTTCAATTGTGGGGCCAGGTCGCGGAAGTTCGGTTTGTTATTTATCAAACTATCTTCTTGGCATAACTCAATTAGACCCAATTGAATACAATCTTCCAGCCTTTCGATTCTTAAACAAAGAAAGAGTTGAATTACCAGATATTGATATCGACCTCTCACCATCGAAACGTCCTCTTATTTTTAAAAAAATAAGAGAAAGAGTCGGGGAAACTAACCTGTTGCAAGTTGCAACATTCACAACAGTTGGACCGCGTTCTGCGGTTTTAACGGCATGTCGCGGCTATCGTTCAGATAATTATCCAAATGGAATTGATAATGACGTGGCGCAATATATAGCAAGTATGATACCTTCAGAAAGAGGATTTACATGGCCACTTTCTGATATGATATATGGAAACGAAGAAAAGGGAAGAAATGCAAATAGAACTTTTATAGAAGAGGTTAATCAATATCCAGGACTATTAGAAATAATGTTTGGCATTGAAGGATTAATTTCAACTCGAAGTCAACACGCATCTGGAGTAATTATATATAATGAATCGTGTTGTGATACCGGTGCGCTAATGCGCAGTCCAGGAGGTGAATTAACAACTCAATATGCACTTCATCAGTGCGAGCAATGTGGCGATGTCAAGTTTGACTTTTTAGTAACAGAGATATGTGACAAATTAATTTCTACAATTGATTTATTACAAAAAGACGAGCTTTTACCTAAAGATGCAACGTTGCGACAGGTATATGACGAATATCTTCATCCATCTAAACTTGATATAAATGATACAAGAATATGGGATGCATTAGGAGACGGTCATGTTATTGATGTATTTCAATTTTCAACACAAGTTGGATTACAGGCCGCGACATCTATTAAGCCTCGTAATCCAATTGAAATGATGATGGCAAATGCATTAACAAGACTTGTTGGTGAAAGAGGACAAGAACGTCCTATTGATAGATATATTAGATTAAGAAGTAATATCAATTATTGGTATGACGAGGTTCGTCGAAGAGGTTTAACAGAAGAAGAAATAAAATTAATTGAACCTTATTATCTTCCATCTAGTGGTTGTCCAACAACACAGGAAAAATTAATGTTAATATGTATGGGTGTTGCTAATTTTTCATTAAAAGATGCTAATGGCGCACGAAAAATAGTGGCGAAAAAACAAATTAATAAAGTTCCTGAATTAAAACAACAATTCATTGATGGATGCGGGAGTGAAAAACTGGCAAATTATGTGTGGGACACATGTATGGCACCGCAGATGTCATACTCGTTTGCTGAGCCACATGCACTGGCATATTCATATGTTGGAATTCAAGTATTATATTTAGCAACTAATTTCCCAGAGATATATTGGGATTGTGCCTGTCTTATATCTGATAGTGGTGGAATGGAAGACACCTTAGATAATGATGATGTAGACATAGAAATGGGAGAAGATGAAATCGAAGAGGCTGAAACACCAAAGAAAAAGGTGAAAGCGACAAATTATGGAAAAGTTGCAACAGCCATTGGAAAAATGATGGCGGCACACATCAATGTAACTGCGCCGGATATTAATAAATCTGAATATACTTTTACGCCAGATGCAAATAATAATTTAATTCTTCATGGATTAAGTGGAATCACTAGAGTTGGGAAAGATTTAATTAAAGATATAATGAATAATCGTCCATATAATGGAATCGATGACTTTATTAATAAAATAAAGATTAATAAACCTCAAATGATTAACTTGATTAAATCGGGAGCATTTGATTCATTTTATAATGATAGATTCGATGCAATGAATCATTATATAGATTTAATTGCAGATAAGAAAAAAAGAGTTACATTACAAAATATGAAAATGTTAATTGATTTTAATTTAATACCAGAAGAATATGATTTACAATGCAGAGTCTATAACTTTAATAAATATTTAAAAAAGAATAAATTTGGAAATTCATATGGTCTAGATGATATTGCATTAGGGTTTTACTCATATAATTTTGATATGGATTTACTTATACCGTGTACAGAATCAAACTATATGTTTCAAATTAAACAAACCGATTGGGATAAAATATATAAAAAACAAATGGATAAAATTCGACCTTTTATTCAACAGAATAATGAAGAATTGTTAAACGCAATTAATAATAGATTGAGGCAAGACTTATGGGATAAATATTGTGAAGGTAATATAAGCAAATGGGAGATGGATTCTATATCTTGTTATATTCATGAACATGAGTTGGCCCATTTAAAAAATAATGTTTATGGTTTAGCAGATTTCTATAAACTTCCAAATGAGCCAGAAGTTGTATATAGATTTAAATCTAAACAAACCGGTCAATTAGTTCCGTTGTATAGAATACACAGAATTGCTGGAACAGTCTTAGATAAAGATAAAACAAGAAAAACGATTACCTTATTAACAAAAGATGGAGTTGTGTCGGTAAAATTGTTTGGTGAAGTTTTTACACATTATGATAAACAAACATCGACAAAAGGCGCCGATGGAAAAAAGCATATATTAGAACGTAGTTGGATTAGCCGTGGAAATAAAATTATAGTTGCAGGAATTAAAAATGGAGAAGGAGATTTTGTTGCAAAGAAATATAAAAACAGTGGTTTCCACCTTATTGAGTTAATAACTTCAATAGATGAAAATGGATATATTCAAACAAAAAAGGAGCGTGATGAGGTATGATAATAATAACTGTAGGTGATTTAGTCGCAGAACTACAACAATTACCTCAAGATGCTAATATATTTGATTTATATGGAGAACGTTTTGAGGATTTAAAATATTCTAATGAAATTTACTTGGGTGACCCGGCAAATCCTCGTGTCGAAATTACTGAGGGGTATATATTGGAATGAGTTATGGACTATATGATGCTGACCTCCCTTACTATCCAATTCCATTTTACAATTTAGAACTAATGAAATTGTCTTCCTATTATAAACGCAAGCGAGAGATAGTCGGGTTATCACCCGACTTCTCTCCGCAGAGATATAATCATTTTATTATACGCCAAGATTTTTATAATCCATACTCACACTTTAAAGGTCAGAATGTCGAACTTGGCGGCCGCGCCTTCGACGGAGAAACATATAAGCCTCTTCCAATAGAAATTGAACGAATGCGACCAGACATAGGACTTTATGATAGAGTGAAGCCGAATCAAATCAAGGGCTATAACAAAAGTGCTTTAAGTACAATGCGGCGAGCCGAACATTTGCGCTTATCGCTTGATGGTAAAACAATTTGGAAAGATTTTGAGCGACAATTTCGCAATGAAGATAAGGCTTATGGAGTTATTTTCCATGACTACAATCTGAATGATGTTGAAGGCGCGCGAGTGTTAATAGAAGAATCTATCAACGAATGGATACCTCATGCGACCGGCCGCCGTATAGGTATGAAGTATCCGGTTATCGTAGACAACAAAGAAGACTTAATTTCATGGCTTTCATTTCAACCTATGATTCCATATTTCTCCCTTGTCCATAAAGGACTCATCGACGAATCATATATTCCCGACCTAGTCGAAGTTTATCGCACATCAAATGCAATTCGTCAAACCTCTATTGACATCCGTGATTGTTTCTCAAATTACGAACTTGTCCATGGCGGCATTCAGCGAATTTTCCGCAATATAATAAATTTACGTAGTCATTGCCTTACTTTTCCACTTATTTATAATGAGAATGCGCTCATTGACTCCGATTGGAAAATGGTAATGAAGTTAATTCTACGATATAACACTCACTTGGCTACGAACGGAGACCCAGAGTTCTTCCGTAGAGTAGAACCATTTGAAACATTATACAGTTATTGCTTTGGCGCAATAAAACAATATCAAATTAAAGAACCATTACTTGAAAAGGAATCAATACAAAAAATCTTTCAATTCGTAAGAGAAAACAATTACGACTTATTCAAAGATTTCTATGAATACCGTGGAGGTGAAGTAAGAAATGACAGGTGAAGAAATTAGAGATAAAATTAATTTCAACAACCAAAAAATCCAATCGTTAATGGACCCATCTATATTCATTCTTCAACCAGAAGTACAAAAATATATGGAAGATAATGAATATCTCAAAACAATTTGTCCTCACAAATATGAAAATGGAGTATGTATTTATTGCGGACAAACAGAATAATCAATCCTTAATATAATTAATTGCTTAGGAGGGATAAATGCAATACATTAAGAAAAGAGATGGTAGAGTAGTTGAATTTAATAAGAATAAAATTGTTAATGCTATATTAAAAGCCTTTCAACAAGTTGACGGAGATATTTCAAATTACGCCCTTGATAAGGCAAACAATATAGCTAATTTTATTGAAAATGAAACTGAACAAGTACTAACAGTAGAAGAAATCCAAGACCTCGTCGAAAATGGACTTATGTCTACAAAACGTAAAGACGTGGCAAGAGCCTATATTAAATACAGGCAAGAGCGCAGTCGTGAGCGCGAATGGAACACGAAGATGATGGATAAGGTTGCTGTCAAGTTGGCCGCTTCCGATGTCCAGAATCAAAATGCAAACGTCGATGAATACTCATTCGGCGGCCGCAGAGGAGAAGCTGATTCTGTAATTTTCAAACAGTATGCACTTGATAACCTTATATCAAAGATGGCACGCAACAACCATTTAAACAATGAAATTTACATCCACGACCTTGATGCTTACATCCTCGGCATGCACAATTGTCTAACGGTTCCATTTGATGACCTGCTTGCGACTGGTTTTAATACAAGACAAACAGATGTTCGTCCAGCAAACTCAATTAACACAGCCTTTCAGTTGGTAGCCGTTCTGTTCCAGCTTCAATCGCTTCAACAGTTCGGTGGTGTAAGTGCATCGCATCTTGATTGGACAATGGTTCCTTATGTAAGAAAAAGTTTCTATAAACACTTTTGTAATGGATTACAATATATAGAACTACCAGATCTATATTATAAAAATAAACCTGATGGTAGCCACGTGCAATTTTTAACTATTCGTAATAAATTTTCTAGTGATATGAGTATTGATGCTTCAGAGTATAAAGAATATCCTAAGGCTTATCAATATGCCATGGATATGACAGAGAAAGAAATGAACCAAGCTGTAGAAGGAATGTATCATAACCTTAATACTTTACAAAGCAGAAGCGGAAATCAGCTTCCTTTCACTTCAATCAACTATGGCACATGCACTTTACCAGAGGGCCGCATGATTATCAAAGCCTTACTTGAAGGCTCAATCAAGGGAGTAGGCAAACTCCATAAAACAGCTATCTTCCCTTGCGGCATCTTCCAATATATGAAAGGCGTCAATGACAAACCAGGGACTCCAAATTACGATTTGTATAGACTTGCTCTTGAATCGACTGCAAAACGCTTATATCCAAATTACGCAAACGTAGATTGGTCAGGCAATGCGGGCTATGACGTTAATGACCCAAGCACATATTTTTCCACAATGGGATGTCGTACTGCCAATGGCTACGATATTAATGGGTTCGGGCAGTTAAAAGACGGTCGTGGTAATATCTGTCCAGTAACCATTATACTCCCAACACTTGCAATGGAGGCAGGAAATGTTGAAGACTTTATGGTTTTACTTGATGAAAAGATTCACGAAGCCAAGGACATGCTACTTGAGAGGTTTGAGTATATATGTTCTCAAAGCCCATCCTCCGCAAAATTTATGTATGAGAATGGAACAATGAAGGGCTATGTGCCAGAAGAAGGCATACGTTCTGCTCTCAAACATGGAACAATCGTAATTGGACAACTCGGTCTTGCCGAATGTCTACAAATTCTTATTGGTTGCGACCACACAACTGATGAGGGTATGAAACTTGCAAAGCGCATTGAGCAACTTTTTAAAGATAGATGCGCTGAGTTCAAACAAACCTATAAATTGAATTTTGGAGTATATTATACTCCAGCAGAAAACCTCTGCTACACAGCCATGAAAAAGTTCAAAGAAGACTTCGGAGAACTTCCAAATATCAGCGACAGAGATTACTTTACAAACTCAATGCACGTACCAGTATGGAAAGAGATTTCACCATTCGATAAAATTGACATCGAATCAGAACTCACCGGTTATTCCAGTGCCGGATGCATTACTTACGTTGAATTAGAAGGGGCAATATTAAAAAATCTTGATGCATTAGAACAAATCGTATCCTATGCTATGGATAAAGATATTCCTTACTTCGCAATCAATGTACCTAATGATACCTGTCTTGAATGTGGGTGGACAGGTGAAATTGAAAACGAATGTCCAGAATGTGGTTCAAAAAATATACAACGTCTAAGACGTGTAACTGGATATTTAACTGGCAACTACACAACTGCTTTTAACATAGGTAAACAGCATGAAGTTGAAGACCGATTCAAACATAGCAAAAAGCTTTAATGCTGTAATAGCAGGATTGTTAATTGGTTTGGGTGTTATTATTAACACCCAAACCAAACCACCAATTTTAGGAGCATTGTTATTTAGTTTTGGATTATTAACTATAATCCATTTAAAGCTTCCTTTATATACTGGAAAAATTGGTTACTTAAAAGATAAGTTAGCTTTAATTTTAGTCTTTAATTTAATCGGCATCGGAATAACTGTTGCGGCCTACTATATAGCTAATTCGCAGTTTCATGAACTCATTAGCGCGGCCGCGAGTGTAAAGTTTGAAAAAACATATGCTCAAATGTTATTCGGAGGAATATTCTGCGGGATGCTTATCCACTTTGCAGTTAAATGTAAAGTATCATATTTAACTTCAATGGCAGTAATCATATTCATACTCATCGGTGCCGAACACTGTATAGCAGATTTTCCATATTTACTTACCACCCTTTCACTACCCCACATAGGAAAATTTTTAATGGTAATTCTTGGAAACTCTATCGGTGCAATTTTGATAGAAAAAGGTATAAGTTATGAATAGATATAGCGCAGTAATACCGAATGATGTTGTTAATGGACGAGGCGTATGCACTAGTTTTTGGGTGCAAGGATGTCCGCATCACTGCCCCGGTTGTTTTAATGAAGAAACATGGGACTTCAATGGGGGTATTCCATACACCCCAGAAGTCAAATGGGAAATAATTAAGGCAATTTCAGCCAATAACATCACCCGTAACTTTTCTGTCCTTGGAGGAGAACCATTAGCTCCACAAAATATAGATATGACATGGGAAGTTATTGACGCGGTGCGCCACGCTTATCCACATATTGAAATTACTTTGTGGACGGGTTATACATATGAAGAGCTAGCAGCGCGGCAAAATGAAAATCTGTTAAACATTTTAAATACAATAGATGTATTAGTTGATGGGCCTTTTATTGAAGAAGAAAAGGATTTATCGTTGCGTCTACGAGGCAGCCGCAATCAGCATATTCGAGTGCGTAAACATAATTATTGGGAGATAGAAGATGATTGATGATTTAAAAATTGATATTGAAAAATTTAATAGAATCGTTAAAGCAATTAAAAAAAGCAATATGAAAGAAGTTTCATTTGAGTTTTTAGTTGGTAGTTGTTTCCCAAAGGCGCTTGAAAATGTTAAAGAAGAGATGAGACGTCAATATACATTAGGATATGTTGAAGGTCAAAAGGAGGGAAAAGAATGATTAAATGGGCTTTATTAAATATTCTTTTAGCCTTTACTACTGGAGTAATTGCATTACTTTCAGTATCAAGGCATAAAGATATAGATTTAAAACCTTTTGAAAAAAGAAAGGTTTATTTAGCAAAAAGTATTGCTGTATATATTGGTATAGTTGCTTGTTTAATTTGTTTATTTAGTGAACAATCAACTGGTATGGATATACTGGTTGCAGATAAATGGTCAATTATATTATTTTTCTTTTTAATAGGAGAATTATTAACAGATTACTTTGTAGCTAAAAAATGTCATCCTAAACAATGGAAACATTATAGAGATAGAGATGACGAAAATGAATAAATATATTTTTAACGGTCAATCTTAATAGATTGGCCGTTTTAAATTTTGACAAAAAAAATTTTTTCTGGTATAATATATATAGAATAAGAAAGGAGTTTTATATTATGCAATTCAAAAAAACAGAAGTATATAATTTTGAAGGTAGTTTTAGAGGTATGCGCAATCCGATGAATTCATGGGATAGGTCTGATAGTTGTTTTGGCATTGTAGATATCTATAATAGTGATGCATTAACAGACGTATGTGATGCTTGGATTGATGATGAAAACGAAGAACGTATTGAGCGCGGACTTGAACCATATAGTCATGATATGGAACGTTATAATGAATATTATGATAAACTTGAGGAATATGGTAATTGGTTAAAAGAAAACGGTATTTTATCAAAGAATTTAAATTATGATGATTTGTATAACGTAGCTTTTCTTGGACCACATGATTTATATCTTGCTAAAAGTCTTGTTCTTGCTGGCGCAGAACACGCAAAATTTTTGCGTCAGATTTTTGTATCTGTTGATATTACCGCGCCGCTTTATTGGTGGAAAGAATTTGATACATATAAAGTTGGTACGGTAGCTAATTCAACATCTACAATGCATAAACTTTCAGCAGAGCCAATTACAAAAGAAATGTTTAACTTCGTTGATAATAGCGATGATTTAATTGTAAGTCAAGGTAAATCAATCTGTGGTGAATGGGAATATGTATTTAGTGACTATATTGATGATATAGTTGATATGTGCGAAAATCTTCGTCTTAAATTCAAAGAAACAGGCGATGCTGCATATTGGAAAGCACTTATACAAATACTACCAAATGCATATTTACAAACTCGTACAGTAACAATGTCATATGCCAACTTACGAAACATATATTTTCAGCGCCATCATCATAAGCTGACCGAATGGCATGAGTTTTGTGATTGGATACAGACATTACCATATAGTAAAGAACTTATAACCTTAGGAGGAAATGATGAGACTCATTAAAAGAACAGAAGAATATGTAGTAGATTCCGAAGAAGATGCAATCAAACTTATCCAAAACTTTAAAGATGATGCAGAGAAAAATGGATATATACTCGGCGCGAGTGGATATACATACAAAACAAAGAAAGCTAAAGGTGAAATCATTGGTGAAGTTTGGGTATGTAAAATAACAAAAATACTCGGAGGTGTTTGGGACGATTATGAATGATGAAGAAAAAAAAGAAGGATTAGAAATAATCGAAGAAGACGCATTTGAACCTGAAATGAGTGACGAAGAACTTGAACAATTCTACGAGGATAATAAAGATGCTATCGACCTCATCGGTGGTCTTGATATGTTTGAATCTTTAATGGGTCTTGATGATGAAACATTTATTCAACTCAAGCCACAAGTTCTTCAACTCTTTGCAGAAACCCTTCATGAACCGGAATCCATTTCAGAGTTTAGAACACTCGCTATCGCACAAGGATATACACAAGAAACTGCTAAGGCAGACTTTGAATTAGCTGTTCAGGCAATTAATGAAATTGATTTCTTATCTGAAGCTAAAAAAGATTTTCTTAAAGAAATCTATACAATGGCAAGTAATCAACTAGCCGCAGTAATTGGTGAAGCTAATCCTGTGATACGAATACCCTGCGAAGTTGCCGAAGGAGTCAAAGTCCCTGTCTACGTGCATGAAACGGATGCTGGCATGGACATATTCGCAAATGATGAAATCACTCTGGCGCCAGGCGAGACTAGAATCATTGGAACAGGTATTAAAGTCGCTATCCCAGATGGATACGCTCTTCTCATTCAGCCACGTTCCGGACAATCCGCAAAAACAAAACTTCGTATTGCCAACACGCCAGGTCTCATTGACTCCGGATATCGCGATGAAATCGGTGTCATCATGGAAAACATTGAGCCACCTTTCAAAGACATCGACTATGAATTCGATGAAAACGGAGAAATTCACATCAAGTCTATACTCCATGGAGAGGCTTATACAATTGCACCAGGACAACGTTTTGCCCAAATGCGATTAGTTCAAGTTCCAAAAGCCGAATTTGTGCAAGTGGAATCTGTAGGAGAAATTGGCGAAGACCGTAAAGGCGGATTCGGAAGCACAGATATAGTTGAGTAAAATTAAAATCGAAGATATAAGAAAGGCGGCGATAGAACACGGTTGGGAATTATACTCAACCGAATATAAAAATTTAGATACAACACTTGAATTTATATGTGAAGAAGGACATCAAGTCTTTCTTCCATATAAAAAAGTAAGAGACAAATGGGAATGTCCAATTTGTATTAAAAATCAATTCACATATTTTGAAGAAAAAATAATTCCAAAGAAAAAGAATATACAGCGTTCAATTGGACTTGACCAAGCTACTCATAGTACAGGCTATTCAATTTTCGATGACGGAGAACTTATCTATGCTGGTACATTTGAGGCGGTCGCAGACGATGAAATAGAACGTGATATAGAAATAAAAAATTGGCTTATTCAATTAATTGCAAATTGGAAGCCAGATTTAATTGGTATCGAAGGTATTCAATTGCAACAACTTAATAATAAAACTGTTGGAGTCACGACTTATCAAACACTCGCGCGACTGCAAGGCATACTTATGGCAACCTGTGTAGAACAACGCGTTGACTACATCATATGCCCGCCCGCGACATGGCGTTCGCATTGTGAGGTGAAGGGCCGCACACGTGCAGATAGAAAACGGTCAATGCAAACAAAAGTCAAAGAATGGTTTGATATAACTGTCTCTGATGATGTAGCTGATGCAATTGGAATCGGTAAATATATAAATGATAAGCATAAAAAGAAAGTTGAAATATTCAACTGGGAATAGGAGGATTAGTTAATGGTTAATGTAACAATGGACCAAATTATTGCTTTTAGAAATAACGGAGATTTTTTCAGTAATACAACTCTTCCGCTTAAAGGTGCGTATAAACTGAATAAAATTAAAAAAGCAGTTGAGAAAGAAGGTGAGTTTTATACTGAAAAGTTCCAAGAAATTGTTGAACAGTATGCAAAGCATGATGAGAATGGGCAGCTTGTGTTTAGTGATGATGGAAATCAGATTTTAATTAAAGATGGAATGGTTGATGAGTGTAATAAAGCACTAGAGGACCTTCAAAGTTTAGAAGTTCAAGTTGAAACTTATGGACTTACACTTGATGATCTTGGAGAGAATCTTGAATGTACTCCAGAAGAACTTGAAGCGCTGATGCCATTTATGGAATAAAGCAAATTAAAAGAGGGTTTAAAACCCTCTTTTTTAATGCTTATCTAAAGTTTCTTACTTGTGTTACATTTCTGTATCCTGCACCTTTTGTAATTTCTTTTTTAACTTTTTCTATTACTCTATCTACGTCATAATCTTTTTCAATCTTATCTACATTCACATTAATTTCAAATATATTATCTCCACCATATGAATTATTAATTGAATTAGTTGAACCAATTGCTTTACTCAATACATCACGTAATGCAAGAAAGTTTTGTGTATCTTTAGCATTTAATACAAGCTCTGGTTTTGAAGGAGTACCATCAAGCCAAGCTGGACCAGTATAATCTGCAAGACCTCCAGTGGCATATTTGCTCCAATCTTTTATTGCGTTTTTGGATTTATTAGATACATTACCCCACCAACTAGTTACTGTTGCTTTACTATAACCAGCTTTTTTTGCTGCTTTTACCACTTGTTTCCAAGTTAATCCTTTGGTTTTAGCTAAATCTTTACCCATTTGTGTCATAGATATTCCTGCGGCTTTAGCATGAGCTACAACACTTTTAAATTCATTAGCGCCCATTTTTTTATTGCTTTGTGCTGCTTGAACTTTAGCTTTATAAGCATTAAGTGGATTAGGCTTAGCAGCAGGGGCTGGAGCAGAATTTGAAGTAGAAGGCGTGGATATAGCTTTTGTTCCACCTTCTGTTACTTTTCCTCCATTACTTAAACTAACACTACTTCCTGAACTATTAAGCCCGTCTATACCAGCTTTAATAGAATCTAATATACCACTTTCTTGACCAGACCAGTTAGCAATTTTAATTGTGCCGTCTTCAATCTGATTAATTATTTGATTTTGAGCTTGATCGCTTGAATATAATGCATCTTGTTTATCTTTATTGGTTATTATACCTAAATATAATTCTTCAAATTGTCTTTCTAATTGTTCTTTAATAGCATCTGGTTTTGTATCTGCTTCGTTGGCTGCCATAAAGGCTTCATACATGGCCTGTTTATTATCAGGGTTTTTAGGATCAGCCAACCATTGATTAACTAAACTAGCATTATTAATGGCATCAATTGTTGCTGATTGTAATTCAATTTGCTGTTCTCTTTGTTGGGCTGCTTGATCGGCTTGTTGTTGTAATTTATCAAGCATTTGGTCTTCAAGAGAACGTTGATAATCTTGCTGAGCATTGGCAATTTCTTGTTGTAATTGAGCAATTTCAACCTGATGTCCGCCCGAAGTGTCTGCTTGTAACATTGCTAAACGTTGTTGTTTTTGAGAAATATCACGTTCAGTTTTTGTATTATCTTCTTGTTGCCTACGTTCATCAAGTTTTCTTTTTACTCCATCAAGTAAATTTTTAAAAGCACTATCTAAACTATCAGATAACTTTTTAAAATTGTCAAGTTCTTTTTTCTGCTCTGCATCACTAATTTCCCATAACTGGTTAGCGTAACCTGCCCACTCATCTTTTAAGGTTTTTAACTCATTGTAAAATTCAGCAGTAGAAGAGGTTATAGTATCCATACGATTATTTATGGCATCACTTTTATCAACTAATGATTTTACATAATCTTGAATAGCTTTAGCTTTTTCATCATTTATTAAACCAGCTTGTCGATCAGCTTCAAAACTAGCAGTATTAAATTTAGTGTCTAAAGTTCCATCTGCTCTTTGAGTAACAGTCAAATATTTCCAAGCATCATCTAAAGTATTAATTTGTTTTTCTAATTTTTCACCCCAGTTTAAATAGCCCTTTCGGTCTGTTTCATTTAAAGTTCTTCCATCTGGACCTTTATTTGTTTTTAAATAACCTTGAATAGCTGTTAATGTTGCTTTTTCATCAGCTAAACTCATTGTACGACGTAAATCATCACGCTCTTCACCCAATGCTTCAATATTATTTTGTAAATTAGTAGCCTGAGATTGTACTTGCGTTGAAAAAGCATCAATTGAAGCTTGAGAAACATCCACTGCTTTTTGAATACCACTACCTACTTTTGCATCAAGCAATTCTGTGTATGATTTAGCTCTATTAATATGATTTTCTGCTTCTGCAATTTTTTGAGTAATATTCCAAATTTTTGTAAGTTCATTTTCCCAAGCAAAGAAAGTGTTATACAATTCTTCGCCGAATTTTTCAAGAGCTTCTTGAGCTTTTTCAATAGCATCTTCTGCAGATTGCTTTTTTGAACGTTCATCATTTAAGGCTTTGCTCGCTGCTTCGGCTACAGCTTTACGTTTTGCAGAACTTTTAATCTTTTTTAATGCTTTTTCATCTACTTGACCATTTTTAATATATTTAGATAAATCAATATAATCTGTTTTACTTTTCTTACCTTTTTTATAAGAAATTTCTTCAACTGCTACATTACCTTTTTTATATTCTTTTTTGCGTTGTTTTTTTGTAGCTTTTTTATTTAATCCACTAGATTCTAAAGCGTCTAATTCTAGTTTTGCTCTGTCTCTTTGTTGTTCATTTAATTTTTGATATTCTTTTATATTTTTAATATAATCATCACCGCCGCCTCCGCCAGAGGCAACAGATTCTCCTGTTTTTCGTAGAGTGGCTCGTATATCTTTTGTGTATTTCTCAAAATCTTTCGCAGCTCTATCCATTATACGTTGAGTATCTTGAGTACTACGAGCGATATTTTCCCACCAAACAGTTACTTTATAAACTTTATCTCCAATATCTTTAAAAGTTTTTTCAATTTGTTTTGCAGCTTTTTTAGTATCTGTATTTTTATTTTGTGTATTCTTATTACCACCACCACTAGTAGTAGTTGTAGTAGAGCCTTTTTTCTTATAAGAGCTAGCCTTAGCTGACATATCAGCGTGAGATCCAGCAGGAATTGATTTTTGCTTTAAAATACGTTTTGATTGTTCATGAGTCCAAACAACCGCATCTCCTGGTAAATTAACCATTTGCGGTCCATTTGCTCCAAGAATCATTGAACGATTTTCACTTGGAAGCCAAGCTATTTCATATCCCAACTCACCAGTAAGAGTTAATCCACCCTTTCCTTTTGGTCCAAGCTGTCCATAACTACCACGCGCAGCGGAACCCATTGAAGGTGCCGGAAAATATCCATGATTATGCGCACCAGTAGCTTCCTTAGTAACTGTTTCTTTTATTGTTTTTAAAGTAATAGTTTTGTCTGTTAATCTATGGAATGCTTGAACAGCGCTAGTTAAACTTTGAACACCACTTAACCCGCTAGTTTTCGCTGTTAAATTAATAGTTTTATTATTTAACTTACTAAAATCTTTAACTGCAGCTGATAATTTATTTGCTCCATCTGCTCCACTAGCAGTTACGTTAATATTTTTGTTGTTAGAAGCTTTTGTTAAAGATTCAGCTTGTTTTGCTGCATTTGTTAATCCAGAATCATTAACATTAATTTTAAAAGTTGCGCCTTGTTGAATTGTAGAAACTGTATTGTCTACTTGTGTTTTTAAATTAGTTAATTTAGCTTCACTTTCAGAAGTATCAACGCTAAATTTACTTTGGCTCTCTTGTGCTACATTTTTAGCTACATTAGCAACAGCTTGAGCACCAGTATTAACAGTAGGAGCAATATTAGAAGATGTGTTAGCTTCAGAATTTACATTATTAATTTTGTCCCACCAGTTTTTTAAGCGTTGCCCTACAGTTGTAATTGCTTTGCTAACATTATCATCAGCAGGTACAACATCCATAGCTAAAGCAGCTTTATCAGCTTGGGCAAATGCTTGATAAGCAGCACTAATTTTTTCTCCTAAAATAGAAGTTTTTTCTTCTAACGCTCCTGTAATTTGATCTTGATATTGAGAATCTAATTGTCCAAAAATACCTAAAGTTTGTAAATCTTCTGCTTTTGGTAAACTACCATTAATTAAATCTTTATATAGATTAGTAAAAGCTTGAGACTGTGCCGGATCAGAAGCAATTTGAGCTGGATCTAAATTGTCTAAAGCAGTTTTTAAACTTGTATTAATAGAAGTACGTAAAAGATAATCTGTTTTTCCTTGAATATCTTCCGCTTGCACCGCAGTTTGTTCCGCCGACAATGCACGCCCTTGTGCTCTTCCTTGGTCTTGAGATGCCAACTGTGCTTGACGTTGTGCTTCTTGTTCTTGTCTCGCACGCTCAGCTAATTTTTCTCCTTCTAATTGACTTCGTTCTTCTATATTTTTACGTTTTCGAGCTTGTTCTTCTGCTTCGTATCTTTGTTTAAGCTTCTGTCCCTCAATTTCTCCCTGCTCTTGTAATGTTTTTTGAGTTTTTAAGTTATCTTCAGTAGCTTTTTTCTCCGCCGCAGCTGCAGCCTGGGCTCTTTTATTTTCAGCCTCCCATCTTTGCTTATTGGCTTCTTCTAATTCTTTTTGCCTTTGTTGTTGAGCTTCTTTTACTCGCCCTTCATCTCTTGCTGTTTTACCTTCAGATTCAGTAACTGGTTTATTTTGTTCGCGTTCGGTTTGTGTTTTACCTCTTTCTTGCGCATTTTTATTAGCTTCTTTTGCTGCTGCTTCTGCTGCGTCTTGTTCAGTTTGTCTAGCTTTATTTCGAGCCTCAACTTCTTTTTGACGTCCTTCAGTTTCTTGCTTTTCTGCATCAGCACGCTTCTTCATAGCCTCATCGGCCATTTGAATATATTTATCTGTACGAGCCGCATCAGCTTCTGCGCCTTTTTGTACCTGTTTCCAATAATCTTGTTCTGCACCAGAAGTAATTTTAACTTTTTCCGCGGCAATGGCTGCAGTCTCTCTAAAACTATTAGCAACTTCTTGCATACTAGCTTTAGTCTGCTCATATTCACCAGCACTAAGGTCAACTAACTTACCATTTTCATCAAGTTTTTTACCTTTAGCAAAAGCTTGGGCTTGTGTATCTATTCCTTTTCCGCCAACTAATTCTTTATGAGCTTCGTCATAATCTTCTTTAGCTTCTTTACCGGTTCTTGTATCAGCTAAAGCAGCCACTTGAGCACTGATTGTTTCTAACACTCCAGTTTGCTTAACTAATTCAGGATTTTCTGCAGCTTCAATTATGCTACTATATAAATCATCATATTGAGCATCACTACCTAATAATCCTAATTGATCAGCATAATTTTTAATTTCGTCTTTAGTAAAATCGCCTGTTTCATTAAGAGTCTGAATTAAATCTGGAAGAGTGCTAACTCCCCAATCTTTAGCCATAGAATCTAAATCTTTAGGACTTAATTGAGAAGCATCAGCAGGAATAGTTTTTACTCCTTCATTTAATAGCTTTGCAATTTGCTCGTCTTGTTGTTCTTTACGAACATATCCGGCATTAGCTAATTCCGATCTTAAAGTATCTTCTTTAACATATAAATTTTGTTGTTCTCCAGGGGCAGCTTGAGTTCCTTTAATAGAATAATCACTGGCTGCTAAAGCTTTTCGAGCATCTTCTACATTCATAAAGCTAATGTCAGCAAATTGACGACCTTTATTAAGCATAGAAGTTAATAAATCATCAGAAATACCTAAAGCTTCAGCAACATTATGCCATTGATCATCTGGTATATTAGTAATTAATCCACTTTCTTTATCATAGGTTACTCCAGCTTCTGCTAATTTATCCATAGCATCTGCATTTTCAAGAACCCTATCTGTAAAAGCATCAAAACCGTCTTGCCCCTCACGAAGCATAGGTTCTAAGCCTTTAATCTTTTTAGCTACAGCCTCTGCTGCCTCATAACCATCTTTGCCTTTAGTGAGGCGTTCTATTTCTTTTCCGCTAAGTAAAGCTTCCGCACCAGTCCAGAATGTAGCATCACCCATGCCTTCGGCATGTTTCTGAATTTCACTACCATAAATATCCTTATAAGTTTCGGTAGTTTTATCAAAGATAGAACGCATTCCTTCTGCAGCGGTTGAATAATCTCGTTTCGTAGCTTCATTAAAGCTGTCTAATGCTCCTTCAGCCGCGGCGATTTCATCTGTTGCTGTATTTAATGCTTCAGTTAAGTTAGCTCCACCTTCTTTAGTAAAATTACTAATACGTTGAATTTGATTTTCAAGATATTCTGCAAGAGCATCTCCATAGGCACTACCTTCATCTAATGCTTCTTGTTTTAATTTAATTAAGTCTTGAATTGCAGGTTCAACATTAGCTTTATACTCGGTTTCATTAAGAGTAGTAGCAAACTCCTGTTGAGCTTCTTCAACTTTATCTAATGCGTCTTGATATTTACCGCTACCAGTTGTTAAATCAGCAAATCTAGCTGCCATATTATTCGCGGCCTTAATCATTTCACTTCCACTTAAATCTTGAGAAGCGAGATCTTTAAGACCCATATTAAGAGCATTTCTAAATTCTGGAGCAATTGATTCAAATACTTTCGAATTAGATACGTTTGCTAATAAATTATCATATACTGGTTGAATAGCAGCATCAAAAGCAGCACTATCTTCTCCTAATTTATCAAAACCTTTAATAACTGCATCACTTAATTTTACACCAGAATTACTTAAATCTGTTTCAATCTGTTGTCTATGTTTAACAAAATTTTGAACTGCTTTTTCTTCACCATTTTTTAAAGCATCAAGACTATCAATACCATACTTGGTAAAATCAAAATCTTTTACTCCAACAGATAAACCAAGTAAATCTGCTATATTTCTTACATCTGCTGCAAAAGGAGTTTTTTTATTGTTTATAAGACCAGCATCTTCTGCTTTAGAGCTAGTAGGATTAACAATACTGTTTCTATATTCTGAACTAATATTTCTAGCATTAATTAACTTTTGTAAAGAGTCCTGTTCAGTATAAGTTTTATAAGCCTCATCTCTAATTTCTTGTTGTTTTTTTAAGGTTTCGGCAAGTGCCTTATTATTATTAATAATAGCATGTCCTTGCGCATTATAACCTTCTACTATTTCAGGATTAATCGCGGCAATATCATCGACAATTTCTAAATAACGTTGATATTGTGAATCATCTAAACTTACATTATAGCCATTACTATCTACACCTTTGGATAATTGGGCAAATTCACTTTGATATGATTTAAGTTTGGCTATATTATCTTCAGCAGTTTTACTCGTTTCTTTAAAAGTTTCTGTTACTTCCGCACCAGCCTCTTTAACTTGTTTAATATGATGACGCACTAATAAAAAACCAGCAGCCAACGCAGCAAGTGGAGCTGCAACTGCAGCAATAGTAGAACCTGCAACCACAACTGCACCAGTTGCATCAGTAATACCTACGGTAAATAAACTAATTATACCAGTAGCACCCGATATAGATGCTCCTATTGTAGAAATTGCACCACCAAAAACAGCAATACCATTGCCTACTACTCCTAATGGACCACCCAATTGAGATAAGGCATTACCAAAAGCAGAAATACCATAACCAGCTTGAGTAAATTTATCTGCTATCGCACCGATATCATTGGCAAAGCGTCCCATGTCAGAAACAACGCCTTTTGCTTCGCCATGTCCTTGCCTTTTGTCTATTGCTTGTCTAAAATATTTTGCATAAGCCTCTTTTTGTGCATCAGTAGCTTGATTGTTATACCAATCTTTAAATTCATTACTTCGGAAACCATATGCATCAGGATTACCAACCAAATACTGCATAGCTTGTTGATGAGCTTGCTGAGTTGATTCTCTAGCAAAAGAACTAGAAAACCCTTTTGCCATATCAGTTCCAAAATATTGTCCCCATTTTTGAGGTTGTCCTATAAGTTCAATTCCTTTATCTACAGGAATTTGACCTTGTGACATTCCTTTATATATAGAATTAATAAATTGCCTACCTTCATTGGTTAGCTCTTTTGATAGTCCCTTAGAATTAAACCAATTTAAACTCGCCTGCTTCATGGCCAACTTAGTACCAGGACTATTATTAAACATAGAAAGTTGGTGTTTTGCATCTAAGTTTCCAAATAACTTAGATGTATCTCCCATCTTAAAGCCTTCTTTGCCACTTAATTGACTAAAAAGTTTCTTGGTATTGGCGTAATCCTCTTTAGAAGTTTCTTTAACTCCAGCAGTACTACCTTTTTGTCCTGCACCTTTAATACCTTGTCTCTTTGCGATCGCCGCAATTTGTCCCGATATTTTTGATAAAGATCCAACTATAGGAGTAGTAATTGCTTTAGCTTGATTTGCATTTTTACCTTGACCAAAAAGACCTACCTTGAGCCCTTCTTTTACACTAGATTTAGGATCAACTAATCCACCCAATCCACCGATTAAAGCATTAGCTCCACGTCCGGCCATTTTTAAACCAGTAAAAGCTGCAAACACGGATAAGAACGATTTAATCGCTCCACTACCCATACTTAAAGTATCAATTATTTTATTGGTAATATTTAAGAATCCAGTTAAACCGTCAACAGCCAGTTTAATCATGTTATTATTAGCAATACCCATGGTAAACTGTTGCCATGCATTGTGTAACTGATTTAACTTAGATTCTAATGAATCCATTGTTTTTCCAAACTGCTCATCTGACGCGCCGGCGCTATTATTAGCAGCCTCCATTAATTGCATAGTACGGTCATAATTACTAACCATCGCAATAAAACGAGACTGTTGTCTACTACCTGCGGCAGTAGTTGCTATATATCTTTGTTGACTTTGAGATAAAGTATCCCATTTAGCTGAAATATCTAGCATTACCTGGTCAAATTCTCTAAATTGACCATTTGTATCTTTTAAGTCAACGCCAATAGTCTTTAAAGCCGCGTCAATTTTATTATAGTCAACCTCTTCTCCATCAACTTCGCTAATTTCAAGAGGATTTTTTTTCATTTCTTGGAAACGTGCGACAATTGTTTTCATCGCAGTACCAATATTTTCAGCCGGCTCTCTTGTAGTTTCAATTGCTTGTGCTAAGAAAGCTGTTGTTCCTTCAAAACTTGCTCCTGCAGACGCAGCAATTGAAGCAGTACGCTGCATAGCAGTACCGAGTTCTTCAGTATCTGAAGCCGTAATCGCAGCTAATTCTGAATATACATCATTAACACGCTTCGCTGAAGTTTCATTTAACTCCATATTAAAACCACGAAGCGCCGCAGTCATCATGTCGGTAGTTTCTGCATAATCAAGGCCAGCAATACGAGCCATCTTCATGGTTTCTGCACCAAGTTCGAAAGCTTGTTGCTGTTCCAAACCCTGTTGATAATACAGAGTCATTGTTTCATAAGCACCTTGAGTAGTAGCTCCTAATTGATTAGCAACCCTTGTATATTCAGGTAACATACCCCATAAATCACTAACCTTATAATCAGTAACTACTGCAGTTTCTGTCATTGCTTTATCAAGTTCTTTAACAGATTGAACTGCTTCATCAATTCCCCTCTTTAAAAGGTTTATCATATTTCTTAAACTAAAGAAATATTGAGTTGATTGCTGAAGTTGCTCTACCTGTTGCGCTGCAGACATAGATTGTTGAGCGAAGCCGCGCGCAGCCTCAGCGCACTGATCATAGCCTTGCTTTAATTGGTTTGCATCTTGAGCTTGTTTAGCAAGATTGTTATTATAATTACGTTCACCAATTTTTTCAAGTTCACTCTTTTTATCAACAGCATCACTTAATGATTTAGTTACTTGTTTAAGTTCTGCGTCGTCAGCTGATAAAACAGTACGTAATTTTTCAAAACCTTGATGTAGTAATGAAACATGTTCTCCACTCTTATATAAATCTTCGGCACTCTTATTAAATTGAATAAGCCCCATTTGTTGAAAAGTCTTAAGCAATCCAACGCTTGCACCCTTTAATTTAGTGGCCTGCTGTTCAATTTGAGTTAAACCCTTGGCTGCATCAGTAAAATTACCACTTTTAACACTATTCGTCATTTCCTTCATAGAAGCGGATACAGTTTTTGAACTTTTAACTGCACGCTCCATATCGGAAACTAACTCATTTAATCCTATATCAACTTTACCTTTTGTAGGACTACTAAACTCAAACTTAATAGAGCCAAGTTTATTTTGTACATCTTGTTTTAACTGGTCTATATCTTTTTGAGCATTTTTGATAGCTGTAGCATCGGCCTCAAGATATATTTTTTTACCAGAAAGCTCATCATAAACTTTAGATAATTCTGAAAAAGAACTTTTAATAGTTTTTTCTAATTTTTCTAACTGTTTTAAATCAGTTTTTGTATTAACCCCTTTTTCCATTAACTCTTTATATTTAGTTAATGAATCTTTCAATTTATCAAATTGTTTTAAGGCATCACCTGTTAAATTAGCTGGTAATTTTAAACCATTAAAAGCACCCTGCATACTTTTGACGCCATTTAATACGCCACTAACATCCATATTGGCAGCTACAGTAACCCCTACAGTTGCTTGACCTCCACCTGGTGCCATTCTTTTTTCCTCCTAATTTTTTCAATAAAAAATGACGTTAATTAAAAATTAACGCCATTCGGAATCTCTATCTATATCCTCATCTAAATAATATATCTCTAAGGCTTTTGAAGTTTTACGCCCACCAACAGATAAAGCCGTTCCTTTAAATTGTCCTACTATTGGCTGCGCATTTTGTCCTAAAGTGAGATTGAAATCTGACGTAATTTTTAATTTCGGAATGTAGATAATTGCAGTATGAGTTTCACCAGTTATATCATCTTTAATTCTTGATCTACCCTCTAAAGTTAAAAAACCATCAAAGATTTCTTCACCAATTAACTCAACATCTGCACCATTATCATATCCATATTCATAATCTACAACAACTTCTTTATAGATTAAGGGAGTTTGTAATATACCTTGAGTTTTATCTACCCAAGTTAAATCTGTCAGCTTCTCACCTGTTTCTCTATTATAAACAAAAATCCACGAATCTATAGGTACGTGGGTTAATGTAATTTTCCCCTCATCATCGGTCTCAAGTTCGTCTCGTTGCGCTATTCGAATTCTTTTTCCCTCGTTTATAGAAAGGACCCGCGCATTATGCATAAGACCTAATTGTGTTTTTGAAAACACACCTTGTGTGAAAATTAAATTTACTCCCTCAGTCCTGTCCCAAATTACTAATTTCTTATTTTGGTAGCCACCTTGTGCGGCTATTTCTTTATTTATTTCTTGAAAATTAGCAATTTGAATCTTATCAAATGCTGCGACCACTTCACCAGCCGCATATTGAACTCCTTTTATCTCTATAGGATAAGTGGATTTTAACTGCACTGAATACAGTTCTTGCATACCGAATTCATTATCCATTGAAGTCTCCTAAAATAAAATGAGGAGAGACGTTGCCGCCTCTCCACCATTAAAGTTCGTTTTATTAATTAATTCTCATCAGTAATATTAGCGCCTTCAGTTAATGAACCACTAGCTGATGTAATAGTTGAAGCATCCCAAGCATCACCAGAAGATACTGCTGCATAAGCTGCACGCTGATTTGGACCATTATAATGATCTAATACAGAAGCAACACCTTTATTCTTAATAGCATCACCAGTACCACTCTCACCAAGGCTGTATTTAACAAGTTTAACCATTGAACCATCATTAGCTTTTAAGCACTGAACAGTCATAGCAAATTCTGCTGGATCACCATCAGCTTCCATTGTAAGACTTACATCCTCGGCAGAAACCTTACCCTTTGGAATAATAAATTGTAAAAATTCATCTTGACCAGACTGGAAGTTTCTAGCATATGTATCGCCAGTAATATAATAAGTGTTTGAATTGAAATTAGAAGTAATATCAATTGTAATACCATTTGATACAATACCAGTTGAACCAATACTACCATCTGCAGCAACAGTTACAGCATCAAGTAAATCAAAAGTAACAAAATCCCATGGGTCTGGAGTACCTTTTGTAGCATTTGCAACAGTTACAGGGGATGGATCAGTTTCGCCTGTAGCATATACAAAATAAGTACATTTAGTTTTATCAATTGCATAAGTAACGTCTTTAATGCTAAATTTCCAATAATTTGTTGAATTACTACCAGTAGCAGAAGTAACATCACTAAACTTTAAAGTTTTTAATACTTCTTGACCACCAACAGAATTATCTTTCATAGTACCACCGAACATGATACCAAGAGATTTAGCACTAAATAAAGCGTCTGTAAGCTCTAATGTAAGTTCTTTATTAGTATCCCAAGTAAGTAACTTAACATTACCCTTACCACCTCTAGCATCTACTGTTTCTGAACTCTGGCTCAGTGTAGAAGTCTTCAGAGTATCAAGATAAAGTACAGGAGCAGAAGGAGCACCCTTAGAGTCAAGCTCATAGAACATGACGTCAGCGACTTCTTTGATAGCATATTTATCAAGAATAATTGCCATATTAAATAGCCTCCTATAATTCTTTTTCGTCTATATTTTTTATCCAATATTTTGGTTTTACTTTTTTACTATCCGCGCCAGCAAGAAGTGCTCGAATATCTATATCATATTCTTCCTTCTGCTGCTCCATGGCTATTAACCAATGAACGCACGCATAGCTTATCTCTCCAATATTAAGTGGATTTAATCCAATACCCATACAACAAATTGCCGTTAACAAAGTTCCAAAAGTTGGCGCATTTTTTTGTTTTTTCTTTTTAAGAATTTCCTCGCTTTGTTTAATTTTCATTTTATAGCGTTTAATACGTGGATCTAAATTTTCTTCTTCTGGGTCTGGAGGTTTTTCCATTTCCACACCTACAACCTGTCGTATCATATTTTGAAATTCAAAATAATTTTCTTCTGTTAAAAGTCTAGGTTCTTCTAAGTCCACATCTGGGTCTAATTCGTCTTCACTTTTACCAATTAGTAACATCTCAATTTCCGGCACAATTGTCACCGGCTCATGTATAAATTGATTAAAAGCTTCATGTATTTTTTCTCTCACCTTGTCATCTTGATAATAATTTATTAACAAATATTGAAATGGTGTAGGAACTTGATTAACCCTTTCATCTTGGAGAAATGCTTTATCTAATTCCTCTTGTGTCATTGTAAATAACGACTGATAAATCCCAAAATCTTTATTTCCAACTACATCATTTACGGTTGGGGGATATATTTGACATATGCCTTTAAAATCAATTGGAAAACCAAGTAGAATCCTCTCATCAATCATATGATGTCAAAACGAAAGTTTGTTCATAAGCAGAAATTTCTTCGGTTAAAAAATTTAAACTGAAATCTCCACCCGTTAACTTTCCTAATCCTTCAATTTTCTTTCCATTTAAAGACTTCTGTACTTCCCCCATAATCGCAAAAGGTCTTAGATTTGTGTCTTTAATTATCCATTGAGTCATTGGAACAAATACTTCAATACTAATATTTACATTTTTAAACTCATTATTTGATGCCAACCCACGCGCCCGCGCGATACGAACAGCAATAATTGAGTGAGCAGTTTCTTTTGGACCGACACGCGGCACAATTTTAACTAATTTTTCAAATATCTCATCTTGTATTTGTTCTTGAGTCAAATCATCATGACTCAATGGGTCTTTATCTGTATAATACAGTAATTTAAGTAAATTCTGATTAGCTAGAAGTCTTTTTACTATATATTGTGCATTTATACCAATATCAGTACAATTTCTTACGTTCATGCTTCACCTCCTCGATTCAGCCAATAGAAATCATCAGCGTTATCATCATCATCTTGAACCGGAGGCTCACTATTATCTCTTATATATTGTGGATCTACTGATACAAATTCAACTCCAGGAGTTGATTGTATATCATAGCCCGTCACTACATAAGCTTCTGTAAGTTTGCCTTGAGTGACTTCTAAATAATCGTCCTTTCTTATGTTTTCATTTAGTGGTATAATAAAGAAACTCAATTTCAGATTTTCTGTATATAAAACCTTACTTCTACTTCTTGACTTTAATTCATCTTTCAACATATTGTCTTCCTGACCATAGAAATATGCCCAAGTACTACATTTCTTACCTTGTCTATTCTTCCAAGTAAGATAATGAGTCATTTTCAAAACAATATATCTATTATAACCACTTGCTTTTATATCTTCTAAATAATAAATAAGCCAAGGACATAAAATATTATCTTTATCTGGGATAAATAATATAGTTCCATTCGGCATATCTAAATGAACATCAGTTAATAGATAGTGCATCGTCTTCGTTTCATTCTGCCGCATTGGTGTAAGTTCACCTTCGCGCATCACGCCTTCATACTCAAACTCTACATAATAAACCGACTTCATCAATTGCCGTCTAAAATTTTCTTCCCTTTGTCCTTGTATACGAGATTGCCAGTCTACTCCGTAATGATTTAACCTCTTTAAATACACATCCTCATAGTATCCCATCTTCTACCTCCCCATATTTAGAAAGTAAAGACATACAATCAAAAATTGTACTTCTAAAATACTCATACCGTAAATATCTTAAAGAGGAAACCTTATGAAATAAAGTGTAATAGTTAATAGTTCGTTCTTCAGGTTCAAAACCATATAACTCAATTAAAATTGAATCCAAGAACTTCTCCCATTCCCTTCCTTTCTCGTATTCACAAAGTAATCCGAATAGCTTATTCTTCAAACTATTCGCATACCCTTCATCCATACCAGGAATATATTTCATTTTAATCTCCCGCCAATTGACTATAAGTAAATGGTCGTCCCTTGCGCGAGCGATAGTAAATACGCTCAAGCTTTAATGCTTTATATTCCTCTCTTTCAAGTAATTGTTTTAACTTATCTATTAAATTAGCTTGTGAAAAGTCCCTTTCCACATACAACGGCTTAACATTTTCCCATGTCATAATTGTACGATTAAGCCATTCGCATTTCATATAGGTTGCAAGGATTTGAATCTCTTCATTACAGATATTCTCATCTACAAACATATCGTCCTGGATTTCCAAACTAACTCTAGGAAACTTAAAATAAGGAATTGCCGCATCTAATAAGGTACGCCAATCTTGTTCTCTTTCTTCATCTGTCCAATTTAACCATTCGTCTTCAAGCATTTTTGATAAAAATGCTTCATATACGTCATAGACTGAAGCCATTTTATTTCTCCTTTACTGTGGCTTGGTCGTCCCTATTTAACTTAATGGCTTTCGTAATATCAACATCTACATATTGCTGAATAATTTCGGACTTATCATAATCCATAATCTCATTTGCAATAGCATATGCGGCCAGTTCGTTAATTTGTTCAATTGGAAGTTCTTTTACTTTCTGTCTGAACTCTGCTACTGGCATTACCTTAAGATAACGCTTTCTTTGCTCATCATTTAGTGTAATAATGTTAACTGGTTCCTTCGCATCTTCTGGCTCAAGACCCAGCGCGATTTTAACTTCCATGTCATCAATACCGAGAATACCGTTTCTGAACATATTCTCTACTCCAGGACTATACATAGCCTCTTCTAATTGTTCAAAAGGGATTACCATAGTTGCACCTTTTCTTTCCCAAACTCTTCTAAGTCTGATGTCAGGTACAGTCAGTACAACCCTTTGTGAAACTAAACTTACAACCTTTACCTTTTTATCCATTTTAATACTCCTTTTAACTCCTAAGCCATATGTATTCTGCGGGCGGTCGCCTATGGATAAACATAGACAGCTCTATGTCGTCAACATAGACGGGCGGCCGCAGTATAAATACAACCTCAACATTTAAAAATAAATATAGGGAGGGGAATGAACCCCTCCCCTATCTAACTCATTATACGTTCGGATACATCTCCTTATATGTCTGAGTGATTCCTTCATTCTTATAGATAGCCCAATTGTGATAAGCAAGAATAGCTGTACCAATCTTTCTATAAGTATGAATTTCCATGGACTGGTCTGCATTGACGAAATCCCACATCTGAGTATTTCCTTCAAATACAACCTTAACAACTCTTTCACCACCTGTAGGCAGTACGTAAGCAAGTTGTGGGTCAATCCATGTCTCTACATTGTTCTCATCAACAAATGACTGTGGAATCTGAACAATCGGAGTTCCTCTAAAGATGTTAATATATCCTTGGTTATGGATAGCATCGATATCCTGTGGGTGATATACGCCACCGTAATTGCCATTAGCAGCAACTGGAACGATAGCATCAGCGCCCATAGCAGCAACGAATTCAGGCGGTGCAAAGATAACAGCGCCAGAACCATATGCTCTAACTGTCGAAATCAGTTTCATCATTTCCTGGCCATCAAAGTCATTACCAACTGTTACGTTAGCTCTATTGTTAGCCGGAACACCCTGCTGACTTACAGCCGCGCGCAGTGCTCTTTGAACCTCTTGATATACAGCATCTGTCTGAGCCTCTGTAAGAAGCTGAACGAGTTCTGCCATATTCTCAGCACCATCAAGCATTCTCTCGAAGTCAATGCTGCAAGCTCCACCGATTGCATGACCGCTCAGTTCAAAGTAGCCATGGTCAAGTCTGAAGCTTTCATATACGCCCGAAAGACCAACCTGAGTAAGGAACTTTCTTGCTCTTGTTCTTCCAAGCTTTGTTTTGAAGAGAGCTTTCTGGCCCTGTGGAACTTGCTGAACTTCAGCAAAAATACCTACAGCGTCGATAACTTTCTTAGGAACTACTTCATCAGCAGCCTCAATTATAATTTCATAAATGTCATATCTGTTCTTCATGAACTGATTAACGGAACCAGCTAATTCTCTGAGTCCTTCGCGAAGAGCATCATCTACGTTTTCAACAGAGAAGTTAGTTGGAGCCTGACCCTTAGCTGCATAAACAGCTAATTCTTTCATTTCTTTAATAGTCATTCTTCATACCTCCCTATTATGCTTCAAGAACCTGGAACTTCAGAGCAAACTGATTATCCGGCATTGTTGTCTTCTCAACAACAAGCAGTACAGGACCAGCACTTGGCTTTGTTGCAGAAACCTTAATTGCTCCTTCATCACTAATTCCACCATAGAGCGGAGTAGTACCAACAGCGGCACAAGCCTCTTTGAAGTTCTGATCAGCCGTCTTAGCAGTAGCGCCAGAACCAGTATCAGTCCACTCTGTGTCATCATAACCAACACAGTTGGTTGTAAACAGCTCGCCTACCGAAAGGAAACCAAGTCTTGGATAAAACTCACCAAGCTCAAGCTTGAAATCCTTCAGTGCGTTTGCTCTCTCATCATACATATGTTCAGTTGTATAATTGAGAGCAACCGGGCAGTTAGCAATAACTGCGCTCTTCGGGAGCTTAATTTTTCTATTAATTCTATCAACGGCAAGCAGCATTCCATTCTCTGCAGGAATCGAAGCGAAGTCAGTATCATCAAGCGCGCACTGAGCCTCAACTCTACCATCTCTACGGAAGGCTACCTGATTCAGTTCTACCTGACCAAAACCGTCAATTACGAATCTTTTAAATTTTCCGGCCATAATAAATCCTCCGTTTATTATTTATTCTTCTTATTCTTTTGTCTCTCTAAGATAGCTTCGATTCCTGTGAGTTTCGGCTCATCCTTCGGAACGAAATCACTATCTTCAGTTGTGAAAATTGTAGACTTAGACTGAACTAAAACATAAGCAAGTTCCTTATCTAACTCATCTTTAGTATACTCATCAATCTTTTCTCTGAACGAATCAATCTCCTCTGTGTCAAGAAGAGTTGTATACTTCTCAATTACAGCTTCCTTCTCTTTGAGTTCAGCTGCAACCTTGAATTCATTAAGTGCTTCGTTTTCAGATGTAAGTGATTCAACTTTCTCTAAAGCAGTAGTATAATTACTATTAGCTTCGCTTAATTCATTCTCAAGTCTTTCATTATCCTGTTGTAAAGTCGCAATTGTAGAATCGTTCTCTTCAATTTTGGAGTTAAACTCTTCTACTTGTGTCTGTAAACCAGAAACGACTTCATCAATCTTCTCATATGTATTACTATTCATAGCGTGAAGAACATCAAGCGCATGCTTTTCGTCAGCATTCACATCTATAATATAGCAAACTTCCATTTTATCAATGGAAAGAGAATCTGTTTCATCACTCTTTGTATAATATGCTCTCTCATATTCACCAGTTTCAAACTTGAAGACAACAGCATATGCGTCATATACGTCGCAAACAGCATAATCCATCACATACTCATTTTCTTCGTTGAATCTTGGGTTCAGAAGAGACCAAAGCATATTATATTTCTGATTATCAGAAAGCTTAAAATTCATATGTTTTTCTCCTCCCAAGTTTTGCTTTTGAAAAGTTTCTGTTTTTTCTAAATCTGTCATAAGTGATTTAACCGAATCTACAAATGTGTAGAATGCGGCGCCCTCAAAGCAAGGTTCGTAGTCCTCGCCTAAGGCTTGCAGTCCGAGGAAGCGACCTTCCGTAAACACGAAAAATCTCTTCCCATTTATGAACTGCCATTCACCTTCAATGGAATCAGCATATAATTCCATCGACTGCGATTTTTGAATTATATCAAAAGCTTCTTGTTTATATAATCCAGTAAAGAGATATACATCAGTACATGCATATGTTCTCTCTACTCCGTCAATATCAAGATGCTTTTCCCATGCAAAGTTCGGATTTTCTGGCACTATACCATAGATACGTCCTTCATATCTTTCTCTGCCATGGTCTGTGAAGTCATCTTTCATTGTATCATATATGCCTTTAACAGGCACATATGGAAGTGTTGAGACTAACTTCTCAGCGAACTCTTCTGTAATAAAAGTTCCGTTTCTATTTGCACCCGTGTAGAAAATGCGGCATCTTGCTTTTGACAGAACTTCATTATAACTAGTAACATCACCGTAAATAGAAAGAGAAAAAGTTGTTAATTTATCTTTTTCTTTATCCATTAGTTAGAACCTCCACGGTCTAATGATTCCTCATTAGCAACTGTTTTTGCACTTTTATCTTGTGCATCTTTCGCAGGACGTCCTACGTTTCCTGTTTCTGTGTATGATGTACTCAGCGGCAGAAGCTTTTCTTTTAACTTTAATACATCGTTTTCAAGGTCTTTTACGTTGCTTAGTTCACGCTGTGATAAATCCATAGCGAGCGCCGGCAGTAAGAAACTATAACCAGAATTAGCGAGCTTGAGAGCTTCCTCCACATACTCTTTCTGATTATAAAACGATACTGGTAAAATTTTATAAGTAAAAGTAATATTTGTATTACCATACTTATCATTTATAATTGAAGTTATAAATCTGGCCATCTTGCGCGCAAGCACCATCATTAAAGCCATATCGTTAGTAATTGAAGTACCTAACGATAAATTAGAATCTGTGCCAAAGAGTTGACTACTTGAACCAGCTTCGGCATAAATATTCGTAAGAGCCTTATCAACAGAATTAAGTGAATTATCATTCGCAGTTTTCGATACAATTGCATCGACATCTGCATAAGTAGTTAACACGCTGAGGTTTTCATTCTTCTTCATCATGTCAACCGCGCCCTTATGCATTTCAACTGCTTCTTCCGGTTCAAACAATAATCCTCCATCTGTTAGATGTGGAATATGTTGAACAAGAATCTTCCTAATTTCTTCAAGGTCTCTTTCCTTATTTATATCCTTGGCATCTTCATATTCTAACTCTGCAGCAATAATATTTAAAAATACTGGCCTTTCGTCAATCAATGACATACAAATCCCTACACTAGTAGAAATATAACACCATGGACTTTTTGTTTTTCTCGCTTTCCAGCGCCTATACCAGTTTACCACATTAGACGGGTAAGCGGCTAATGCTTTTTTCCGGTATTCCCCATCGTGTATAGTGTCAAAATATGTAACATTAAATTCAATTATATCATTACCTTCTTTATCCTTAAAGCGTGAACGACAATAAAAAATAGGTAAATCTAATATAGAAATTGACTTGTCTGTCACCTCTTGAATCACCCCATAATAACTTCCATCGCGCAGGACTTTAGTTCCTATGTGGGTAAATAAATCAGGTAGGTTTGCTTTATCGACGAAGCTAACAGCACTATGATACTTTTTTGTAATATACGATTCGGAGAGATTTTTACCAAAACTTGGATTAGGAATTAGTAAGCCTGTATATTTCAATAAAGTTGCATAATGCATTAGCAGTCTCCAATAGAAACCGCCCCTCTCAAAATAGTTACGAGAAAGAATAATTTGAGCATCAACAGAACCAGAATCAATAATATTTTTTATTTCTTCCAATGTGTACTCTTTAACCCTTTCGTATCTGTTTCTTCCGTAACGTGTCAAATTATAGGATGATTCATTTTTTGCTATCATTTTCGATATAGCCGTAGTAAAAGAGGTCAAATCTCTTTTTTGTTCATCCATTATCTTCCTCCTGAGAAGAATACTAATTGTCGACCCGCCGCGCGCCTGCGGTGGCCTCGCTTATAATGTTCTTCTTCAAGTTCTTTAATACGCCAGAGTCCATAGGAGAAGCTTGAATACTTATCCTTAGGGAATCTCGTATTAATTCGTTCAAGAACAATGTCAAGGCTCACGCCAGTGCGTTTAAGACGAAGATTAGCCATTTCTTCAAATAACTTAGTTGTCATCTCATGTGGCATCAAACGTACCACACGTTGCTCAACGGTCATTCTCTGACCGACTTTCGTTGCAAGCAAAGCACTCTTTGCTTCTTGTTCCTTTATAAGAAAACGTACAAGACCACCAGTAAGTCTTGAGTAGCAGTTGCCGTGAATTTTTGAGTTAAGTGGTCCATTTGCCTTGATACCATAGAGTATCTTTGGCGCATCCTTTGGCTGAATTGCTTTATAGACATCATCATTGATGAAGCCATAAGCTGGTAAGATGTTGCCCATCTCATCATATTGTGGCTTAATCATTTCATCAGCTAAGCCGACACCCAATCCGTTCGTATCTATAACGACCTCGCGCGGATTATAACGAGCCATTATTTTCTTCAAATCAGTTGCTTGGACAGTAAATGGTTTTGTTTGCGGAGTCCGACCTAGCACAATTAGATTAACTAATGTGCTATAGAACTTTTGCTTCACCACATTAACTCTAAATACACAGACTGCGGTCTGGTCGGAAATTCGACCTACGTCCACTGATATTAAGTAGAATTGTTCAGAATCGGGTCTATTAATTGCGTGCATTTCTGGATTCTTAATCTTTCGATATTTAGTTAGTTTCTCATATGAGAACCAAGCTTCTTCACTTGACCCTTGCCAAAGACTTAAATATTCAGTTGCGAATGACTCGGCATTGTAAGAAGGACTCATTTTCAATTTATTAATATATTGCTTATCAATAAGTCCATGCATAGCTGGTAAGCGCCAATCGCAGCCAAACATAAAAGCATGCTGTGGGTCGATAATTGCATTTTCAAAAGTATCTATTAGACGCTCATAGGCAAAGGAAGTTTTACTGCCCGCAGATGTGGTTGCGATAATTTGCTGATTTGGCTCATTATCATTAACCTTATTGCTCGGCAGACGACGAGATACGTTTACGAGCGGAATTACTACTGAGTTAATCATCTCTTCATCGCCGTCTCTAATCTCATCTATCATACCGCCGTGCCGGCGCCCTCCACGCGCCGCATCTCCGGCGAGCACAACGTCAAATATGGAGCCGTTTCTAAACTTGAGCGTCACGTAGTCCTTACCAAAGTTTCCTGGGTAGTCGCTTAACTCCCACCCAATTATCTCCTTTTTAAGTAAAGGCCAATGGTCATAAATCTCATAAATCTTTTCTTTTGTAATCTGCGCGGCCTGTTGTTTTGTGTTCGCTGTCATGAATACCTTGCGGCCAGGTATAAACACGCATTGTAAGAAAAGAGCTAAGATAGTTATGAACGATTTTGAAAATGCACGGGGCGCAGTAATGAATACGTCCTTAAAACGCATCAATGCGCGCAATGTGAAGCGTTGGTAGAAAAACAAACTAAACTCTGAATCAGCGGGTTTAATTATATCCAGATAGTAATCTGGATAGGCAGTAAATAGATTAACCCAATTACAAAGTTCATCGTAGTGCCTATCCAAATATTCTGAAGTAATAACTGCGCCTTTCTCTAATTCTATCCCCTCGCGCTCTGCACGTTCGATAAAGTCGGTGTTCGGTGTGAGTTCTTGACGAGTAGACAGAATAACTTTTTTTCGTTTCTCCTGCATTACTTGTCCTCCAATTCAGCTTCGAACTCATCATCCTTAAATAACTGTTCGAATCCTTCATTCTCATAATTATCATAGTCATCTTCTTTATCGCTTAGGTCATAGTATGACTCAAGCTCGGCCGCAGTCTTCAACGCACGAATACGTTGAGTTATTTCGTCGCCAATACCAGATTCATTTGTATAGAGGCGTTGGTTCCAACTCTGTATGTTCTTTATGGTCTCATCCACGACATCGCGCGTTTCACCATCATAGAACCGATTCACAAAGCCGCGCTTCTCCAGCCATCTACACAGTTCACCCATTGATTCAAAGTCGCTTGCATTCTTTACGTTCTTTGGAGTAAACTCACCAGTTTTAACTAGCTTATCATATGAAGCAAGCAACTTATCAAAATCTGCACCCTCTCTAATTCTACAATCTATCTCATAGGAAATTTTACAGATTTTTAGAGCCTGGTCGCCTTGTAGTGCGCCATTGATATTTTGAGTAAGCAATAAACCATCATAGAGATTTTCTAAGTAGTGTAATGCTTCCTCATCATAGTTGTAGCCCCATTTCTCTTGTAGCTTCCTACGTTTTTCATCTGTGAGTCCAGGGACGACCTCGTCGAGTGCGCCGGCCGCATTGAGTTCGCGATAAGCCTCCTGGTAGGAAGACCAATCCAACTCATCATATTCATCAGAGAAATAAATCAAGTTATAGGCTTTCAATAGGTCGGCCGCAGAGTGCGTTTGACGTAGCTCTTCAAACTTGTCCAATTCAAAAGGAATGTCCAGATATTGACAAATCTTATCCATCACATTCCAATCAAAATCCGATTTCTCCAATCTATCCCCTAGACAGTCAATACATACATCCACATATCCAGTCGGATACATGAACGACTTGGTTCTCAAATAAGAAAAAGAATCCTTCATCTGGCCGCAACACACGCATTTCTTTGAGCTAAAATCTATATCAAAATGCGGATTTAAAGCCATATCTATTTCTCCTTTTCCTTTTTAGTAGCAGCGTATATAAGGCGTCCTAAGTTGCGTCTTCTGACTCGGTTCATTGATTCAATCGTATCACATAAATCTGACCAGATGTCCGTAAACTCGCGCGGCTGCGATGTCGCGTTCGCATCGTCATTCACTTGGCCGCACTCTACGTCTTCGTATACATCCACACCACAAATTTTACAAATTCCTAAAAACTCAATTGGGTCTAACTCTAGAACCTTCATAATTAAGTTCTCCGGACTATTCTTACTTTTCACTTCTAGATGTCCCCCTTTTCTTCTTTCTTATTTCGCGTTCACATCTTTTACATTTGTTCTGGAAGCCATCTTTACTTCTAGTTTTCTTAACCCAGTTTCTTCCATCGAGAAGTAAAATTCTACCACAATCAATACATCGTTTAAAGTTCTCTGGAAAGAAACAATTTTCAATTGTGTCTTGATGGAGTTTCACCGCTTCATTTATCTTAACAATAATTTTTTGTTTGAATATAGTACTTATATAATTAGCGGTATAGCTTTTTCCATATTTCTTATTAATATACCCCGCTATATCTGCGTTTTTCTCTTTCTTTTCCTTCAGCCGCAGTATCTCACGCTGTACATCGGTCAGGTCGGCAATTTCTTCGTAGAACTTTAAAGTATCAAGTAACTTTTCCAAGTTGTTCTCTACCACATGATCATACTTAACCTGTTCTAGTCTGTCGTCAAATTCTTCCCTAAATAAGTAAAGCTGATAAACCGCATCTAAATCTCTAAAATCAAATACGTTGTCTCCCAAATAACTTTTCTTTCTCCAAACCAATCCACTAATTAAACGTAGTTGTTCTTCGTCGAGTGCGGCGGGGTCAAAGTTTGGGTCAAAAACAATGTCCCCAATCTTTCCTTCCTTCAAGCCCAGCGGCAGCACCTCAACGTCGCAATCGAAAACAAAACTTCTATCTTTCGGACTATATACAGACTGGGTTATATTGAAAGTCGACCTATAAGAATCTCGAATGGTAAATTGTTCCGTTCTCAACTCTCTTATGCGGCCACGCAACTTCAAATACCCATATGGATTCAATTTTTGGCTTCGCGCGCGTATACGTTCAATCTCTTCATCGTTAAATCGTTTAATTAGTTCATCTCTTGGTGGTTTATCTCTTTTTCCTGTAGCTTCCTCGTAGAAGTTAATTTCCAATTCAATCTCATCAATCGTCTTCCATAAATCTTCGAAGGTTTGGCGCAGAAACTCTGGTGCTTCTTTGCGCGCCTCGTCTCTGTTAAAAACGTCGCGGCCTTTCTTTAGAACAACCGCATCGTTTAGCGTATACAATTGCGCATTGGATAGGGCAGGATTTTCCAGGACCGCATCTAACGATTCTGCTTCGTTCGGCTTCGTCCATTTCGTTTCCAAACCCGTTCCTTTTCCAATCGGAACTCCCTGCTCATCCTTACCCCATAACAAATAGTCCGCAATAGTGGAGGCTTCGGCACTAGTCAAATCGGGAAACTGTACTATATAAGTCTCAATGAACTGGGCGCGCTCGTATGCAGTTTCCAGTTCAAAGTTCAGTTTAAGTCTTTGTTTTGCCATTTACGTTTCCTCCTACATTTCAAGTATATCACAGGTTCGTGCAGAAGTCAAATTTCGTGAGCATGAGGGGTGAAATTTGAAATTTTTGCGTAAATCGGTTATAATTAAAATATAAAAAGGTTAAACTTAAATGGAGGAAGTTAAATGGAAATAGTACAATGGATATTAACCCATGGAAGTGAAGTTGAATTAACTATTTCATGGTATGACATGAATATCGAATTTACAATGTATACTAGTTCAAATAAACGCGTTTGTCGTAAAACCATTGACTACCATGAAATTGAAAATTATACCAATGAAATCATAACATTAATATTAGATTTAATGTATGATGAATTATTAAAGGAGAATTAATGGATAATTTAGATATAATAGGTATAATATTATTGTTAGTTGGATTAATAAGTTTAAGTGTTGGTGCAGCACTAACCTTTTTAAACCCTCTATTCTTCTATGTAGTGGTTTTTGGTTATGTTCTATGTATAATCGCGCCGGTGCTTATACTTTTTGATTTACTTAGATAGGAGGATATGGTAATGGAATATGATAATGTAAACCACCCGGCGCACTATAACACAGGAAAGTATGAGTCAATCGACGTCATGGTTGAAACACAGGGTGCCGATGCAGTTAAAAACTTTTGCATCTGTAATGCATTTAAATACCTATACCGCCATCGTTTTAAAAATGGAATCGAAGATATAAAGAAAGCCATATGGTACTTAAACAAATATGTGGAATTGGAGGAATCTACTAATGGCAAGTAAAGCAAAGTGGAAAAAGGGTATCAATTCATATCTCTGGCATTTTGGACTTAAATCAAAAGGCAGAGGTACTAAACGAGTTGATTTCTATACATCTAGTGATAGACAAAAAATAAAACAACAAACGAAAAATCAACTTATGGAGGAAAATAATGACTAAACGAGAAAGATTAGAAATGGTTATTCGAGGGGAAATTAATGAAGAATTAATTGCCGATTGTAAAAGGGAGTTGGAAAAGTTAGACGTCCACCGCACCCATGCACGGGAGAACGCGAATGGACAGGAAAACCGTGAAATGGAAGAGAAAATTATTGATGTTCTCTCGCGGGTTGAGGGACCGGTTCAAATTGATGAGTTGGGAGAGTTGATTGGCTGTACGTTTGCGCGGCAGCGTCTGACGGCGATTTGTACGAACCTCATACGAGAGGGGCGTATATATAGCTGTGATGTGAAGACGAAGAAAGGGAAAAGGAAAGCATACTATATAGAGGGTTGACGCCCTCTTTTTTTGATTTTTTATTTCATGGAGATTTTTTACTAGGCACCGGGCGCTTTAGCGCGCTAAAGTGCTAAAGTCCCAAATTCCTACCCCGCCAGTAGGAGTTAGAGAGGTCTAACTTTTTGCATTTAGTTTGGCTTAACTTTTTGGAACCTTCTTTTAGAAAAACTTAATTACCTATTAAGGTGGTAGGTTTTAAAAGGTGGGGTACATTTTCCTAAAAATGATGTATAAATATACATTACTATGAATAAAAAATTTTTTATCTTTTTTAAAAAAAGGTATTGACTTCCGGTTTTATATGAGTATAATGGTATTAGATAAAGACAGGAGGTTAAGACAATGAAAAACAATGAGATTAAAAGAACACTAATTCAGTTCTACAACAAACACGCTTTTACTCACAACTACATTCTGGGTTTCAGAATGAATGGCAACATCTACTATGTAATCGTTGACGCTAAGGAACTCGACTTCGTAACAAAGCTCGATAAGGCAAGTCGCGGGGCGGGCTACAGCCTTAGATTTAAGCCAAACAAGGCTCAGAAGAACTACCTTATGAGCCTCGGCGCTGAAGTGCTCTGCTCTGAAGAGTTCTTCGATGAACTCAAGACAATGAGCAAATACAACTTCGGTGAGCTGTTCGAGAAGCTCGTAACCGAGATGAATGGACAGACCTGGGTTAAGGACAACGTACCATTCACAGAGGACGGAGACCTCACAGTTGACGGAGTTGCTTATCAGCTCAAGTTTGAAAAGGCAACATTCATCACTGAAGCACAGATGATGAGAATGGAGAGGGCTTAAGCCCTCTCCGACTGGAGATAAAGAAGAACAAAGAAGTACAAGATAGGTATTGATAAGCTAAGCTGAAGAGAGTATAATATAGACAAGCTAAGAGATTGAAAGGAGATAGAACAATGACAGTTAAGGAATTAATCGCAGAACTCGAAAAAATCGAAAATAAAAATATCGAAATAACGATGTTAGCCGATGGCGGAGCCTATGATATTGAATCAATAAGTGTAAAAGAGTGGACTAACTCTCACAGTGAAAAAATATTGATATGTGAATTAAATGGAGAGGAATAAGCCAAAAGGCTTATTTTTTTTGACCGGGCCGCCGACAAAAAAACAAAGAAAAACAAAATAAATACTTGACTTTTAATTGTAAAACCTTTATACTATAGGTAGATAAAGAAAGGGAGGAAAGAAAAATGACAAAGATGGAAATGGTAAACAGAATGATAATTCTCGGATGTATCAAAGAAGTAGACCGCAACAGATGGATGCACAAGACAAAAGCCGATGTGATGAGATGGTACATTGTAGCAGTGCCACGCAGACTCGAACATCTTGGGAGGGCATAGAGATGGCAAAGAAGAAGAACATATCAGTAGGAACAATAAAGGGGATTGATATAGTAAGACAGACTAAACCAATGCAGGATATACCTTTTAGAACAGGCGTTTATACAGATAAAAGAAAGAAAAGAGAAAAAATTAATAAAAATAGACTTGACAAATGGTTGTAGATAGTCTATAATATAGATAGATAAAGGAAAGGAGAAAGAAAATGAAAATTAAAGAACTTATTGCGGAACTTGAGCGAATAGAAAATAAAGAACTTGATGTAGTGGTGTTTAGTGAGGATTATGGTTATATAACAGATATAGATATAGTGGAAACAAATAAGTATTATGGTAAGTCTGAATCATATGGTTGGGAAGCCAAAATAAGAGATTGCGTTGCACTCGTATAGTGCAACGTTTTTATTTACTTATAAGTCGAACGTATGTTCGCGCCGAGTCGACCGGGCGCAACGACGAACATATGTTCTGTTTTATTAATAAATGTTAAGATAGTTGCATTTCCTCTTCATTTCTGTTATAATGTAATTACAAAAGATAAGAAAGGAGAAAATGAAATGTTAATGATTATATTTGTGCTTTGGGCTATATTCGCTTTGGTTTGTGCCATTCTTATTGAGGTTTACGAACATGAGTTCTTTGGTTTTTTGTTCTTGCTGTCACTTCCTCTTATGTTCTATGTGCCGTTTATAGTTGGATTGTTTTAAAATAAAAACTTGACTTTTTTATTAAAATATGATATAATAATTATAGAAAATAAGAAAGGAGAAAAAATTATGGCAGTTTCTAGAAAAGTAGAAAGAGAAATATTACGCAACGAATATCTTGAGGCAATTATCCTAAATTTCTTGGAAAAAGATGAACAAGTTTTACGAGTAAAATCTAATGAGATAGCAATTCCCGTTGTGGGGTGCGAGGGTAATGAAGATTTTATCGTCGTAACCGTAAAAGTTCCAACGGGAGCAAACAAAGGTACTGAACCATACGACGGTTACGAACTTGCGGAAGATTATGAGATGAAAATCGCAGAAAAAGAACGCAAGAAAATCGAAACCGAAAAAAAGAAAGCGGAAAAAATCCGCAAAGATAAAGAGATTAGAGAAAAAAAGAAAGCAATTTCCGAAAAGGGTGAGTAATCACCCTTTATTTTTTTTGGAATTAAAACGAACATATGTTCATAGAATCGCGCCGGTCCGAAAATTCTCCGAAAAAGATTGTTAAAAAAATATTTATTTAAAAATTTTCCTAAAACTATTGACATATTCTTTCCTAATATTTATAATATAGATAGAAAAGGAAAGGAGATCGAAACAATGACAAGCAGACATTACAACAGAGACCGCATCATCAGAGAAAAACTCATCAGAGAAATCGGTGTAGGCAAAGAAATCAAAACAGTAAGGGTTGACAAAGGACACCCAAATGGTGCAGAACTCCACACAATCACAACAAACGGAATTATCATTATAAGAAACGAAAGAACAAACAAAATGATAACGAAGTTAATCGCAAGACCAAATCAGATTAAAAGATATGGCATTGAAGATAAGAAAGTTATCGAGATAGCAAGAAAACATCAGTCTCTCGGATACAATATGATTTAAACGGACGCAAGTCCGTTTTTTTATTGCCCATAGCGAAAACGATTTCGCTCGCGGCCGGTCCAACTATTCCGAAAATTAGTTTTTAGGGAATAGTTGGCGATTTTGAGCCTTTAAACCGTTGAAATTTCGTTACTTCAACTATTCCGAAAATTAGTTATATCGGAATAGTTGAAAAGTTGCGAAATCGTTTTCGCAACCGCGCCCGCGCGAAAAAAATTTAAAAAAGTTTAAAAAAGGTATTGACAGGGCAGTCGCAAAGTGGTATCATATAATTGTCAAAGGAAAGAGATAAAGAAAGGAAACAGAACAATGACAAAGACAATCGCAACAATGCCAATTAACTACACATACAACGCAGAGAGAAAAGGTGCGCACTACCTCGTAGACGGTCGCACAAACTATGTAAACGGTGGCGAGTTCGCAGAAATCGTTTGCAAGGCAATCAGAGGTTTTGAAGCCATTAAAGACGCAAACACAAAATTTGATAAGGGTTCAGACATTGAGGAAACCAAAACATCAATTAAGTCGCACGGTTGCGGACTTACAGACGAGAAACTCGCAGACAACAGAGAGGACTTTCTCGCAGAATACTTCCGCAGAACTCACTCAACAAATGTTGATTATGTAGACATTCAGAACGATGAAGTTATAATCTACAATATGGATATGAACGAGTTTAAAGAGTTTACAAACGAGTTCGCAAAGTGGGATAAACACTGCGCAAAGGTCAGAATTAAGACCACAAACAAAATGAGAGTATGGCTCGATGAAAGGGTCGCCTAAGGGCGATTTCTTTCGTTATAGGGCAAAATACGGCCTTCTAGACGTATACTCGCGCGCCGGTATGACCGGACCGGTCCGGCGCAGGAAACGCACGGGCGCGTGTATGGTGCGAAAAAATAAAAAAATTTTTTTAAAAAGGTATTGACAAAACACCGAAACCGTGTTATAATATAGATACAGTAAAGGAAAGGAGACAATTAAATGCTTCGAGAATACACCATTCGCGGGTGTGTATGCTACCTCTCCGAAGAAACCATTCAGGCTTTCGAAGAGGAACAGAGAGCAATCGAAGACGAGCGCAGAGCGTGGGAAGATATGCATAGAATGTATCTTATCGCTTGCGAGAGTAATGACCCAATGGATTGGTCAATCTACTCTGACCTCTACAAGGATTGCTACGGATGCAGACCTCGCCACTGAATAAGTTCGGAGTTCCTCGGTACTTGGCAACAGAAACCGATTTTTTTATTCCCTCTTCATCAAACATATGTTCGGTCGCGCCCGGGCCGCGATCCGGGTGTCGTTCCGGTCCAGGTTGACCCGGGCGCGACTTTGTGAAAAAATTAACACGATTGTATGTCAACAAATACAAAAAAGATGTTGACTTTCCTATATAGATTTGCTATACTTATATTGTCAAGAGGGAAATCGAGGTAGGAGGTTGGTTCTCAAAAAGATTTTGAGAAAAGTAGAAATTACCTCTTGACAATATCACAGAAATGTGATACAATATAATTGTCAAGGGGAGATGACGACCATCAAGAGAAATCTCTTCGGAGTGGAAATCCACACGCGTATGATGAGCCTAGAGGAATTTCATACGGAGAGGACATCGAAAAAAAATGAAAAACTTTTCAAAACCCCTTGACACTATCACAGAAATGTGATACAATATAATTGTCAAGGGGATAAGGTAGAAACTTCAACGCGCGCGGAAGGTAATTCGATTGACAAGTTCCCCTTGACAGAAAAACATAAAAAAACAAAATAAAGTGTTGACAAAATAAAAAATCTATGATATAATATAGATACAATAAAGAAAGGAGAAAAGTCAATGAGCATTTACACATTCGCAAATCTCGATACATTCGAACTTTTCACAATCGAAGCGTCAACACTTGAAGAAGCAAACGAACTCGCTTCAAAGGTATGCGAAAACTTCAAAGTTTTCACAAGAAATTCTAAATAAGGTATTGACAGATTGAAAAAAATCTGATACAATATAATCACAACAAAGAGTGCTGACGGTGAGTGAGTAGTCGGCAGTGGAACTTCCTAGGCTCGTCCACTAAAATAAAATTTAAAAAAGGTATTGACAAACACTCAAAAGTTTGCTACAATATAATCACAAAGAAAAAACAAAACCCAAGTCAGTAGAAAGGAAAAACACAATGACTAACAGAGAATTTTACACAGCAATCGTTAATGCTTATGATATTGAGCCAACTGAAACACAGTGGGAAGAACTCAAGGCTTTCGCCACAGACGCAATCGCAAAACTTGATGCACGCAACGCAAAGAGAGCGTCTACACCTTCCAAGACACAGAAGGAAAACGCACCGCTCATCGAGAAGATTGCTTCGCTTCTCACATCTGAGCCGAAACTCGCAAGCGAACTTGCTTCGGAAATGGAAATCTCCACACAGAAGGCAAGCGCACTTGTCAAGAAAGTTGAGGGTGTCAGCGTGTGCGATGTCAAGGTAAAGGGCAAAGGCACACAGAAGGGATACTTCTTCGCATAGCCTAAAGGGGGTTAGCACTCGCTAACCCTTTTTTATTGCGAACATATCGAACATATGTTCGCGCGGGCCGGTCCATTGGTCCGGTCGATTGTTAAAAAAATAACTTTTAAAAAAGTGTTGACAAATTGAAATAATTTGATTATAATATAAGTGTAATAAGAAAGGAGAATAAAATAATGATATATGAGATTAACGTATGTAAAAGAGGTATACAAATTATAGATAAAGAAACATATTATAATATTATAAATAATATAACAAACTATGGAATGATAATTACTAATAAAATTGAAACTTCTACAAAATGTCATATTGATATTGAATGGAATCCATATGAAAAATTTTATACTCCACAATAAAATTTTAAAAATTACGTATACTCGCGCGATGTCAAGGAAACTTTACATCGCGCGAACTTGTACATAGATTGTTAATAAATTAACAACAAAGTCGACCGGGCGCGATTGTGAATTTTTTCACGACGGAAAAAACAAAGAAAAACATAAAAAGGGGTTGACTTCCTTAAACTTATCCTTTATAATAAAGGTACAAAAGGAAAGGAGATTAAGACAATGACATACGAAGAAATAATTGATAGACTTGAATTTGCAAAGTTAAGAATTAATAATTGCACTTATTCGCCTGAAACGATTGAAGCAATTGAAATAGCAATTTCTATCGTCAAAGAAAAACAAGAAAATACAAAATAAACTATTGACAAACTCTCATAAATAGTCTATAATATAGATACAAAGAAAGAAAGAGAGGAAAACAGAAATGATAAAAATTATCAATCTCGATTGCGACGGAACATTCATCAATCTCTATGGCGTGAATGGTTGGCTCGATGACCTTATCAATGAAGATGTTAGACCATACAGAGAAGCAAAACCACTTGTAAATCTCGTATGGTTCGCAAGAACAATCCACGAATTGCAGAATAAAGGTTGGAAAGTAAATATCATTTCGTGGACTTCAAAAAATGGCACAAAAGAATACAATGCAAGAGTTAAACAGACTAAACTTGAATGGTTTGAAACTCATATCCCAAGCGTAAAGTTCGATAATGTTTATATCGTAGACTACGGAACACCAAAAACATCACTTGCAAAAGGTATTCTGTTTGATGATGAAGAACACAACAGAAACGAATGGAATGGAATAGCATTTGATGAAAAAGATTTGATAAAGAAAATGAGAGCCTTTCTGTAAAGGTTCTCATTTTTATGTATTTATATACACTGCGGCCGGTCGAACGTGTGTTCGACGTGGCCCGGGCGCGATTGTTAAAAAAATAACTAATGGAAAAAGTGTTGACAGATTTAGAAATTTTTGCTATACTATAATTGTCAAGGGGAGAGATGCCCACGGGAAGTGCCGAGGCAACCCTCCGAAAAAATCTAGGGTTCAGTATTAGGAAACAACTTTAAGAAACACTCCCCTTGATAAAAACATAAAAAAACATAAAAAAGATATTGACACAAACTAAAAAGTGTGCTACAATATAATTGTCAAGAGGAATAGAAAAGAACAAAATAAAAAAAATTAAAAAAGTTCTAAAAAAGTCTTGACAAACCCAAACAAATCAGTTATAATAAAGACACAAGTTAAAAAGTTAAAAAAAGAAAGGAAACAAAATTATGACACAGAGAGATTTCTACAACGCAGTTATCAACGCTAACATCAACGAGGAAATGACCTCATTCGCAAGCGAAGCAATCGCAAAACTTGATGCTCGCAACGCAAAGAGAGCAAACACCAAGTCAAAGACACAGATTGCTAACGAGCCAATCATCGAAGCAATTTCGAGAGTTCTCACAGATGAGCCAATGCTCGCATCGAAGATTGCGGAACTCTGCGAGATTTCAACGCAGAAAGCATCGGCACTCGTTAAGAAAGTCGAGGGCGTTCAGTCAGTCGATGTAAAGGTTAAGGGAAAGGGAACGCAGAAAGGATACTTTCTCGCCTAACCTTAAAGCGTATAGTGGGCACGCATAAGTCCCACCCCACTTAAATGGTTTTCATTTCTTTCACCTCCTTTCAAGAAGAAACGCACGCAAAGTGCGTTTTTTCGTTCGTAGAAAACGAACATATGTTCGCGCCGGCCCGGGCACGACCGGGCGCGATTGTATGGATTTTAATACAAAGAAAAGTGTTGACTTTTCAAAATAATTGCTTTATAATTAGAGTATCAAAGGAGGAAATAAAAATGACTGATACTTTCGAATTAGAGAGAGACATCTATTGGTATCTTGTTGCTCGTAAAAAACTGATGCTTGCTTCAGATATTGCTTATGATAATGATATAACTACACAGAAAGCATCTGTTGTGTTAAAAAAATTAGTTCGTAATGGAGTTATTAAGGAAATACCTTACAATTCTAAAAAATGGTATGGTACAGATGAAGCAGGTTTAAACTTTGGTTGTAGTTTATTTTATGACTATAAAAATAATCCAATTAAGGTTGAGACAATCGTAGAAAACGAAGATAATGTGGTTGAGTTTGAATTTGAAAACTCTAAAAAATCATACAAAGATAAATTTCTATCACTATTATATAATATAGTTTACGATTATTTTTACAATTGAAAAGATTATAAATTAAAAAGGAGAAAATAGAATGGAAGATAAAACTATAAGATGTATACTCAAGTGTAAAATGTCAATTATTGACATTATGGAAGAATATGACATCGAAAATGACACAGAAGTATTAATAGAACTTAAAAAATGGATTGAAAAGATTATAAATTAGAAAGGGGAATAAAATGGAAGTAATAAATATCAGATGTCCCAAGTGTAAGGGCGAATTGATACTTGAAGATGAATATAACGATAGTGATATTTTTAACGATACTTATATAGATATAGGCACTTGCTATTGTAAACAGTGTGGGTCAGAATATATAATAAATACATATTACAAATTTTCGCACTTTGAACTTGGAGAAGAAATTAAAGAATAAAGCGAACACACGTTCGCTTTCGCCCGGGCGCCGATTGTTAAAAAAATTAACGACAAACTTTCTACTTGACAAATTTTTAAATTATTGTTATAATTAGGTATCAAAAGAAAGGAGATTAGAAATGGACAAAACAATAGAAGTAGCAGAAAAAGTAAAAACTTTTTTGATAAATGAAGTAATGAGAAATAATTTTTCTGATGAAGATTATGGAAAAACTATTATTTATTTACGCAATTGGTTTGAAGCCGAAGCAACCTTTTTGAAGATTAAAGGAGATAGATAAATGAAAACTTATCGTATTACAATGACAACTGAATATATCATTGAAGCGAATACAGTAGATGAAGCATTGGATATGATTGATTATTCTTACGAAACAGATTCATATTATGATTCTATCGAAGAGTTGTCAGAAGAGGAGGATTGAAAATGTATCATAAAATTTATGAAAGTGCAATACGTCAAATAGATAATGGTACAATGACAAAAACAGAAGCAATTGAATGGATAAGAAGTGGTTATCATTCAGAACAGAATAAAAAGAAAGCAATTAGATTGATAGAAATACACTATCTTGGAAAGGAGAAATGCAATGGTTAAATGTCCAAAGTGTGGTGTTAAAGGTTGGGAAAATTATTATCCTATTGCTACATTAGATAGAGATTTTACTGATGATATGATGGTAGAAACTAATAAGGTAGAATGCACAGAATGTCATCATCATTATATTATCAGAGAATTTTTTAAACTCTCATTCGTAAAATCTTATAATGTCAATTAGCGAACATACGTTCGCTTTTGCCCGGGCCGCCTTGTGAAAAAATTCACAGGTAAAAAACATAAAAAAACATAAAAAAGGTATTGACTTCCCATAATAAATCGCTTATAATTACATTGTAAGATAAAAGAAAAAAGAAAGGAAGTAATACAATGAAAGCAATCTATGATATTAAGAATGAAATGAGAATGGTAAAAAGAACTCTTGAAGTTATCGAAACAGAAGTAAACGGAAAAGATTTCACAGTAAAAGACTTACGCAATAAAAAGGGCGGTTATATGATTAGTGGTGCTTCAATGAAAGCACTTCAGCGTAGAGGACTTATTAAAAAAGTTGGAGAATGTCCAAGTTCTTTTAAAAAAGAAATTTATGTAGATAGATGCATTGGATATGTTGAGGTTGACATTCCTACTACAGTAAAAGTATATAGACAGATACACAATTTTGAATGGTATCAGAATGTAATGCTTAAAACTCTTACTGATGCAGTAATGAATGTATAAGGGTGCGAACGAGTGTTCGCACTCGTTCGCCCGGGCCGCCTTGTTAAAAAAATAACTTTTAAAAAATTTTAAAAAAGGTATTGACACACCTTTTTTATTTTGCTATAATGTAGATACAATAAAGAAAGGAAATAAAACACAATGGAAAAAATACTCATTATAGACACTGAAACGACCAATGATTTGACAGATAGTTTGGTTTATGATTGCGGTTTCATCGTAGCAGATTACAATGGAACAATCTATTCTAAACATTCGTTCGTAAACGCAGACGTTTTCTGCGATAAGGAACTTATGGCTTCGGCATACTTCGCAGAGAAAATCCCAACATATTGGAAAGAGATTAAAAGTGGTTTGAGAACTCTAACTTCTTTCAGAAACATAATGTGGACACTTCGCCACATAATGAAAGAGAACAACATCACAAAAGTTTATGCGTATAATTGCAGATTTGATTATTGCGCACTCGCAACAACACAGAGATATTTAACTAAATCGAAGTATCGTTTTTTCTTCCCTTATGCGACTTCGTTTTGTGATATACTCGCATATTCAAGAGAGGTTTTGAAAACAGATAAAAATTATCGTCAATTCTGCATTGATAATGGTTATCTCACCGCAAGAAATGCAAATAGATATACCGCAGAAATAGTCGCTCGTTATTTCTTTGATAATGATTTTGTAGAAGAACACACAGCACTTTTAGATAGTGAAATCGAGTATAAAATCTTAATGAAATGTATCGAGTTAGACGGACTTAACTATGATTGTAAAATGTGGTAACTACCACATTTTATTTTTATGCTCTTTGTTAAAATTTTCACACACCGCGGCCGGTCACTTGTTAATAAATTAACTTTTTAAAAAGGTGTTGACAAACAGAAATAAAAGAGTATAATTATATTAGATAAAGAAAGGAGATTAAAATAATGACAGTTAGAGAACTTATAAATATATTACTTAATTATGAAGTCGATGAAGAAATTGATTTCTTTCTGCTTAAAGAAGATTATACACCACGCATAATAATCAAAGAGGTTAGCCAAGAATCAGATTTACCATATATCGAATTTAAAGAGGTATAATACCTCTTTTTATTTATCTGAAAACGAACAAACGTTCGTATTCGGCGGCCGGTCACTTGTTAATAAAATAACAACAATCTTTTTCTGCCCGGGCCGCCGCGCAAGTTAGTCAAGACAAACTTTCCCAAATCTTGCACTTTTTAAAAAACTTGCAATCTCTGAAAATATCAGTATAATTATAATATAAGATAAAGATTTGAAGTGAAAGGTTAGGTGTCCTATGGCAGTATCAAGAAAAGCAGAACGTGAACTCATCAGAGCAGATTTTCTCGACAGAGTGTCGAAGTTTCTCTTTGAAGGTGGCGAAGAGGTTCTTCGCGTCAAGTCCAATGAAATCGCAATTCCTTGCGTAGGTTGCGAAGGCAACGAGGACTTCATCGTTATCAACTTCAAGGTGCCAACTGGCGCGAATAAGGGAACAGAACCATACGATGGTTATGCTCTCGCAGAGGATTACGTTCACAATCTCGCAGAGAAGGAACGCAAAGCCGAAGAGCGCAAAGCCGAGAAGGCGCGCAAGATTGCACGCGATGCAGAACTCAGACGCAAGCGCGCAGAGATTGCGGAAAAGGGTGGTAAGTAAACCACCCTTTTTTATTGGTCAACTATCGAACATATGTTCGGTGGCAGATAAATAGTTATCGTCGCGCGGATCCGGGCCGATCTGGTCCGGACATTGCCCGGGCTGATTGTCAAATTTTTAACAAAGTCAAATTTTGGGAGCGAGTTTGTTAATAATTTATTAACAATTAGAGGTCTCTAACTTAGTTAGTCGTGTCTAACTCGAACATATGTTCCGAACAAATGTTCGTGTGCCGCGGCCACGCGCCGCCGATGTCGGCCGTGGAGGAGCTGCATTAGGGAGCTGTGAAGGAGCTGCAGCTGGCCCGCGCGACGGAGCTGCGCCTGTGCGACGAAAAGGAGCTGCGACTAAGAGCTGCGGGGTGCCGCCTAAAAATTTGACTTTTAAAATCAAATTTCTTTGGAGCTGTGTCGTCGTCAAAATTTGAAAAATTTTGTCAAATTTTCAGCGCGCATCCCACGAGCTGTGACTTCGATGGCGGCTGCGTTCCCACAAATTGAAATTTGAAAAAGTTTCAAAATAGCTTTATAATATATATAGAAAGTGAGAGAGACAATAAAGTAAAATAAAAGGCTTTCCGCCGAACGTTCTTTCTCACTTTCCCGCAGGATTCAGAAATAAATAATTTGAAAAGTTCTGAAAATTTTGCTATAATATATATAGAAAGTGAGAGAGAAAAGTAACTTCTCCACCACTATAAAACAACATTCAACGTAACTGGTGCTCACTACCTAGTGTGAGAGAAAGTAGGACAAAATGACAAAGGTTGAAGCTTACAAGGCAGTTATCGCAGGTGAAGTAACTGAGGAAGTAAAGGAAAAGTTCACAGAAATGCTCGCGGCTCACGAGGCTGAGGGTGAGAAGAGACGCAACAGAGCAGCTGAGAAGAGAGCTGAGAAGCTGGCTTCGGAGAAGGTGCTTGAGGATGGAGTGCTTGCAGTGCTCGGTGAGGACGCTATGACTGCTTCCGACATCAGAGACGCTGTCGAGGGCATCGAGACTTCGCAGAAGGCGACTGTAATCGCCAAGAGACTGGTTGCAGCTGGACGCGCTGTTCAGACAGAGGTCAAGGGCAAGTCTGGAAAGGTCAAGGGCTACATTCTCGTGTAGTATACGTAATACTTATACGTAAAAGCACAGGTTTTACACCTGTGCTTTCTCTTTTGTTCTGTTTTTTTGTGGAAATTTGACAAAAAATTACAAATTTTCGCATTATTTTTTTGTTTTTTGAACACAAAATTTGACTTTTGATGGTGTGTGGGGCTGCCATTTTTTATAGCTTTTACTACCTATCTCCTGACCCCTACACGACGTTCCCGTAGGCAAGTCACCCTCCCAACAAGTAGACAACCTCTTCGTATACGTAGCTGCACAATCGCCGCACACTTTTTTACGACTACGGCAACTACTTATACGTATACGTATACGACCTACTTACCTATATACTTATACGTTTATTATTGAGGTTACCCAACTACGTTTATCGTATCTGCTGCTCCATACGTTTACCGTTATATGTCCTCCTATACCTACCCTCTTACCTCCTATCCGTTTACGTTTATCGTATACTTGCCGCACTCTACCTCCGGGGTGAGACCCGAGGTACGTTGTTCCGCAGAAGCTGGACCCTTATATACGTATATATATACTTATACGAACTACGTATACTAATTGTTGTGGGCCTCCGGGGTGAAACCGGAGGTACGTTGTTTTGTCGCGGCTGGCCGTTGTATATATGTATACTAGCCGTTGCGGTTGTCCGTAGTAGTTCCGCGGTACGTTCCTGAGCTGCGGGGACTGCGCCCCTTGTCAGGACCGACACGCGGAGCTCACTACATTGGCTTTTTTACGTATAAGTATATGTATATATATACGTATACGTAATACGTATACATATATGTATAAGTTTTTCTATTTTGATTATAAGTAGATTTTAGTTTTAATTCCTACTATTTTTTTGAGACACGAATTTTTGGAAAATAAATAGCCTCGCAGATTCCTACAAAATAAATGCTCGTTGAAATTCCTACAAAATTAATTACGACTCTATGTTCCTGTTATACGTATACTCGCGGCCGTCCCATAGACTGACCGAATGGACGGTTTTCTAGAAAATTTATGACCCGCCGCGAGTATGCGTAGAACTTTCTACAAAATAATTCCCAATAAAAAAGAAGGGTTAATTCACCCTTCCAATCTTTTCCCGTAAGAACAATAGTCAGTTTCGTTCTTAACCATTCTATGTTCTTCGCAATAAACCAATCCGACGATGCGCAGCCGGCGCAGCCGTTCACCGCGAGTATGAATACAATCACCACATCGAACCAATTCACACACTCGTTGCTGTTGTAATATACCTATATCATCATACCATTCCTTTACTATATATTCTTTCAAGGCAACTTCTCCAATAGTTCAATTTCTTCTAATAGATGTCTTATATACTCATCAATCTTATCATATCGCACATATCTGCGACAAATTTTACAAGGCTCACATTTGGAATAGCCGTTAAGTCGACAGAGATTTTCTGGAAAATATTCGCCATCGACTTCTACATCTCCATCCCAAGCCCAATAACAATCCCATTTTTCCACTATTCTTCACCATTCCAATAATTATCTATTTCAGCTACTTCTTCCGCAGTAGGCGGCCGTCCGTCAGAATAGCACAAATCAATTAACTTTTCCATTACTGCGATATAGTCGTTATGTTTCTCATAATGTTTTTCCAGCCACTGATAGTGTTCTTCGCACCAGTCTACTGCTTCCCAAAATCCTTCCATACGAATTTTTTCTAATTCAGTATGTCCTTTATAATCTGGAAGAGCTCGCGCGCACCATGATTGAGACCTATTAAATTCACAATCTTCACAATTATCAACAGGGCAATTCACTTCTTCCATATATTACTCCTACCATATTAAATTACAAATCCATACGCCCAGATTTATACCTATCACCATACAAGCACAGGCACCAATTAAACCTAAACCCCATATTATGATTTCTTTAATCCAGCTCATTAATCCCTCCAAATAGCTCTGCCGCAGTGTGGACAAAACTTATAATCATGATTTACATCAACCGCGAGTATTGGCTTATCACAGCTTTTACAAAAGAACACATGATACAGAATTTCCTCTGAACCCTCGCGCCGCACCGGCTGCCAATAAGAAAGTTCGGTATACGGCTCATCCTCATAGGTTGAAATTACCTCATCAAGGTCTGCCCAACTCCAATCTCCATCATGTTCATGTCTCCAAAAAATAGTATTCAGTTTCTCTTTACAAATTACTTCCATTATAATCTCCTTATATCTCTAATCAATAAACTGCACTTCTAAACCTGAAGCCAAACATTCATTTACCCTTATGCTAACTGCGCCGGCGCTAAGAATCTGCTCTTTATTTAAGCAAAATTCTACATCGAAGTCTTCGTCTAATGCGCCGCAGTCCTTACAGTTCCTAAAATTACCATCGTATTGACAGATATGGTAGGCAGAGTTAGTTGAATATCTTGCTTTCCATCTACCATCTATATCTTTCTCATAGGTAAGCTGTATATACTTTCCATGAACCAGAGGCTGGGTCATTATTATTTTCTTGTATTGACTTACATAGTCTTTATTTACTTTGCGCGCCATTGATACTTCTCCTTATTACCATACCACGTTTTCTATAATGTCAGATTCAGTTTTCATAAACAAAACTCTATCCGTACCGCGAAACTCGATAAGGTTATCTGGTGAAATTGGCTTACAATGAATTTCGTCAATTTCTTTTTCACCGAAATAATCAGTCACATAATTAACTACTTCATTGATAGTATCGCCCCATACAAAGCAATTAGCTTCAACCATTCCATCGGCATTCTTGTATTCTTCTTTTGCGAACTCGTTGTAATAACTTACATATACACTGTATATCATAATCCTTTACTCCATTTCCAATCTTCAAATTTATATTTTATATCTCTACACAGGCTACCAATCTTAAACCATGGTGTTCCATAGTAGTCGATAATGTGGGTTTTCTTGTAGTATTTTAAATCTACCCCATAACCAAAAGCAACTTTATATTTATGTCCACGATAATCCATTTTACATATGTAATAGTCATGGAATTTTCGCGGCCGCACTATAACTTCGGCGTCATCATATACTGAAGTGAAAAAATACCATTTCTTCCAATAACTCCACTTTTTAAAAGGTTCGCTACCAAAATATATTGTTTCATTATAATTTTCATCAACTGAGCTATATATACGCATTACATTTTTATAAAAACCAATAGTAAAATCCTTATCACCTATGTAGCCAAAACAGTTACCAGCTAGCGTCAAGTTGGAACCAACTGATTTACTTTCATTTATATCACTCCAACCAACCATATCTTCCATTGGAGTAAACATATCAGTTGAGATAAGCTTTCCATCTTTCCACGCAATCGCGCCATAGTCTACCATTGCCATAAGTTATTCCTTTCTACCACAGGTCCTCACTCATTAACTTATCACTTGCTATAATCATTTCAAACTGCTCATCACTCAAATCACTAAGCTGACCACACTCAACAGCTTCACATAGTGCATCAAAGCGGCCAAGAAACTCACCTTTCTCAGTAAGAAAACCCTGTTCAATAATTTTAAAATCGCCTGGTTCAAAACCTAAAGCCTTTAATATAATTCCACCATCACCGTGTCGATGAAGTGGAAGAATTACTTCTCCACCAGTATCATCATGTGGATATAATTGATATTTTATTGCAGCACTTACTATCATAATAATTTTTCCTTTCTTATCTTATACTTAATTATATCAAAAATTCCTAAAAAATTCAAATTTAAAAGACCGCACTCCTATACGTAGAAGCGCGGCCGTCCCATAAATTAATCGTTTCTTGTAATAAAATCATATAAGATGTCTGGACTTTGAATTGTCCAAGTGCGACCTGTTTCAGTATCATACACCTTATTCATATCTTCCTTCTGACCAAAATTCGTTTCAAAACAGAACCAATCAAGGTCGGTGCCTACATATGGGTCCTTTTCTAATTCGCACAGGTCAGAAAGTAAATCATAATAATTTGCAATCCAATCTGAGCCTTTCCACTCTGGACTAATATCAAGAGCATCAATCATCTGGTTCTCTTCCTCTAACATCGTCTTGTAAGTTTCAACTGCTATGCAGAACTGTCTCTTATCAAGCTTCATAACCAATCTCCTTTATAAGATTATCACACTGTTCTTTATGGGATAAATAATAGTTAACGGCGCCTTCTGTCGCCGCGAACTCACTTGGAATAGAGAAATACATACGAGTAAATTCTTCATAACGCTCTTCATTAAAATCAAGTTGAAGCATAAAATAAAGAATATCCCTATCTTTATCAAGGTTCTCATCGTAAGTAACTATATGAAATACCTCATGTAATACCCCCATAATATAAGGATTTATTGATTTTCCAAATTTATCTAAAACAAAATCATGGAATAATCTGTCTCCCTCTGGATCAGAAACAAAAGGAACATTAATTATTTTCTCACTTATAATACAATAAAACTCATCACCAGACATATGAACCTTTATTTCTGGGTCAATAGAATGGACAAAGTCCTTAACAAGCTGGTGTATTTTATGTGTGGGAAAAACGTCCTTCAGTAAATCTAAATCCCAATTAAAGTATGTATTATTTATTGTAAGTTCCATAATTATATTCCTTTCTTCACTTTATAATATAATTATATCATTATTTTTTCAATTTTTCAAATTTGAAGTTATACGTCTACGACCTATGTAGACTGCGGCCGGTCGCCTATGTCGCGACACTATCTCAACTTATGACATTAGAGGTTGAAGCGCCGCTAAATACGTAGGACAATAAAAAAGACCTAACATAGTTAGGTCTTTTCCTTATACAGGATAATATTCACCTTCAGCTACATACCAATCATCCATGTCAAGCATTTCAACTGATTCATAACCATCATATTCATGAATACGAAACATAGTACCACTTGGCACCTCAACCACCATAAGGTTCTTAAAACCCCCCATATACGGCGGGCCGCCGTAGATGTCGGTGTAGCCACAAGCCACACACAGCTCCTTCATATCTTCCAATGAAATGCCGCACTCAAACGCTCTAATCAAACGCTCATCGAACGCCATTCTCGAGTCATTCCATGTGGACCAACCTGCGCCATAACCTCTACTTATAAGAACCTTCATATATCCTCCTAAACTATGTCATCAACTGTAGGATTACCAACTTCAACACCTACGTAAAGATAGGTATCACTATCATACCTTTCATTAAATTGAACATCATCAAGTATGTCTGAAAGAGTATTTAAATATCCCTTTGTATACTCAGCCATCTTCAAATCATCTTTAATTTCCGCTTCATACTCGTCACATCCAGAGATAGCTTCAAGTTTTTCTTCAATTGAGTTATTAAAAGTAGCAATTAATGCTCTGCGCTTATCAATCTCTTTCAACTTCTCCTCAGCCTTGTCTATATCGAATACCATTTCATTACGTATTCTCTCAAGGTCTGATATTGTTATAGGTCTAATCTTTTCCCACGGAGCAAAATTATTAAATAACTGACAGATGTAATTACCTCCAACAAAAGAACCTATTGGAAGAAATGTATTCTCATGTCTTATAAAGAACTGTGTATATGTACTCATTACTCTTCTCCTTCCTCACTCATTGGGCAATATTCTGTACCCATGAGCGCGCCACAGGTAAAGATTTTCTCTTCATCATTCTTATTTGCAAGATGTCTAAAGCACTCTGTATTAGTACATTTAATGCTATCGCTGCACCAAGTTATATCACTTTCAAACCACATCTGCATCTATCCCTCCTATCTCTCACGGTATCTCAAATAATTCATATCGTCAAACTTCGCACCCATGATTGCTTCTGGGTCATCGAAGTCATCATATTCAATTTCTGCGTAAGTTCTTGGTATCTGTTCCTGTTCTCTGAAATGAAGAACAAACTCAATCTCATTCATATCAAGTTCTTCGTCCATATCGAATTCATCGAGTACATTTATTAACTGTCTCTTGGTCATAGTAAAACCTTTCCTTTCCTTATCTTATAATTAATTATATCAAAAATTTTAAAATTTTTCAAATTAAAAAAGACCGTAGTGTATACTTACACTGCGGCCTTCCCATTACCAGTTCCACCCTGCATAATCAATTATTACCATACTTCCATCTGGTTTCAGGGCGACATTCTGTTCGTGAATATCTGTTATCCACCACTTACACATAAACACTTCAAACATTCTTTTATATTCTGAAGACATCAGTGATTCCATATAGTCTAAAACCCTATCTTCAGAGTCGCCTTCCCACCAGTTATCATACTCATCTATTGAATCCCAGTTTGAACTATCAAGTCCATGTGATTCACAGTATTCCTCATATCCATGTTTATATGTAGCATCAGCAACTGCATCTTCGTTGCAATCCATGTATTCCATAACATAGATACCAGGTGTTTCATACTTACCCTCATCATCATACTGCGGCTCAGCATAGCACATACACCAAGCAAAGTTATCAGCAAGTCCTTCCTTTACTGCAGCCTCATAAACCTCAACTTCATGCTGACAGAACTTTTCATATTTTTCATCAAGAGCAATCTTGATTACATAGTCGCAATAGTCCTCGTCCCAAAGGACAATACGAGAAGCGCCATAAGCATACTGCATACCCTCTGGCATAGAGCAATAATCCCAGCTATTAATAATTGAAGTTGGGTCAGTCACATCAAAACCTGCACACTCAACCATATTAATAATGCGGTCTGCCGCTATAGCTGCCTCATTGATTCTGTTAAGAAGTCTATCCATAAAATTTCCTTTCCTTTCTTATATTATAATTATATAAGAAATTTAAGAAATTTTCAATTTTTATTTATCTGCTATGATAAACATATAGTCAAGTAAATCATATACTATACCCGCCGCCTCAGGAGTATCAAGGTGGTCTTCTAAAACACTAACAACATCTTCAAACTTTACTACTCTCATTGTCTTCCTCCTTCGTATTCTGCGCCGATGCCATCAATTCATTGAAACATTTCTCACATAACTGTCCTCTGAACTTCACCGATTCACCATTTCTATCTTCGATAATTTTAAAAGGCACGAGTGATTTAGCACCCGCGCACTTACATTTCATACATATATATTTACCATCGCTCATTATGTTCTCCATTCGTATTTAAAATAAACATAATAGCCCACAATCCCATACAAATATAATAAGCATTATCACTTATCACATTTAAATGATGTCCTATTATAATTCCAACTAAATATACAGCAGTAAAAATAAACATTAATATATTCATTCTTTTTCCTCTTGTTCCTGTTGTTCAAGTGCAGCTTCAATTTCTAGTTCAGTCAACCGCAAATCTAAATCAGACATCAGCAAATATCTTGTGCCTACATAATTAACCATTATAGCAATTAAAAACTCACCCATGGTTAAACGGTCTGTTACAAAATTAAAAGTTATTACAATTAGCACCATAACTGAAAATGCTACATCACATATAGTTCTCATTCACACTCTCCTTCGGCTGGCCGCCACGTACAATCAAATCCCAAGTCCGGAGTATATGTTCCATCTGGTAACCAGTCACCCATTGCGTCATCGTTTTCTAACCACTCTAAAAGAGTATCTAAATCACTATCAAACTGAGGGTATATATTTATACCCCCAGTATCGGTTCTATAATTTTTAACAAAACGATTATATATATCTCTATAACTTTCCATTATTCCCCCATATATGTGATGTCTTTAAAGGTGTCATAATAACAACCTCTATTATCAAACATCTTTTTCATAAAGCACATAGCAATACCTTTTTCTTCATCCCACTCATCATCTGGGTGGCATTTCATTACTGTGCGCGTGCCGTCTTTCCATACTACACAAATGGTACGCTTAGATTTATTAACTACAACCTGCTTATAAGGTTTCTCTGGCTTACGAGGTCCTTTGATAAGATGCGCCTCGGTAATTGTCCTCAACGTTGAGTTATTACCAGGTTCGATATGAACTACAGTAATATATGAATCATAACCTTTAAAACCACCACTGCTACCACTAGAAACAATATCATATGTTCCACCTAGCAGAAGATTAAGATTTGTATTGTAAGCATAAATTTTACAGCCACTTCCAAAAACAACTTTAACTACCATATATATCTCCTTTCTTATAGTATATCAATTGATATATTACTAAGCACATAATTTACAGCTTCTTGATAAAATTTATCTTCGCTCCAATCTTTCGGCTGATTGAGTTCAATTTCCATGAATGAATCATCAATCCAAATTTGTACTATTCTTTCATTTATCTCTTCCATTAACAAAACTCTCCTTCTGTAAATCTATATCCATTTACATTACGACAATATGTAAAATTATCTGGATTGTCTTTAAACTGCTCCTGTTTTGTGTCTACGAGTTTTTTAAAATCATCAAAACTAACTATTACATCATATTCATTTATAATCACATATTCTTGTTTATCAACCGTATGAACTTCAAGCCAATTCATTACACCTTCATAAGACCACCATATAATTGGAATATCTCTATATGGTTCATTGACTTCATGGAATAAAAAAAGCCAACCATAAGAAGATTTACCTATATGAATAGGTTCCGCTATTGATGGTCTATTTGGCACTACATAATAGTTCGTTCCCATTTAAGCCTCCCTTATTTTATAGGTCATACCCATTTCAAACTTATCAAGAGCTATATCGCGAATATCAGTAGGTGTTGCATCTAAAGGTACATCATCTTCTGCATAATCGACATATACTTCTAAAATCTGCGACCCAAAATAAAATGTAACTATATCACCCATTTGATGCCTCCTTTTAAAATTCTCGTTCAATATTATTAATAGCTTCAAGAGTTTCATCACTTATTTCATCATAGTCTCCAGACAAAAGCCAATCCCAATAGCCATCAGGTTCCTCATCCCAGTAGCCATCAGATTCTTCGTCCTGCTCACATGGCGCCCACTCGTCTGGACCGTCATAGTGACAATATTCAACTGAAATTGGAGTTCCATTTTCGTCAAGGTCTGCCCACCAATATCCACAATTACAAGCCATATTACTTTCCTTTCTATCCGTAAATCCAACCATTCCTTATAGATTCTTCAAAGTCTTCTCTAATCCTTCGCCTTGCCGCCTCTTCGGCTGACTCCTGATAGTTCCAACCTTTTGCTACGAACTGAGCGGCCGCGACTACATCGTGAGTGCAACCGATAAATATCCCTCTTTCATAAAGTTCATATTTGCCCTCACGTAAATTACCAATTTCTACATAGCATCCACTATCTTCGTTCTCAACCCAGTCACCGAAGTCCATTGCGTTCATCTCGACAACGAGTTCATGGAAGTTCTTTGGATTTATATATCTGCTCATAGACACTTTCCTTTCTACTTCTTTTCTTACCTTATATTATAATTATACCAAAAATTTTAAAAATTTTCAAATTAAAAAGAGGGTATTTCTACCCTCTATTCAGATGCTTTGAAATTATAAACTGGCTTAATAATACGTTCAACCTCTACTGTATCTCCGATATTCTCCAATATCTCGTTCATTGATTTATAAGCCATTGGAGACTCATCAAGTGTAGAACGATTAACCGAAGTAGTATAGATACCTTCCATTGAGGCTTCAAAGTCTTCAAGTGATATGTTCTCTTTTGCCTTTGCTCTGCTCATAAGGCGGCCGGCGCCATGTGGAGCAGAACAATTCCAATCTTCATTACCTTTACCAATGCCAATAATACAACCATCGCGCATGTTGATTGGAATTAGTACACGCTCGCCATACTTTGCAGATATAGCACCTTTACGCACCATATTTGTATCATGTTCAATATAGTTATGAATTGTTTCAAACGATGACACCGGCACCCATTGCATATGACGACAAATTATATCTGCCATCATTGCACGATTGGCTACGGCAAACTCCTGGCATATTTTCATATCATGAAGATAGTTAAGTCTATCTTCGCCCTCAAGATAGCTCAATTCTTTTGGAATACCTTTTGCTTTTGGTTTAAAAGTCTTATGCAATTCCTCAATTGCTCCTGAAATCTCTTTCTCTCTACCTTGAGCTTTAAGTGATTTAATTAACTCTTTCTGCGCGCGGCCTATGTCGTTGACGCCACTGAGATTTTCAATAGCGACTTTCTGATAGTAGTCCGCTACTTGTTTTCCGAGGTTACGCGAACCCGAGTGAATAACAAGATATTTATATCCTGCTGTATCCTCATCAATTTCGATGAAGTGATTACCACCACCAAGTGTACCAAGTGAACATCTAATCCAATCTCTATTTTTTAAATGGTCATAGCAATATAATTGCTTCATTGTTTTAACTGGATAAGTTGCACCACCATGTACGTTGCGGCCACTTGGTACGTACATACGAATAACTGAATCCAACTTTGCATAGTCAATGTCAATCTGTCCAAGTTCAACTGTCAACATGCCGCAGCCGATGTCAACTCCGACGATATTAGGGATAACTTTCTCGCCAAGGTCAGCAGTAAATCCGATGACACAGCCTGCGCCGGCATGAACGTCTGGCATGATGCGGACTTTGCAGTCGGTAAATGCTGGCTGAGACATGAGGGTATATATTTGAGAAAGAGCCTGTGGCTCGATGTTGTTTGTAAATATTTTGAGATTCATATAATTTTCTCCCTTCTTATATATATAATTATATAAGAAATTTGAAAATTTTTCAAATTTAAAAGACCGCAGTAATGCGGTCTAGTTGTTAAGTAAAATTATAAGAAGTTTTTAAATAACGACTATTTTTACGTCGTGGTCCAAAAGTATATTCACTTCCTGCTCCAGAAAAAAAGGCATGAGGATTAGGATTAATATCGTCTACAATAGTTCCGCTAATTAAATCTTTATGTTGTTCCACAGTAAAAATTAATGGATTACTATTTCGTCCTTCTATAGCTCCTATAATTTTTTGAAGCATATCAGATGCTAAATAAGGCACTAAATTAACCATATATAGTACATTACCAATATCTCCTGAATATACATTTAAACCTTTATTGCGCGCATCATCCATGTATAATAAACTTGAAGAATACATAGACATTAAAAGTTCAAATTGTTTTATTAGTGTATCTATATAATTATCAACTGAATTAAAATTTTTATTAGAGCCTTCTGTAAAAGTACCAGAACCATTACCCCAAGTATAAGAAATATTATATGATTGAGTATCATATAAATCTTCTATTGCTTCTGAATTAAAGTGTAACATATCTCCTAAACGATCAAAAGATATATTAGAGAAACCAATAGTTAATTCTTGTGCAGTATTTTCTATCATTCCAAAATCAGTAGTACTGTTTTTAACTTGTATACCATAACCAGCATCAATAATAATATCAGCACTAGCTTGTGTTCCAGATAAACCCGTATGTTGTGCAGCCCATTCAATTGAAGGATAAGCATGAATTAAGTCATAAAACAAAATCATAGCGGTAATTTCACCTATTAATCCTGTAATTTGATTTGCATTTCTACCCACAAAAAACATATACGGATTTTTATTTAACATATGATTCATTACTAAATCAAAAGCTCTTGAATTGTATGAATTAATTCCTAATTGTGTTCTAATTTCATCTTTAATCTGTCTATTAATATTATTTATATTTTTTATTATTTCAGGGTTTTTTCTCGCGGTTTTTTCTGATAAAGGAACACCACCCTGTGAAGTCAATTGCGCCCATTTTGTTCCAGAATAAATTTTAATACGATTTTGGTTAATTTCTGCATGAGCCTCTAAATCAATACCTTGTTTTGCTAAATCTTTTTTAATTCTAGCAACTGCTTTACCAATTCTAGCAACTACTGCAGAAGAAGAATCTTTTAATAAAAATTCAGATAAAGCACGATCATCTTTTCTTCCTCCTACCTGACCTCCGCTTCGTTTTAATCCTTTAACAGTAGCACCTTTTTCTGAAACTATTACTGTAATAAGATTAGATAAACCTAAATCTTGCAAATTTAAATATTTAAATAAATCTTGTGCATTTAAATTATTAAAAATATCTTCTGCTAAATGTTCTTTTAAATAATTTACTATATAGATTTCAAACTCTTTTTGTGCCTTTTGTAATTGATTATCCATAGCAGTTTCATAAGGAATGGTAAAATTTAATCGCAAACCTTTACCCGCAAAATTATTTGCATCAGCTTTAAATTGAGCGATACGATTTTTTAATTCATTTAATCCGCCAAATTTAGCCAATAAATTTTGTTCTTTTGCCTGTAATGCTTTTGCATCTGCTGCTAATTCTGTTAAAACATGAGTACCATTTAATGCACTTTGAGTAAATTCATTTATTGCTATCGCACTTTGTCCCAAAATAGCTTCTACACCCGGTAAAGTCCAATTTTGTGAAGTTATAGCCATAATATCCTCCATATGAAAAATGGGCAAGCCTATCGACCGCCCAAGAGATATATATAAAAGCCATCTCTATTAATGAGATGTCTGAATTATTTTATTATCATATATAAGTCATTTTTTTATTAAAAGTCTTTAATAAATTCAGTAAAACAAAAGTCACTACAAAGTAGTGACAGTTGTTGTTAAAATTTATATTATCAAATAAGAGAACAATCGAAAGACTTCTCATCTTTCTATTTATATTATACCCAAAATCCCAAAATTCGTCAAATTTTAAGGCGGTCGCATTGTTCTATGAACTCTCGCGGCCGCCCATGAAAGGAGGTGTACCATGAACTATATGGAGCTTCGAGCAGGAGTCGAACCCGCAATCTATTCATTACAAGTGAATTGCCTTACCATTCGGCTATCGAAGCATAAAGTGGAGTTATTCCGGACCTCCACTAACCCTATATTTTACAAGTGGGGTTATGACTTGATATAATAATTGCAATTATATACTGGCGATTCGTCTTGGACTCGAACCAAGGACCTAGTGGTTAACAGCCACTTGCTCTACCAGCTGAGCTAACGAACCATGGGTATGACGCGGGTTCCTGCCGCGTCGCAGGACATATATATGACAGATGTATGCGTCTGCCGCTGATTTGCCCTCAGCAGTAAAAGCATATGGCTGGCTCACCTAGATTCGAACTAGGGATAACGGAGTCAAAGTCCGTTGAGTTACCGCTACTCCATGAGCCAATATATTCTATAGCTTTCCACCCATTCTACGGTACTCTTTACATCTTTCCGAAATTATCGTGAGCGGCCTTCTCACATTGATATTGTTGTATCACAGCCACTGACTGCTGCTCGTGACCTGGGACTTCAGGCGGTGGTCTCATAGAAGTTGACTAGTACGTTCTATGTTGCATTGCTATAGATAAATGGTTGGGGATACGGGATTTGAACCCGTGACCTTCAGGTTATGAGCCTGACGAGCTACCTCTGCTACCAATCCCCGTCAACAAAATTATATGGACACGGAAGTTTGACTTGCACAAACTTCTCTAGGTATTTCACCTTACAACTCTTGCGGAGTGTGTTTTACTACATAAACTATTCCGTGTTAACGCGTGAGAGTTTGAGCGTGCTACTCACAAGCAGCAGAGATTTGTTACCTAGGATTCGCTGAATCTGCCACAACGGACTTCCCACCGTAGAGCTTTACTTCACCCTACTTCGAAGTCTAAAAGGCCCAACCGTTGTTAGTGCAGACTTGGGTCTCTGCATTCGCCAACCGTTGTTTGTGCGGACTTGGCTCTCCGCAGAGGCATATTTTGATAACCCAGACTTCTATGCAAACTGGAGGATTTATCGCAGGTGCCATCGGTGAAGTTCTCCCATTCACATGGGGTAGGCATTTATATCGCGGCTTACCATACTCTCCGCTTTCTACGGTGCCGCCGCAGAACGACAGATTCATTTAACGCCAACAAACCTGCAAAGCACGCTTCTTTTATACAGTATGTTCTGTGCCACATTTCTTTCAACGCATCGTGCCAGGTGCTACCTGGGTCGGGTTGAAATGCGGCCCCTGTGGCGGGTGCAGGGTTTTTAAATTAGCCGCTAGGTTTTCCATCCTAGCCGAGTTTCGTTTTTTAAAGTCGAGCCACTCTCCACGACTATATACTACTCTCATTTAATTTGGACTGAAGTGCCGGCGTTCCCGTGGTAGCTACGGACGTACTTCCTGGTTTTACTTACTATCCCGCCCTTGCCTTGGCGGTTCAGTTGACATAGATATTATAGTCGACTTGTCGCTGTATCATCCCGACTTTGGACAAAGTGGGAGTCGAACCCACACGCCTTACGATGCGTCCACGTTCATTTGTCCGCTTTTGACAGACCACTACATGGCTAAAACTCTTGTGATGAAATCGCTTTCATCTTGAATAAGGTTATACGGGCTGTATTCGCCGTATGCTTCCATGTCTGAAACCGTGAGGATCTGCACTCCTCTGTCCAGCGTCTTTCTTCCCAGATAGGAAACGAGCGCAGAAAGAGTCTTGTCTCTCTCGGCTTCGATTGCCAAGCAGCCACGTTCGTCAAATTTCTTTGCTATTAAGTAGCACATTTCTGCATCTCCTTTCTGAAAGATTCCTCATCCTTTATGACGCCTTGTTCGTACAGGTCTCTTAGGTGACGGCCAACACTTGCGTCTTCAATGTACTTGTAGACGTATATGTGCAGCCATTCATTGAATTGTCTGTCGAACGGAGTAAGTATGTAAGGTGGTGGTGATTCGCTATGAGAGATGACGTATTTACCACTCTTTTATTCTCTCTTCTTACCTTACATATATATTATAGCAAGAATTTTAGAATTTTTCAAATTATTTTTTGTAGTGTTTATTGAAATAACGCCATTTAGCAATTAACACACCGGCGAACCCTACACAGATAAGAACATCAATCATAATACAATCCTCCTATGTATACGTCCTACGTATTCTGCGGCGGGTCGCATATGTCGCGACATATAGTCTGTGTATGTCGAAACATATGCGACCGCCCGCAGAGTACATAGGTCACAACCATTGGTGCGAGTGGAGGGCCACGATCCCTCAATCCCACACTGGGCACAGGTTTTTAGGACCTGTGTGTATACCAATTCCACCACACTCGCATAAGCGGGCGATTTCTCGCCCATGGACGTATTCCAGTTCGGCCCTCGTTCAGCCAAAGAGCCTTATTTTTTTCCTTTTAAAGTCTGGAGCTGACCTGGACTCAGCCGTCTATACGTACTCGGCGGCCGCGCTATCAAAGTTGCGAACTTAGTAGGATAGATATTACTCTATGACATTAAGTGTCCCTACAACTACGACAGGTTTATCCGATTTCTCCTCTTGATAAATCGCCTCGTCACCAGCAAAGCGTCAACTTTCCTCACAGTATGACCTATCGGCGCGGTATACATTCTGCAGTTATATACTTGCCTCATCTGTCTGGTATTGAAAGAATTTATATAACATCTATTTTCTAATAGATGTAATATCATCTTTAAATTTAGCAATTCTTGGAGCCAAGACATTGCCAAGATTACCACTTAAATAATCTTTAGCTACATCATTTATTATATCTTCATACTGCTCGTCAAATCTTTCTTCATATTCATCACGTCGCATAAACACCACATCATTACGGTCTGCGTAATGTTCAGAAAACTCATAATTAAGAATAAGAAATTTTTCCTCATAAGATAACATAACTATATAGCCTTCATCAAGTAAGGCTTTAGCTACATCAAATCCTCTTTCATAATCTGTAAAAGCAAGTTCATTCTTCATAAGTATTTTCCTCACTCTTCTCTTCATAGTCTTTCCAATAGAGCATATCAAGATAATCTCTATGACCAAAAACTACGTTATTTGAGTCGGCAAACTTGAGATTACTTACATCTCCACCATATACCCATTCAATTTTATAGGTATCACCGATATCTCCACCGCTCATCAAAACAACATATCCATTGGATATGAGTATTTTCTGAATAGTAGATGCATCTTCATAGGATAATTGAAGATGACCCGATGCACCATGATATAAATGTTCATAAAGTTCTTGCTCTGTAAACATAGATAATTTTCCTTTCTTATCTTATACTATAATTATATAATAATTTTTCAGAAAATTCAAATTATATGGGTCCAACGACAGGACTCTAACCTGCAATTACTGGAATCACAATCCAGCGTGTCTAACAATTCCACCACGTTGGACATAATGGAGAGTAGAGACGGATTCGAACCGCCGTATAACAGGGTTGCAGCCTGCTCCCTTAGCCAGACTTGGGTATCTACTCATAAATAAAAAAGTCTCCGAAGAGACTAGAGCTGAGACATTTGACTCTTTTACATACCTTCTCTTGTGGTTGGACACAAGTTGTCACACAGACGATTAATCTGTAGGTACGACTGACACCAGTTTCAGTGGCTACTGGCAAACTCTTACTCTATGTTTTTATAGATTTCTTTTCATCACATGCTCGCTTGCGGCGTTAGGAGATTGCGGTCTCTTAGCGTTGCAACTACTCAATACTCTCTCACACTTCGTCTTGCGAACTCGGCGCGCGTCCATATTTCAGAACGATAAGTCAGTTTTCAACATAGAGTCGCATACACTTTTGCTTTAATTTATACTATAGGATTTGAACCTACGCTCTATAGTCCCTCTGGCTATTGCTTTCCCAAACTAAGCTAAGTATATGCTTTTGGACGATGGGGTATGCGTTTGAACATCCGTATCTTTTGAATACGGCCCATTCGCCACCGCCCTGCTCGTTCTTTGGAAAGAACTACTTCTCCCTTTCACACCTATCTTTCGATTTAAGACGCTACTTTGTTCGATGAACCCAACACTTGTGTCTCCCAACACTCGCATCGAAGAACCAATAGTGCTATCCCCAGATTTCTCCGCTGAACACCACGCCGCCCGCGTGATATTTACTCATCATAGGTCTCAGCAGTTGCCCTCGACCCTTAGTAGAGCATAAGCATTATCTATTGGTTTTCTGATGAACTCCTTTCGAAGTCGCAACCGCATTGACTTGCGATTACTTTATCCGTATTACTACGCTTATCTATCGACCCGAAACCAGCCGAAAAGTTTTTAGATTTCTCTCTCAACTTTCTATATTAATTATATATAAATTTTAAAACTTTTTCAAATTTTAAGTTTCAATGGCGCGCCCTGAACGAATTGCACGCTCGTCTCAACGCTTTGGAGGCGCGGATTCTTCTAATTAAACTAAGGGCGTATAATGGTGGACCAACAAGGACTTGAACCTTGAACCGTCGGTTTATGAGACCGATGCACTAACCATTGTGCTATTGGTCCATATGGTGCTTAGAGTTAGAGTTGAACTAACGACCACTCGGGCTTCAACCGAGCGCTCTACCAGCTGAGCTATCTAAGCACATGGTCGGAAGGGTTGGACTCGAACCAACGATGTTTCTGTGTCAGGGTTTTACAGACCCCTACCCTCGCCGCTAGGTGACCTTCCGATAAACAGTTAGGCAGCTACCCTTACGCATACTGTTAAATACGGATAGTTCTTTATACAGAAAACTACTATCAACATAAAGACTGGTACTATCGTGTCACGTCCTACGCCGGATTTTTCAGCTACGGGGTATCCGGAATCTACCCAAATGGTATCCCGCCGCAGAATCGAACTGCGATTAATGGTTTAGAAGACCATTATTCTATCCGTTGAACTAACAGGACATATGGTGTACCAGAAGGGACTTGAACCCTCATCTTTCTGCTTGCAAGGCAGACGCTTTCCCAAATTAAGCTACCAGCACATAAATAAGAGGGTCGGCATGGATTATATATTATATAGTATACATCAAATATATAATACACCGTCGCGTTCTAATGACATGCAGTTCTTATACTTCATCCCTCTTAAATGGTACACGATACAGGCTCCGCCCCTGTGACCTCTAGTTTGTAAGACTAGCGTTCTCCTAACTGAACTAATCGTGCATATGGTACACCCTCTTGGATTTGAACCAAGCACCTCTGCGTTATCAGCACAGTGCTCTAACCTAATGAGCTAAGGGTGCATATTGGTGGGTCACTTCGGATTCGAACCGAAACTTTATAGGGTTTGAGCCTACTTCCTCTACCGATTGGGATAGTAACCCATAAATTTCCAGACGCCAATCTGGAAATTAAACCTAACTTGTTGGCGCAAATTAAGTCTTTCGTGTTATTTCGGGAAACACCGAAAGTTATCTACCTTGGTAGCGTCACTTTCAAAACCCGCTAGCGCTAACCAGCATATGGTTTCACTCCTCTCAGCTACTAATATATGCAGATGGTGGGTCACCTGGGATTTGAACCCAGACTGTCATGGTTCTTAGCCATGTTTCTCTACCAAATTGGAATAGTAACCCTTATGGCTGGCGAGAACAAGATTCGAACTTGTTACTATTCGGGAGCGACCCTAGTCTCTACCAATTGGACTACTCGCCAATAAATGGCATCCCATGAAGGATTCAAACCCTCGATTCGCGGTCCGTAGCCGCGCGGTTTATTCACTAGCCTAATGGGATATATAGTGCACGCTGAGGTACTGCCCCTCTATTTTTATATTACCTACTAATATATAAGTAGCCTAGGCTTATATACTTTCAGAAGTCATTTGACTTTCCATCTAATACTGGACGTGCATCAATTTGGTGCAAACTGAACTATAAATCTGCCCATTCTTCATCTGTGTATTTTTTAATTTCTGAACGTCTACGAGGTAAATTAAGATTATCGCACCATTTACGAATCGCATTATCAGTAAGATTAAATTGTTTACCTATATCTGTAAAGGTTCTGGTACGAATCATTTCTTTTAATTCATCTCTGGTAACTGGTAAAGTTTTTATAAAATTTATTTTACGTTGTTGATTATAACATGCTTGGCAATATTCATTACGTACACCTATTAATTTTCCACATATAGGACAAGCTTTTTTGCCAGCACAAACATTACCAGTTATATATGTACGAGAACGTAGTGGATATTCTAAATCTTCCATTACCCATATTAAACCACGATTAATCTGACTAATAGTAACTTGAGATACGCCATATTTATCTCCAATCTCAGTCTGTGACAAAGTAGTATTTAATAACAATTGTTGAATTTCTTCTACATCTGTATAAGAAAGATAGTGCGGATAAGTATTTTGACCGCCTAATGTCATATTATAACCCTGACAATCTTTAAAACCCAAATAACTCTTATAGTGTTTAATCCAATATTTTTCTCGATTATTTAACTCATTTTTAGAACATTCTTCAATAATTTCAAATTTAAAGTTTTCTAAACCATATTTCCGAATTGCTTTATAAAATACACAATTATAATCCTGTCCACAATTGTTTAAAGAATGACTACGATGTATTCGCCATCTTTGAGCAATATTATCAGATTGTCCTATATAAACTTTATTATTGATTAAGTTAGTAACTTTATAAATTCCTATCATACCTTTCTCCTTTATTATCTTTGTTCTATATATAAGTAACATTTTAAATAATAAAGTATGTAAGTTTGGTTCAAAAATGGTGAGACCAGGCCGAGTTGAACGGCCATAAGTAAATTAAAAGTTTACTGTTCTACCCTTAAACTATGGTCCCATATATGGCCGAGCGCCAGAGAATCGAACTCTGTAGGCTGTCACGCCATCCGGGTTTTCAAGACCCGTTCCTAACCATTCGGGTACGCTCGATTGGAGTATCGTATGGGATTTGAACCCATGACCACGGTTTGGAAGACCGTGATGTTGCCGCTACACTAACGATACATGGAGCAGTAAATGGGTCTCGAACCCATGGCCTCCACCTTGGCAAGGTGGCGTTCTACCTACTGAACTACTACTGCATTGGTGCGGGAAGGGGGAGTCGAACCCCCAATGCGTGGTCCCAAACCACGCCGTTTACCGCTAGCTTACACCCACATAATTGGTACCGGAGGTCAGATTCGAACTGACACTGAATAGTTCCTAAGACTATCGCCTCCTGCCGTTGGGCTACTCCGGCATAAATGGCGGTCTATAAGGGAGTTGAACCCTTGTCTCTCGGCTGACAACCGAATATAATAACCGTTATACTAATAGACCATGTGGTAGGGATACTGGGAATCGAACCCAAGTGAACTGATTAAGAGTCAGCCATTCTACCGCTGAATTATATCCCTATATTTGGTAATCGCACAGAGAGTCGAACTCTGATTTATAGACTGAGAATCTATTGTCCTAACCATTAGACGATGCGACCATATTGGTGATGGTACTGGGGTTTGAACCCAGACTCTTCGGCGTGAAGGGCCGACGTGTTAGCCAATTCCACTATACCACCACATTTAAAAAGCGGTATTACCCACTTTGAGTAATACCGCTTATACACTACCTTTATAGAAAATAATGCTAAATCGGTATTACCCTTTTATCCCTACCATAAAATTTTCCTGTAATAGGGGCGCATGAAACCAGGCTATCTATGATAACCTCTTCGACTCTATTCAGATTCCATGCGAACGACTTAAACATTATTTTTTCTCCTTTGTATTTGCTTGTATTTTTAAGTGGATTTTTTTAATATCCTCTCTTTAACTTTCTATATATATTATAAAAGAATTTTTAAAAAATTTCAAATTATTAGTTAATAAGTCAAAACTTATCTAATAGAGTAACACTCTCTTATATCTGAATTATTTTCTGTTCCATTGACTACCTCTTACATAGTAGAATATGAAATGTTATTAGCAGTAGTTAATGTATAGCTAGGTGTTGTATAAAGTATGTTCATAGTATTATTAGTACAGAAGAAAATACCTTCACCCGCATCAAGTACTCTACTTGCAATATCTTGGTACAAAGTAGAACACATACCATGGGCATCAGAAAGACTATCATTGTAGTATTGAACAACTTCTTTCTTAAAAATTACATAAGTAATTGGATTAGTCATTACTCCTTCAATTGTCACAATTTCATCAACAATTGGATTGCCGCGGAATAAGTCTTCATAAATTGATGCTCTCGTACTCTTTGCTTTCTTAAACGTAGGGTTCGCTGGAATTACATTAATTTGAACAATTACACCACCAAACTCCTTTTCTGTTGGTAATACTGCGGCCATTGCATCAGCCTTTGCAGTGTTCTCTACATAGATGTTAATGATTTGTTCATCGGTATCATATACAATACGAACTTCACTATCATGCTTAAATAACTCACACAGTTCCTTGTAGTAAATCTGCCATGGAGCAGACAGCTTTAAAATTGCCATAAAAACTTTTCTCCTTTAATCCCTTTAATATAACTAGCTTGGCCGAGTAACTGAGAATCGAACTCAGACAACCTCTCGGTTGGCCGCATTAGCAGTGCGGTGCGATACCATTACGCCATTACTCGCTATCTAACTCATCTAACTCATCTATAACTTTTTCTAAAGCTGTTTGTGCAGCTTCAGGAGTTTTAAAATCATAAAACTTTACCACATCTCCACAACTTAAACGAAAAAATACTGTTTGTGGATAATAACGTGAAATATGCACGTCAATAATTGCGTCTTGTCGTATATATCCTTCCTGTGTTTTAATCCAACTCATTCCAATCACCCTAATGGTCTATTTTCTGTTCTATTTCTTCCCAAAATTGGTCATGTGCATTGATAAGTTTAACATTTATATCTAAAATCCATTCCCCAAAGTCATAGAGTTTATGAAAAAACATTATAATAACGCAAACCCACCATTTAAGATACCATATAATTTCACCCCATACCCATATTGGAGCATGTGCTATTCGATTCCAATTCATGTCTTTGCCTTTCGTATACGTGCGCGCAGTCGCTCATGTACGTACAATATCTGCGGCTCATGGACGTACAAGGACGACCGGCCGCAGAATACGTACAACTTATAAATCCGAGCGTAATTTAGCCTGGTACTTTGGATAGTCGGAATACCCCTTAATTTACGCAAACCAGGAAGCGTGCGTGCTTTTTGCTAGCGTGGTTTCTTCAAACACGCCACCACAATTAAAACCAGTTTACACCGTTTTTAAAATCGCTATGAAACTGGAAAAAAGTTACGATTGCTTACTTAAGGTTAAGCCAAACCTTCTTTCGGATTTTATCGTTGCCCGCCAACCTCAGGCCCTTATGTCCTGCATTAACAAAATATTCGTAGGGCGTGCAGTTTCAATCACGCGATTGGACTCTATGGATTGCGTAGACTTTATTGATTTATCACCTCGCGGCGCTGTGTTCACCCCACAGACGTTCCAATGTTGAGTCTCACATTATTGTCTTAAGCGAGTTTTAATGCTTCTCTACCTACGAAATAAATAGGGAGGGTAGTTTTCTTGACCTCTTTAATATAGCGTTTGCTCCTAAGCAGCACATTGCCGTTTCCTTATTCTCCCATGTAACCGGCCTTCGCTGTAGTGTAACTACCAAATCAATGATAACGCTGTGCCTTATTTAACGTCGGTGGCCATCCGACAAGGGATATATAGTGGGATTTGTAGCGCGCGCTCCACGGCTGAATATTAAGTCTAATAGCCTGTTCAAGACTCCCACTAAATGGACGGGATTGGGAAGGTTCGAACTCCCTAAACTAGCTGACACTAATCCTTTCTCCGCAGATACAATCCCATAAGCGACGCCGTGCTGCGCCCTCCGCTATGCAGTAGTGGGTGGCACGGCCGCCATAGACTAAGCTTCAACGGCTCTACAAATGAGAACTCGTTTGCAATGAGGACAACTATATACTACATAGTTATCTTCAGTGAAGGAGGTATAATCTTTGAAATCTTGTTTCTCTCCTTGAATTATTTTATGACATTCAGGGCATAGGACAATCTCTCTATCCCTATCATAAGGTACATGAAACTCTTTTTCAAGTGTCGAAGCAAATCTCCAAAAATTTGAACCCATAATTCATACCTCTCTTAACTTTCTATATATATTATAGCAAAAATTTTACTAATTTTCAAATTTGTTGAAGCGTTCTTCAGCGCACCATTCAGTACACCATTTATTCTTAGCAACAAACGCATGATTTTTCAAACAGTATCGTAATTCAGTTTTTACACAATGCTTACAATTTCCACAATAGCGGTCATTGTAAGGAGTATCTTTAATCTCTATATCCATTATTACCTCCAAAATAAGTTGGCGCCCCGCCCTTCCAACTTCAACGTGCGCCCTCAGCCGGTTATCCCGTCGCCGTACACGTTCCTTTCAAAAAATATGCCCCGTCCTATTGCCGCAGACCAGCGCGGGCGCCTACTGCGTATGCTCATACGGGGTCTTATGTGCGGCCCAACCCGCACTGGCATGGGACTTCCCATGGAGTTCCTCGACTTTTGACTCTCACGCGTATCGAGTGGTAGGACCGCTTGTGTTCGGATGACTTAACTCCAGCCCACGCTTATTTAAACTCAAATCCGTCTTTGAACATCGACTGGTCATAACTTAAAATATACCTGTCAAAATCAAAATCATCTTGTAATCCTACTAACCTAATCCTTTCTAATACGTGAACAACAGATTCTACATTCATATCTTGACTATGATTAGAATTAACCATATAGTCAAATCTGCCATTCTCATATAATGTACCTAAATATATATCATTAAAATAAAAATTCTTATGTCTCACTTTCTCCTATAGCATTTATCCCAGTATTTGAGCCAAGCTTCAAGAGTTGGATAACGTCTTAAAAAGTATTCTAGACTACCTTTATTTTTCTGCCATTCGAGTTGTTCTTTATACCACTGAATAGCTTCTTCACGCGTCATACGCCACCTATAGTCGCATATCATCCATGTCTCTGTCATTTTTTTATGGTTAATGCGTGTTGGCATATCTTCATCTTGTTTAAGACGGCGACGAACCACATGATTAGCAGTTCGTTTACCACGTTTTCTATTTTTACCATAACCATCGGTTACGAATGGATTTTTCTTGTAGCTTCTACTCATAGATAAACTCTCCTATATTAAGTAGTTTTTCTTACGGGCGATTCTATTAACATCAAGTTTAAACTGATGAGCATGGGTATAATCGGAGACGGGCCAATTAAAAAGTACATTAGCAGGCTCTTCATTTTTAACTCCAATTGTACCATGGACAGTAGCCTTATACTTTGTTTCAAGCAAATGAATATAATCTTCGAGCGTGTCTGCTCCAAGAATATCCGCACACTCGCGCCACCCCGTCCATGTATGAACATCGGCTACATAGTAGTGGCCGGAAGGTGTTTTCCATTCGTCTACTTTTAATACTGTTGCCATTACCATTCTCCAAATACTTCATCAATAATCTTTTCGCCATAACCCATAGCTGCGGCAAACTGCCTACAATAACCGCGGAATATGTCAAGAGAAAGAATTTCATCATGTTCCTCGCCATATAGGCTATAAGTTAAATCAATACTTTCATTATAGATACTATCTCTATAATCATCAAGACAAAACCTTAATTCGCCTACCTTTTCTACTTTTTTCATTATAAATCTCCTTTCTTACTTTATAATTTATTATATCAAAAATATAATAAAAAAGAAAATTTTAACATTTTATAATTGGTATTCCATTTGGACCCAACGCCCAGCACCAACAAGTGCTCATCCATGGTGAATTACTGCGGCCGCACTTAGGACAAACCCAACCATACTGTATTGGTGGGTCAGCTGGAGGGGCAGTGTTTATTGTAAGTTGACTCTCTTTAAGTTTTTTTGTTATCTCTTCCAATTCCGAGTCATCAATATTAGTGGTTGTAGTATGATAATTCGGACATGGTGTTGTAGACTTATCGCTCCAAGTCCACCTTATTCCATTTGATTTAAATCCCATATATATCCTCCAAAAGAAAAGGAGAGGTATCAAACCTCTCCGTGTGCTTTAATCTGTCTTATTTCTCGTTCAATCTTTCTTATAACTCCGGGAGAGTCGCTATTTCTTCCATTATTCTTCAAATTATGAAGTCTAATTTCCAAAGCCAACAGCTTATTCGTCTTAATATTAACCACTCTCTCACTCCTTTCTACTTCAGCATTGTATTAAGAATATCCTCAAAAATTGCATCAGCCAGACTACCATCACTATGATATTTCATAGTATAACCGTGGTCGCCAAATTCAACTTCAACACCGCATAGCTTCAAAAACTCATCACAAGCTGCGATAGCCTTCTTATAAGCCTCATCTTTCTTTGCTTCAAGTTCTTTTGCTGCTTTCTCTTTTGCTTCTTTTTCTTCTACAAATTTCTTTTCTGCTGCAAGGCACTCATCTACTGTCTTGTATGTTTTTCCTGTAATCTCACTCGAAATTATCATCGCCTATAACTCTCCTTTTCTTTAAAAAGTAACCGCTTGAGTCAAAGCTCAAGCGATTTCCTTAAACGGTTATCAAAATAAAGGGTTTTGGTTTTAAACGACACCGCCACGAGAAGGCAACCCTAATGATGTCATAGCTGCGGGCAAGGATTTGTCACCTTGCATGATAATGTACACTCTCGGTCTATGCAGGAGCCCATCTCCCAATATTACTAGATTTGCAACTCTAATAATTTTGTTTTATACACAGATGCGTCTACCTATTCCGCCACCGCAGATATGACGGGAAATTATCTGCGGCCCGCCACCGCAAATAGATATTAATGAATAAAAAGGAGTTTTCACCCTACCCTCAACTATCTTCAGATATATTCGGTCAATGGGGAGACACATCCGAAGACCAAGGAGCGACCTTGACCTAATATGCCCCAGCATAATTGCCAGAGTCCCATACAGAGTTGATTATCTGTACCTTTCACCCACCTTACGGTTAAATACATACAAGTGCCAAACTATACTTGCTTTTCTGTAATACAATGCTTTGTCTTGAGCTACTCGGAGTTTGCATACAAGCCTTATACACGAATTTCTTCGCTTCACGACAGAGGAGATTATTGGTATTTCGGAGGAGTGACCACAGCACCACCTGTCGCTGCCCTAACTCCGATTCAGCGGAAGCTCTTCACAACCGCTTCTATTGTTCTCCCGACTCGCATACTACCTTTACCTGCGATAGCAAAGGCGCCACACC
>Ga0310695_10000401_pt1 | contig 113609 bp, 98 predicted proteins | sample RumenRJG_04DNA_FD_203882 | JGI IMG/M metagenome (GOLD analysis project Ga0310695, IMG submission 203882) | Bovine rumen microbial communities from Lethbridge, Alberta, Canada - RJG_04 (v2) (version 2) | ecosystem: Host-associated > Mammals > Digestive system > Stomach > Rumen | place: Canada...
ACCGTGAAAGCCGTTCGTGAGAAGATCGACGAAACCGTGGAGCAGCTTACCTCTAATGAAACCGTTCAGCAAGCCAAGGAGTTCGTAAACGAACAAACCGACCGCGCCGGGGAGTTTATCAAGGAGAGCGCTGAGAGTGTGGAGAAAAGCAGTTTCTTCCAGAAACTCAAAGGACTGTTCGGACTGAAATAAATACCTTTACTGATACAGTATCAGTCATTTCTTCTTATTGAATAGTTAAAAATCAATAAAAGTTGCGTTGTGCAAAGGTACTCATGCTTGTTATTTCAATAATAATGTGTACCTTTGCACCCGCTAAAGTGCGTATTGCGCTGGCTTTATGCCATCAATACTCTGATAAAGAACAACTTAACCTTCAATTGCGAAGAAGTGAGGATGTTTCTTTTTAAGTGTGTTGTGTGTGTGAAAAAAGCGAAGGAGCACTTAAAAAGAAACCATATTAAACATTATATTATTTAATTTTAAACTGAAATGCCAGGATTATTAGGAAAGAAAATCGGAATGACATCCGTTTTCAGTGCCGACGGCAAGAACGTGCCGTGCACTGTTATCGAAGCTGGTCCTTGTGTTGTTACTCAGGTTAAGACCGTTGAGAAAGACGGTTATCAGGCTGTTCAGCTGGGCTACGGCGAGGCTAAGGAGAAGAATACCTCTAAGCCTATGCAGGGAGTCTTCAAGAAGGCCGGTACAACACCAAAGAAGCACTTGGCCGAGTTCAAGTTTGACGAGGAGCACAACCTCGGTGATACCATCACAGTTGAGATCTTCAACGATGTTGACTTCGTTGACGTGATTGGTACTTCCAAAGGTAAGGGTTTCCAGGGCGTTATGAAGCGCCACGGATTCGGTGGCGTAGGTCAGGCTACACACGGTCAGGACGACCGTGCCCGCAAGCCGGGATCTATCGGTGCTTGTTCATACCCCGCTAAGGTGTTCAAGGGTATGCGCATGGGCGGCCAGATGGGTGGTGACCGTGTAACCACTCAGAACCTCAGAGTGTTAAAGGTTATCCCAGAGAGCAACCTTCTTATTGTGAAGGGTAGCGTCGCTGGATGCAAAGGTTCAACTGTAATAATTAACATGTAATGGAAGTTAGCGTATTAAATATCAATGGTCAGGAGACCGGAAGAAAGGCAACTCTTAATGAGGCTATCTTCGCTATTGAACCGAATGATCACGTTCTGTATCTGAACGTTAAGCAGTATCTTGCCAATCAGCGCCAGGGAACAGCTAAGTCAAAGGAGCGCAGTGAGCTCTCAGGTTCTACCCGCAAGCTGATCCGTCAGAAGGGTAGTGGTGGTGCTCGCCGTGGTGACATCAACTCACCGGTACTCGTAGGTGGTGCCCGCGTGTTTGGTCCGAAGCCCCGCGACTACAGCTTCAAGCTGAACAAGAAAGTTAAAGTCCTTGCACGTAAGAGTGCCCTCTCTTATAAGGCAAAGGAGAATGCCATCATCGTTGTAGAGGACTTCACGATGGATGCACCTAAGACTAAAGATTTTATAAATATTACTAAAAATCTCAAAGTCGAAGGAAAGAAACTTCTCCTCGTTTTGCCAAATATAGATAAAAATGTATATTTGTCGGCTCGTAACCTCCAGCGTACCAATGTGATGCTGGCAAGTTCCATCAACACTTACAAGATTTTGGATGCTGATGTACTTGTTATCACAGAGAACTCGCTGAAGACAATCGATGAAATCTTAATCAAGTAAAAGGAGACAATAGATATGGCATTTATCATTAAACCGTTGGTCACTGAGAAGATGACCAATATTACAGACAAGTCTTCTGAAGACAGAACTTACAAGCACAAGGGTGAGACACGCACCAAGAAGGCTCAGGCCAAGTATGGTTTCATCGTACGTCCCGAGGCTAATAAGCTCGAAATTAAGAACGAAGTCGAGAGTCTGTACAACGTCACAGTGGTTGACGTGAACACGATGCGTTACGCAGGCAAGCGCTCAAGCCGCTATACCAAGCTGGGCTTGATCAAGGGTCAGCGCAATGCATTCAAGAAAGCAGTCGTTACCTTGAAAGAGGGCGATACTATTGATTTTTACAGCAATATTTAAATAAGAAATGGCAGTACGTAAATTAAAACCGGTAACTCCCGGTCAAAGACACAAGATTATTGGCACATTCGAGGATATTACTGCAACTGTGCCAGAGAAGTCTCTCGTTTACGGAAAACGCTCTACTGGCGGTCGAAACAATACAGGTAAGATGACTGTTCGCTACATGGGTGGCGGTCATAAGAGAAAGTATCGTTTCATCGACTTCAAGCGAGAGAAAGATGGTGTTCCAGCTGTAGTGAAGACAATCGAGTACGATCCTAACCGTTCTGCTCGCATTGCACTTCTGTTCTACGCTGATGGTGAAAAACGTTACATTATTGCTCCTAACGGATTGCAGGTGGGTACTACACTGCTCTCTGGTGCTGAGGCAGCACCTGAAGTGGGTAACGCCCTTCCCTTGGCAAACATCCCCGTGGGTACGGTGGTTCACAACATCGAGCTCCGTCCGGGTCAGGGTGCCAAGCTTGTCCGTTCGGCTGGTAACTTTGCTCAGCTTACTTCTCGTGAAGGTAGCTATTGCGTGATCAAACTCCCTTCTGGCGAGACACGCAAGATACTCAGTGCTTGTAAGGCAACTATCGGTGTTGTTGGTAATGCTGACCACGCCCTTGAGCAGTCTGGTAAGGCCGGACGTTCTCGCTGGCTGGGTCGCCGTCCGCACAACCGTGGTGTTGTGATGAACCCGCACGATCACCCGATGGGTGGTGGTGAAGGACGTCAGAGCGGTGGACATCCGCGCTCACGTAAGGGCTTGTACGCAAAGGGTCTCAAGACTCGTGCTCCTAAGAAGCTCTCCAACAAGTATATCATTGCAAGAGCAAGTAAATAACAAAGTAAACTGAAGTAAATTATGAGTCGTTCATTAAAAAAAGGTCCGTACATCAACGTGTCACTCGAGAAGAAAGTTCTCGCTATGAATGAGAGTGGCAAGAAGAATGTCGTTAAGACATGGGCCAGAGCTTCAATGATCTCCCCGGATTTCGTGGGACACACTGTAGCTGTTCATAACGGTAACAAATTTATCCCTGTTTACATTACTGAGAACATGGTAGGCCACAAGCTGGGTGAGTTCGCTCCCACACGTCGTTTCGGCGGCCATGCTGGTAACAAGAAGTAAACGGGCTGCAACCATTTAAATAGAAGTAATAATGGGAAATAGAAAGAAATTAGCGGCTGAGAAAAGAAAAGAGGCCCTGAAGACATTGTACTTTGCGAAACTGAAGGGTGTTCCCTCTTCACCTCGCAAGATGCGCTATGTCGTAGATATGATTCGCGGTATGGAAGTGAACCGCGCCCTCGGCGTGCTGAGATTCTCCAAGAAGCATGCCGCAGCTGATGTAGAGAAGTTGCTCCGCTCAGCCATCAACAACTGGGAACAGAAAAACGACCGCAAGGCCGAGGATGGTGAGCTGTATATTTCCAAGGTGTTTGTTGACGAAGGTGTAACCATGAAGCGCATGCGCCCTGCTCCTCAGGGTCGCGGCTATCGCATCCGCAAGCGTTCTAATCATGTCACCTTGTTCGTTGACGCTAAAACTAATGACGAAAAATAAGTAAGTAGAATGGGACAGAAAGTTAATCCAATCAGCAACCGCTTGGGCATTATCCGCGGTTGGGACTCAAACTGGTTCGGTGGAAAGAGCTTCGGTGATAATCTGGTAGAAGACCAGAAAATCCGTAAGTATCTCAACGAACGTCTGGCTAAGGCAAGTGTTTCGAAAATCGTTATCGAGCGCACGCTGAAGCTCGTTACCATCACTATCTGCACAGCCCGTCCGGGTATCGTTATTGGTAAGGGTGGTCAGGATGTTGACAAACTGAAGGAAGAGCTGAAGAAGCTCTATGATAAGGAGATCCAGATCAATATCTTCGAGGTGAAGAAGCCTGAGCTCGATGCAACAATCGTGGCAAACAACATTGCTCGTCAGATTGAAGGTAAGATTGCTTACCGTCGCGCCATCAAGCAGGCTGTTGCCAACACCATGCGTGCTGGAGCAGAAGGTATCAAGATCCAGATCACTGGTCGTCTGAACGGTGCTGAAATGGCACGTAAGGAAATGTTCAAGGAAGGCCGCACCCCCCTGCACACGTTCCGCGCTGACATCGACTATTGCCAGGCTGAGGCTCTGACAAAGGTTGGTCTGCTCGGCATCAAGGTGTGGATTTGCCGCGGTGAGGTTTACGAGAAGCGCGACCTCGCCCCCAACTTCACACAGGAGAAGCAGAACGGTCGTGGAAACGGCAGACAAGGCGGTCGTGGTAATCGTAAAAGAAACAATAACAAGTAAAAAAGATTGATCATGTTACAGCCAAAAAGAGTAAAATATAGAAGACCTCAAGACGGACGTGGCAACAAAGGCGACGCCCACAGAGGTACACAGCTGGCTTTCGGTTCTTTCGGTATCAAGACACTTGATGCGAAATGGCTCGACAGCCGACAGTTAGAGGCTGCCCGCGTTGCTATCAACCGTTACATGCAGCGTGAAGGACAGGTCTGGATTCGTGTTTTCCCGGATAAACCCATCACCCGCAAGCCTGCTGATGTCCGAATGGGTAAAGGTAAGGGTGATCCCGCAGGATGGGTTGCACCTGTGACACCGGGTCGTATCCTCTTCGAAGTTGAAGGCGTTCCGTTTGAGGTTGCCAAGGAGGCTCTCCGCCTCGGCGCTCAGAAACTGCCTGTAAAGACTAAGTTTGTTGTAAGACGTGATTTCGATAAAAACGCTTAAGAAAGATGAAGATTCAAGAGATTAGAGAGCTCGCCACAAAGGATTTGGTGGAGCGTTTAGAGACAGAAGTGACAAAGTTGCAGCAGTTAAAGCTCAATCATGCCATCACACCGCTGGAGAATCCATCTCAGATTAAGGAAGCTCGTCGAACCATCGCGCGTATGAAGACAGAACTCCGTCAGAGAGAACTTAACAAATAACAATGGTCCAGATGGAAACAAGAAATTTAAGAAAAACAAGACAGGGTGTCGTTATCAGCAACAAAATGGATAAAACCATTGTTATTGCCGCTAAGTTCAAGGAGAAGCACCCGATTTATGGTAAGTTTGTCCAGAAGACAAAGAAGTACCATGCTCATGATGAGAAGAATGAGTGCAATATCGGTGATACCGTACTCATTATGGAAACCCGTCCGTTGTCTAAGACAAAGAGATGGAGATTAGTACAAATCGTAGAAAAGGCTAAGTAATTATGATACAAGCAGAATCAAGACTTACAGTCGCTGACAACAGTGGTGCTCGTGAGGCTCTTTGCATTCGCGTGCTGGGTGGTACCCGCCGCCGTTATGCCAGCGTGGGTGACGTGATTGTTGTTGCCATCAAGAACGCAATCCCCACAAGTGATGTGAAAAAAGGTGCAGTATCTAAGGCTTTGATTGTTCGCACAAAGAAGGAGATTCGTCGCGCTGATGGTTCATACATCCGCTTCGATGACAACGCTTGTGTGCTGCTCAACAATGCAGGTGAACTTCGCGGCAGCCGTATCTTCGGCCCCGTTGCCCGTGAGCTCCGTGCAGTAAACATGAAAGTCGTTTCTTTGGCACCTGAGGTTCTTTAATTTTTTAAACTGAATAGTAATGAGTAAGTTACATATTAAGAAAGGTGACATGGTCCTCGTAATTGCCGGTAAGGACAATTACAAGATCAAGGGCAACAAGACTCCGCACAAGGTGCTGAAGGTGCTCGTGAAGGAACAGCGTGCCATCGTAGAGGGCGTGAACATGGTCTCTAAGAGCACGAAGCCGTCTGCCAAGAATCCTCAGGGAGGTATCATCAAGCAGGAGGCTCCTATTCATATTTCAAATTTGATGTTGGTTGATCCGAAGAGCGGTGATCCTACTCGCGTTGCTATCAAGCACGAGGGCAAGAACGTGATTCGTATCTCTAAAAAATCAGGAGAGGAGATTAAATAATGAATACAGCACAGTTAAAGAAAGAGTATAAGGAGAATATCGCTCCGGCATTGCAGAAGCAGTTCAACTACACTTCAGCTATGCAGATTCCTGTCCTGAAGAAGATTGTAGTTAACCAGGGTCTGGGCGATGCCACTCAGGATAAGAAGATCATCGACGTGGCTATTAACGAGATTTCCACCATTACGGGTCAGAAGGCGGTAGCTACCTATTCAAAGAAGGATATCGCTAACTTCAAGCTCCGTAAGAAGATGCCTATCGGTGTGATGGTTACACTGCGTCGTGAGCGTATGTATGAGTTCCTCGAGAAACTCGTGCGTGTTGCACTTCCCCGTATCCGTGACTTCAAGGGTATCGAGACCAAGTTCGACGGACGTGGAAACTATACACTGGGTATCCAGGAGCAGATCATCTTCCCGGAGATCAACATCGATACCATCGATCGTATCCAGGGCATGAACATCACTTTTGTGACATCTGCTAAGACCGATGAAGAGGGCTTCGCCCTGCTCAAGGCTTTCGGCCTCCCATTCAAGAACGCTAAAAATTAAGAAATATGGCTAAAGAATCAATGAAGGCCCGCGAGGTTAAGCGCGCCAAGCTTGTTGCTCGCTATGCTGAGAAACGTGCTGCCCTGAAGAAAGTGATTGCCACAGCTGAGGATCCTGCAGAGGCTTACGAAGCAGCCCGCCAGTTGCAGAGCATTCCACGCAATGCCAATCCTATCCGCCTGCACAACCGTTGCAAGGTGACAGGTCGTCCGAAGGGTTACATCCGTCAGTTCGGTATCTCACGTATCCAGTTCCGCGAAATGGCTTCGGCTGGTTTGATCCCCGGTGTGAAGAAGGCAAGCTGGTAAGCAGTTGAAAATTGACAATTGAAGATTGACAATTACGCAAGAGATTTTTTTTAATATTGTCGGGGGAGTCCCGATTAATTAAACATTTTATTTTATGACAGATCCAATAGCAGATTATCTGACGAGGTTGAGAAACGCAATCATGGCTCATCACCGTGTTGTTGAAGTACCAGCTTCAAACTTGAAGAAGGAGATTACCAAGATCCTCTTCGAGAAAGGTTACATCCTGAACTACAAGTTCATCGAGGATGGACCGCAGGGAACTATCAAGGTTGCCTTGAAGTACGACCCTGCAACAAGACAGAACGCTATCCGCGTGCTGAAAAGAGTGTCTAAGCCAGGTCTTCGTAAGTACACTGGTTACAAAGACATGCCGAGAGTAATTAACGGATTAGGTATCGCTATCATATCTACATCCCAAGGTGTCATGACGGACAAAGAGGCTTCTCAGCTGAAGATCGGCGGTGAGGTTCTTTGCTACGTATATTAATGGGAGGACTTAAGTATGTCAAGAATAGGTAAGTTACCAATCGTCATTCCCGCTGGCGTAACCGTTGATTACAAAGACGGAGTTGTAAGTGTAAAGGGTCCCAAGGGTGAACTCTCACAGAAGGTGGATTCGTCTATCATCGTGAAGATCGAGGACGGTCGCATGACCTTCGAGATTGATGAGAAGAGTCCGGTGAACGTAAAGCAGAAGCAGGCCTTCCACGGTCTCTATCGCGCACTCGTGAACAACATGGTTGTTGGTGTTAGCGAGGGCTATAAGAAAGAGCTTGAGTTGGTAGGCGTGGGCTACCGTGTGTCTAACCAGGGTAACCTGATTGAGTTCTCACTCGGTTATACTCACCCGATTTTCATTCAGCTTCCTCAGGAAGTTAAGGTTGAGACGAAGTCTGAAAGAAACCAGAACCCTCAGATTATATTAGAGTCATGCAACAAGGAGTTGCTGGGTCTTATTTGTGCTAAGATTCGTTCTTTCCGTATGCCTGAGCCTTACAAAGGAAAAGGTATCCTGTTCAAAGGCGAGGTTATCCGCAGAAAGTCTGGTAAGTCAGCTTCAGCTAAGTAATCTTATGAATTGAAAATTGAATCACTAATTGAAAATTAAGAGATTATGACAACGAAGAAAGTAGAAAGACGAATCAAGATAAAGTTTAGAATTCGCAAGAGCGTAAACGGTACCGCAGAGCGTCCTCGTCTGAGCGTGTTCCGCAGTAACAAACAGATCTACGCTCAGATTATTAACGATTTGACGGGTAACACCCTTGTGTCTGCTTCCTCTCTCGGAATGGAAACCATGCCCAAGAAAGAGCAGGCTGCCAAGGTCGGCGAACTCGTAGCAAAGAAAGCACTCGAAGCAGGCATCACTCAGGTAGTGTTCGACCGTAACGGTTATCTCTACCATGGTCGTGTTCAGGAACTGGCTGACGGTGCACGTAAAGGTGGACTTAAATTCTAAAGATTATGGCAATGAACAAAGTTAAGATAAATAGCGACGTTGAGTTAAAAGACAGACTGGTTGCTATTAACCGCGTTACCAAGGTAACAAAGGGTGGTCGTACCTTCACGTTTGCTGCAATCGTCGTAGTTGGAGACGGTAATGGCGTTATCGGCTGGGGCCTGGGTAAGGCTGGCGAGGTAACTGCTGCCATCTCTAAGGGTACGGAGGCAGCTAAGAAGAATCTGGTGAAGGTTCCTATTTTGAAAGGAACGGTTCCTCATGAAATCGAAGCCCGCTACGGTGGTGCACAGGTATTCCTGAGACCCGCAGCTGCCGGTACCGGTCTTGTGGCTGGTGGTGCTATGCGTGCCGTTCTGGAGAGTGTTGGTGTGAAGGATGTGCTGGCTAAGTCTAAGGGTTCTTCTAACCCCCACAACTTGGTAAAGGCTACCATCCTCGCCTTGAGTCAGATGCGTGATGCCTACACAGTGGCAGGTGCCCGTGGCATTAGCATGGAAAGAGTTTTTAACGGTTAATTAATTGGAGAGCATTATGGCAACAATCAAAATTAAGCAGATTAAGAGTAAAATCGGTGCTCCCATCGATCAGAAGCGCACGCTTCAGTCATTGGGATTGCGTAAAATCTCTCAGGTCGTTGAGCGTGAGGACTCTCCTGAAGTCCGTGGTATGATCCGCAAGGTTCATCATCTGGTAACCGTAGTAGAGTAATAATTGTCAAACGTTTTTAAACAGATTCGAATAATGAAATTACATACTTTAAAACCTGCAGCTGGCTCAACGCATTCACGTCGTCGTATCGGTCGTGGTCCGGGTTCTGGACTCGGCGGTACTTCTACACGTGGTCACAAGGGTGCTAAGGCTCGTTCAGGCTACAAGAGAAAGATCGGATTCGAAGGTGGTCAGATGCCACTGCAGCGTCGTCTTCCGAAGTTTGGTTTCAAGAACATCAACCATAAGGAGTATTTCGCAGTGAACTTGTCAACACTTCAGAGTCTTGCTGAAAACAAGGGTCTGACAAAGATCGGTATCGAGGAGCTGAAGGCTGCCGGACTTACCAATGGCAAGGAACTCGTAAAGATCCTGGGCAACGGTGAACTGAAAGCCAAGATCGATGTTGAGGCTCATGCCTTCTCAAAGACAGCCGAAGAGGCAATCAAGGCTGTTGGTGGTAACACAACTATAATCTAAACTTCGATGAAAAAGTTAATAGAATACCTGAAGAATTGTTGGAAAATTGAGGATTTGCGCCAGCGAATCCTCATCACCATCCTGTTTGTGGCAATCTATCGTTTCGGTTCTTTCGTCGTGCTCCCGGGTATCAACCCTGCTGCACTCGACCAGCTGCAGCAGCAGACAGCCGGCGGTTTGATGTCACTTCTCGACATGTTCTCAGGTGGTGCATTCTCCAATGCGTCAATCTTCGCGTTAGGTATCATGCCGTACATCTCTGCATCTATCGTGATGCAGCTGCTTGCTGTGGCTGTGCCTTATTTCCAGAAGATGCAGCGTGAAGGTGAGAGCGGAAGGAAGAAGATCAGTATGTACACTCGTTACCTGACAGTGGCTATCTTGCTGTTCCAGGCTCCGAGCTACCTGATCAACCTGAAAATGACTGCCGGCAGTGCGCTGGCATCAGGTATTTCCTGGCCTGTGTTCATGTTCCCCGCCACCATCATTCTGGCTGCCGGTAGTATGTTCATCCTTTGGTTGGGTGAGCGCATCACCGACAGGGGTATCGGTAATGGTATCTCCATCATCATTATGATCGGTATCATCGCCCGTCTGCCCCAGGCATTCATCCAAGAGGTGACCTCACGTTTCACTGCCATCACAGGTGGTGGTCTGGTGATGTTCATCGTCGAGCTGCTCATCCTCTATGCAGTAGTTTGTGCAGCCATCATGCTGGTTCAGGGTGTTCGTAAGGTGCCCGTACAGTATGCGAAGCGTCTTGTGGGTAACAAGCAGTACGGCGGTGCCCGTCAGTACATCCCCCTGAAGGTGTTCGCTGCTAACGTGATGCCGATCATCTTCGCACAGGCCTTGATGTTCATTCCGTTGACTATCGTGCAGTTCTCTACAAACAGTACGAACCCCGTGCTGCGTGCATTGCTCGACCGTAATAGTCTGTTGTACAATATCGTATTTGCTATTCTGATCATTGCATTTACCTATTTCTACACAGCCATTACGCTGAATCCGACACAGATGGCAGAAGACATGAAGCGCAACAACGGCTTCATCCCTGGTGTTAAGCCAGGTAAGCCCACAGCCGACTATATCGATACCGTGATGTCGCGTATCACCTTCCCGGGATCACTCTTCATCGCGTTCATCGCAGTCATGCCGGCTCTTGCCTCACTTCTCAATGTGCAGGATAGCTTCTCGCAGTTCTTCGGAGGAACCTCTCTGCTGATTCTCGTCGGTGTGGTCATCGACACGTTGACGCAGATTGAGAGTCATTTGATGATGCGTCATTACGACGGTCTGCTCAACTCTGGTCGTGTGCGTACCACACACCATGGCGTGGTTACAGCCTATTAATCTGTAGGATGAAAGTCTTTCTGAAAACAGAAGATGAGATTGAACTGATGCGTCGGGCCAATCGTCTGGTGGGTAAGACACTGGGTGAGCTGGCAAGACATATAAAACCGGGAGTAACGACCCTCCAGTTGGATGCCATCGCCGAGATGTTCATCCGCGATCATGGGGCTGAACCTACGTTCAAGAACTTCCCCAATCCTTATGGAGGGCCCTTCCCGGGTAGCATCTGTACTTCAGTGAACGATGTGGTGGTGCATGGCGTACCCAACCAAGAGACCGTTCTGAAAGAGGGTGATATCATCACTATCGACTGCGGAACGTTGCTCGACGGTTTCAACGGAGACTCTGCCTACACGTTCTGTGTGGGACCCGTTAGCGATGAGGTAAAACAGCTGCTCAAGACGACAAAGGAAAGTCTTTACATCGGTATTGAGAATGCTGTGGCCGGCAAACACATCGGAGATATAGGAAGTGCCGTACAGGATCACTGCGAAGCACAAGGCTACGGAATCGTCCGTGAACTGACAGGACACGGCATCGGTCGCCAGATGCATGAGGATCCGCAAGTGCCCAACTACGGAAGACGTGGAAACGGCATGATGCTGAAAGCTGGTATGTGTATAGCCATAGAGCCGATGATTACCATGGGCGACCGGGCTATCTACATGGACGCAAAGGATCGTTGGACCATCCGTACAAGAGACGGAAAGCCAGCCGCTCACTTCGAGCATACCATTGCCGTCCGCCGGGGAAAGGCAGAAATCTTATCATCGTTTGAGGAAGTTGAATCTATAGAAGGAATATTATACTGATTAATTATGGCAAAGCAATCCGCGATTGAGCAAGACGGGACCATTGTTGAGAGCCTGTCGAATGCAATGTTCCGAGTTGAACTGGAGAATGGTGTGCAGATCATTGCACATATCTCTGGCAAGATGCGAATGCACTATATTAAAATCCTGCCTGGCGACAAGGTGAAGGTGGAGATGAGTCCCTACGACCTGACCAAGGGCAGAATCGTTTTCAGATACAAATAAAACAAAAGACAGATATGAAGACAAGAGCATCATTAAAGAAACGTACACCCGACTGCAAGATCGTGCGTCGTAAAGGTCGTCTGTTCGTCATTAACAAGAAAAACCCTAAGTATAAGACACGTCAGGGCTAAAAATGTTAAATATGCATAAGAAGGTAAGAAAAATCCAATTTTTTTTCTTACCTTTGCATGCTTTTTTGGCAAAATTCGAATTTTAAACACTTTATTTATCAATTAATTAACAATGGCAATAAGAATTGTTGGAGTAGATTTGCCCCAGAATAAGCGTGGCGAAATCGCATTGACCTATATCTATGGTATAGGTCGAAGTAGTTCAGCAAAGATATTGGATAAAGCCGGTGTTAGTCGCGACTTGAAGGTCAATGAGTGGACTGACGATCAGGCTGCCAAGATCCGTGAAATTATCGGCGCTGAATTCAAAGTTGAAGGTGATCTCCGTTCTGAGATCCAGATGAATATCAAGCGACTGATGGATATTGGTTGCTATCGTGGAGTCCGTCATCGTAATGGTCTTCCCGTTCGCGGTCAGAGCACCAAGAACAATGCTCGTACCCGTAAGGGAAAGAAGAAGACTGTTGCAAACAAGAAGAAGGCCACGAAGTAATTCTGTTAAACATTAAACATTAAAGATTAAAAGAATTATGGCAAAGAAAACAGTCACAAAGAAGAGAAACGTCAAGGTTGACGCTATGGGACAGCTTCATGTCCACAGCTCTTTCAACAATATCATCGTTTCATTGGCAAACAGCGAAGGTCAGGTTATTTCTTGGTCTTCTGCAGGTAAGATGGGCTTCCGCGGTTCCAAGAAGAACACTCCGTATGCTGCTCAGATGGCAGCTGAGGATTGCGCAAAGATCGCTTACGATCTTGGTCTCCGCAAAGTGAAGGCATATGTGAAGGGTCCCGGTAACGGTCGTGAGAGCGCTATCCGTGCCATCCACGGTGCAGGTATCGAGGTTACTGAGATTATCGACGTTACTCCGCTGCCGCACAATGGCTGCCGTCCTCCGAAGCGTCGTCGTGTATAATAATTAAACTAGTATGACTAGTGCTGCTAGTTTTACTAGATTCATCCAGAAACAATATTTTATTTTTTAGTTATGGCAAGATATATTGGACCGAAATCAAAAATTGCCCGCCGATTTGGAGAAGCCATCTTCGGCCCGGACAAAGTTTTGTCCAGGAGAAACTTCCCTCCTGGACAGCATGGCAACAACCGTCGTCGTAAGATGTCGGAGTATGGTGTCATGTTGGCAGAGAAGCAGAAGGCCAAGTACACCTATGGCGTACTTGAGCGCCAGTTCCGTAACATGTTTGAGAAGGCCAGAAAGGCTGACGGCGTAACAGGTGAGGTTCTGCTGCAGAACCTTGAGAGTCGTCTCGACAATGTAGTATTCCGTATGGGTATTGCTCCTACGCGTGCTGCTGCTCGTCAGCTTGTTGGTCACAAGCACATTGTTGTCGATGGTCAGGTTGTAAACATTCCTTCCTACTCAGTGAAGCCGGGTCAGGTTGTTGGTGTTCGCGAGAAAGCTAAGTCACTTGAGGTTATCGAGGCTGCCCTCGCTGGTTTCAACCACAGCAAGTATCCCTGGATCGAGTGGGACGAGAACACAAAGAGCGGAAAGTTCCTGCACAAGCCGGAGCGTGCCGATATCCCTGAGAACATTAAAGAGCAGTTAATCGTTGAGTTGTACTCTAAATAATAAATCATAAATTAATGGCGATATTAGCATTTCAAAAACCTGATAAAGTTGTAATGCTGGAGGCAAACGACAAATTCGGCAAGTTCGAGTTTCGTCCGTTAGAGCCCGGGTTCGGTGTTACCGTAGGTAACGCACTCCGCCGCATTCTCCTTTCATCACTTGAGGGTTATGCCATCAACACCATCAAGATCGCTGGTGTTGAGCATGAGTTCTCATCCGTACCTGGTGTAAAAGAGGATGTCACCAACATTATCTTGAATCTGAAGCAAGTACGCTTCAAGCAAGTAGTAGAAGAATTCGAGAATGAGAAAGTTAGTATCACCGTTGAGAATTCAACCGAGTTCAAGGCTGGTGATATCAGTAAGTATCTGACTGGATTTGAAGTGTTAAACCCAGATTTGGTGATTTGTCATTTAGATGCGAAGGCATCGATGCAGTTGGACCTGACAATCAACAAGGGGCGCGGTTACGTGCCTGCTGACGAGAATCGTGAATTCTGCACCGATGTTAACGTTATTCCCATCGATTCTATTTACACTCCTATCCGTAATGTCAAGTTCGCTGTTGAGCCGTATCGTGTGGAGCAGAAGACCGACTACGACAAGCTCATCATCGAGGTGACAACGGATGGTTCCATTCACCCGAAGGATGCACTGAAAGAGGCTGCAAAGATCTTGATCTACCACTTCATGCTCTTCTCCGATGAGAAGATCACGCTGGAGAATACCGACAGCGAGACCAACCAGGAGTTTGATGAGGAAGTGCTGCACATGCGTCAGTTGCTCAAGACCAAGCTCACCGACATGAACCTGTCTGTACGTGCACTCAACTGTCTGAAGGCAGCTGATGTAGAGACACTCGGTGACCTTGTTCAGTACAACAAGACCGACCTCTTGAAGTTCCGTAACTTCGGTAAGAAATCGCTTTCAGAGCTTGATGATTTGCTCGAGAGTCTGAATCTTTCGTTTGGAACCGATATTTCAAAGTACAAACTGGACAAAGAGTAGTTGACAATTAATTGTTGACAGTTGTCCGCTTAAAGAAAAAACGTAAAAATGAGACACGGAAAGAAATTCAATCATCTGGGCCGTACTGCAGATCATCGCCAGGCCATGCTTGCTAACATGGCCATCTCGCTGATCATGCACAAAAGAATCACTACGACCCTTGCCAAGGCCAAAGCCTTGAAGAAATATGTAGAACCGCTGATCACCCGCGCTAAGGACGACAGCACCAACTCTCGTCGTGTAGTGTTCCGCTACCTGCAGAACAAGGAAGCACTGAAGGAGCTCTACGGAGTAGTTGCTGAGAAGATCGCTGATCGTCCCGGTGGTTACACCCGCGTGATTAAGCTTGGCTCACGTCTTGGTGACGGTGCCGACATGGCTTTCATCGAGCTTGTTGACTTCGACGAGAATATGGCTAAGGCTCCTAAGGCTGCTAAGCGTACCCGTCGTGGCGGTAAGAAGAAGGCTGAGGCTCCCGCAGCTGAGGCTCCTGTAGCTGAAGCTCCCGTTGAGGAAGCTGCTGCAGAAGAGGCAAAGGCAGAATAAGAGAAACTTTTCACACGATAAAAAGGAAGTTGCAGAGATGCCACTTCCTTTTTTTTGTAATTTTTTTGCGAATTTCGCGAAAGGAATCTGAAGCTTTGGGTACTAACTGTATGAACAAACTCCCCAAAAGATGAATGAATTAGAACTTGAATTCACGAAAATGGTCAGAGAGCACCGGAAGACAATCTACACGGTGTGTTACTTCTTCTCAGACAACCCCACCTATGTGGACGACCTTTTCCAAGAAGTGTTGGTAAACCTATGGAAAGGCTTTCCAAAGTTCCGTGGCGAGAGTGAAAGGAAAACGTGGATATGGCGCGTGGCCTTGAACACTTGCTGTAACATTGAGCGAGGCAATAAGCGGAGGGTGACGACCGTTCCGTTGCTCATCGATAAGGATGTGATGAGCGAAAAAGACGAAGTAGGACAGCAAATCAAGATGCTCTACAATCGTATCAACCGCCTTGAACTATTCGATCGTGCTATCATTCTTCTTTGGTTGGAGAGTATGCGGTATGACGAGATTGCCGCGATAGTGGGCATATCCACTTCAGCAGTCACCAGTCGTCTGTTCCGCATCAAGGAACAACTCAAATCAATGTCAAACCATTAAAAAACCAAAGCTATGTCAGAGAATGTTTTAGATCTCCATGAGTTGGATGAGCTGAAGGCCGCTTATAACCAGATGGACGAGCGTCTGGACGGTCAGGAGATTGTTTCCGATGAGAATCTCCGCGAGGCGATGTACAACAAGTTTGTCAATATACGCCGTGATGTCAAGGAAAGTATTGTATGGTTGAATCTGATACTGGTGCCGCTTTTCTTGCTGAAAGACTGGTACGATAACAGTCTGACGCTGTTTGGCATCATCGTGATGGCTGTCTATTGGGTGGCCTCACTGCTGTTCAGGTTCTTTATCCTGAGGAGGACCCAAAAAGAGGATTACGGCACGTACGACCTCAAGACACTTACCGAAAAGGAAGCCCGATACCAGAAGAATATCAAATGGAGTACCATCATCTTCCTCCTGTTCTGGGTTGCGTATTTCGTACAGTGGCTTTGGGCATCCGGAAGAAATGTTTTCGTTTTCTTAGTGATGGTTCTTATTATTCTGATTCCCATCACCGTACGCTATCTGATTATCAAGTACAAATACAACGGTGAGGCTATCGATCCTGCAACAGGTAAGCCTCGCGTGCTTGTGGCAAAGTGGTTTAAGATGTTATGTTTTGGCCTCGCTGGTATTATGATATGCTTGGCTTTATTCGGATTTGTCTATAATCTGACAGTTGGTAAGAGTCTACATGATGTGCTTGGCACCATGAATCTATTGCCGCTTTTCATCACTTTAGCAGCATTGTTCTTGGCAGTACTCCATGTGAAGAAAAAGATGACGGTTTCCAGCAAACTGATGTATACCCTGATTGCCATAGCATTCATCATGTCAGTTGCCATTATTGCCGTAGCCTATTTCATGAACTTCAGCGATTTGTGCAATCCAGGCTTCCTGTTTACAGTTGCATTAAGTTCATATTTAGCCCATACGTTTTATAAAATGAGGAAATATATATAATAAGGAAATAGGTGACTGCAAACTATTGCAAACAGGACGCAAACTATTGCGAACGAAAATGTTTGGAGGTTTGAGGAATGAGCCTTAACTTTGCAACCAGAAATATTAATTTATCACAAATATGAAAAAGGTATTGTTTATGGCAGCCCTGATGATGGCTGTGCTGCCCACAGAGGCACAACAGGTAAAGTATTCCATTAACGGAATCAGTAATGAAAACGGTAAGACGGTGGTGTTACGTGACCGTTTGACGAACCAAATCGTCAACAGTACGGTTGTCACTAACGGCAAGTTCTCGATGAGTGGCAACGCAGAGAAGAACGCCTACATGGGTGTTTCCACTCAGGATGCCTCGTGGTTCGTCATGCTTTTTAATGATGGTACGCCCGTGACCATCAACCTCAACGACAGCACGCTGAAAGGCTCACCCCAGAACGAGCGCCTCACACGCTACGACATCGACATCAATGCGCCCTACAGCAACTTTATGATGAAGGTTCAGAGCATGTCGGAAGAAGAACGTGAGCAAAAGAAGGTGGAACTGACTGGCGGACTGATGATTGCCATGATGAAGATGATGGAAGGTGTAGAGAAGATTTTCAAGGACGAACGTGAGACGTTGATCCCCGTCGCCTTTATCAGCGAGTATCAGCAGATGTGTGGTCAGCAGAAACTCGACAGCGTTCTCGCCACCAAGCCCGTCTGGATCAATCACCCCATCGTCAAGCAGCAGATGGAGCAATGGGCCTACCAGAAGGCAGCGGAGGAAAAGAAATTGGCCTTCATCGGACAGCAGTTCACCGACCTGGAAGAGGCTGACCCAGATGGAAACACCCACAAGCTGAGCGAATATGTTGGTAAGGGCAAATGGGTGCTCGTGGATTTCTGGGCCTCATGGTGCGGACCTTGCAAGGCTGAGATGCCCAACGTGGTGGCTGCCTACGAGAAGTATCATGCCAAGGGCTTCGATATTGTCGGACTGTCGTTCGACAACAAGAAAGAACCCTGGGTGAAAGCCATCACCGACTGGAACATGCCATGGATACACTTGTCAGACGTAAAAGGATGGAAGAGCGTGGCCTCTGGCGTTTATGGAGTAAACAGCATCCCCGACAACCTGCTCATCGACCCGCAAGGCAAAATCGTGGCTCGCGGACTTCGTGCAGAAGCTCTTCAAGCCAAGCTCAAAGAGATATTCGGTGAGTAACCGGTAATAGAAAAAAGGAAGTAGCAGAAATGCCACTTCCTTTTTTCATGTCGGGATGAGGCGACTCGAACGCCCGACCCCTACGTCCCGAACGTAGTGCGCTACCAACTGCGCTACATCCCGATCTGTTTTGCGGCTGCAAAGATACTGCAAAAAAATGAAATACATGCAACTTTACTTGGAAATTTGCAGAAAAACCTGCAAAAAGCACCTTTCCCGTTGTCCCTTACAGTATTTCCGGTAGCTGGAACAGTTTCATGCCGTTGCTCCCCTTGATCAGGATGTAATAGTCCTTTGGTTGCTCTTCTTTGATGGCAGCCTTCACCTCTTCCACATCCTTGAATTTGCGGTAGTCGCATGCTGTCTTCCCGAACTCTTCTCCCACAAGCCACACGTTTTCTAAACCGTATTCTTTCATCAGGTCAACGGCGTGCTGATGCTCTTCGGCAGAAGCCTCACCCAATTCACGCATATCACCTAAGATGGCCATTTTGGGAGCAACCTCCATGTCGCGGAAGTTCTTCAGGGCAGCAGCCATACTGGTGGGATTTGCGTTATAAGCATCCACGATGAGATGGTTGTGGGCGGTCTCTTCCAGCTGACTGCGGTTATTACTGGGAACATAGTTGGCCAGTGCATGGTTGATCAGTTCTACATCCACATCGAAATAAAGACCGACGGAGATGGCGGCTAACATATTATATACATTATAGGAACCGATCAAGTGAGTCTGGATTTCGTATTTCTCTGAGTCACCCTCTTCCTCATCATGTACAAACCAACTGAATTTGAGGAAGGGAGCACACGAGACGACCTGTCCTTTTACTGTGATGTCCTCGTTATCTCCTAAACCATATGAAGAACGGAAAATCAGTCCGCGCTCATCAGCCATCTGCTGTAAGTCATGATCATCCTCATTGATAAACAGGAACCCTTTCTCGAAGTCCTCTTTCTGCTGTTTAGCGAGGAAGTCGTACAACTCCCCCTTGGTGCGCTTCACCCCTTCAAAAGAGCCGAACCCCTGCAGATGAGCCCGTCCTACATTCGTAATCAGTCCGCAGGTAGGTTCCGTCGTCTCCACAAGAGTCTTGATGTCGCCCGGATGACTGGCCCCCATCTCAACAACGGCAATATCATGCTCTTTGTTCAGACGGAAAAGCGTCTTGGGAACACCTACGTCGTTGTTGAAGTTTCCCTGCGTGTAGAGAACGTTATATTGTTCAGACAGCACCGCAGCCACCAGTTCCTTAGTGGTAGTCTTACCATTGGTGCCAGTAATGGCAACTACAGGGATATTGAATTGTCTGCGGTGTTCGCGAGCCAGATCTTTGAAGGTCTGCAGACAGTCGTCAACTCTTATAATCCGAGGATGGAGGGGGGAGGAAGGAGGAAGGGGATTACCCTCGGAGATGTCTTCGTCAACGATGGCATAAGCACATCCTTTCTCCAATGCCTGTACGGCGAATTTGTTACCATTGAACGATTCGCCTTTGAGGGCGAGGAAGATACTTCCTTCAGGACAGTCACGACTGTCGGTAGTGATACAAGGATGCTGTTGGTACAGCTGATATAGTTCTTTAATATCCATATTCTATGATTAATATTTTGTACAAAGGTACGATTAAGTGAGCAAAAAGCAAAAAGAATTGAGTATTTTTCGTTTTGCGAACACCTACTTTCGCAAATATTTTGTATCTTTGACTCCGTCGAAGATACTTTCGTTCGGATATAAAAATAAATCTTAATTTATTTTGTATTTCCCTCACTTAATCGTATCTTTGCCAATGAAATATGGATTATACAATCAATGTCAGTGGCCGCCTCATCGAATTGTCCCATCCGCAGGTGATGGGAATCCTTAATGTCACCCCCGACTCGTTCTATGCCGACAGTCGGAAGCAGACAGAAGAGGAGATAGCCAAGCGTGCTGAACAGATTCTTGAGGAGGGCGCCGCGATGATCGACGTGGGAGCCTTTTCCACGCGTCCTGGGGCAGCCATGGTGTCAGAAGAGGAAGAGAGTGCCCGTTTGCACCTTGCCCTTTCCGTAATCCGTCGCAACCACCCCGAGGCGGTTCTGTCCATCGACACCTTCCGTCCTGCAGTGGCTAAGCGGGTGATTGAGGAGTTCGGTGATTGTGTGATCAACGATGTGGGCGGCCTCACTGCAGGTCCTGACGGTGCTCTTGCCGATGATCCCATTCGTCACGAGGAAATGTTCCGTTTGGTGAGCAATATGCGCGTGCCCTATATCTATATGACATCTGCCGCCACCCTTCGCGAGGTACTGCTCGATTTCGCCGAAAAGGCGCAGCTGTTGCGCGATCTCGGACAGAAAGACATCATTCTGGACCCCGGCTTCGGCTTCGGTAAGACAACCGACCAAGACTATGCCCTGATGGGAGAACTGGAAAAGCTGCAGGTGATGCAGCTCCCGATACTGGTGGGAATCTCTCGCAAGAGTATGATATGGCGGCGACTGGGAATTACTCCGGCTGAAGCCCTAAACGGAACTACAGCCTTGCATGCCGTGGCTTTGCAGAAAGGGGCAAGCATCCTCAGGGTACACGATGTGAAGGCTGCTGTGGAAACGGTCAAGTTGCTAAGATCATTAAACATTAAAGATTAAACATTATACATTAAATTAGAGAGAAGTGTTTGATTTCGGATTAAAGGATATCATCGACATCGTCCTTGTGGCGTTGATGCTCTACTACTGCTACCGACTGATGAAAGAGTCGCGTTCGCTGAACGTCTTCATCGGTATCATGGTATTCATCGTGACCTGGCTCTTTGTGAGTCAGATCTTAGAGATGCGTCTGTTAGGCAGTATCATGGACAAGTTGGTAAGCGTAGGTGTACTTGTCATCATCATCATTTTCCAGGACGAAATCCGAAAGTTCCTTTATAATCTGGGAGCCCACCAGCGAGTACGCTCGTTGGTAAAAGTGTTCAAGAACGATGATAAGAGTTCGGAGCGGAGTACTGATAAGGAAACCATTATCCCTATCGTTATGGCTTGTATGAACATGGCGCGCAGAAAGGTGGGCGCCTTGATTGTCATCGAGCGCAATATTCCTCTCGACGATATCGTGGCAACAGGTGATGTGATTGATGCAGCCATCAACCAACGACTCATCGAGAACATCTTCTTCAAGAACTCACCGCTGCACGATGGTGCCATGGTGATAGCCCGTAAGCGCATCAAGGCAGCTGGCTGTATCCTTCCCGTGTCGCATAACGTGGATATCCCCAAGGAGCTGGGATTGAGACACCGGGCTGCCATGGGAATCTCGCAAGAAAGTGATGCCATTGCAGTGGTATGCTCTGAGGAGACTGGTCGTATCAGCGTGGCTGTCAAAGGCAACTTCCAACTCCGTCTGTCGGCCGAAGAACTGGAGAGTATCCTGACCAAGGAAATGTCAATAATAGAATAACAAGTAAAAGAACTCATATTAACAAACAAGCTATGGATTTAATTCAACAAATCATCGAACGCGCCAAGAGTAATAAACAGCGCATCGTGCTCCCGGAAGCTGAAGAGGAGCGCACATTGACAGCTGCTGACCGTGTGTTGGCGGATGATATCGCTGATATCATTCTCATCGGTAATCCCGAGAAAGTACACGCGCTGGCTGCTGAGAAAGGACTGACCCATATAGGCAAGGCAACACTCATCGACCCGCTGAACTGTGACAAGAGCGAGGAGTATGCCCAGTTGCTTGCTGAATTGCGTAAGAAGAAGGGAATGACTATCGAGCAGGCTCGTGAGCTGGTGAAGAACCCGCTGTACCTGGGCTGTATGATTATCAAGACGGGAGATGCTGATGGACAGATTTCAGGAGCTCTTTCCACCACTGGCGAAACGCTTCGTCCTGCCCTGCAGATCATCAAGACCGCCCCGGGTATTACCTGTGTGAGTGGTGCCATGCTGCTCATCACGAAGAAGCCTGAGTATGGCGAGGATGGTGTTCTCGTAGTAGGCGATGTGGCCGTTACTCCGATGCCCGATGCCGATCAACTGAGTCAGATTGCCGTATGTACGGCACAGACCGCCAAGAGCGTGGCTGGCTTCACCGATCCGCGTGTAGCCATGCTGAGCTTCTCTACCAAGGGGTCTGCTACCCATGAGGTGGTGGACAAGGTCATCGAGGCTACCCGTCTGGCCAAGGAGCTCGATCCCGCTTTGAAGATCGACGGTGAGTTACAGGCTGATGCCGCCTTGGTTCCCTCTGTAGGTAAGAAGAAGGCTCCGGGCTCTGAGATTGCCGGTAATGCCAATGTGCTGGTATTCCCGAACCTTGAGGTGGGAAACATCGCCTATAAGCTGGTTCAGCGACTGGGTGACGCTATTGCCATCGGTCCTATCCTCCAAGGAATCGCCCGTCCGGTAAACGATCTCTCTCGTGGCTGCTCTGTAGACGATATCTACTATCTCGTTGCCATCACCGCTTGTCAGGCAATGGACGCGAAGTAAGAATTGAAAATTGAAAATTGAAAATTGAGAATTACATGAAGATATTAGTATTGAATTGTGGTTCGTCCTCTATCAAGTACGCATTGTACAACATGGACGACAAGAGTGTGATGACAAGTGGTGGTGCTGAGCGAGTGGGCTTGGATGGTGCCTTTGTGAAGGTGAAGCTGCCCAATGGCGAGAAGAAGCAGATCATGCACGATATTCCCGAGCACACCGAAGGCGTGAAGTTCATCTTCTCCCTGCTCACCGATCCTGAGATTGGTGTAATCAAAGACCTCAGCGAGATTGATGCCGTAGGTCATCGCATGGTGCACGGTGGCGAGAAGTTCAACAAGAGCGTGATCCTTACCGACGAGGTGTTGAAGGTGTTTGAGGAGTGCTCTGATCTGGCTCCCCTCCATAACCCCGCCAACCTGAAGGGTGTGAACGCTGTGAAGGAACTGATGCCCGGCTTGCCTCAGGTAGGCGTATTCGACACCGCCTTCCATCAGACCATGCCGCCGAAGGCTTTCATGTATGCCATTCCCTACGAGCTGTACGAGAAGTATGGCATTCGTCGCTATGGCTTCCATGGCACCTCACACCGCTATGTGTCGGCCCGTGCCTGTGAGTTCCTTGGCATTCCTGCCGAAGGAACCAAGATGGTGACCTGTCATGTGGGTAACGGTGGCTCTATTGCTGCAGTAAAAGACGGTAAGTGCGTGGATACATCCATGGGTCTTACCCCGCTGGAAGGTCTGATGATGGGTACCCGCGCCGGAGATATCGATGGTGGCGCCGTAACGTTCATCGAGAAGAAACTCGGCTTGGATGCTGACGGAATGTCGAACCTGCTGAACAAGAAGAGCGGTGTGGCCGGTCTTACTGGTGGCAGCAGTGATATGCGCGATGTGGAGAACGCTGCCAAGAGCGGCGATCCTCGTGCCCGTCTGGCTCAGGAGATGTATTTCTACCGCATCAAGAAGTATATCGGTGCCTATGCAGCAGCCATGGGCGGTCTTGATGTCATCGTGTTCACCGCCGGAGTAGGCGAGAATCAGACCAGCATGCGCTCTGAGGTTTGCAAGGACATGGAGTTCCTGGGTGTGAAGTTCGACGAAGAGAGGAACAAAGTTCGCGGCGAGGAAGCAATTATCTCTGCCGACGATTCACGTGTCAAGGTTGTTGTCATCCCCACCAACGAGGAGCTGATGATTGCTACCGACACCATGAACCTGCTGAAGTAACACTCCTCTTAGTAGAATCTAATTATTTACTCCAAGTAGAGTGAGTTGAAGGGAACACCTTCGGCTCACTCTTTTTTTGTGCTTTCCCGACCCTCATACAGCAATTAATAAAAGTTAAAGTGTATTTTTACGATTAAACATTTTTTAATCTAATCACTCTAATACGTGTACGTATATCACACATTCCATGAACTCAACGTTGTTGAGCGAATGTAAACTTAAATGATTAACCCTTTTGTTGTATGATTTTTCACTGCCGTACCCTTGTATTGTCGATGGCACTGATGCTGAGTCTGCTAACCGTGCAGGCCCAGAATGAGTCGCTGTCGGGCTCTATTGTTGACAAAGAGCAACGCGAAGCCCTTGAGAATGCCACGCTTCAGTTGTATAAGTTAAGTAGTTCACAGAATGGTAAGCAAGACACCACCTATGTCAATGGCACTTATTCCGACCAGAACGGACGTTTTGTGTTCAATTCCCTGAGTGCCGGCAACTACCTGCTGCGCATCAGCTATCTGGGCTACAAGGTGGTAAACCGTCAGCTTACAAAGGTGAACGGTCGTGCATTGGCTTTGGGACAGATTACCATGGAACGTGATGCCGTGGTGCTCGATGAGACCGTGGTGCTGGCCAATGTCCCCAAGATGGTGGTGAAAGATGATACGCTGGTATATAATGCCGATGCTTTCCGTGTGCCTGAAGGATCTGTCATTGAGTCGTTGGTAGAGATGCTGCCAGGCGCCAAGATCGATGATGACGGCGGTGTGACGATCAATGGTAAGCAGGTGAGGAGGTTCAAACTCGACGGTCGTGACTTCATGACAGGAAACAACGATGCGGTGATGAAGAACCTTCCTTCGTACGTGATTGACAAGGTGAAAGCCTATGATGAGAAGAGCGACTTGTCGAGAATGACCAATATCGATGATGGTAATGACGACTTCGTGTTGGAGTTTGAGACCAAGCGTAGCGCGCGTAACGGCTTGCAGATGAACCCCGATGTGGGCTACGGTACAGATAACCGCTATGGTATTCGTCTTACTGCCATGAAGCCGTTTGGTGATATGCGCTATACCTTCATGGGTAATGCCAACAACGTGAACGACCGAAACTTCTCGGGTCGTGGTGGTCGAGGACGTGGTAATAACCAGGGACAGCGAGAAACGAAGACAGCGGCACTGGATGTCAGCTACGAGAAGACAAGGGACCTGAGGGTTAGCGGACGTGTTACCTGGACCCGCAATGATGCCGACAACTGGAACAGAACGGGATCGGAGAACTTCGTCAACACCCGAGGTGGTGCCTTCTCGAACAGCATCAGTCAGAGCTATTCGCGCAATAACAACTGGACAGGAAACATGAACCTGCAGTGGAATATCGACAGTGTAACCACCCTTTCCTTCCGCCCCAATGTCAGTCTGGGTAGCAGCGATAGTCGTTCGTTCTCAACCTCGGCTTCGTTCAATGCCAACCCCTTCGATTATGTAACCGATGCTTTGAGCGAAGAGAGTCTGCGCTACATGGATGAGCACAACCTGATTGTGAACAGCAACGAGAGGAAGTCGCTGTCGTACGGCGAGAACAAGAACCTCAGTTCGCAATTGCAGATCAACCGTCGTTTGGGTAACAAGGGACGTAATGTGGCTATCAGCTCGAACATCAACTACAGCGACAACGACAACCGCAATGCGAATCTCTCAGCCGTCCGTCTTTTCCAGACCATGAACACCTTTGGTAACGACTCTACCTATCAAACCAACCGCTATACACTGTCAAACAGCGATAACTTCAGCTACTCCTTAGGTCTTACCTATACCGAGCCGCTGTACCTCTTCAAACCGAAGCCATCGCCCATGGATTCCCTGATGGCAAGCGGTCCGTTTGGCGGCATGAGGAATAATGTGCGTGCCTTTGGTTCCCAAGGTCTTTTCCTCCAGGTGAACTACCGGTACAACTACAGTAGTCAGAAGAGCGATCCCGCAACCTACGATTTCCCCACCTTTACCGATCAGGCCTTTGCCGATGTCATCAACGACTATCGTGAATGGACCCGTTTGTTCGGCTATCTTGACAATCCCTACGAGATGTATCTGAGCGACCGTCTGAGTCGTTATTCAGAGCGTACGGAAAACAATCATAATGTAGACCTCCAGCTGCGAGTGGTACGCGACAAGCTGAATATGAATGCCGGTGTAACCATCCAGCCGCAGCACTCACACTACATCCAGCAGTATCTGGGCATTCCCATTGATACTACCCGTACTGTGACCAATGTATCGCCAACCTTGAATGTTCGTTATCGTTTCAACCAGCAAACCAACCTGCAGGTGCAGCTTAGAGGACAGTCATCTCAGCCGAATATCACGCAGCTGCTCGATATTTACGACGATACGAACCCCCTGAGCATCTCGATGGGTAATCCCGGTTTGAAGCCCTCGTTCAATACGAACCTGAACGTGAACTTCCAGATGCAGCGCATTCCCACTATGATTCCCGGTGCCGGTGGTTTCCAGATGCCTGGTGGTGCCGGTGGCTTCCCAGGTGGAGGCTTCCCTGGTGGCGAAGGCTTCCAGATTCCCAAGGCGCAGCGCCACTGGAGCTTCAGTGCCAATGCAGGCTTGCGTACTACGAGGAATTCAATCGGTAATGTAGTTACCTATAACGAGACGACTGGTGGACGTATTTCTCGTCCTGAGAATATCAACGGTAACTGGAGCATCAATGGTGGTGGTTCATTCAATATCGGTCTCGATACCCTGAACCGTTGGGATTTCAGTGGAGGCGTGAACGCCAGCTATAACCACCAGATTGGTTATGTGAACCTGAACCGCACGGCTATTCCCGATCGTAACGTCACACACACCTATAATGTGTCTCCCGACGTTTCGCTCAGTTTCCGTAACACCTGGCTCAGCTTCTCTCTGAACGGTCGTGCCACCTATGCGCATACTGAGAACAGACTGCAGGCTTCTCGTAACCTCACCACATGGAACTTCTCTTATGGTGCCAACACCAGGATTACCTTCCCGTGGGGCTCCAGTCTGTCAACCGATATCAATATGTTCAGTAAACGAGGTTATGACGACAAGACGTTGAACACCGATGAGCTTATATGGAACATGCAGCTCTCGCATGGATTCCTGAAAGGGAAGAAGCTTACTGTGATGCTGCAGTGGTATGATATCCTGAACCAGCAGTCGAACTTCACCCGTAACGTAACGGCTAACGGTTGGACCGACCGTGAGGTGAATTCCATCACCAGCTACGCAATGCTCCATGTGAGCTATCGTATTAACCTCTTTGGCAACAATGGCGGTCAAGGATGGGGCGGTCAGCAGCAGCAGAACAACCGTGGCGGTCGTGGCGGACGAGGTAATCGTGGCGGCGGTGGCGGTGGCTTCCCAGGCGGTGGCTTCCCGGGCGGCGGAATGCCTGGTGGCTTCGGCGGCGGCGGATTCCAGGGTGGTGGTGGCTTCTAAGGTATGTAGCCCAAGGCCCAAAGATATATAAAATGAAGACCAAGGAACCAAAGAACCAAAATACGGAGTTCTTTATTCCTTGGTCTTATTAATTTCCCTTAGTTCCTTGGTTCTTTGGTCTTATTATTTTCCTAAGTTCCTTGGTTCTTTGGTCTTATTAATTCCCTTTGGTTCCTTGGTTCTTTGGTCTTATTAATTCCCTTTGGTTCCTTGGTTCTTTGGTCTTATTATTTTCCTAAGTTCCTTGGTTCTTTGGTCTTAGTTCTCCCTTAGTTCTTTTGAACCTTTTGTACCTTTCCGTTCTTCTTCATGATATAGATTCCACGGGGCAGTTGAGGCTGTCCTTTTCCCTTCCATACCAATGTACCAGAGGTGGTGTAGATACTCGTCTCACCAGCTTCCTCTACAGGGGTTGCTGTATCGATGGTGGTGCTGATTCCCTTCTTGGGTTCAATCTCCACCTTTTTAGCATATGTCTTACCATCGGCTTCATAGATATATCCTTTTTTGATGATTCCATTAACGGGGAATACGACTTGGCAGTTGGGATCAAAAGATTTCACAGCGACAGCCATAGAGCCACTAATATCGGGATTACTTGTGAGGTGCAGATAGGAATTGTTCAGTATCACTTTTCTTTTCCCTGTATCCTGCCCTGATTCGTAGATGCCATACTGTCCTCCTGTGACTGTCAGTTCTGTATTGTCAACTGTTAGATTGCAGTTTATTAACTGAATGCCACCATTAATCATTCCCGTACCAGTTACTTTCAGATGTCCGTTGCCAGTGATGGTGAAGTCGGCTTCCGACTCGATGCCGTCGTAGTCTCCTCCTATCTCGCTTGTTCCAGTATTATTGATTACAAGTCCATTAATCTTGTTATAAATAGCTGGATAGAGGTTATGGCCACCATCTTCATAGGATATCTTGGCATTGTTCAGCTTCAGCGTATTTGTGTCCGGATTGTAGCTGCAAGAGCCGCCACCGTTCAAGGCACTGCTCAGGTTACTGTAGTTCTTGCTGTTCACCTGCACACCGTTCACCCAAACATTGTAGGCAATGCCAGGAACGATACTCAAACTACCTTGGTGTGGAGTCTCGCGGTCGATGTCGAAGAATAATGCATATTCATTATTAACTACTTTGGAATAAGACGATAATCTCGGATTATAGGAAAAAAGTCTTACGATATTTGCAGGACTGCTGACAACGCTGCCGATGAGTTTAGTGGAAACACACAGGGGAATACAGCTAACACCAGACTTGACATTAACATTCAGCGTAGAGTTATCGATGACCAAATAAGCTGAACTATTTGTAGAATAACCCTCAAAACCGGATATGCTATTCTCGGAGCTTGTCACGTTTACCGTAACACCACCAGAGATGGTTGTCGTTTTGGAGTTATCTATCCTTATTGGACCAGTGTTCAATGTACCACCTCCTCGGATGGTCAGGTTGTCCTTATTTATAAACATACAATATATTCCGCCATCAGCAGGACTCAATGTGTTTGTTTGAGTCGAGATGAGCGTCATGCCATCAAGATGGGGTGTGAATGCACCTTTCACAGTGGCATTATTCAGCTTGACTGTCTTCGAACTGGCTGTATATGTTACAGTACCCGAGATATTGGGGCCAGAGATGGTTTGGTTATACGTTGTCCATTGTCGTCCTCCCAGTTCAAAGGCTAAAGTAGTTATGATAACAATCCCCGCTATAGTTGAAGAGCCTTCTGGGCAAACCGCATGTTTTGTTTCGTTGAATACGGCTCCCCATGGATAACCTATGCCTAATTTGTTTAATGTCAGACTCGTCAAATCGTAGATGGCTCCTTTTCCCGATCCCTTGACTATCATATAAAACGGGTGGTCAGGATCATCATCATACATATAAACACATTCACGTTTAACCCCTTCAATACCTTGCTGTTTAGCTGTTATGTTCCAAGTGCCGCCATGGAATCGAATATTAGGAATAACTGCGCTATTATCTGTGTTCTGTATATAGATCCCCCTGTATCCAGTACTGTTGATTGTAAGGGTACCTTCATTGTAGAAAGTAACAGATTTCTTCACATGAATACCCGAGGCTTCTGTGTTAAACTCACAGTTTCCTTTGAAACGAATGGTCACGCCTTTGATATTGCAGTAGATAGCATTGTTGTCACTGCCTGTTCTTGTAATCTTCGCATTGTTTAGTATGAGTTCTTTGGTATCAGGATTATATGAATAAGTTCCATTTCCTTGTCCAAGGGAAACATTACTACAACCACCAGAGATTTTGAGAACGTTGTTTCCATTTACATTCAACTTGTCTTCTTCTGCTGTTGCCGCCATAACCATGGTCAGCATCAACATAATAGATAGAATTCTTTTCATGTTCCTTCAGTTTTTAGTTTTTTATGTATCTTTGATGCAAAGATAGTGATTTATGTTGAAAAGTGGATGCTTTTCTCCTTAAAATGTTGTCGAGCAATAGCATTTGGTAAAGAAAGGGTACATTTGGGCTGTGAATAACAGTTTGTCTTTTCCTGATTTTGGTTGACATTGTGTCTTGTTCAAAACGCAACTTTGTAACTTTGCAACTTTGTAACATTAAGGTGGTAGAAAAGGTGCAAACAATACATTATATTATATATATAATATGTATATTATATATTAATATAAAAATATTATACTTATAAACATGAAAATTCTCTATGCAAATTTTGACAGTTTATAAGCGACTTCAATTTGGAAGCACTCAGGAAGATGCTTAATGTTACAATGTTGCAAAGTTACAAAGTTGCGTTTTTACAGAATAGTGCCATAGTTTTCATGGCAAAGTATGGCACTTTCTGGCGAAAACTATGGCACTTTCTGCCAGAAAGTGCCTCAAACGCTGATAGCGGTAAAGGTACTTCCGCTCGGAAAAACAAATAAAAACTAGCTTTTATTTTGTTTTTCGCTCGCTTATTCGTACCTTTGTAACCCATGACACAAGAAGAAAGGACAAAGATAGAAGAGAGTATCGTGGATGTGATTAAAACGGTGTACGATCCTGAGATCCCCGTAAACATCTACGACCTGGGCATGATCTATAAGATCGATGTGCAGGATAATGGCGATGTGGATGTCGATATGACCTTCACAGCGCCTAACTGTCCCGCAGCCGATTTCATCCTCGAGGATGTGCGCACAAAGATCGAAAGCGTGGAAAGCGTCAACAACGTAAACGTGAATCTGGTCTTCGAGCCCTCTTGGGACCAGAGTATGATGAGTGAAGAAGCAAGACTCGAATTAGGATTCGACTGAACTGAGAATTGGGAGGTAAGAGATGAAGAATGTTTATATAATCAGTGATGCTCACCTCGGCTCGTGGGCTATCCCGCATCAAAGGATGCAGGAAAGACGCCTCGTGAGGTTCCTTGACGATATTAAACACAAGGCGGCAGCCGTGTATCTGCTTGGCGACATGTTCGATTTCTGGTACGAATGGAAATATGCCGTACCCAAAGGATATACGCGTTTCCTGGGAAAGATCTCGGAGCTGACCGATATGGGCGTAGAGGTGCATTACTTCACTGGCAACCACGACATCTGGATGTATGGCTATCTGGAACAGGAATGCGGCGTGATTCTACATAAACAACCGCTCACCACCGAGATCTATGGTAAGGTGTTCCTCATGGCTCATGGCGACGGACTTGGCGATCCTGACAAGAAATTCAAGTTCATCCGCAGTATGTTCCATAACAGAGCCTGTCAGCACCTGTTCTCCATGCTCCATCCGCGCTGGTCGATGTGGTTCGGACAGACTTGGGCAAAACATTCCCGCATGAAGCGTGCCGATGGGAAGGAACCTCCTTATATGGGAGAAGACAAGGAGTTCCTGGTGCTCTATACGAAGGAATATATCAAGACACATCCCGATATCGACTACTTCATCTACGGACATCGCCATATTGAACTCGATTTGATGCTGTCGCGGAAATCGCGCATGATGATTATCGGCGACTGGATCTGGCAGTTCACTTATGTGGTGTTCGATGGTGAACACCTGTTACTTGAAGAATACGTGGAAGGAGAGAGTAAACTTTAGAGAGTAAACTTTAGAGTGTGGAATGTGGAGTGTGGAATGTGGAATGAGATATGCTTTCAAGATTAAGTGGTTTGATTTAAGAATACTTTATCTCAGTACTATTCTCATTCCACATTCCACACTCCACATTCCACATTTCATCACATAAATAGAATACTATGAACAAACTGAACATCAACCAATGGGCATTAGAAGATCGCCCGAGAGAGAAAATGGCTTCGCTTGGTGCCGAAACGCTGAGCGACGCTGAGTTGTTGGCTATCCTTATCGGATCAGGTTCTCCACAGGAGAGTGCTGTGGATTTGATGAAACGGGTGCTTAACGACTGTAAGAACAACTTGAACACATTAGGAAAGAAGAGTGTACAAGAGCTGTGCGAATATAACGGTATCGGCGAGGCAAAGGCCATCACGATTCTGGCAGCTTGCGAACTGGGTAAAAGGCGACAGCTGGAGAAAGCGCAGGAACGTCAGCGCATCGATTCAGCCGTGGCCATCTATGAACACATGCATCCACTGATGCAGGATTTGAGTACGGAAGAGGCATGGATTCTGCTGATGAACCAGGACTATAAACTCATCAAAACAGTGCGGATTAGTAGGGGCGGCATCAGTGAGACGGCTGTGGATGTACGTATCATCCTGAAAGAGGCGCTGTTGTGCAATGCCACGGTGTTGGCCCTCTGTCATAACCATCCCAGTAACAGCATTCGTCCCAGTAATGATGACAACCATCTGACGGAACGGGTAAAAAGAGCCTGCGACACCATGCGCATCTACCTGCTCGACCATGTCATCATCACAGACGGGGCTTACTATAGCTATCGGGAGCAAGGGAGGCTTTAGCGGTCGAAAAACCAAATATAGACATTCTTATTTTTATTTACTGATAAAACGGGTTGTTTTTTGGAGGAAAATCAATGATTTATGCCCTTACTTTTGGTTTTGGGTGGTGTTTTGGATGATTTTTGATGTTTTTTTGCCCTGTATTTTGGATAGTTTTTTATATCTTTGCATCGTAAAACTATAATTAAGGTGTAATAATGACTTATTTCAGAAGACATATAGACGAGCAGCTACAACAATGGAAAGAAGCTCCACGCAGGAAACCACTATTGATACGTGGTACACGACAAGTGGGTAAGTCAACTGCTGTGAGAGAATTTGGAAAGTTATTCCGATTCTTTGTGGAAATCAACTTGGAGAAACAGCCAGATTTGCTCCAACTATTTCCCGCCAACATTGATGTGAAAAAGACATGCGAGAAACTGAGCGGTACACTGGGTATCCCTATTGTACCAGGTGAAACGCTTCTCTTCATTGACGAAATACAGGTGTCAAAAGAGGCCATCATGTCGTTGCGCTATTTCAAGGAGGACTATCCTGAATTACACGTCATAGCAGCAGGCTCTCTCCTGGAATTCACGCTCGAAGAGCTGCCTTCCTTCGGTGTTGGTAGAATCCGGTCCCTTTATATGTACCCATTCTCGTTTGACGAGTTCCTGATGGCTCAAGGACTTGACTTGACTATTGATTATAAGAAGAAGGCTACCAGCGAGGAACCGCTGACTGAGAAAGCTCATAAAGATATAGTTGACCAGTTGCGCACTTTCTACCTTGTTGGTGGTATGCCGGCAGCAGTGACTGAGTGGGTGGAGACACATAGTTTCATTGAGGTGGCACATACGCATACAGATATCATCCAGACGTATGAAGATGATTTCAACAAATACAAGAAACGTGTCTCACCGAATCTGCTCCGTCAGGTCTTGCGTTCTGTAGCCTTACAAGCAGGGAACAAGTTTGTCTATGCTCAGGCTGTGAGGGATGTTCACTCCTCAGTTGTGCGCGATGCCTTGCATTTGCTTACATTAGCTGGCCTGATAGTCCCCGTAACGCATACCAGTGGAACGGGTGTCCCTCTTGGTGCAGAAGAGAACAGTAACTACACCAAATACCTATTCTTTGATTTGGGTGTGATGCTAACCATGCTTGACATTCCTGCCGCCGATATTCTGCTTGCATCTGATGTGGATCTTGTGAACAAAGGAGGCACGTCAGAGGTATTCGCTGGTTTGGAAATGATAAAGTATCGTGACTGCCTGCAAAAACCTGAGATGCACTACTGGGAGAACACTGCCAAAGGCAGCAATGCTGAAGTTGATTACCTAAGAGTGCGCAACGGGCAAGTGTTACCAGTTGAAGTGAAAGCAAACACACAGGGCAGCATGCAAAGCCTATGGGTTTTCATGCGAATGCGCAAGCTGCACGATGCCATAAGAACTTCATTGGAGAATTTCGGTCAGTTTAACTATGACGATCCTAAAGACAACTTTGAAAGGCGACATGTTGATATCATCCCACTCTATGCGCTGAGTAATCTCGAATAATCACCTTCCCTTTACCTTCCCTTCAAAATACTCATTCACCAAACTCCTGTAGCCTAATTGCTTGAGCTTGGCGTAGTCGGTGCGGTAGTTTGCCTTACTGTGTTTCCCCGTGCTGAGATATCGGATGTTCTGCTGAAGATAGTGGTCGATTTCCTTCAAACCATCGGTCTGGTTGATGACCGGAAAGAACCATCTCGACCAGGTGAGACCATCATTGTCGTCGTTCTCAAAGAACTTCTTGTTGAAGTGGTTGATGAGACCTTTCATCGCCTTCTCGGCCTCGATGTGCTTCGTGTTGCGCCAACGCATCAACGACTTGGCCGCCCGTTTGATCTTCCCCTTCATCTTCTTCTTGGCGGCCTCCGAGATATCTATGTCATGACCGTGGCACTTGAATCCCAAGAACTCATACGCTTCATCGGGCGAATAGATCTTTTCCTTGTCGGGGTTTACCTCCAGCTGGTATTGCTCGAGGAATTCCGCCATCTTCCTCTTGTATTCCTCTAACGTGGCGAGATCGGGGGCAAAGAGAATGATATCGTCGGAATAGCGGGCATAGATTACACCGGCATCATGGAAGAACCTGTCCACCTCCTTCAAATAGACATTGGCCAGGAAAGGGGAGGTAGGCGTTCCTGCCATCACACCGTGACGTTCATGAATGGTTTCTCCGTTATAAACCACACTGTCGTTGGAAAGCATCTCCTGAAAGAAACGGTACAGAAGCGGGTCGTTGGCCATCATCTCTTTCAGCATCGGGAGCAGGATGCCTATAGGGATGGAATTGAAATAGTCGTGAATATCGAGCTTGTAGGCCCACATCTTTTGATCGGCAACTGCTTGGTTGAGATGGAAGACAGCATCGTGCACTTTCAAACCTCGGCGGAACGCATAGCAGTTTGGGGCGAAATACCCATCATAGTCGTAGAGTTTGAAGGCAATGACCTTGAGCACCATCATCTCCTCGGGCGAGAAGCTATATACCACCCGTTTCTTACCAGTGCCCATCTTGTTGACGATCTTCTTCTTGGGAAGACCCAAACCTTCACCCTGCGCAATCTTCTGCACCAAGTGAAGATATTGTTCCTTCTCAACAAACCGGTCGGCTTCGCGGAACTCATGCCACGTGAAACGACCCTTCAGGAGTCGATAGGCAATATACTCATCCCAGACGTCTTGTCGGGATAGTTGTGTGATGAGGCTTTCCATGATAAAAAAAGAAAAAGGGGAGGATTTTGAATCCGCAAAATTGCGGATCACCAGAGGATACCTTACCCTGCTGCCTGCAAAGCATCAATGCGGGTAGGCTGCCTCCTTTGCAGGCGCAGTCTTACTGCATCCCCTTTTTCTATGTTTCTTAGTTCAGGAACTTGCGGATGCGTCCGATTACGTAGCTCCGCTCGTTGGGCATCTGCGTGTAGAAGTTGATGTAGGGGAGGTTGAGTTTCTCGGCATACATCCTCGAAACGAGATACTTCACATTCTCGCAGTGACTGTGCCCTTTGCCGAGCATGACAACTGCCTTGGCACTGCCGTTTGCTTCAAGTACGAAGGTGAACGGCTGGCCCCATTCGGCCTTGTATGCCTGTGTAGGACGAGTCTTATAAAGCTGTTTTTCATCGCTGACGAATCCAGCCAGATCGGTTACCGGCACTTTCTCGCGAATGCTGTACGAAGAGAACTCACTCCGCAGGATATCCCTGAAGTAGGCTTCCCACTCAGCGTCGGTCTTTTCCCTTTCCACGAATGTGGCTTCAGGACGTTCAACCGGCCGTGTCTGGCGTGCTGGTTCTGCTTCCTTCTGTTGCTTTTCAAGATAATCCTTGGCAACTCCCGCTAATTTCAATAAGATTTTTCCAAAGTCCATAGTGATGCGTTAATAGATTATTTTTATGTCTCGTTTGCAAATATACAACAATTTCGTATAATACCAAACGATTTCAACAATAATATGGACTTTACTTATAAAAATTTTTCTCAAACGCTGTAAACTCGTCTTGTTTGAGAACGCATCGCTTCCACCAGGCGGCGATGAAGCCCAGACCGTAGCCCATGAGCTGGGTGAAGGCGGCGGGGATGGATAGTAAGCCTACCCACAGACTCTTGTTGCGGAGGCTGGAATCGATGAAGATGATGAGGCTGTAGAGGAGTAGGGGGAGCAAGGCTAAAACGCAGAACACCATGCCTACACCCTGGTGCATGTTGTCGGTGGGACGAAGACCGTGGGCATCGAGCCATTCGCCTTCGATGTAAAGTCCTGCTCCTAAGAGAAACAGCAGTATGCAGCCGATGACGCCTAAGGTGAAGACCGTAGGCAGCATGTGAACCAGTTTCAGCGTTCCGGGATGACGTTTCGTGAGGTTGATGCGGGCAATACCGCTGTTATATACCTGACGGAAGAACTTACGGAAGTCAGTACGCCGTTTATGCCATACCCATGCCTTGGGAATCAACATCGTCTTGTATCCCGCTTCCACAATGCGGTAGGAGAAGTCGATATCTTCACCGAAACGCATCTTGGAGAATCCCCCAAGCTGCTGATACACCTCCCGCTTGATGCCCATGTTGAACGAACGTGGGTAGAACTTGTCAAGCTTCTTCTTGCCTCCACGAATGCCGCCCGTTGTAAAGAAGCTGGTCATGGAATAGCTGATGGCCTTCTGGACAGGTGTGAACGAAGGGTGGGAAGCGTCAGGACCGCCGAAGGCAGCAAGAGACTCACCCCCTTGCCCCTCCCTCACAGGGAGGGGAGTGGATACCTCAGCATCTATGGCTTGCAGGTAGTCTTTGGGGAGAACCACATCGCTGTCCAAGATGATGAGCCATTCGCCTTTTGCCCGTTCGGCTCCGTAGTTACGGCTCTGACCGGGGCCGCTGTTCTCTTTGGCGTAATAATGCAAATCAAGGATGCTTGCGTATTTGTCGCAAACATCCTTGCAGGGTTTTACCGATCCGTCTTCAACAATCAGTACCTCAAAGTCCTTGATGGTTTGTCCACAAAGACTCTGAAGCAACTCATCCACCTCATCGGGACGGTTAAAGACGGGAACGATGATTGAATACTTCAATTCTTCAATCTTTCAATTTTTCAATCTTTCAATTATTCCTTCACGCGCTGCAGATAGCTACCGTCGCGGGTGTCAACCTGAACCAGCTCACCTTCATCGATGAAGAGGGGAACGCGGATCTCCACGCCAGTCTCCAATGTAGCGGGCTTGGTGGCGTTGGTGGCGGTGTCGCCTTTTACACCCGGCTCGCTGTGCGTAATGCGGAGCACGGTCTTTACCGGCATTTCTGCATAGAGAATGGTATTGGTGTCAGCATCGCTTACCACTTCCACCACGTCGCTTTCCTTCATGAAAGCTACGCCGGTGATCAAGTCCTTTGAAATAGGAATCTGATCGTATGTCTCCTGGTTCATGAAAATGTAGTCCTCACCTTCCTGATACAGATACTGATAGGGGCGACGCTCTACGCGTACATCCTCCAGAGCCTCACCGATGTTGAAGCGCTTCTCAAGTACGCGACCGCTTACCACATCCTTCAAGGTGGTGCGCATGATGGTGTTTCCCTTACCCGGCTTCACATGAAGGAAGTCGATACAGAAGTACAGCTTTCCGTCCATACGGATACATGTACCTTTCTTAATGTCTTGTGATTTGATCATAATTATCTTATCTAATGAATGAATTTTCTATTTTCGGGTGCAAAGGTACGAAATTTCTAGTGGTTGAGAAAGAAAAAGCGGTATTTTCTTTGCCAATTCAAAAATTATGCGTACTTTTGCACCCCAAATTGGAATGAACTCGTTGAATAATAACAAATAAAAATATAAAATAGCAATGAAAAGAACATTTCAGCCTCACAACAGGAAAAGAGTGAACAAGCACGGTTTCCGTGAGAGAATGGCCACCAAGAATGGCCGCCGCGTGCTTGCTGCACGTCGTGCAAAGGGACGTAAGAAACTGACTGTTTCTGACGAGAACCACGGAAAGTAATCCGTCGGCAGAGAAAAAACAAAGGAAAACAGAAAGAAGTAAGGCAAAGGCTTTGCTTCTTTCTGTTTTTTTTGTACCTTTGTCTTCGACGAAGGTACTTCTGTTCGGAAAAACAAATAAAAACAAGCTTTTATTTGGTTTTTCACTCACTAAATCGTACCTTTGTCCTTAAATTTGGAAAGTATGAAGTCATCAGAGTTCTTCAAGAAGGTGTTCAGTTGGAAACTTTGGGCCAATCTGTTCGCCATGGCACTGGTTGTGGTAGCTGCCTGTTTCGGTGTCAAATACGGTATAGACCTCTATACACACCACGGAGAAAGAATCCAGGTGCCGAATGTCCGTCATAAATCGTTTGCCGATGCAGAGCATATCCTCGATAAACTCGGACTGAAGATCGAGGTAAGCGATACCGGCTATGTGAAGGTGCTGCCGCCTGATTGCATCCTGGAACAGTCGATCCTTCCCGGAACGACAGTGAAATCGGGCCGCATCGTCTATGTGGTGATTAATGCTGCCAACACGCCAACACTGACCATTCCCGATGTGATAGACAACAGTAGCTACCGCGAAGCACGAGCCAAGCTTGAGGCCATGGGCTTCAAAGTGGGCGATCCGCAGTATGTACCTGGTGAAAAGGATTGGGTGTATGGCATTAAGTGCCGCGGTAAGCTGGTGGCCAGCGGACAGAAGGTGCCTGTGGATGCCATGCTGATTATCCAGGTGGGCGATGGTATGCGCGATTTGTCCGACTCGGTGGCGTACATCGAACCTGAATATGATGACTTCGATGATATGATAGAAGTGGATGAGGCTCCTGTGGAAGAGGAAAAACCTGCTGATCAGCCTGCAGAACAGCCTGCTGATCAGCCTGCCGCTACAGGTGAAGTGGATGAGTTCGAGGTGGTAACAGGACCGGAATAAAGATGATTGACGAGAGGTTTGATAACCTGGAAGAGATGACTGAAGACGGCGACCTGGAGGAACAGGCGCAGCTGTATGAGCATTTCCGCGTCGTGGCCGATAAAGGTCAGGAGCCGCTGCGGGTGGATAAGTTCCTCTTCGAACATCTGCAGCACTCCAGTAGGAACCGCATACAGAAGGCCGCTGAGGCTGGATTCATCCATGTAAACGACCGACCCGTAAAGAGTAACTACAAGGTGCGGCCCTTGGATGTGGTCACCCTGATGCTCGACCGTCCGCACTACGATGATACCATCGAGGCTGAAGACATTCCCCTGACGATTGTCTATGAGGATGATGACCTTATGGTGATTAACAAGGAGGCGGGAATGGTGGTGCACCCTGGCTGCGGTAACTATCATGGTACCTTGGTGAACGCCATTGCCTGGCACCTGCGCAACAATCCTGACTATGATCCTAACGACCCGGAGGTGGGATTGGTGCATCGCATCGACAAGGATACCAGCGGACTGCTGGTGGTGGCCAAGACGCCTGAGGCCAAGACGAAATTGGGTGTGCAGTTCTTCAACAAGACCACCCACCGAAGCTACAATGCTCTGGTATGGGGCAACTTCGTGGAAGACGAGGGTAGGATAGAGGGGAATATCGGTCGTGACCCTAAAGACCGGTTGCGAATGAGTGTGTTCCCGCCCGACTCAGATATCGGTAAGAGTGCTGTTACTCATTACCGGGTGCTGGAGCGTTTTGGCTATGTCACGCTGGTGGAATGTGTGCTGGAAACGGGTAGAACCCATCAGATTCGTGCCCACATGAAGCATATCGGACATCCCTTGTTCAGCGACGAGCGTTATGGCGGAACAGAAATACTGAGGGGGGAGCGGTCGGCCAGCTACAAGGCTTTCATCCAGAACTGCTTCAAACTGTGTCCACGACAGGTGTTGCATGCCCAGACACTGGGTTTCGTTCACCCAAGGACAGGTAAGCAGATGGATTTCAACAGCGAGTGGCCCACAGATATGGCGCAGCTGATTGATAAATGGAGACATTATTTCATGAACCGAAATAACGAATGATCGTAATAACGAAATATCGTAATAACGTAATAACGAAAAATAGTAATAATGAATCATTTGAAGAGAACAATTGCCATTGTTTGTGGCGGTAATTCATCGGAGTATGGCGTTTCCCTGCGTTCAGCACAGGGTTTGTACTCCTTTTTCGACAAGGAAAAATACAACGTATATATCGTGGTAATCAAAGGTAACCGCTGGGAGGCGAACCTGAATGACGGTACCACGACACCTATCGACAAGAACGATTTCTCGTTCAAGGAGAATGGTAAGCTGGTGATGTTCGACTATGCCTATATCACCATTCATGGCACACCTGGCGAGAACGGTATCCTGCAGGGCTATTTTGAGCTGATTCACCTGCCCTACAGCACGAGTGGCGTTTTGGTGGAGGCATTGACGTTTGATAAGTTCGTGCTGAACCAATACCTTCGCAGCTATGGCGTGAGCGTGGCAGAGAGTCTGCTCATCCGCAAAGGCTATGAGGAGCTGGTGAGCGATGACGAGATAGAGGAACGTATCGGTATGCCTTGCTTCGTGAAGCCTGCTGCCGACGGTTCTTCGTTTGGCGTATCGAAGGTGAAGAACAAGGATCAGTTGGCTCCCGCCATCCGTAAGGCCATGATGGAGAGTCCGGAGGTGATGGTGGAGAGTTTCCTTGAGGGAACCGAGATCACGCAGGGTATCTATAAGACAAAGGAGAAGACGGTGCTGCTGCCGATTACAGAGGTGGTGACCAGTAATGAGTTCTTCGACTACGACGCGAAATACAACGGTCAGGTGGATGAGATCACCCCGGCACGTATCTCTGAAGAGCTGACAGAACGCGTGGGTAAGATCACGAGTCATATCTACGATATCCTGCACTGTAACGGTATTATCCGCATCGACTATATCATCAGTAAGGAAGGAAAGATCAGTATGCTGGAGGTAAATACCACACCGGGTATGACCGCCACGAGCTTTATTCCGCAGCAGGTTCGTGCCGCAGGACTTGACATCAAGGATGTGCTGACCGATATCGTGGAGAATCAGTTCGCTTAAGTAAGGCATGGTGTTACGTGATTACGCAAGGTAATCATAAAGTTCAATGTTCAAAGTTCAATGTTCAAAGAATATGGAGTTGAGGGATTTTGATGCTATACGACCCTTCGAGCCGCAGGAGTTGCCGGAGGTGTTCGACCGACTGCTTGCCGACAAGCAGTTTCAGGCAGTGCTGACTTATCTGTATCCGCAGGTGCCTATGGAGGCTATAGCACAGAAGATGCATGCGTGTCATTCGTGCCTCGACTTCCAGAAGGCGTTCTGCTATGACTTCCTGAAGAACCTCATGGCCAAGGCCAGTAAGGGCTTCGACATGGATGTGTCGTGTATCGATGTGTCACGCCGATATACGTTTGTCAGTAACCACCGCGACATTGTACTCGACTCGGCTTTGCTCGATGTGCTCCTCATAGACAGCGGTTTCGACACCACCTGTGAGATTGCCATCGGCGATAATCTTCTTTCACTGCCATGGGTGAAGGATCTGGTAAGGGTGAACAAGTCGTTCATCGTTGAACGCTCCCTGCCGCCACGACAGATGTTCATGGCCAGTAAACGGCTGTCTGACTATATGCACTTCGTGATTGAAGAGAAGCATGACAATATCTGGATTGCTCAGCGGGAAGGACGGGCCAAGGATTCTAACGACCGCACCCAGCAGGCCATCCTGAAGATGATGACGATGGGTGGAACAGGTACTCCCGTGGAACGGTTGAAGCAGCTGCATATCGTACCGCTGGCCATCAGTTATGAGTTTGACCCGTGCGACTATCTTAAGGCGCGTGAGTTCCAGCTGAAGCGTGACATCGAGGGGTGGAAGAAGACCAAAGAGGATGATGTGCTGAGCATGAGGACGGGCATCATGGGCTATAAAGGACAGGTGCATTACCATTGTGCTCCGTGTATTGATGACTATCTGGATCAGCTTTCTCCTGATATTCCCAAGACGGAGATCTATGAGGTGATAGCATCGCATATCGACGAGGAGATACATCGTAACTACCGTCTTTATCCCTGTAACTATCTTGCCATCGACCTGCTTACCGGGGAATCATCGTTCAGCATGCATTATACCGAGGAGTACAAAGCACAGTTCCTTCAGTACCTCGACACGCAGCTGGCGAAGATCAATGATGTTCCGCAGAAGGATGAGGCTTTCCTCAGAGAGTGTATGTTGAATATGTACGCAAACCCGGCCATCAACTACCTGTCGTCCAGATGATCAGATTGTTCCCATACCTTTTAAGAAGGACTGCCTGGCTGTTCATGGCGGTCTTGTTGCTCATGGCCTGTACCTCGAACGACTATGATACAGGTGATGGGAAGCTCTCGTACCACCGTGCTGATTTTGTGGATGCCTACACCAATAGTAACGCTTCTTTTGTGAAGGCCATGACCGATGATGGCGACTCCTTGGTGTTTTCTGCTCCGCTGAAAGTGAAATGGGCAACCACACCCGATTCTGCCTACCGTGCCCTCTTATATTATAGTAAGGAGGACGAGAAGCTACAGCCACGGTCGATGGTTAGTGTGCTTGTTCCCAATATCCGTCCCATCAGTAAGGTGAAGACCATGTACAATGATCCGGTAAAGATGATCAGTGCATGGCGAAGCCGGAACGGAAGGTATGTGAACCTTTGTCTGGGATTTGTAACAGGAACGAATGAGGAAGACGAAAGTAAGCATTCGGTGGGAATGGTATGCGATACGTTGTTGCAGCATGAAGATGGAAGTAAGCATCTCCAGCTGAAGTTCTATCATTCCAGGAACGGAATGCCTGAGTATTATACCACCAAGCTGTATTTCAGTATTCCGCTAAAAAACAACCCGTACCACTTGGGCACGGGTGATTCTCTATCGGTCGCAGTGAACACTTACGAGGGGTGGGTCACGAAGACGTTCACTTATTAAGCTTGATCTCCAGATGCTCGAGCATGTCGATGGTCATACGTCGCAAATCGTAGTCGGGCATCCAACCCCATTCACGACGGGCACAGGTGTCGTCCATCTTGTCGGGCCAGCTCTCGGCAATGCTCTGCTTCAGCGGGTCCACCTGGTATTCCATCTCAAATAGCGGACGGTGTTTCTTGATCTCAGCGAAGATTGTCTCTGGGGCGAAGCTCATGGCTGTGACATTGAAGGCGTTATGGTGAACAAACTTCGTGGGGTCGGCTTCCATGATACTGATGGCTGCCTTCAGGGCATCAGGCATATACATCATGTCGAGCAGTGTTCCTTCGGCTATCGGACAGATGAACTTCTCTCCCCTCACAGCACTGTAGTAGATATCCACGGCATAGTCGGTAGTGCCTCCTCCTGGGGGTGTTACATACGAGATGATGCCTGGGAAACGAACCGAGCGTGTATCCACACCATACTTCTTTTGGTAGTAGTCGCTGAGCATCTCAGTGGTTACCTTCGAGATACCGTAGATGGTCTGCGGTCGTTGGATGGTGTCTTGCGGCGTACCCCGATGGGGGGTGTGCTTGCCAAACGAGCCGATACTGCTGGGGGTGAATACAGCGCAGTGGTTCTCCCGGGCTACCTCCAAGACATTCCATAAACCGTCGATACCGATCTTCCATGCCAGCTTGGGCTTTGATTCTGCCACTACCGACAGCAGGGCAGCAAGGTTGTAGATGGCATCAATATGGTGTTTCTTCACCACATGGGCTATCATCTCACCGTCGGTAACATCAGCCAGTTCGGCAGGTCCTGCCTCTTTCAACTCACCGGTAGGCTCTGCACCAGTAATGTATCCTGCCACGACATGTTCGTTGCCGTAGCGTCTTCTCAGTTCTCTTGTCAGTTCTGAACCGATTTGTCCAGTTGAACCTATTACCAGGATTCTTTTCATATCATCGTTATCAATAGGTTAGAGTAGTTATATTTCAACTGCAAAATAAATAATTTTTTTCGACAATCTGTCACTTTTTAGCATAAAAATTACATAAAAACAAGTTCTTTCCGCAAAATTCTTGGGGGAAACAGCGGAATTCTCGAAATTTTTGTCTTACTTTGTAGCATAATTCTAACAAATCATTAGCCTATGTACGGAAGAATGAAAGAACATCTCACGCAGACACTTGCTGAGATTCGTGAAGCAGGACTTTACAAAGAGGAACGATTGATTGAGAGCCCGCAACGGGCAGCGATTCAAGTGAAGGGACAGGAGGTGCTGAACTTCTGTGCCAACAATTATCTGGGCTTGTCAGACCATCCGCGATTGATTGAGGCATCAAAGAAGATGATGGACCGCCGTGGCTTTGGTATGTCGAGTGTGCGCTTTATATGTGGCACACAGGATATCCACAAGGAACTGGAGGCAGCCATCTCTGATTATTTCAAGACCGAGGACACGATTCTCTATGCGGCCTGTTTTGATGCCAATGGTGGTGTGTTTGAACCCTTGTTTACCGAAGAGGACGCGATTATCTCTGATGCGCTGAACCACGCCTCTATCATCGATGGCGTACGACTCTGCAAGGCCAAGCGTTACCGTTATGCGAATGCCGATATGGCGGAACTGGAGAAATGCTTACAGGAAGCACAGGCGCAGCGCTTCCGTATCATCGTGACCGATGGCGTGTTCTCGATGGATGGTAATGTGGCTCCTGTGGATAATATCTGCGATCTGGCCGAGAAATATGATGCATTGGTGATGGTGGATGAGAGTCATTCGGCAGGTGTGGTAGGTGCAACCGGTCATGGTGTGAGCGAGTTCTTCAATACCTACGGTAGGGTGGACATCTATACCGGTACGTTGGGCAAGTCGTTCGGCGGTGCCCTTGGCGGCTTCACAACAGGACGGAAGGAGATTATCGACCTGCTCCGCCAACGCAGTCGTCCATACCTTTTCTCCAACTCCTTGGCTCCTGCCATTATCGGAGCCTCATTGGAGGTGTTCAAGATGCTGAAGGAGAGTAATGAGATTCACGACCGTCTGGTGGAGAACGTGAACTATTTCCGCGATAAGATGATGGCTGCTGGCTTCGACATCAAACCCACGCAGAGTGCTATCTGTGCCGTGATGCTCTATGATGCCAAGCTCTCACAGGTCTATGCTGCCAAGATGCAGGAGGAGGGAATCTATGTTACGGGTTTCTACTATCCTGTAGTTCCCAAGGAGCAGGCTCGTATTCGTGTGCAGATATCAGCTGGTCATCAGCGTGAACACCTTGACCGCTGCATTGCTGCCTTCATCAAGGTGGGGAAGGAACTGGGCGTATTACATAGTTGAATTTCCAACAAGCCTAGTTACTCCCACTTATCAGCCTGGTTAGACCCACTTATCAGCCTAGTTTCTCCCTCTAACCAGCCTGGTTGGAGGGCGTTATCAGCCTTGTAGGAATTATCCAAGGTTTATTATCGCTAAGAATAGAATAAAAGAATGCTCCGCCATCAAACCTAATCAACTCAAAGTCAGTAGGTTGTTGGCGGAGCAATTTCCATCAAATTCCTCCGCCATGAATCTTTTGGTAATCATGTGATTACACTAACATGGCGGAGGATTATGTGGATTACTTGAAGTAGAGTTTCACTGGCGTGAATCGGTCGCCTGTGAAGAGGATATGCTTCTCGTCGATTGTGTCAACGAGCGGATCACCCGAGATGTTGATTTCAAGTGTCCATGTACCGTCTCCATTGTCAGTCAACAAATCATTACCAGGTTGGAAGTCTTTGAGCCACTGGGTATCCCACCAGCCGTTGGTCACGCGGATTTGAGGATCGGTGGCTTCAACAACCAAGTAGAATGTGCTTGACTTGATCTTGTCCCATATATCCTGCGGGAATGTGGTAATACACTCGTTGTTTCCATCGTGGCCGTCAAGACCGAAACGATAGGTACCGTTCCAAGATACTGCACCGGCACCGCTGTTCTCCCAGAATACGTTCTCGCTGGAACCTCCACCACCGGCAACAAGCTCAATGAAGTAGATTTCCTCTACGGTGTATCGGTCACCCGTGAAGAGCAGATGCTGTGCATCCACAACGTCTAATAACGGATCGCCTGCGAGGTTAACAGTAAGGGTCCATGTACCGTCACCATTGTCGGTCAGCAGCTCATTGCCTGGCTGGATGTCGGCTCCAGTCCATGTGGTGCTCCACCATCCTGAGGTTACGCGTATCTGCGGATCTTCACCCTTGATGGTTACATAGAACGTCTCAGTCTTGAGCCTCTGCCATACATCCATAGGAACAGCATAGCACTCCTCACCAGTCTTACTCTCCTCTGAAGCGAAGCGATAGTCACTGCTCCAGCTGATGGCACCGAGTGAACCGCCATTTGTCCAAACGGGAACCTTCACTTCCTGCATACCAGGACCATCAACCCAAACATCTTCGGCGAAGTAGATTTCCTCTACGGTGTATCGGTCACCTGTGAAGAGCAGATGCTGTGCATCCACAACGTCTAATAACGGATCACCTGCGAGGTTAACAGTAAGGGTCCAAGTTCCGTCACCATTGTCGGTAAGCAGCTCATTGCCTGGCTGGATATCGTTGCCAGTCCATGTGGTGCTCCACCATCCTGAGGTAACGCGTACCTGCGGATCATCACCCTTGATGGTTACGTAGAACGTCTCAGACTTCATCTTCTGCCATACATCCATAGGAACAGCATAGCACTCCTCACCAGTCTTACTCTCCTCTGAAGCGAAGCGATAGTCACTGCTCCAGCTGATGCCACCGAGTGAGCCGTCGTTCTTCCAGATGGTAGTCTTCACTGTCTCCCAGTGACCTTCATCAGCACCTGGTTCGTAAGCCAGTTCTGGCATCAGGATGCTCTGTCCGTCGTATGTATGAAGGATACCCACAAAGGTACCTTCGTAGATGTTCTTTTTCGGAAGACGAATCGTGATCTTGTTAGTGCCCTTGCGATAGAACTCCTTATGATCGATGATCTGTGGAACGCCATCTGCATCAAGCAGCTCAACACCATTGATGAACTCCAGGTCGGAACCGAACACATCGATCAGTTCACCACCTGTGGCTTTTTCACCAGGCTGTTTAGAGTAACCTGTTACATAGGTATGTCCAAGAGTAAGCGACATATGCGACTCAGCCTCGTCATCGGCTGTGCGCACTATAATCTTACCACCATCAGCAGCAATGCCAGATGGTGCGTTGACTCTGATCATGTCGTTGCCGACAATCTCGAAATCGGTCACTTTCTTGCCACCGGGGAATTCAATTTCAGTCACACCATTAAATCCGGAACCATTGATGGTCATGGGCTGGTTGGTGACTACCTTCGTCGGGAAGAAAGTCTTGATGCCCAGGCCTACGTTAGCCGATTGGGCGTCTTCGTCAGAGCAAGCTGTAAATGTGGCTCCGATGAGAACCACCGCAAGCAACGCGCCTAAATAATTGATTATATGCTTCATAATCTTTTAATTTTAACTTAGTTGACTTTTGTCAATTATCAATTCATTACCATCCCGGATTCTGGGTAAGGTTAGGATTCTTTTTCAGTTCCGACTGTGGAATGGGGTAGAAATTGAACTTTTCATCCCACTGGCGGTTAATCGTAGAGCGTGTAAGCATCAGATCGCTACTGAGCGTTGCTGTCTGAATGGTCTTAAAGTACTGTGCACCCTTCTTCCAACGACGTACATCCCAGAAACGATGATTCTCGAAGGCCAGCTCCACCAGGCGCTCGCGCTCATAGCGTGCAACCCATGCATCGCCATCTTCAGTGAACGGCGGCATCTGGATGTCTGAGCGATTACGCAGCACGTTGATGGCCTCATTGGCTGTCATTCCATAGGTTGCATCGTTAGCACTTCCTGTGGCGTTGAACACTGCCTCGGCATAATCAAGGTAGAACTCTCCCAGACGGAAGATGATCCAAGTGTGACGACGGGTGGTCTGGTTATCGGCTGTGGTAACACATGAACCATCGACATACTTTTTGAGATAGTAGCTTGTAGGAGTGGCTCCATATTTCGGAGCGCCATTGAATCCACCAACGAAGGTTTCAATAGCCTTCCCCTGAGAACCATTGGTGGGCCATTGGTCACCGTTCTTCACTACAGTGAGTGCGAAACGTGGGTCAAGACCTTCGTAAGGATCAACCGACGTGAGGTCGATGTTGCCCGGATAGCGCTGACCGAAGGTCTCACCGTTGTCCTGATACTCATACTGATCTACCAGACTCTGGGTGGGACAGTTGCCAGAAGAACCGTTCTCTACACCAACAGGATAGTTAGCCATTTCGAAAGCGTTACTCTCACCACGTCCCAGACCGAAGATGATTTCCGGGTTGAAGAAAGCATCATGTCCCCACAGAGAACCGTAAGAGCTGAGCTTCAGGCCCCATGTGGAAGCGTTGTCGAGGATGTACTTGCAAGCTTCTGCTGCCTTGGCCCATCTTGTCTTGTCGCCTGTCGGGTTATGAAGCGGTGAGGCTGCATAAAGCAGTGTGCGTGCCTTGAGGGCATAAGCCGCAATACGAGTGGCACGACCAACCTCTGAACCCACTTCCGTGTTATAGTTCTCAGGCAGGTAGGGGGCAATAGCGTCCAGTTCCTCAACGATGAACTTCACGATCTCATCTTCAGAGGTACGTTCAATGCTGTTAGCCTGTCCGTTGGTGAGTGTGGTTGTTACCAAAGGAACGTTGCCGTAGGTCTTGAACAACTCGAAATAGAAGTAGGCTCTGAGGAAGCGCAACTCATAGGGGAAAATCTCCAGCTGCTGTACCCAGATATTGTAATCAGGGTTATATTGCCAGTCGGAGATATCGGCCTGGTCGATCTTCTCCAGATACATGTTGACATCTGCAATGGCGGTATATGACTTATCCCATGTGTTGGAATAAGGATTAGCCGGGCTCCATCCACCGTTCACGTAGTTGTTCACGGCTCCTGTTTCGAGTGCATACTGAGCCTCGTCGGTAGCTCCGGCCAGGAAGTAGGCACTGTTAGAGGCCAACTCGTTATTGTACACCTGCGCATAGACGTCGAATACCAGGTTCTTGATTCCGTTCTCGAAATATTCGAAGGTCCAATCCTCGTCTCGGGTGTTCTGCTCTGTGTAATCCAGATCGGCACAGGAGAAAAGAAGAACAGAGGAAAGAGGAAGGAGGAAGGAAATCACTCCCACCGCAACCTTATTATATTTATTTGTCTTCATAATTTCAATTATCAATTATTGATTATCAATTTTTCAGAACTGAACTGAAAGACCAACATTAATACTCTTCATCACTGGGTAGCCTGTGTTGAGGTTCTCAGCATCCATGGCATCGATATTGTCGAAGGACAAGAGGTTCTGTCCCTGTACAAATACCTTGGCACTTGAAACCTTCAGCGGCTCAATGACTTTTGCAGGCAACTTGTAGTAAACTTCGCAGTCGCGCAGCTTCAGCCAGCTGATGTTGCGGTACCAGATCGTGGAGTTCTGAGCGTTGTTAGCTACATTCTCTGTTGACAGACGAGGATAGCTTGCATTGGCTCCAGCGATGTCGAAGCAGTTGTCGTAGTATTCCTGAGAGAGGTTGCGGTTGTCGGAGAGAGCTCCCCATACACCATCAACATAGCGCAGGTTCTTTACCTGATGAGCAGCTCCCTGCAAAGTGGCGTTGAAGCCAAATCCCTTGTACTCTGCTCCAAAGGTGAAGGCATAGTTCAGGGCGGGGAAGGCGTTGCCATAATCCTGTGCTACGTAGTCGTTCTCGTTGATGACATTATCACCGTTGACATCCTTATACTTGATGTCACCTACTTTAACCTGTCCAAACTGCTGAACAGGACTATTGTCGATATCAGCCTGATCCTTGAAGAAACCTAAGGCAATGAGTCCACGCTCATAATCGGCAGGACCGTCAACCAACGAGAGGTTAGGATAGGCAGGTGTCTCAATCCATTCCAGGATTTCGCTCTTCACTGTTGAGAATGAAGCACCGGCATTCAGGTTAAGACCATTGGCGAAGGTCTTGGCATAGCGAAGTCCCAGTTCCATACCATAGCTGGCTACACGTCCCTTATCATCATACGATGACTGGATACCAACTACAGAGGAGTTGAGTGAGTTGGCGCTGACCAGGATGTTGCGACGCTGCTGATAGAATACATCAAATGTAACGTCCAGCGCGTTGGCAATTCTCAGGTCTGTACCGAAGTTAGCCTTATAAGCAGTTTCCTGTGCGAAGTCATCGGTGGGGAACTGTGTCAGGAAGGCACCCCATGAGCTGGCGAAATTAGTACCATACCAGAACTGTCCGTGTGAATTGCTCCAACGGGCGAGCCACAGACCAGCAGCCGGTACATAGTCGGTATGCTGAATACCACCAGAAAGACGAACCTTTCCATAGTTGAGGATACCATCAGGATTGTTGGCATAGATGTAACCCAGACCGATTGTCGGCGAGAAGCCCCACTTGGCTGGATTACTGCGGTTGGAACCGTTGGCTGCCAGCACCACATCGGCCATCAAACGGTTAGCGTGGTCGTAGTGCAAAGCCAGCTGCCAGTTGGCACGATACCAGGTGTTGTCCTGACCATCACGAATCTCGCTCTTCATGTTATAGTTGGCATTGGCACCGAAGTTGTCGCCATTGTTGAGTTGGAGAGCATATTTCAGTCCTGCATTGAAGGTGGCAATACGCCACTGTGTGTCAACCCAGTGGTTGAACGTCAGCTTGTCTTCTACAGTACCCATCACATGCTCACTACCATCAGCCTCATGCCAACCGTACTGATAACCCTTCGTGCGAGTCTCAATGGTATTGGAAGAGTTATCGTAAGATGCTCCTACGTAGAACTTCAAACCATCTGTAATGAAATCAAGGTCTTGCTCCAGAGTCATGTTTGCCCAAATCTGACGCTGGTGCGTCTTCATGAAACCGGCACCCTGTGACTTAGCCAGGAGGTTGAAGTCGCCGAAGGTCTGACTACCGCCCCATACACCACTTGCTGTCTTGATGGGGAAGGCCAGTGCTGGTACCTTATACAGATGCCACCATGCATCGTTAGAGTTCACGTTGGGCACACCATTCGTCTCCATCAGAATACCTAAGATGTTGGCGCTTACCCTTGTGGATTTACTTACCTCGAAGTCGATGTTGGCACGGATATTAGCCTTCGAATACTTCAGCTGTGAGTTCCAATCACCCTGATCAGGGTTCTTATAGAGGCCACGGGCATCGGTATAGTCGAGCTGGGTATAGTACTGTACCTTGTCTGTACCACCGAAGAATGACAGGTAGGCATTCGACTCATGTGCCGTGTTCTTGAACACTTCATCCTTCCAGTTTACGTTAGGATAAATCAGGGGATTACTACCGTCAACGAATTTCTGCAGCTCACTGCTGGTATAAGCAGGAGCAAGACCGTCGTTCAAACGAGCACGGTTCAAAGCATTGGCGTAGTCGTAGGCGCTAACCATATCAGCCATCTGTGGGTCGAACTGAATCTTATGTGAAGCACCCACCTTGAAATGGTACTTGCCGTCTTTAGCACCATGCTTGGTCTTTACCAACAGCACGCCATTGATGGCTTCATGACCATAGAGAGCTACAGCGGCCGCGTCTTTCAACACGGTAACACTTTCCACCTCTTCTACAGAAAGACGGTCGATGGGTCGTTCTACACCATCAACAAGAATCAAGATATCTCTCTCACCAGTGGTCTGTACGCCACGGATGTTAAACGTGGCACCACGACCTTCCTCGCCCTTGAAACCAGTGTTCTGGAAAGCATTCAGGCCAGGGAGCTTGCCATAGAGGGCATCAGCCAGACTGATGGCTGAGGTGCGACGCAACTCTTCAGCCGTGATGGTTGTTGCTGCCGCTGTAGTGAGGTATTCCGTCTGCTCAACGCCATAGCCTAAATCTACCTTCTGCGACGCTTTGTCGCTCAGCGTCACCTGGGCACTGACTGCCATTGGGGCAACGCAGAGTCCCATCAAGGTATATATATATTTATTTCTTATTTTCATAATCTTTTCAATTTTCAATTGTTCATTTTCAATTTGAAAAATTACCACCCAGGATTCTGTGTAAGACCATATCCCTTCTGAATCTCAATACGAGATACAGGATCGAGATACCACTTGTTGGTCCAGTAACCAGGATCCCACCAGCGACGGTGTCCTACAACGATTTCAGGTTTCTCGTATTCGAACTTCGGCCAAGGTTGACCTGCTTTATACTGGTGATCTTCTCCATCGTCCAAACGGTTACCGTTTGCATCGAGACAATAGATTCTGATTTCATGCAGTGGTTTGGTGAAAAGGTCCTGACGCTTGCGTCGTACCATGTCGTAGAGGCGGTCGCCGCACTCGGCACCGATTTCGCAGTTACGCTCACGAAGAATCTCGTTGATAAGGTTCTCCTTATTAGAGGTCAGATTCAATTCCGGATTCATGGTCTCAAGACGTCCCAGACCTACACGGCTGCGAACAACATGAAGGTCATCCAGGGCACCACGGAGGTCACCTGTCTCAGCCTTGGCTTCTGCGCGGATGAGATACATCTCAGCCAAACGGATATAGGGCACGCCGATGAGGTCATCATCATAGCGGTTGCCTCCCCAATAATCGAGCAGCCACTTGAACTTACTGTAACCAGAGGCCACATCGTCCTTGTTGTTCACATTGCTGTTTTTCTCCAGGAAGCCACCTACCCAAGAGTCCATGTAGGTCATACCTGCATAGTCGAATCCTGCTGGGAGCGACTGCTGGGGAACAACCATCGTTTCATACAAGCGCGGGTCGCGATTGGCAAAGATGTCAATGCCATCAGGATTCTTACCGCGGCCATAAATGTCGGAATAGGGGAAGTTACGTCCATCCTGCATACCGAAGCATTCCATCAACTCGTTGGTGGGAACGGCACCACCCTGACGCAAACAGTCGAGGGCAAAACCACGCCAGCCCCAACCCCAGCCACCATCTGACAGGGTGAGTGTGGGATGTGCATCAAACAGCTTCTCGTGTCGTGTCTCATTGTTACGATAGCGGTAGGCGCGGCGGTAAGCCATGCGGTAGCCGGCTTCGTCTTGAGACTCTGGCTGTACCAGTTGGTAATAGTTGCCATTGGCAGCATTGTCATCGAAGAACTCATTGCAATACTGCAGACAGCGGCTCCACAAGGAAGGATCTTCCTTACCAAACCAGATGTGCTCCTCACTCTCCAAACCAGTAGGTTTCTTGGTGTAGGTGAGATAGGGCTCGTTGTTATTGAACAATGGCGATGCAGCAAACATCCAAACCTTGGCACGGAGGGCACGGGCAGAAGCACGTGTCAGACGTCCTGACCACTGACCGATGTCGGCGTTGGGAATATTCCAGATGTAACCTGGCTCATTGATGGCACACTGAATCAGTGAGTCGATGAACTCAACAGTTTGCCAAGCAGTAGAACGACCTTCTGTGAAAGTTTCACCTACTTCGTATGCCTTTTTCACGAGGCATAAGCCACCGAAGTTACGGAAAGCGTCGAAATAACGGCTGGCCATAATGGTGTAAGCCTCACCACGCAGACGACTCTTCTCCGTATCACTCATGTCGGGTACACGCTCGATATTCTCGATGATCTGCCAGCACTTGCGAACGGTCTCATAGATAGATACACGTCCACCAGCATCGCTGTCCAGACCACTTTTGGTAGAATAAGAGAATTTGCCCTGGAAGTTACCATCCTCGGTGTCCTGAGCATTCTCGGTTAAGTTTCCTGGATAATAACTCTGTATGGGACCGCCCCATCCAACGTAACAATGATAGGAGTCGGAAAGCACGTCAATGGGAGCACCGTTCATCATATTTCCAGAGGTGTAGGTACAGTATAGCTGTCCATAGGCACTCCACAGGAAATTGCGGGTGTATTCGGCCTTGTTGAACACGGTGTCGATATTCACTTCTACGCCAGGTGCTTTCTCCAGGAAAGCGTTACCCACATTGATATCATCGACACATGCAGTGAAGATGCAACTGGTCATCCCCAAAGCCAATATGTAATTAAATATTTTTTTCATAATCATCAATTGTTTAGAAGTTGACTTGTATGCCAAAGTTATACACACGTGTCATAGGATAGCGTACACCGAAGTCAAGTCCTGAACCAGGAGCCTCGGGGTCGTTGCCCTTGAAGTCTGCGAATGTCAACAGGTTCTGACCGGAGATATAGAATCTCACGTAGTTGAGCAGATCTAACCACTTGGGTTTATTGATGGTATAACCAATCTCCACATTCTTCAGACGCACATATTTAGAGTCGATAATCCATGCCCGTGAATCGCGATTGTTATGAACACGGTTGGTGAACGAGATACGTGGCAGGATGGCATTGGGGTTGTCCTCTGTCCAAGAGTTATCAGCAACCCATTGTGCCAATGCTGAAGTATTGGTAGAACCAAACTGGTCGCGGAAGTATCCGTTCAGTGCACGACTGGTGTTGTCGGCACCTACCCAAAGCATGGAGAAGTCAAATCCCTTCCAATTCAGATTGGCATTGACCGACCAAGTGATTTCAGGATTGTCCGTATAACCAAGAGGTTTCTGGTCGTTCTGGTCGATAACACCGTCGTCGTTCAAGTCCACATAGACAGCATCACCATATCTCAGTTCTGCCACCTGGTCAGGCATATCTACACCATACTTCTCCTTATAGCGCTGCTCAGTACCTGGCTGATAGAACTCAAACAGATCATAAGCGAAGCGCTGTCCTACTGGCAATCCGGTACGTCTCAGATAATCATACATAGGCGGTACCTCGAGCATCTCAATTACCTTATTTCTGGCAAAAGCAATGCTTGGACTGATGCTGTATCGCAGATCACCAATCCTATCGGCCCATTTCAAGGTCAGCTCATAACCATGATTCTTCACACGGCCTTCGTTGACATAGCTTGAAGGAAGAGTAGTTACTGCAGGAAGCATAGAGGCATTTGATACCAGAATGTCCTTGCGGTCTTCCCAGAAGAGGTCGAGGTTCACTGTCAGACGGTCTTTCAAGAAAGCTGCATCCAAACCAAGGTTAATCTTAGTAGCTGTTTCCCAGGTAACGTTCGGGTTACCGGCGGTCAGCTCCTTCACAGCCTGCAACCAGTTGCCGCTCGTACCGAAGTTTGCGCCTCGTTTCTGCGGGTTAACAGTTGTGGCGCCTGAATAGAACTGCCAAGCACCAGGCAGATAGAGGAAACGGGCACCATTGGTGTTGTCGTTACCTACCATACCCCATGATCCACGGAGTTTCAGATAGCCAATGTAAGGCTTAATGGGTTCCCAGAACTTTTCGCTTGATGGTATCCAACCAACAGAGAACGATGGGAACGTACCGTAACGCTTACCCTCGGCAAAGTTCTCTGAACCATTGTAACCGATATTGAAGTCAACCATGTAACGGGTGGCATAGTCGTAAGTGATACGACCTACCAGTCCTACATAACCCTTCGGGATAGACTGATACAGACTGCCACTTGAATCCCATGGATAATAGGTCTTGCTCTGGTTGTAAAGCAGCAACGCACCTATGTTGTGGTTGCCGAACTTACGGGCATAGTTGAAACTTGCCTCAGCATACCAGTTTCTGTTACCCCACTTAGATTCGTTGTAAGGAATCGGCCAGGTAATGTTCTCCTTGCGGAGCACCTCCTTGCCGTCAACGATGGTTGCCACGTAGGTAACACCTGTACCAAATCCATTCTGACGGTTCTTCTGAGCTGTATAGTCAGTGTTGTATGATCCCTTGATCTTGAAATCCAGACCCGGTGTGAGGAAACTCATGTCGAGCTTGTACTGGAGGTCAAGGTTCAGTACGTTGGTGCTCTCGTTTACATAACCTAAGTCGAAGAAGTTCGAGAGGGCATCACGGTCGTAAGGACCTACGAAGTTTTCGTCGGAAACGATATGGCGACCTTGGTCGTCAACACCAATACCAGCATAAGGTGTAGCTCCCTGCAGATAGCGGAAGAGGAATCCCTCGCCACCACCCATCGTGGTACGGTTCTGAACACGTCCACCCAGCGTGAGAGCAAGCTGACTATACTTAGATACGTTGATATCTAAGTTGGCACGATAGTTGAAACGATTATATTTGAAGGTCTCATCCTTATTGTCAGAGAAGGTCTTAAAGAGTGAGTTCTGATTCAGGAATCCAGCAGAAACGAAGTACCTTACTTTCTCGGTACCACCATTCACATTCACATTTACCTGCTCCTGCCATGCGGCATCGTTCATCATATACTTAATCCAGTCGGTATTGGGGAATGTAACAGGCATATCACCTGTGCGGAAATGCTCCATCACATCCTGGCTGAATCGGATACCGGTGTCGGCATAAGGCGTGTAGTCTTTAATATTAGCTGTTCCAGGCCACTGACTCATAGGAAGTGCATCGGTAATGGCTGTGTAGTTCCACATCTTTCCATAAGTATAGGAATCTGCGAAATCGATGAACTTCGAGATCTGCTGAACTGCTGTACTTGCCGAAACGGTTACTGAAGCCTTGCCAGGAGCACCACGCTTGGTGGTAACAAGGATAACACCATTAGCACCACGTACACCGAATACGGCTGTAGCAGAGGCATCCTTCAAGATAGAGATGTCCTCAATTTCATTAGGATCGAGCTGTCCAAACGAACGCTCAACACCATCCACCAGCACCAAGGGCTCGGCACTGTTCAGTGAACCTGTACCACGAACGCGGATAACTGGTTCGTCAGCACCTGGCATACCTGAAGGCTGTACCACCGACATACCCGGCAGCTTTCCTTGCAAGGCATTGGCTACACTGGCCACAGGCGCCTTCAGCAGTTCGTCACCACCAACTTGCGAGACGGATCCCGTGATGGTAACCTTTTTCTGCTGACCGTAGGCAATCACCACCACTTCTTCCAGACTCTGCAGGTCGGGTTTCATGCTGACGGTCATGTTTCTACTGGCTTTCAGACTCTGGGTAAGATAGCCGATGTAGGAGAACTCCAGAGTTGCTCCTTGTGAAACGGAAGGCAACGCAAAGTTACCGTCGAGATCGGTGATAACACCAGTATCAGTGCCTGCCACCATCACGGAGACACCAATCATGGGTTCACCAGTCTCATCTTTCACCTGACCTTCCACCCGGATGTTCTGGGCGAAAGCCACACTGGGCAACATACACAATAGTGCAAGTAGCCCAAAGAGATAAGATTTACATTTTTCCATATAAGACTATTTGGTTTATTTATTAGATTATCAGATGCATAGAATCATCAGCCACAGTACCTATGGTACTCTTTGCCTGTTATTATTCCCGTATTTTGTTTCATGCTTAAGTTAAAAAATTATGGTAATTAGTTATAAAGTTAAAGGTAATCGGATGCAAATATAAACATTATTTTTAACAACATGAAACATTCTGCACTTTTTTTTAAAAGAAGGGGACTTTTTCTTTTCTTTCTTCCCAAATAATCTTAATTATGATAGAAAACAAAGATTCTGAGAGCTCGATTTATAATATAATAAGGTAAAAAGGGATGAATGAGCATTAAGAAAGCAAAAAAAAGCAAGAAAAGTGTAATAATTAGCAAGAAAGTATTATACTTTTATAAAAAATACATTTATCTTTGCAACTTGAAAAGCTATATCATCCAGTGGGAGATATTTGCCATAGCTAATAACCCTAACGTATAACAAAACCGAAACAAGGGGGAATACAGAGATCTGTTTAAAGAAATCTATATAAACCTAAGAAAAATTAGTATGAATCAAAACTTGAGAAAGACAGCGCTGCTAGCAGGTGTCTGTGCAGTCTTCGGATTGTTCTGGTCACCTCAAGCTAAGGCTGACTCTGCTGTGAATACCGTTCAGTCGGTACAGCAGGACAGAAAAGTGACAGGTACCGTTGTGGATGCAATGGGCCCGGTTATCGGTGCCAGCATCTTGGAGAAAGGTACTAGTAATGGAACGGTTACCGATCTTGACGGTAACTACACTCTGAGCGTGAAGCCAGGTGCAACCCTGGTTATCAGCTACATCGGCTACAAGACCCAAGAAATCAAAGTGGGTAACAACAGTCGCATCGATGTAACCTTAGAGGAAGATAACACCTCTTTGGAAGAAGTGGTTGTGGTAGGTTATGGTGTCCAGAAGAAAAAGCTGGTTACCGGTGCTACGGTTCAGGTAAAGGGTGAGGACATTGCCAAACTGAACACCACAAACGCACTGACAGCCATGCAGGCTTCTACTCCAGGTGTGCAGATCACACAGGCATCAGCTCAGCCAGGTCAAGGCTTTAAGGTAAACATTCGTGGTGTGGGTACCATGGGTACTTCTTCACCATTGCTGATCATTGACGGTATCTCCAGTGGTACTGCTGATGAAGGTTTGAACGGTTTGAACCCCGCTGACATTGAGAGCATCGACGTATTGAAGGATGCTGCTTCTGCTGCCATCTACGGTGCCCGTGCTGCCAACGGTGTAATCCTCGTGACCACCAAGCAGGGTAAAGCAGGAAAGATTCAGGCTTCCTACGATGGATATGTTGGTTGGAGCAATCCCGCCAAACGTCCTGCTACATTGAATGCCCAAGAATACATGCAGATTATCAATGAATTGAACTTCAATACCACAGGTAATGCTGTCAAGTGGAACTCAATCGTTCCCCAGGCTGTTCTCGACAAGGTGAATGGAGGATGGGAAGGTACCGATTGGTTTGAGATCTACCGTAACAAGAACGCCATGCAGTTCAACCACTCTTTCAGTCTGACAGGTGGTAGCGAGCGCTCTAAATTTGCCATGGGCTTGAACTATACTTCAAACAATGGTACTTTCGGTGGTGACATGGCTCCGTCGTACAAGCGCTATGGTGGCCGTATCAACTCTGAGCACATACTGCTCAAGGGTAAGTCACACGACATCATTACCATTGGTGAGAACATCTCGTTCTGGTACAATACCCGTACAGGTCTTTCAGAGAGTAATGGTTACTGGAACTCTATCCAGCCTGTATATATCGCCTCTCCGTTAGTAATGCCTTACAACGAAGACGGATCGTTGTCAGCCTATGGAAAGAACTCTACCGGCTACAGCGGTCAGATGTGGTCGAACCCGTTGCAGGGTCTCTATGCAGGACAGTTTAATTCTACACAGAAAGACCGTAACTTCGGTGTTGGCGCAACCTTCTTCTGGATTATCGAACCCATTAAGGGTCTGCGCTATCGTGGATCATTCAACACTGGTTACAGTTCTTATAACGGACGTGGCTATAGCCGTCCGTTCTCCATGAACCAGAGCTCTTCTTCTGGTGACTACGCTGTCAGCCAGAATTCCAGCGACGGCGGAAGCTTCTCAGTGGATAACACACTGACATACGTTCTTCCCGTATTTGCCAAGAATGCTTTTGATGTAATGATCGGTCAGTCGTTCGAGAAGACCCAGTGGGGACAAAGCCTCTCTGTTAGTACAAAGGCACCTGAAGGCACAGAGAAGTCAATGGTACATCAGGGTATCTATCAGTGGCCCTCTAACTATGCTGCCAGTCAGATCAGTTCTTTCGGTGGTTCACCATGGGGCGACAGCGCTCTGGCTTCGTTCTTCGGACGTGTTAACTGGAACTACGATGAGAAATACATGGCAACCTTCACCATGCGTGCTGATGGTTCATCCAACTTCGCTCGCGGTCACCGTTGGGGTTACTTCCCCTCAGTTTCTGCAGGTTGGGTTGTTACCAATGAGTCGTTTATGGAAGGTACCCGTTCTTGGATGGACTTCTTGAAGATCCGTGCATCTTGGGGACAGAATGGTAACTGTGCTATTCCTAACTTCCAGTATCTGGCTACCATTTCCTATTCTCCGACAGACTATGCCGACTATGCTTATAAGTTCGGTAGCTCTATGGCGCAGACCTTGTCACAGACCAGCTTCGCACCTGGTGCTTTCGCAGACATTATTCCTAACGAGGATATCACATGGGAAACCTCTGAACAGCTGAACATCGGTTTCGATGCACGCTTCATCAACAGTAAGCTCGGTGTGAACTTCGACTGGTATAAGAAGACCACCAAAGACTGGTTGATCATGGCTCCAGCTCCGTTAGTACTTGGTACAAATGCTCCTTATATCAATGGTGGTGATATCGAGAATAAGGGTATTGAGGTTGCACTTTCCTGGAACGACCAGATCGGTAAGGATTTCCGCTATCGTGCAAACGTGAACTTTGCTACCAACAAGAATGAGGTAACCCGAATTGCCAATGAGCAGGGTATCATCAATGGTCAGGACAAGGCTCTGTTCGAGAATTCCGCTTATGTATCTCGTGTTCAGGTTGGACACCCCATCGCATACTTCTATGGTATGGACTATGAGGGCATCTGGCAGAACCAGGCTCAGATCGATAAGGCTCGTGCAGAAGGTAAGGCCGTTCGTGATGATGCTCAGCCAGGTGATATGATCTGGGTTGACTATGATGGAGACCATGTAATCAATTACGACCTTGATCGTCATGAGATTGGTAACCCACATCCTGACTACACCCTCGGTGTTTCTTTGGGCTTCGACTGGAAGGGTCTCGACTTCTCTGTAACAGGTAGTGGTCAGTTCGGTATGCAGGTGATGCAGTATTTCCGTACTGCTCAGCTTGCCAATCCGTATGATAACTTCACACAGGATATCTTCGAGCGCTGGCACGGAGAGGGCACAAGCAATACACAGCCCCGTCTCGTCCTCGCTGGCGACAACAACCAATGGGTTTCTACACGCTACATGCAGGATGCCGACTTCTTCCGTATCCAGAACGTAACATTGGGTTACGACGTGAACAATATTTGGAAGAGCAGTCCGTTCCAGCAGCTGCGCCTCTATGTACAGGCTCAGAACCTCTACACCTTCACTGGCTATACCGGTGTTGACCCTGAAATCGGTTCAAACGGTGGTAAGGACTCTTGGGCACGTGGCATTGATGTAGGTCTCTATCCTACCTCACGTACCTTCCTTATTGGTGTCAATATTAAGTTCTAAAGGATTCACAACGATAAATAGAGAAGAATAATATGAAAAAAATAGTAACAATGGCCGTAGCTGCATTGCTCGCATTTGGATTTACTTCGTGCGAGGATCAGCTCGACTCAATCAATTATACGAAACAGGATACCGGAAACTTCCCTGCTACATCCGATGATGTGGTTAGTGAGTTGAATGGTGTGTATTCTGTGCTGAACGGTTTCGTTACGACACCGTTGGAAATGCCTTACATGGTTTGGAATTTAATGTCTGACGATTGTAACGGTGCTGGTGGTACTGGCGACACGGAGTCTCATGCCGTTGGTCATCTCACCACAAATAATGAGAATCTCTATCAGAATGCTTGGAAGCATGTGTATGAGGGTTTGAACCGTGCAAGTACCATTATCTACTCTATCGATAATGTGGAGTGGGCCAATAAGACAGAGCGCGATCAGTTACTTGGCGAGACCTTGTTCATGCGTGCTTTATACTTGTTCTGGGGAACACAGATGTTCGGCAACATCCCTGCTTACTGGCAGCCCGGATGTCCTACACCATGTCCGCAGCAAGATGCAGAGACCGTTATTTATCCGCATATCTTAGGTGACCTTGTTCAGGCTGCTACCCTGATGACGAAGAAGACACAGGGTGACGGACATGCTACAAAGTATGCTGCAGAGGCACTGTTGGGTCGTGCCTATATGTTCTATCAGGGTTTCTACAAGAAAGCTGGTGAACTGGCTAATGCCAACTTGGCTCCTGTTACAATCATCACCCTTGATGGTGAGCAGGAACTGACCAAAGATCAGGTGGTGAAAGCTCTTGAGGATGTGATTAACAATGGTGGTTACAGTCTGATTCCTCACTATCAGGAACTATGGCAATACACCAATGAGTTCACAGTAGAGGATTATAACTACACCAAGGGACAGGGCTTGAAGTTTGCCGGTAACGGTAATGCTGAACAGATCTTCCAGATTCAGTTCATGAACTGTCAGTCATGGAACGGTACAACCGGTATGGGTTACTGCAACCAGCTGTCACTGTACGTAGGTCTGCGTTGCGATGATGATGCTGCAGGTGCAACCAATCCTAATACAGGTAATACCTACTTTAACGGTCGTGAGAACACCTTCCCCTTCGGACAAGGTTGGGGTCAGGGAACTGTACAGGCTACACTCTGGGACGACTGGAGCGATACCGACCCACGTAAGGTAGCTTCTATCTGTGATGCACAGAATGAGTTAGACCATTTCGTTTTCACAACGAGCTGTACTGAGGATGCTGGCTACTATAACAAGAAACTGATGCCGGTAACCACCATGCAAGCCAACTGGGACAGCTATACAGGTGCTGGTCCTTACACTTGGTGGGATGTGGCAGATCCGGACAACTATCAAGGACCTAAGAACGGTAACTGTATGCAGGGTTCTCATTTCTGTGACGTGACACTGATCCGTCTTGCTGACGTAATGCTGATGCACTCAGAGCTGACGGGTACAGCCGATCAGATGAACAAGGTGCGTGCTCGTGCCGGACTGAATCCTACAAACTACAGTTGGCAGAATATCAAGAACGAACGTCGCTTCGAGTTGGCCTTCGAGGGCGTACGCTTTAATGACCTGCGCCGTTGGTCGGGTATCAACGGAGGTGAAAACTGCGAAGCAGCACAGGCATTGGAGAAACAGAATGGTTCGAAGGTGAACTATTGCGGTCGTTGGACCACCATGCATCACGCCACCTCTTCTTGGGCTAAGCGTTATGCCGCAACCGATGGCTTCCTGCAGATTCCAACTTCACAGATTGAGTTGGCTGGAGACGAGGAAGTGTTGAAACAGAATCCTGGATGGGGAAGCAGCGCAAGCGATGCCCAGATGTCAGGTACACCGGTATATTAATTTCAATCCATTAAAGAAAATATCAATATGAAGAAAACAATATTTTTCCTGATGGCAGCTGCGGGTATTCTTACGGCCTGCGATCCCAGTCAGAGTGAGAAAGACTTTGATCCGGTGTCATTGGCTGCCAGTGATGTAGAGAGTGCTGTTTACATCACCCAGACAGATGCGAATGGCAATCCAGCCGCTGATGGCAACTACTTTACCTATACAACCAATCCTTCTATGATGGTGTCGATCTTCAACCTCGATTCCGAAGGTGCAGAGAACCAGTTGGCAAGAGGATATAGTGGTACGTTTGCCATCAAGCCCAAGCGTGGTTCAGATCCTAACCAGACTTTCTATGTTCGCACGGTGAACTCTGATAACTCTGAGGTGATTATCACCAAGCAATACACAGTCTATGTACAACAGGAGCTTGATCCGGAACTCCGTCTTCTCGCTAGTGATGTATATGGCAAGAAGATCTGGAAATGGGATACAAGTGTGACAGGTATCGTTTGGGGTAACATGGGTTACTGCGGCGGTGCTGGTGCTGATGTAGGTATTTCTGGTAACGGTCAGTGGTGGGGCGTAGGCCTCGATGAAAGTGGTGAGCTGAGTGAGTTTATGAATCAGCTCCAGCATACTCCCGATAATGCTGCTCATGGTGACGAGAGTATCGATGCTTATATGGAATTCACCGACGATGGTGTCTCTACTTGCTACGACAAGGATGGAAACATGATCCGTACAGGTAAGTTCTCTGTATCTGGTTACAATCCTAATGGAGAGTGGAAGGTTGGCGATCTGGTTACCACTTCTATCCTCTGGCCGTACGAAATCAACTCAGGTGGTAACAACCCTGGTACATTTGAGATTGTCTATCTGACAGCCGACAAGATGACATTGGTTTATCCTGATGGTGGCGACTACGGCAGTCTTGGCAACTGGGGCGAGGCTACATTCTGGCATTTCTGCAGCAGCAGTGATATCGAAGGTATGGCTGTTGGCTATGGAAAGACTGCTTCTAAAGACTGGACATGGGACTATGACGGAACGAATACCGTTTGGGGTAACATGGGTTACTGCGGCGGTAGTGGAGCCGATGTAGGTACAGCTCACAACGGACAGTGGTGGGGCGTAACCAACGAGGAAGAGTTCATGGGTCAGCTGAACCACACAAATGATGGCGCTGCTCATGGTGATGAGAGCATGGATGCTTTCTTCTCACTCGCAAGCGACGGATCCATCAAGCGTTATGCTGGTAATGGCAGTTTGATCAACAGTGGTAAGTTTGAGTTTGATACCAGTGTGGCTAACGAATGGAAGGTGGCTAACCTGAACACGACAGCTGGTACAATCTTGTTCCCATACGAGATTAACTCTGGTGGTAACATGCCTACATCTTTCGAAGTTGTCTATCTGACTGGCTCAAAGATGTGTCTGGTTTATCCTGATGGTGGTGACTTCTCTTCCAATGGTAGTTGGGGTGAGGCAACTTACTGGCACTTTAAGGCCAAGTAAACGCGCCTATAAGGTAAAAAGATGAAAAGGTGATAACACCTTACTCCGTCCCGTGGCGTTCGTTACGGGACGGTTTGTGTTTCACAATGTTCCCACGTTGGGAATGAATTGTTCCCATGTTGGGAATAAAATGTTCCCACGTTGGGAATAATTGGAATCCTGCTCAGATTTACAAAGAAAGCACTTAAAGTTGCCCTTTGAACCTTTGGTCGTTTAAAGAATTAATCGTATCTTTGCAAGGTATATGGGAAAGGAATTAAGGAGATATGGAAACTGGGTGTTGTCGGTGCTGGTGGGCATCGGCGTATTCTTGTTTTGGTATGTCTTTTACCCCCATGCCTTGTCCTATCAGGAGCAGTATCAACTGTTCTTGTGGACGGGCGATTATTTCATGGAAAGGATGAGCCTTCCTGGTGGCTTGGCCGACTGGCTGGGCGAGTTTATCGTGCAATTCTATTATGTGGAATGGTTGGGAGCGCTGCTATTGGCCTTGCTGTTTGTGGTGCTGCAGTGGCTGACTGCTCGACTGCTTCCCAAGAAATGGTGGCTGCTGAGCGTGTTGCCTGTTATCCTGTTATGGTGGCTGATGGGTGATATCAACGTGTTGCTGTCATTCCCCGTGGCTGTGGTCTTGGCATTATTCGCGGCGTGGATCATGGGGAAACTAGTAAAACCAGATAAACTAGTCATACTAGTTATGATAGAACTGCTCATGATTCCATTGCTTTATTGGCTCATCGGACCCGCGGTGTGGATATATATATTGGTTCGCGTCTGCCAGTTAGGCTGGAAACATCTATGGCTGGCTGGTTGGTTCGTTGCGGTTCAACTGATAGCTTACGCCTGGCTGTTACCACAGTGGCCTTTGCAGCAGGTGATGACAGGACTGAACTATTACCGCATTCCGCTTCACTACCCGAAGTTGAAAGGTTACGACAAGGAGATGTATGAGTTAATCCGTCAGGACTATCTGGTGCGAAACGAACAATGGGATGAGATCGTCAAAAGGGCTCAGCAATACCAGGTGAAGACACCTTTCAGCTCTGTCTGCGTGAATCTGGCTTTGTCAAAGAAGCGTCAGCTGGCTGACAGGATGTTCGACTTCTACCAGAGTGGCGACGATGCGCTGATTATGCCGCGTATCCGCGACCTGACCTCTATGCTTCCTTCGGCTGAGGCTTTCTGGCATCTGGGTATGGTAAACTCGGCTCAACGGTATATGTTCGATACACAGGAGTCGATCCTGAACGGCAGGAAAAGCGGGCGTTGCACGAAGCGCATCGCCGAGTGTATGATGGTGAACGGGCATCAAAAGACAGCAGCGAAACAACTCGCCTTACTGAAAAAGACGCTCTTCTATCGGGGTTGGGCCAAGGAGGCTGAGGCATTGATGAAAGATAAGGAGAAAATGGATAAACATCCTGTCTATGGTAGACTGCGCCAACTGCGATATAAGGAGAACTTCCTCTATAGCTATGAGGAAATCGATAAGATGTTCGGGTTGCTGTTCATGAACAACAACGGGAACAAGATGGCACTCGACTATTTCTTGGCACAGATGCTCCTGAAGGGAAACCTGCAGGGTTTCCAACAGTATTTAGGATTGGCTCAGCAGTATGGAGGCTACCGTGAGATGCCGCTGGGCTATCAGGATGTAATGCGTTGCATTCAGGCTCAAGGCCGAGTGCCCGACTCACCCTATGCCAAGTATGTGCAACGAATGATGGAAAGGAGGGGAGAATGAAGAGAAGGGTTTATACAAAACTAGTAACACTAGTACTGCTAATACCACTAGTTCAACTAGCTCTGTTAGGCTGCACCAGCAACCCAGATAACCCCGTTAAGGTTAATCAATTGCCTCGCATCTACCCTGATTATATCGGCGTGACTATCCCTGCTGATATTGCTCCGCTGAACTTCAATTTGGTTGATGAAGACATCGAGGGGATGGATGTAGTGGTAAAAGGTAGTAAAGGAGGGGAACTGCATGTTAATGGCGCTTGGGCTGATTTCGATATAGACGACTGGCATGCGCTTACCGAACAGAACATCGGGGGCGAACTGACAGTTACCGTTTGTGTGAAGAAAGAAGGACAGTGGAAACAGTATCAGGATTTCGTGATTCATGTTAGTCTGTATCCGCTGGATGATTGGGGTCTGACCTATCGTCGCATCAAGCCTGGCTATGAGGTGGGTGGCGATATCGGCATCTACCAGCGGGATATCCATACATTCAACGAGTACGCCATCCTAACAGAAACGGTTGTTCCTGGTCGTTGTTTCAACTGTCATACAGCCAATCGCACCAACCCCAACCGTATCACCTTGCAGATGCGTGGCGAGGGTGGGGGAACCATGATACAGAAGGATGGTAAGCAAACGTGGGTGGAAACAAAGACCGACTCTACCAAGGCGGCTGGCTCTTATAGTTATTGGCACCCCGATGGCGATTATGTGGCTATGGCAGTCAACTCCGTGCATCAGAGTTTCTTCACAGGAACAGGACAGCGTATAGAGGTGTATCATAAGTTCAGTAATGTGGAGGTGCTCGACACCCGGACAAACGAACTGATTCTCTCTCCGCTGCTGCAGACGGATGATCTGGAGATCTTCCCTGCTTTCTCGGCCGATGGTAAATGGCTCTACTATAGTACCTCGAAACCTTGTCGGATCCCTGCTGAATATGAGAAGGTGAAATGCTCGCTGTGCCGTATTGGCTTTGATGCAAAGACAGGTACGTTTGGAGAGACGGTGGATACATTGCTGAATGGTCCTGCTACTGATAAGAGCTATGTGCTGGCGCGTCCTTCGTACGACGGCCGTTGGCTGATGTACTGTGTGAGCAGTCGAGGTAATTTCCCAGTAAGTCAGAATGATGCCGACCTGTGGCTGATGGATCTGAAGACGGGCGAAAACCGTGAGCTGAAGGAATTGAACAGTAATCAGAGCGAGTGCTTCCACAATTGGAGCGAGAACAGCAGGTGGTTCGTGTTCTGCAGTAAACGTGAAGACGGAATGTACACGAAACTCTATCTGGCCTGTATTGATGACCAGGGAAAGGTATCGAAACCGTTCCTGCTACCACAGCAGCATCCCCGTAAGTATTACTCAGAGATGATGGATGCGTATAACGTGCCTGATTTCACCAAGACAAAGGTGGAGCTGGATGCACATGAAGCTTACCGACAGGTGTTTGATAACAAGCGTGAACAAGTTAAATTGAGAAGTCAAAATTGATAATATATGAGAAAGATTCTATTATGCTTTATCGCGTTGGCAGCTGTAACGATGATGTTCAGCTGTCAGTCGGCTAACAACGGAAAATGCCGCATCAACGGTGTGGTGAATGGTGAGCAGTATGAAGGCAAGCGTATCTTCCTGGTTCCCATGTACGGTCCGAAGACGGCAGAGTATGTGGACTCCATGGAGATTACGAATGGTCAGTTCCATTTTGAACCTGATTCAGCGCAGATGTATAAGATCCTGCTCGACTACCATTACCGCTTTGGCTTGCAGCCGTTGTTAATTGTCGGTGAGCCTGGCACGATTGAGGTAATCATCGACAGCATTAGTCATGCAACGGGAACGCCACAGAACGATTCCTTGGAGAAGTGGAAGGTGCAGACGGAGATTCACAATTTGCAGTTGGCAAAGATGCGCAAGAATATATCAGACTTACAGATGAAGGGTGACACCGTGCAGGCTCTATATCTGGCGCAGCGTGCCGATAGCTTCCATCTGGCATATAAGAACTATACGCGCCGACTGGCAAAGAACCTGAAAGAGGGTGTGCTTTACGATTTCCTGAAGGAGATGTATCCGCTCACCTATCAACGTAAGTACCCCGATGGACGTGTGGTTACGATCAATGCTGATACAAATGAGGAAATAAAGGAATAATAGATTATTGAGAATTGAAAGTCGATAGATTAAAATATGGTGGGTGGGTGCTGACACTGGTGTTCGGCATTGCGGTGTTCCTGTTCTGGAGATACCGCTATCCCTTTGCGCTTACTTATCAGGAGCAACTGCAGCTGTTCCTCTTCGATGGGGATTACTTTTGGGAACGTATGACTGAACCTGGGGGCTTCGCCAGATATATAGCTGAGTTCCTGGTACAGTTCTATAATGCGATGGCCATAGGGGCGCTCATCCTTGCGGTGTTGTTTGTGCTGGTGCAGCGACTTACCTGGCGACTGATGAAAACGCATCAATCACCTCTTACGTCTTACCTCTATCCATTGTCTTTCATCCCTGCCTTGAAACTATGGTATACCATGGGTGATGAAAGCGTGATGCTGACGTATGTGGTGGCACTGGTGATGGCCTTAGCGGCAGCCTTGCTGCTTAGACGACTGGAACTAGTTGTACTAGATAAACTAGCAAGACTAGGCAAACTAGTAAAACTAGGTATCTTGTTGTTCTTAATTCCGCTGCTCTATTGGCTCATCGGTCCGATGGTGCTGCTAGTGGCCGCTTTGATGCTGCCATGGACAGTAGCGGTTGGTGCAGTGGTTTATGCGTTGGCACTGATCCTGCTCAGCGCGCACTGGTTGCCTTTCCCGATGTCGAGGGTATTGCTGGGTATTAGTTACTACCGTTACCCTGAAGTGCTTCCCTATATGCTGATGGTAATACCTGTCGTGGTGTTGTTACTTGTCTGGTTCAGCAGGAAGATCCATCATCTTTCAGAAAAGGGGAAGAAATGGTTGTATGTAGCAGAACTTGTTGTGATAGTGGCGGCAGCTGCACTGATGATTCCCCGGGGCTTTGATGCCAAGAAGTACGAACTGATTGAATATGATTTCCTGGTTCGTACCAATCAATGGAGTGCCATCATTGCCAAGGCGGAGAAACAGATGCCTGACCTGCCGATGAGCGTGAGTGCTACGAATCTGGCATTGGGTATGACGAACCAGTTGGGCGAGCGGGCTTTCGACTTCTATCAGCGGGGTTCAGAGGGTTTGCTGCCGAAGTTCGAACGTAACTTCTCTACTACCCAGCTCACGGGTGAGATCTATTTCCATTTAGGACTGGTGAATACGGCCCAGCGGTTTGCTTTTGAGGCCATGGAGGCCATACCAGATTATAACAAGAGTGCCCGTGTGGTGAAGCGTCTGGTGGAAACTAATATGATAAACGGTCAGTACAAAGTGGCCGGTAAATACTTGAAGATGCTGGAGAAAACCGTGTTCTACCGACCGTGGGCCAAGCGTATGATGGCCATGCTGGGGGATGAGAAAGCCATCAACGAACATCCGCTCTATGGACGGCTCCGCCAGTATCGACTGCAAGAGGACTTCTTATTCAGCGAAACAGAACTGGATAAGATATGTGGACAGTTGTTTGTCCATAACCCGAAGAATCAGATGGCCATGCAGTATCTGATGCTGATGCCGCTGCTCGATAAGGATATTCCTCGTTTTATGTCGTATATACAGGTGATTCAGGAAAAGACTCAGTATCATCCGCGCAGTTGTCAGGAGGCCTTAGCCTTTGCTTTCATGCAGCAAAGACAGCAACCGCCTCAAGGTCTGATCAGTGATATGATCCTGCAGCGGATGAATGATTTCAGCAGAATTTACTCCCATGACAAGAACTCGCCTGAACTGGCAAGGTTCAAGAATACAGTGTGGTATTATTTAACGAATGGAAAATGAAAAGGATGCGGCATATATTAAAACCAGAGAAACTAGTTGTACTAGCTAAACTAGTGATACTAGGATTACTAGTGATACCCTTTCTTACTGGCTGCACCAGTCAGGTGGTCAACCCCACCAAGGTGAACCAACTGCCAAAGATCTATCCCGATTATGTCGGCGTGACCATTCCTGCAGAAATCGCTCCGCTGAACTTCAACTGGGTTGAAGACGATATTGACGACATGGATGTGGTGGTGAAGGGCAGTAAAGGCGGTGAACTGCATGTCCAAGGTGATGAGGCTGCTTTCGATATAGCCGACTGGCATGCACTGGCGCAACAGAACAAGGGTGGACAGCTTACCTTTACTGTCTGCATACTGAAGGATGGACAATGGATGCAGTATAAGGATTTCGCGGTGACGATCAGTGAATATTCCCTTGATGAATGGGGACTCACCTACCGTCGCATTGCACCGGGCTACGAGGTGTTCAGTAAGATGGGGCTCTATCAGCGTGACTTGTCCAACTTTAATGAGTATCCCATCATTGAGAATACACAGGTGCCGGGCATGTGTGTCAACTGCCATACTGCCCATCAAACCGACCCCCAGCAGTTTGTCTTCCATGTGCGCGGCGGTCATGGTGCCACGATGTTCCAGATGAATGGTCAGCGTGAGTGGCTGAAAGCATCCAACGAACAGTTAGGTGGCTCGATGGTTTATCCGTATTGGCATCCCAGCGGAAAGTACTGTGCGTTCTCTACAAATCAGACTCGTCAGGGTTTTCATGTCTCGCCCAATGAGCGTATCGAGGTGTTTGATCTCTCGTCGGATGTGTTCGTCTATAATCCTGTTACCCATGAGATCCTGACCGACTCGCTGCTGTCCACAAAGGACTGGAGCGAGAACTCACCAGTGTTCTCTTCTGACGGGCGTACCTTGTATTATATGACTTGTAAGCAGCAGGATTATCCCGCTCATTACAAGGATGAGAAGTATAACCTTTGTAAGATCGACTTCAATCCTGAAACGGGGACGTTCGGTGAGAAGGTGGATACCGTTTTCAATGCCGTGGCAATAGGGAAGAGTATGACCTGGCCTCGTCCTTCTTATGATGGAAAGTATATCCTTTTCACACTGATGGACTACGGCTATTTCTCTATCTGGCATGAGGAGAGTGACCAGTGGTTACTCGATCTGCAGACAGGAGAGACTCGTGAACTGAAGGAGATTAATAGTCCGAAAGCCGATAGCTACCATAACTGGAACGTGAACTCGCATTGGATCGTATTCACCAGTAGGAGAGATGATGGCTATTACTCCCGTCTGTATCTCGCCAGTGTTGATGACCAGGGACATTTCTCCAAACCGTTCCTCCTGCCGCAGCGACATCCCAAAGCTTACTATGAGGAGAGTGTTTATTCCTTTAATACACCCGACTTCACCAAGACGAAGGTGGATTTCGATGCTTACAAGGCTGGTAGGGAGATCTCTTCTGACAAGCGTGTGGAGACAAAAGTGAAATGATAATGGCGGCTATGGCCGCCATTGTTGTTTTAGTATTTAAAAGGTATTGCCTCTTGCTTCATCGCTTTCGCCACATCGTTTGCATCGAAGGGAACCTTTCCCTTACCTAATTCCGGGGCATTGAACGATTTCAGGTTATTATCGTAGAACGTTGGATGTTTCTGGGGAAGACAGAAGGGCTTGTGTGCCTTGCCGTCCTTATCGACATAGCAGAAATAGGGTTTGCCATATAATCCGTCATCGCGTTTGGAGGCAAACACGAACCAACGACTGTTGCTGCTCCAGGAATGATAGGTGTCGCTCTTGTTGCTGTTCACAATACGAAGGGTATCAATCACTCCTGTCTGAAGATCCATCATCTGCAGGTCGGCCTCAGGGTGCCAGATAGGGAAAGTACCATAGTCGGCCACGGTATAGAGCAGGAACCTGCCGTCAGGACTGATGCGTGGATGACAGACGGAACTCTTCGTACCTTGTGGTGTTGCTGCAATTCTCAACGTATCTACTTCAGTACCGATCGTGCCGCTTTCCTCATCAAAGGGAATACGGCATAGGACATATTGCAACTTACTGATCTCTGTTGGCAGACTGACGTTGTCGGCAACGCAATAATAGATATACTTGCCATCGGGAGAGAAGGTGGGGAAGGTTTCGAACTTCATACTGTCGCAGAGTAGGGGAGAGGGGATGATGGTGTTCGTCTGGAGGTCGGCTACATAGACATCCGACTTACTGTCATATACCTCTAACCGTTTATCGGGTTTTGCATGGAAGGCAGGAATGATGACGTTGGAGGAGAACGTGATGTATCGTCCTGTACGACTGAAACCGTAATAGACGCTTCCTGAGACCATACCATCGGTCTTGATGTTAAGCTTTTGCAGTCTTCCTCCTTCGTTCAGGAAAGCACCTCCACCTTCACCGCGGACATAGAGCATCGATCTTTCCGGGTCTTGGTTGTGATAAACATGACAGTTCATGCAGCGGTCGCCTACATTCTTGTAAGAAGAGATACTCCGTTCATCATAGTTCTCCACACATCGTTCATGAAGCTCCACCTGATGCCACACTTCGTAATCGGGCTCAATCAAACGGTAGGTAAGGAAAGGATCGATCTTGTCTTTGGCAACCATCCAAGTGAATGACTTGTATTCAGTCCATTGGTCGTTGATGAGTGCTGTTATCGACACCACCAGTTCCCTACCAGCGTTCTTTGCCAACAGTTCTTTCCAGTCGTCCATGTCAAACGTCACCTCATTACCTTTGGCATGGATGGTGATATCTCCTACCTGCACTTGAATGGCCTCGCAATCTGCGCGAAGTAGGAAGTTCAGTGGAGCGATGTTCTCCGGAATGGTTACATTACAGTAATCAGGGTAGATAGGCGGTAATTGATCACTCTTCTGCACATCCCTTGGAGTAGGGGTGCAAGATGATAATATGGCTAGTGCCACTAGTATCACTAGTATATCTAGTTTTTCTAGTATTACTAGTGTATTGAGTATATGGTTCCTTTTCATACCTTCGGCGCTTTTGATTTGTCAAAGTAATACCAGTAGGTGCCTTTGAAGCGGGGATGACCACGCTCTTCGTTATACTGCTGGAACTGTTGGAACACGTCGGCTCGTTGGATGTATTTCTCCCATTCCTCTTGTGGAGCATCAGTACCAGCCAGCCAGATGCACAATGCCTCTTGGTATAAGGTGTTCAGACGAGCCTTCCCTGTGTCAATGCAATAGCGGTCGTAATCGCGCTTGAAGTTCTCAATGTCTTTCAGTAACAGGTTACTGCAGAGGATATAATCCAAAGCAATGGTGTTGTCTGGGTTCGTGTCAAGCAACTGCATCATCAGGAAATGGGCATTATCAGAAACCGTGATGGTGTCGTGGTGGTTTACCTGTTGCATCTTCTCCTTGTAGATGGTCTGACCATGTTTGCGGATGTTATTGGCCCATGACCGATAGACGAATGTCTTGTCAAGGATTCGCAGGTACTTGTTGGCAGCCATCGTGTCCTGACTAACGATGTTACATTCTGCCAATCGTCTGATCATACGTACGTTCCTGTTCTCTGGAGAGAACACGTTAGACATCATGGCGGCCCGTTCCGTGAAGGTCATATCGCCTAATACCCAGTACAGCTCGTTCATGCTCTTGATGGTGAACAAAGGTGTCTCAGGTCCGATCTTGTAGAAAGTGCCGAGTTCGTTGTTGTCGAACTGCATCAGATGGTCGGGAAGTTGTCCTTGCTGGGCACGCACCAGATTGTAGAAGAACTTCATCTCCTGGGTGGGATGCGGATCGTTTTCCACCATACTGATGACCTTATCGTAATTCCTGAAGTAATACTCGTTGTCAACGGCGAGTTGTTTCTCTACGAAGAAGTTCGGTTGTTGTAGCTTTCCCATCTCCGGCTTACCGAAAAGATAGCAGCCTATGATGGCGATAACGAACGCAAAGAGTATTCTGAGCCAGTTCCGTTTCTTCCACAACATGGTTGCCAAGAGGAACGTCCCTGCCAGTCCTGTAGCAGAAATGATGTTACTCAGTCGGTAATTATGGTGGAAACAGAAGACGGCAAAGAGTGTCATTACGAGAATGACCACAAGGAGGGCAATCCATTTACGTACGCCCCATCGATGCAGCAAGCACTGCAGGAAGAGCCCCAACACCAGTAGGCAACTAGTCAGAATTACCGGTCCTACATAAAGATAATAATAGAACTGGGTAAGGAAGTCACCGACAAGACGTGCCAGCCATCCTGCTTCCGGCAAGTATGAGAGAACATAATCGCTTGAAAGCAGGAAGATCTGGTTTTGCTCCTGGTAAAAGAAATGATAGGAATAGCAGAACTGGAAGAAAGCCCAGCACACTATTCCCCAAACAATACCCACTATACATGGAGCATATTTCTTGATGGCCGTTTTCATACTGCAAAGTTATGAAAAAACGAGAGCAATGCAAAAGAAAAGTTTGTTTTTCTTTGCATTGCCGAGTGCATTGTAACTTCGGCGAAGTCAAAGTTACATGAAAACGAGCACAACACCAAAAGGAAATGGATTTATAAGCTCTCAAGCATACGTTTGAGTACCACAGAGCAGGAGATTTCGCGATTGGCAGCCTCAGGGATGACGATGGAGTTCTCACTCTCAATCACATCATCGGTGACAATTAAGCCACGACGTACAGGCAGACAGTGCATGAACTTTCCGTTGTTGGTCCATGACATGTGCTCCGTATCTACTGTCCATGACATGTCTTTCGAGGTAATCTTACCATAGTCGGCAGGATTAGTTACACCCGGATTACTCCAGTTCTTGGCGTAGATGAAGTCGGCTCCCTCAAAGGCTTTACGCTGATCGTACTCCACACGGGCGTTCCCCACGAACTGCGGATCCAGCTCGTAGCCTTCAGGATGGGTAATGACGAAATCCACATCGGCTGCGTTCATCCACTGTGCAAAGCTGTTAGGAACAGCCTGCGGCAATGCTCTGCAATGAGGAGCCCAGGTTAGTACAACCTTGGGTCGCTCAACTTTCTTATGCTCCTCGATGGTAATCAGGTCGGCAAAAGCCTGCAAGGGATGCACGGTAGCAGTCTCCATGGCAAAGACCGGACGACCGCTGTATTTGATAAACTGGTTCAGAACGGTTTCAGCATAGTCGTATTCGCGGTCGGTAAGACCAGCGAAACTTCTGATACCGATCAGGTCGCAGTAGCATCCCATCACGGGGATAGCCTCCAACAGGTGCTCACTCTTGTCACCATCCATGATGACACCGTGTTCTGTCTCCAGTTTCCAGGCGCCTGCATTGACGTCAAGCACGATGACGTTCATGCCGAGGTTCATGGCAGCCTTCTGGGTAGAGAGGCGGGTGCGCAAGGAGTTATTAAAGAAGATCATCATCAGGGTTTTGTTCTTACCCAGATGCTGATACTTAAAACGGTCGTTCTTGATCTCTTGGGCTTCGGCAAGTGCTTGGTGCAGGTCGCCGATATCTTGTACGTTGATGAAACTTTTCATTGTGAAAGGGTTGATGGGGTTAATGGGCATAATAGGCATAATAGGCTCAATAGGCTCAATAGGCTTAATGGGTTAGGGGCGGATTTGACCTTCACCCTCGATGAGCCATTTATAGGTGGTGATCTCTTCCAAGGCCATCGGTCCTCGAGGACCGAGTTTCTGGGTAGAGATGCCGATCTCGGCTCCAAGACCGAACTGAGCACCGTCGGTAAAGGAAGTCGGAGCATTCCAATAAACACATGCTGCATCAACATGCGCCTGGAACTTACGGGCTGTTGTCTCGTTCATGGTGATGATAGCCTCGCTGTGACCAGAGCCATTCTCATCGATATGAGCAAGGGCCTCTTCGAGAGAAGAAACGGTCTTGACGGCCAGTTTATAATCCATGAACTCCGTACCGAAGCTCTCGTTGGTTGCATGCTCCAACAAAGGATATTTACCTTCGAGGGCAGCGTAGGCCTTCTCGTCGGCATAGATGATGACATTCTTCTCTGCCATGGGCTTAACGAGTTCTACTAGATCTACTAGTCTATCTAGATGTACTAGCAGGCAATCCAAGGCGTTGCATACAGACACCCTGCGGGTCTTGGCATTATTGATGATAGCCTTGCCCATTTCCAGATCACCTTCTTTGTCGAAATAGGTGTTCACCACACCGGCACCAGTCTCGATAACGGGGATACGGGCGGTGTCGCGAACGAAGTCGATGAGCTTACGACCGCCACGGGGGATGCACAGATCGACATAGCCTACCGCATTCAGCATCTCGCCTGTGGCTTCATGTGTGGCTGGTAGCAGGGCGACGACATCAGGATTCACACCATATTTCTCCAAGATCTCATGGATCAGTGCCACCTCCTCACGGTTCGAACAGTCGGCATCCTTACCGCCTTTCAATACACAGGCATTACCACTCTTGAAACAGAGGGAGAACACATCGAAGGTAACATTGGGGCGTGCCTCGTAGATCATGCCGATAACACCGAAGGGAACACTGACACGACAAAGACGAAGACCATTGGGCAATGTCTTCTGTTTGGTGATATGACCGAGGGGAGAGGGTAGGGTAGCCACATTACGCATGTCGGCGGCAATGCCCTCCAATCGACTGTCGGTGAGCTGCAGACGGTCGTACAGCGGATTACTCTTCTCCATCTTTGCCAAATCCTGTGCATTAGCCTCCAGGATTCTCACCTTATTATTGATAATAGCATCGGCAACGGCTTGAAGAATCTCGTTGCGCCGTTCGTCGCTCAGCAGGGCCAGACTCTTACTGGCACGCTTCACTCGTTCGAATGTTTCTTTCAGTTGCATGGTGTAAACTCTGTATGTGGGGTTTCGTCTTTACGCTCAATCAAATCGATAAGGATATTCTCGCGCTCTCCATTGGCAATGATGACGCGGATGCCCGACTGCGATACCTTGCTGGCAGTGGTGTATTTCGAGTGCATACCGCCACGACCAAAGGCACTCTTCTCGGGTTGGATGTATTCCGAGAGGTCACGACCGGGAGCCACCTCATTGATCAGTTCGGAATTCGGATCATCAGGATGTGTGGTAAAGATTCCGTCAATGTTAGAGAGCAGAATCAGCGTATCGGCTTTCATCATCTGCGCGATGAGGCCAGACAGTTCATCGTTATCGGTGAACATCAGCTCGGTAACACTCACCGTGTCGTTCTCATTCACGATGGGTAGCACGTCATTCTCAAGCATCACCGTCATACAAGCCCTTTGGTTACGGTATTGCTCACCCGGTTGGAAGTTCTCTTTCATGGTCAGCACCTGTCCTACATGAATACCGAACTCGCGGAACAAATCATAATAGAGTCCTACAAGCTTCACCTGTCCGACGGCAGAGAACAACTGTCGCTGCTCTACGGAATCCAACGAGTGGTCGACCTTCAGTTCTCCACGTCCGGAGGCCATGGCACCTGATGATACAAGGATGACCTCGATATCATGCTTACGCAGCCAGGCAATCTGATCGACCAATGCCGACATGCGTGTCACATCCAGTTTCCCGTCTGGACGTGTCAGGACGTTCGAGCCAACTTTTATAACGATTCTTTTCATAATAATGCTACATCTATGATGTGGTCTATTTCGGGCTTTTCACCCATGTTGCCGACAATGCTGATGATGTCGAAGCGGACACTGCTGTAGATACGATGCGACTTGGTGTAGTGGTTGATGGCCGACAGCAGACTCCGACGTTTCTTGTAGTCGATGGCTTCTTCTGGATTACCATACAAACGGTTGCGACGGGTCTTTACTTCCACGATGACCAGCGTACTGCCATCCTTTGCCACGATGTCGAGATCATGATGACCGGATTTCCAATCGCGTTCGATGATGGTATAACCCTTTTCTTCGAGAAAGGCCGCAGCCAGGTCTTCTCCCCACCTGCCGAGTTCGTTGTGAGCAGCCATTTATTTCTTGCTGTCCTTATTACGGATCTCTACGCGGCGGATCTTTCCACTGATGGTCTTCGGCAGTTCATCGACGAACTCGATGATACGGGGGTACTTATAAGGAGCAGTTTCTTTCTTGACGTGCTGCTGGAGTTCCTTGATCAGATCGTCGCCAGCCTTGTCCTTCCATTCCTTACCGAGTACGACAGTAGCCTTTACCACCATACCACGAATATCATCAGGTACACCAGTGATGGCACACTCCACGACAGCGGGGTGAGTCATCAGCGCACTCTCTACCTCGAACGGACCGATACGGTAGCCAGATGACTTGATGACATCATCAATCCGACCCTCGAACCAGTAGTAGCCGTCCTCATCGCGCCAAGCCATATCGCCTGTGTGGTAGATGCCATCGTGCCATGCCTCACGGGTCAGCTCTTCATCACGATAGTAATACTTGAACAGACCGATCGGCTTACGGTCGCCTACTCGTACCACAATCTCGCCCTTCTCACCATCTTCGCATGGCGTACCGTCTGCACGCAGCAGGTCGATGTCGTATTGTGCGTTGGGGATTCCCATGGAACCTGGTTTGGGAGTCATCCAAGGGAAGGTTCCCAGTGTCATGGTGGTTTCTGTCTGTCCGAAGCCTTCCATCATCTGGATACCTGTCTTCTCCTTGAACTTGTCGAACACAGCGGGGTTCAATGCCTCGCCGGCAGTGGTACAATACTCCAGTGAAGAGAGGTCGTACTTGCTCAGATCCTCGCGGATCATGAAACGGTAGATGGTTGGAGGAGCACAGAAGCTCGTCACCTTATATTTCTCTATCTGGCGAAGCAATGTGTCTGCATTGAACTTCTCATGGTCGAACACAAAGACGGTTGCACCGGCAAACCACTGTCCGTAGAACTTACCCCACACAGCCTTTCCCCAACCCGTGTCGGCCACGGTGAGATGAAGGGAACCTTCATGGAGGTTATGCCAGAATACACCCGTTGAGAGATGTCCCATGGCATAGAGATAGTCGTGAGCCACCATCTTCGGTTCACCGCTGGTACCACTGGTGAAGTACATCAGCATGGTGTCGTCGTTGGTGTTGACAAAGGCAGGCTTGACAAACTTCGGGGCTTTCTGCCACTCGTTCTGCCAGGAATGCCATAAGCTAGTATTACTAGTACCACTAGAAACACTAGTATCACCAGTCTCCTCCACCTTGATGAGCACCTTCACAGTAGGACTCTCAGGCAAGGCCGCTTCCACCTGACTCATCACATAGGCATCATCCACACAGATAATACCCTTGATGCTGGCACGGGTATCGCGGTAAACAATATCATGTTTGGTGAGCATGTGAGTGGCAGGAATCACCACGGCACCCAGCTTATGCAGGGCCAGCATGACCACCCACCATTCGTAGCGGCGCTTCAGAATAAGCATCACCGGGTCGTTCTTACCGATGCCTAATGATTGCAGGTAGCTGGCGGCCTGGTCCGTCTGTTCCTTCAGCTGTCCGAACGTGGTACGTAATTCCTCGCCCTGATCGTTCGTCCATAGGATGGCCAGCTTCTCAGGTGCCTCGGCTGCCCATGCGTCCATCACGTCATAGGCGAAGTTGAAGTTCTCAGGGATGATGAACTCCAGGTTCTTATTGTAGTCTTCTACAGAAGTAAACTTGGTCTGCTTTAAAAATCTCTCTATCATTTCTTTTGTTGTTAGGAAGTTAAGGAGTGATGCGGTTAGGACATTACTCCACAGTAAAGGCGAGGAACTTCACTGGTTTGTCGCCTACAGCCAGCATGCCGTGGGGTTTTGACGAGTCGAAATAGATGCTGTCGCCTTCCTCAAGAATCATGGTCTTACCACCGATATACAGTTCCATGGCACCTTCAAGCACGAGGTTGAACTCCTGTCCGGGGTGTGTATTCTTGTAGATGGTGCGTGCACCTGGCTTCGGTTCCACGGTAACGATGAACACATCGGCCTTGTGGTTGACAAAACCGCTTACCAGACTCTGGTATTTGTAGGCTTTCGTGCGCTCAACCGACATACCTTGTCCTTTACGTACCACGAAGTACGACTTCATATGAGGTGCCTCTGCGAACATCAGTTCCTCAGCAGAGATCCCATATTTGTGGGCGATCTTCATCAGGTTCGAGATGGTGATGTCCAGTTCACCAGCCTCGATCTTCTCATACTTATCCTCACTGATGCCGATGGTTTCCGCCATCTCACCAACAGAGATATCCAGCACATCACGGAGTCCGCGCAGTCGCTCACCTATTTGTTTCAGTTGTTCTTCCATATCTTAATTCTCAATTATTCTTATTTCGCACCAGCTTTCAGTCCGCGGATCACAGCAGAGGTGAAGCCAGCGTGCTCCATTTCGTTGAGTCCTTTGATGGTGACACCGCCAGGTGTGGCCACCAGGTCGATAGCTGCTTCGGGATGCATACCACTGGCTTCCAGCAGTTCTACCGCACCCTTCATGGTCTGCATCACGATCTTCTTCGCATCGTCGGCCTTGAATCCTAATTCCACACCGCCCTCACTGGCAGCACGGATATAACGCATGGCATAGGCTATACCGCAGCTGGCCAGGGTAGTACCTGCAGCCAGATGCTGCTCGTCGGTAATCAGTGCGTTACCCATCTCGTTAAAGATGTCCACTACGATCTGGGTTTCCTTCTCTGAGGCTCCCACAGGCACGATGAAGGTCATCGAGGCCATCTCAGCAATTGCGATGTTGGGGATGACGAGGAAGAGGGGAGGGCACTTCTCACCCAGCCATTCCTTGATGCTGGCAGATGGTACACCGGCAGCAATCACGATGAGTAGTTGCTTCTGAGGATCCAATCCTGGTTTGATATCCTTGAGCACGTGCTCCACCAACCAGGGCTTCACCACCACGCACACCACATCGGCCGACTCGGCAGCTAGCTGGTTGTCGGTCGTAACGGCCAGTCCCATCTGGGCGAATTTGTCAATCACCTTCTGCGACGGATCGGCAACGGTGATATCCTCGTTGCGGAAATAGTCGCCTTTGATCAATCCTTCTACGGTGGCGCCTCCCATGGCACCAGCGCCAATCACTGCAATCTTACTCATATCTTAGACTATAAACATTTCTTCAGTCTTGTAATAAAATCATCTGCCTCAGCCTTTGTCAGACAAAGCGGCGGCAGCAGTCGCAGGATATTCGTTCCTGCACAGCCTGTGAAGCAATGCTGTTCGTAGATCAGCGGCTTCCGCACCTCCTGATGCGGGACGTCAAGGTCGATACCGATCATCAAACCGCGTCCTCTTACATCCTTGATTCTATCGCTATTTAACTGTTTGATTTCGTTGATGAGATAATCACCAACAACACGGGCATTCTCCACGAGATGTTCCTCTTCGAAGACATCAAGCACGGCTAGCGCTGCGGCACAAGCCAGATGGTTTCCACCGAAGGTTGTTCCTAACTGTCCATAAACAGGCTTGAAGTTAGGCGAGATCAGTACGCCACCCATGGGGAAGCCGTTGGCAATACCTTTGGCTACCGTGATGATATCAGGACGGATGCCTAACCACTGGTGGGCGAAGAACTTTCCGCTACGTCCGTAGCCGCACTGGATCTCATCGCAGATCAGGAAGGTACCGTGTTTCTTACAAGCAGCAGCCAATCCTTGTGCAAACTCCTCTGTAGCCAGCTGGATACCGCCCACACCCTGGATGCACTCCAGGATGACGGCACACACATCGCCTTTAGCCAGTTCTTTCTCCCATGCCGGCAGATCGTTCAGCGGCAGATAGGTGACATGACCGTTGGCATTGATGGGTGCGATGATCTTGGGATTGTTCGTTACCTCCACAGCCAGTGATGTTCTTCCGTGAAAAGCCTTGGCCGCACTGAGAACACGTGTACGACCGTTGGTGAACGATGCCAGCTTCAGGGCATTCTCGTTGGCCTCTGCACCCGAGTTGATCAGGAACAGCTGATAGTCGTCATAACCACTGATCCGGCCCAGTCGTTCAGCCAGTTCCACCTGCAGCTTATTCACTACGGAGTTTGAATAGAACCCGAGTTTGCCGAGCTGTTCATGAACCTTGCTGATATAATGGGGGTGAGCATGACCGATACTGATGACAGCATGACCGCCATAGAGGTCAAGGTATTCCTGACCCTTGTCATCCCAGACCTTACAACCTTTTCCCTTCACGATGTTTACATCGAAGAGCGGATATACATCGAATAACTTCATTTCGTTACTTTATTACATAAATCGGTTGCAAAGTTACAGCATTTATCCGACATTCCGTTACATTTCTCTATCTTTTTGCTGTTTGTTTGTCAATTCCCACGTTGGGAAATATATTTTCCCACGTTGGGAATGAACTGTTCCCACGTTGGGAAAGTTACTTAATGCAAGAAGGTGTGACTTTTCCTGTATTTTGTCACACCTTCTTAAATAGCTAAGCTTACCATGCTACATCATTTGTTGATATACGCCTTCAACAATATCGAACCAGCATTTGTAAGATCCAGGTTTTCACTGGTTACTTCCTTTGTCCTTGATACATATGTATGTTCAGCGGAGCCCTCTGTAACGAGGAAATCTTTTAATCCGTAGCCATCCCATTGATAGTAATAGTACTCAGGCCAACTGGCAGAAGCATAGACGGGGACCTTGCTGCACTTGAACTTCACCTTCGTGAAGTAGTGACCGCTAGCCATTGTATTGTAATCATTGGTAAAAGCATACTCATATTCGAAGTCAGTAATGTCTTTGAAGGGATAGTCATATCCATTGTCCTGTCTTTCAGACAGTTTGAACTTGAGAATCTGGGTTGATGATTCTGTCTTATCGACTACGGTTACTGAATAGCCTTCATCTGCTTTGACTACAGTGATATTCTTCTTGGGGTTCCTTGAACTCATACCAAAAGAGAGATTGCCGAATTTGAATGCCTGTATATTGACATACACGGAATCGAGGAGCGCAACGACTTGATCATTTCCAGGACCTGGATCATCACCGCCAGTACCTGACTGGAAGACTGATATCTTAGCTTGACAGTCTTGTCCCATCTCTGTCTTGCCTTCCACGAAGACATAGTCACTTCTACTGTCTTTGCTCTTGTTCTCGCTGACTGTTACCGTGATGGTCTTGTCACTCAACTTGACAGTGATATACTTGGCAGTGGTTGAGACCTTAATGTTAGTAAGGTTAGTTTCGGAAATCTTCACGGTCTTTTTACCACCTTTCGCATCGAACTCCAGCTTATCTGGACTTAGATTCATAACAGGTACTACATCCTGTTTCACCGTGACGGTTTTCTCCAGGTTAATGCTCTTGTCCTTGTTGGCGGTGGTGAAAGTGATGTCAGCAGAGCGCAATGAGGAAGTGGCATTCTTACTGATCTTCAGCACATAGTCGTTACCGTCCCACTTTCCCGTAAACCAGGCCTTGACACCTTTACCAAAATCGATTTTGGCAGTAGTCTCATATTTGTCCTCATCATGATCCAGATTGTCGGTGACGTTGATACGTTCCTCTATGGCATCACCTGTGACTTCAATCTTGTCAGGTTCGACATACATAACTGCTGGAATCTTATAGGTTCTTGCAGGTGAAGCCAGCATCTCGTATTTGAACAGGGGCAGCGTAACAATGGGGTAGATGGTCAGCTCCTTACCGCCGTGTAGGTTCTTGAAGGTCTGGCTCCACTTGTTGAATGAGGCCTTCTCGCCTTCATAGCTGTATTGCGTCTTGTAGAGACTTCTCGCAGCACGTTTACCGCTTTTGGTGTAATAGGCGGCAAAGCCCACCTTGTTACCCAAAGTCTTGCGGGTCAAGGCGGCCTGAGCTGTCAAGGTGTTCTTCTCTTCATCGTAGGTAAGCTTCGTGCTGGAGAACTTGGGTACCAGACCACCCTCAAAGTCAATCACTGCGGCTTTCTCGGGTGTAGAGAAGTTGTCGTAGAGTGTATTGGCGTATTTCAGTTGCTTGAGGTTGGCCAGCTGTGCCTCAAAGTCACATTTGAAGAAACGTCCGAACTTCAGAGAGCCGTCGCGGTTGAGATAATCATAGAGGGCTGTAGGCTTTGTCATCATGGTAGCAGAAAGGGCAGAAGGTACAGTGGCGAGCAGGTAGTCGGTCATGCTCAACTCAGCAGCGACAGCTGCCTTCACTCCAGCATCGAAGCGTAAGCCTGCCTTGCCCACTTCTTTCTTGACCAAGCTGACGTAAATCGAGAAATATGGACCTATCGTGGCCGACACTTCACCGCTGAGTGAGGTGGAGGCCTCAGAGCCTAAGGTATGGAAGGTCGCTGCGCACTGACTGTGCTCTTGGTCGTAGAAGCTGTCGTTATACTGCACCATCAGGTAGCTGCTTGACACATGCTTGCGGGAGATCTCGAGATCCACCTTACCCGAGGCACCAATGCTGAAGCCTCCTTCCCATTCGATGGCAAACGGCGTATCGGGAATCCACTTCCAACCATTGAGCAGATAGGTGTGTAGGTCTATTGAACCGCCCACCTCGCCAGAGAGTTTGAGATCAAACCAGGAGGTTGTTTCCACACGTTGGACGATATCGAGATTCATTCCCAGTGCCCATCTGATGGCCATGAAAGCGCGGAGGTTCACCTTGTGTGACACGCCCATGTCTATTTTGCCACTGCCCTTGAATGAATCGTAGCTGATACCTCCCCCGCCCAAGTCTTGGTAGTAGGTAACAGCGGGTATCTCGAACTCTTGTTCTGTAGCATTCTCCCCACTGGCCTTACGAACCTTGTTACTGCTCTTGGGTGCTCCTTCAACTGCTGCCTTGAACACAACCTGGTCGAACAGATCTGTCAGGTTAGGCACCTCACAGGTAACAGTGATGTTCTTTGAGCCAGTCTTCACGCTTTTTACCACTCCATAGAAGCCACCAGGAAGGTATTTACGACTCTTGGTGGTAACGATTTTGTCACCTTTCTTGGGAACAAGCGATGAGGGTGTGGTGGTCTTCAGTTTCAACACCTTTACCGAGTCGCTGCCCGTAACATAATCCCACAATTTACTTTCCGTGGTATGGGCTACGTCTTTCTTATAAACCGTCTCTGGAGTGACAAAGGTAACACTGTCGATGGCGCTGAGTGGAATGCGGAACACGCTGTCGAGAGCATAGATCTCCTGAACCACATATTCCTTCTGCGTCTTACCTAAGGTATCTACCTTGCTATATTCTATCCGCTCTATATCGCTGAAGAAGAAACCATTGAACCCGCCGTCATTACGGTAAATGTAGAGCGCATCCTGCGTAGCCTGAGCACTAGCGGTCTGTACAGACAGGGCCGCAAGCATGACCGCCAGTGCATATGCTAATGTACGTATTGGTTTCATGACATTATTACTTTGCTTTTTTATAAGTATTCCAACCAATCTGCAGTTCTCTGTAAGCATCTTGTGTCCATTTCCCATCGACATATCCTGCCTGCTTGACAAGTTTGATGGGTGGGTCGGTGGTGTATGAATACATTGAACCGTCTGTATCGGGATAGCGGATATTGAGACTAGCCTCCATTACCACGTCCCCGTTTTCTTCTTCCGAATAGCTGTTCACCACGAAGTTGCCTTTGCGGTTTATCTTGGTACTCTTAGTATCCCATATTTCAGTATAGGTACCGTCGCTGCCAAAATAGTACTCAACGTAGTAATTGTCCTTCTGGTTTTCGTAAACCCACTTACCCAGGAACTTCATGTCCTTCTTGGTAGCGATGGGAGTTCCCTGGGTAATTGTCAAGGGCTTTCCTCCTACGAGAACCCATTCGCTCTCTGGAGGAGTCTGATTGTTAACCTTCTCATAGACATAGAAATCAACATAGCCCTTTCGTTTCTTTTTATCAAAGTTGGGCAGTGCTGTGACCTTACAAACATTACCTGACCATTTCACTCTAATCCAGTCACTGCTTCCGTCTTCACGAACTCTGGCACGGCCGTTGGTGAATGGAACTGTACCCCAATCGATATTGAGCGTCACATCCTGCGTGCTTTGGGCTGAGGTGTACTCGAGTTCATACTTGTCAAGAGAGACGTCATATTCTTCCACTTCGCCCTGCTCAACAACAATGTCTTTCTCCATGAGAACCGTCTTTCCATCGTTGGTCTTACCTGTGATATGAATCTTGCCTGAGCGACCTTTCGTACCTTCCGGCAAGGTGTAATTGATGAGCCTCAGACTACCGTCCTCGCGGCTCCAGTAGGTTTCAATCCATTTCTCACTGGTCGTAAATGTCATGTTGGGGATATTCGTCAGTACACTGACAATCGTCTCACCGTATTGGGTTCCAACCGTAACTTTTTTCGCTACCTCTATCATCGGATCGCCGAGGTCAAAGTAGATAGGTTGTACATCAGTAACAACGAAGGGATTACCGAAACCAGAGAATTTCATCTTTGGTACGGCAACGTAGCCAACACCGGGGTCGAGGACGCTGTAAGTACGGGAGAAACTCTTGAACTCTTGTTTTCTGTAAGTTTTGGAGTACCATGCGGACGTGCCAACCTCCTTCTCATCGGCAGTCTGGAATATGACGAAGCCCACTCTGACAGGCATGAGGACATTCCTAGAGAGCGATGAAGACAACTTGATGATCGATGGAGCCTTCTCATTGGGCGTCATTTTGAAGTTCTTGAATTTCGGTACTACCGCGAAACCGAAATCAAACAGCGGAATCTTTTCAGAATAGGGTCCGAAGGTGGTCTTGAACAGTTTTGCGTATGCCTGACCTTGGATGAAACGTTGGCCTTCGGTTATTGGGTCGGCTTCCAGCGCATCATACACCTTATCCTCTGCTGTCTTCCACAGGTTATTGGATATATTAAGACCAGCCTTCCCTATGCGGAAATCTTCCGTGAAAGCATCGTCAATACGTATTCCAAGCTGCAGGTCATCCTCCTTCACCACGGGATTGTTGAACTTCAGTTCTCCCTTGGCATACCCTCCGATGCCCAACTGGAAGTATTTATCCACCCCGATCGTATAGTCGAAAGTCCCTTCATTTGCATTTATGGAACTTTTCCTGCTCAGATCTCCTATCGGATCCAAAGGAGACTTGGTATAGGTGATGTTCTCGGCAATCGTACCAGAGGCACCTGTCCAGTTGAAGGCTGTTTTGACATGACCGGATGCGTTGAGGTTGAGACCAGCGGAGAATTCGAAGAAAAGGGGATACTTGTCGTACTCGTCTTTCTTACCGAACCCCTTGATAAGGGATTTCTTGTTGGTGGCCAGCGTAAAGGGGATGTCGATCGATGTGGCCAGGGCTCCATCTACTTCACCATTGACCTCTACACCAGTAGTAATCTTGGCAAAGGTGTTTATCTTAACACCTTCAATCGGATCGAGGAACAGGAACCCGCGTGCCGTGACCTTGGGCGTGAGGACGTATTTGATGGTTCCCTCGCCGGAGAGAGCAACCGAGAAGTTACCGTTCATACCCTCAATGAGACTCTGAGAACCAGAAATCTTCAACGTCTGGGTGATAGGCTCGATATTCCATGTGTCGCTATAGTCTAAAAAGGTACCATCGGTAACACCCCTGGTCTCTTTGGCAGAGGTATCATCGTCTTTAGGACCAACAGCCCCTTTCATCACCAAGCGCTCATACACATCAGTGAGCTGCAGCGCTGATGTCTTCACCGTGTAGTTGCCAGCGCTGGTTTTCGTCACACTGGTTACCTTTCCGCCGAAGCCGTTGGGGATATACTTGCTGGGTTCCTCAATAAGGAGCTTGTCACCTTTCTTGGGTATCATCTTCTCAGGAGTGTTCTTGGAAAGACGTATCCAGTTGATGGTGTCGGAGGCAATGATGTATTTGGAAATACTCTTATCGGGCCGAACCACCCCCTTCTTATAAACGGTCTTGGGTGTGACAAATGCTACTGAGTCGATGGCACTGACTGGAATGCGGAACACGCTGTCGAGAGCATAGATCTCCTGCGTCACATATTCCTTTTGCGTCTTTCCCAGTGTATCCACCTTGCTGTAGGCGATATGGTCGATATCACCGTAGAAGAATGCGTTGAACTTTCCGTCATTGCGGAAGATATAAAGCGCATCCTGCGTAGTCTGAGCACTTGCAGTCTGTACGGAAAGGACCGCGAGCAAGACCGCCAGTACATATGCTAAAGTACGTATTGACTTCATGGCTTCGCGATCTTATAGGTGATGGTTCCGGCTTTGACGATATATACTCCTGAAGGGAGTTCCGAGAGACTGAGGCGGAATGTGCCGGTACGAGCGGCATGCAGTTGCTTGACTGGCTTGCCGTCGAGGGTATAGACACCTACGGATGCGTTGGCTTTGAGGTTACTGATGACCAGCACGCCGTCCTCGAAGTTCAGTGAGGCGGGATCTTCTACCAGTTCGTCGATGCCTGTTGGGTCCAACTTCTTGTAGGTGAAACGCACCACGTCGGCAAGGGTGAAGGTGGCAGAGGCGGATGCCTTCGAGCAGGTCACCTTGAGTTTCTTGCCCGAGAATGTTACCTTCGGCTTGTCGGTGAGCGCAAAATAATGTTCAGCCTTGTCCTTTGTCAGTACAACGAGTGTGATGACAGGGTTAGCAGCTTTCGTGCTTACCGGTATAAGCATAAACAGTAATACCAATAAGGTGATGAGTTTTTTCCTTTTTGTTTCCATATTTCCCTTGTTTTAGGTTAGTAGCTGATTGTTTTGGTATATAATACGTTGCAAATGTAATAAAAAATCCCTGAATCGCCAAGCGTTCAGGGATTATTTTTTATAAAATGTTTCCTTATGATCTATTGAAGACCAATCTGACCGTTCCACTGGAGGAACCAGTTACGCTGGTCGGTCAGATCCTTCTTGATCTCACCACGCATCGCACCGCTGTTGGCTGCACCGCGACGGGCATAAACCTTATCTGCCAGGAACTGTCCGGGATTCGGCTGACGGTAGGCAAAGCGCATGATGTCGTAGAAGCGGGTGCCCTCGAAGGCCAGCTCCAGACCGTTCTCGTTGAGCAGCAGACTGTCAACGAATTCCTTCTGCCTTTGGGTCAGTTCTGGTGTATCCTTCTGGTAGATAAATGAACCTTCAATAGGATTGCCTTCTTCATCAACCTCGAACAAAGGCTCAACATCTGGCAACTTGTAGTATTCGTTAAACGGTGTCCAACCGGAACCGCGGGTGTGGATACCCATGGTGTTGTGGTTAGCTGTCGAGGTTTGATTAGCATACTCCTGAACCGTTATGATACCATAACGTGTCTCGGGGAAGTCAATCTGACTGATCCACAAGGAGTCGCTCTCAGAGCAACGAGGATAGATTTCCTTGCTGAGGATTTCGTTGTTCAGACCAGTTGACAGGATGCTGAAAGCTGCACGTGGGAATCCTGCTCCGTTGAGGGCTTCTGCCAAACGCAGATAGATCATGGTACGACGGTAGATGTGGATGTTCTGGAACGACTGCTTGTCGATGTACGATACATCATAGCGCTCACCCGTCAAAGTATTGGTACCCTGTCCCCAATCATAGCAATAATACAAGCGCAGGTCACCTGCTCTGTGTCGTGTCAAGTCACTTGGTGCATAGTAGAAGGTGGTACCTGTAGAACTTACACAGCAGTTGGCCTGACTCTCTGACAGATTGAACATACCGGTGGAAGGAACGATACTTACATGGTAGTCGTTGTCCTCACGGGAGTAGAACAAGTTGCGCAGCTGACTATAGTTTCCTTCTGCGGGGATGGAGTCACCTGCAATCACTGTGATGAGCTCAGTATTCTGTCCATAGGTCTCTGAGCTATAGCTACCGCTTATAACACCATACATGCTATCCCAGGTTGATGATCCCGGCATCCACGAATAGTAACTCGCGCCAATGGGGTAGGTAGAGTTGTCACCGTTACGCTGCGAGATGTACTTATAGTAGCGCATGGCAGCTTCACGGTAGGTTGACTGATTGCCAGTGACACTGGCCAGCCAGAGGTTCAGATCACCCAACACGATGTTCACAGGGAAGAAAAGCAGTCTGGAAGCACCGTTTCTGAGAGTTCTGATGTTACCGTAGTTCGGATACTCGTTGGCCCAACGGTCGGTTAGAGGAGCAAGGTCGTTGATGAAATACTGGCAGATATCCTGCAGGTTATACCTAGGGAACTCCTTCTCAGCCTCGAGCTTGCTGAGAATAGGATCTGTTACGAAGGGAACAGAACCATAGTTCAGTACCAACTGGAGGTAGGTCCAGGCGCGGATAGCCTTTACGGCTACATACTCCCTCATGAAGAGATAATCATTACGGTTATTCTTCATGGCGGTATCCACGTTGGCAATGAAATAATTACAGTTGTTGATCACTGCATAGTAGTCGCGCGGCTGGTTATACTGGTTGTCGTCACCCATATTGAAGAGAGCCATGTCGCGCAAGTCGCTGTTGGCAGTATTGGTGATATCGACAAGATCGCCACGCACCTCACCGAGCAGTACGGTACGGTCGCCAATAGCCTGCAGCTTGTTCAAGATACCAATAACACTGTAGATGGTATCGGTAGCATTGTGCAGGTGGTCCTTTTCTGTGAAGATCACATGCTCAGACTCCTGATCAAAGAAATCGGAGCAGGAAGCCAAACCACAGATGACGCTGAAAGCGAAGATGAATTTATATATCTTGGTAATCATAATTTTCAATTTTCAATTTTCAACTTTCAATTAGAGTTTAATCTTAATTCCGGCCACGAAGGAGCGACTCTGACTAATCTGTCCCAAGTCGATACCTTGTCCGATGACATTGGAAGTCATGGTGAACTCAGGATCGCTGCCGAGATACTTCGACAGGGTGAAGACGTTGTTTGCCTGTACCCAGAACTGCAGACCCTGCAAGTACTCGCTGCGGAGCGGCAGGTCGTAGCTAAGGGTAACGGTCTTCAGACGCAGGTAGCTACCGTCCTCAATCCATCGGTCGCTGAAACGAGAGTTACCAAGCGGATCCTGGAAGGTGATCTGCGGGATATCCGTCACCTGTCCTTCCACCTGCCAGCGGCGAAGCATGGCTGTGGTCTGGTTCATGAAACGGCTACCGCCTTCCAACTGTGAGCGCTGATAGTTATATACATCATTGCCCAAAGAGTAGTTGAAGCGGAGATCCAGTTTCAGATGCTTGTAGGATAAGGTCGTGAAGATGTTACCATAGATATCGGGATTAGGATCGCCGATAATCGTACGGTCGGCCTCTGTAATCTGATGATCACCGTCGAGGTCGGCAAAGTGGATGTCACCTGCCTTGTAGTAGTCGCGGTCGATACCGTTCTCTTTGAGTACGAACAGACTGGCAGCATCTGCCTCAGCTGTGGTAGAGAAGACGCCGAGCGATTTGTGACCGTAGAACAGGTTGGCAGCCTGACCTACCTGTGTGCGGATGGTTGCTCCATACACCTCATTGTCGATAAAGCTTGCGCCTTCGGGTAACTGTGTAATCTCATTCTTGTAGTGACCTACGCTGGCTCCAACCTCCCACTGGAAGTCTTTCAGGGCTAATACCTTGACTGCAGCAGAAGCGTCGAATCCGATGTTCTTCAGCTTACCATCGTTGGTCCAGTTCTGGTTCAGACCGCTGAGGAAGCCCAGTGACTGACGGGTGAGCAGGTTGTCGGTGGTGGAACGGAAGCCGTTCAGACCGATGCTCAAACGGTTGTTGAAGAGGTTAGCCTCAAGACCAACGTTGATACGACGGGTAGTCTCCCATTGGATCTTGGTGTTGCCAATGCCATCGAAACTGATTCCTGCGATGGTGTTGAGGAACTGCGAAGCACTGAAGAAGCTACGGGCAGCGTAATAGTCGATATCATCATTACCACTTACGTCAAAGCCAGCAGACAGACGCAGGAAGTTAATGGCCTTCATCTTAGCCATCCAAGGCTCGTTGCTGATAATCCAAGCAGCCTGTACACCGGGGAAGATACCCCATGCAGCGTCGAAGACGCGGAGGTTACCGCCGTCACGACCGAAGCGTGAAGAACCCTCTACCGTGAGGTTAGCCTGCAGGAAGTAGCGGCCCAGGTAGTTGTATTCAGCCTGTGCGTACCAAGCCAGCGAGTTCCAGTTGTCACTGGTACCAAAGTCGTTGGTGTTGGTAAGACTTGATTTCAAGAACGGCTGCTTATCGTTACCTGTGTTGTAACCGAGCAGGGAAGTCATGGAATAGCTCTCCCAGTTGATGCGAGCACCACCGAAGAGATGGATGAAGTGTGCATTGTAGCGGTTCTGCCAGTCCAGACGAGTATCGCTCAATACAGAGTTCTGCTTTGAAGCGAGTGAGCGTACCTCGTTGTCACGATAGGCACCGATACTGCCTACATAATAACTTGGTGTTCCGTTGACGGGGATGTAGAATGCCTCATTGGTGTTCACCAGGTTATAGCTGAAGTGCTCCGAGAGGGTGAGGTTACGGGTAAGACGATACTTAGGCGTAACGGTCAGGTTCAGCATGGAGTTCTCCAGACGGTTCTTGTTCTCAGCCTCGGAATACTCGTTGATGGCTGCTGGGTTACCCAACTTCCAGTTGTAGTTCTTATAGTTGGCCAGAGCCTCTGACAAATACGACTCTTGTTCGATGTCGTAGTGGGTGTCAGACAAGCGTCCCATACCATAGCTGTAAGGACTCATAAACGGACTCTTGATGTAGGCCAGGAAACCAGGCGCTGTAGGAGTACCCTCATCGTAACCGGCAGGGGCACCGTCGTTACGGATATCACGGGTGATATTACCGAATGAAGCATCGAAACGGATGTCAAAGCGGTCGCTCAGTGAGATGTCAGTATTGAAACGGATGTTCAAACGATCCATGTCGTTATACTTCAGTGTACTCTGCTGAGTGATATATCCTACAGAGAGGTTATAGTTAGCCACGGCATCACCACCTTCAATACTAATACCGTAGTTCTGGGTCATGGCTGTACGATACACATAATCCTTCCAGTCTGTATTCTGGTGGTACTGTGTATAGTAATAGTAGTCAGGATCCTCCTTCAGGAACTTGAAGGTACGGTTACGTGTATTGGTAGTCTTCAGCAACTCAGAGGTGTAGCTGCGGTACTGCTCGGCATCCATCACAGAGATGAACTTCGGCTGCAGGGTTACACCAGCAGAAACGCTGGCTGTAATACGGGTAGCCATCGACTTGCTACGGCGTGTCTGAATAAGGATCACACCATTAGCACCCTTGGCACCATAGAGGGCTGTACCATTTCTGATAACGGTAACCTTTTCAATGTCTGCCGGATTGATGGTCGAGAGGATATCATTGAAGAAACCCTCATGGAGCATGGTACGTCCGTACTGCTGGTCGATGATGACATCGTCAATAACTACCAGCGGCTGAGCATTGACATTGAGTGAGTTGAGACCTTGCACAAACATCACATTACCAACACCGGGTGTACCGTTGCGGGTGATGCTATATACCTGTGCTCCCAGGTGCTTCTGCACTTCTTCCTTGATATTCACCGAATTGGTATAGGTGAATTCGTCGGTAGAATAGTCGTTACGTACATTAATATCTTTCCCATACTCTTTTGAGAAAGACTGGGGATAGAGCTTGACCACCAGTTGCTGTTCTGTGTTCTGCAGACCTAAGCGCACTGGATTATAGTCAGGCATGTTGATATACACTGATGTGGTGAATGTAGGTACATTCAGTTTGAAGGTACCGTTCTCTTCGGTCAGCGTACTGTATCCTTCAACATCATCAGCGCTGATGATGGTACCAGCAATGGGCTGTCCTGTGGTGGCACTGACGACACGACCGCGAATAACGCGTGTGGGGTACTGCTTATGCTTCGGTTGCAACTTGCGTGCAAGGACTGAGATGACATCTTCGTCTTCTGTCGCATCCTCGTTCTGTGCAGCAATGCTTACAGGAAAGGCCATCAGTAGTGTAAGTCCAAATAATATATATTTCTTCATAACTTTACAGTTCTTAATTCATTACTAATTATTAGTACTTCAGCCATTGGAAGATGTCTCCGTCGCCATGAGGCGCAATCTCGAATCGTTCCTCGTTGACATTCGCGATGCCGTGAGGAACCAGCATGATACAGTCGATTCGCATGGTACGCGTAAATTTCTTGGAGCGTATCTCAGGAGCTGACACTTTGGTCGTAACATCAAGTGTCACCAGAGCCTCGCTTTCGGTCAGTCCATATGTGGCTGTCGGGAACTTAAAGTCTTCGGCTAAGAGGATATAGTCCACTACATTGGGATTTGTTTCCACACCTGATTGAAGTATCTGTGTTTCTGTCTCTCCATCCTGGTTATGATAGTTGATAGAGCAGGTCAGCTTGGTCGGCAGGCGCTCTTCTTCAGTAGCATTACTGTCGTTAGCCAAAGCAGGAGCAGTAACAAGATAGATGTCGTAGCCGATATTGGAGAGTACTGAGCGGAGGTTGAAGGTAACAGAGTGGTTCTGTGTAGCCTGAATCTGTCTGAACTCCACGAATTCATTGGACCAAACCTTACCATAGAACCTGTTGTTGTTCTGTACCTCACGGGAAACAGCAGCAATGGTAGGCTCCATCTCTTTGGTCGTGGTGTTCTCTTTCTTACTCACTTCCTTAATGTTGTTTGCTTCCTCTGCTTCGTAGATTCTCCACTGATAGAATGTGTTCAGCTTGTTGATCTTCCAGTCGTCAGACTTCATCACCAAACCGTTGGAGCATTCCACGTTGTTCGTGCCAGAGAAGACGCCCGTTGCCGAGAACGGCTTTTGGGTGTTGGTAGCTGATTTACCACCGTACTGATAATAGTGCAGGTTGTTGCTACCCCAACTCCATTGGCGACTGAGGTAATTCTCTACTGCATCAGTCGACATGGCAGAGTCGGTCAGGTGGACGTCAGTGTTCAGTGTACGACTGAAGGTGGTACCGCCTACGATGGCAATACGTGGCATGGTGTAAGACAACGAGTCACGGAATTGTGTTAAATTGTCGTAGTTGAAATACGGTTCGTATTCTTCAATCAGTTTCTTCCACTCTTTATTGGTGGGAGCAACCATCCAGTAGGTACTGTCCTCTTCGTTCGTATATGCCCAGAGCATATCCCAGAGATCGTTCTGCTGTGCAAAGACAGAGTCGAGATAAACGGTCTTACCATCTACCAGACCACCGGGAACGCTTCGTCCAGGGATGAACTCCTTGCGGTAGAAACGGGAATTGTAGAAGAAGTTTGCGAGACTGTCAAGATCGGCATCCTTACGCAGATACTCGAATACCGTGGGGAAGTAATGGGCTTTTCCCTGAATGGTAAACAGAACACCATTGTTGTAAAGACCGTTGGTTGACAGAATCGGACTGTTACAGAAACTGCTGGCAGAAAGCAAGGTCTTCTTGCCGTTCATCAAAACCAGTGAGTCGCTGCTCGATTCAGAGATGGAATAGTTATACAACGCGATGTGGTTCTGGATGAACTCCTTGATGACCGTGTTGTCATCCTCGTTCACCTTACCCTTCTCGGCGTTGTAGGCAGCAATCAGCTCGTCGGCCTCCTGAGCAGAGAAATGGTCATTGGTAGGAGCGAAGACGGTGAACACCTGACTGCTGTTCAATGCCTTGTCGTAGCCGCAGGCTTGAATAACCTTGGCGAAGTTGCTCAGGTTGCTGTTCTGTGAAATGGCCTGCCAGAGTGATGCATCGTTCTTGCCTTCACCTTTCCTGTCATAGTGGTCATCCCACGTGTCAGTACAGGCCGCGAAGGTGAGGACTGCCAATGCAAGTCCTAACACCTTTTTATATATATTATATCTTTTCATCATTGTCAATTTTCAATTATCAATTGTCAATTCTCAATTCTTAGAGGTCATCCTCTGACTCACCGTCACCGTCAGCACCATAAACACTCTTTGGTACCAGTTCGATAAAGTCGAGCGCGAACTCGTTTTCACGTCCTCCCTTACCGTCGGAGGCCACCCTGATTCTTATGTAGTGGTCCTGGTTGCAGTCAAGGAACGACTGACTGATAATTTTACGCTGACCGATTGCCGCTACGACATTATAACCCTTGCTGCCACTGCCCGCGCTGTTATAATAGAAGGAGCGCGGATGGGGATAGACACCGAGGTTCTTCAACGATTTGTAATATTCGGCTTTCTCCTCAGCACTCATGGCATCGTAATCATCAATATTGCTGATAAAGTCATCGCCGATATAGTAGTCCGAGTCCAAATCCTTTGTCATGTCAAGAGGAATACCTTGAGGTACACCGTCAACGTAAATCTGGGCGACGCCACGTGTTGTCTGTGAAGTATATCCGAGGCGCACCTGCCATTCTCCGTCGAACGGTATGGGCGGAAGGCGGAAGGTAAAGTCAAAGTTACCATAGAGGTCAAACTCATCCCACATGTAGATGTTATACATCGAGACGGGTCTTCTCCACAAGAATTTGCAGTTGGTGAACGTTACACCGTCGAGATAACCGTCAGGGAAGCACCAGTTTCGACCATACTTCTCTTCAACAGCATCAGCTTGTGTAGGGTCACCTAAGATGCGCAGACCATTGGTGATAAATTCGGGGAAGACGGTGTTGAAGTCCATTCGAATACGCTGATTGTGAATCTTATCCCGAACATCCTTGCTGAAGGCAACGATGTCATCGACATAGTAGTAGTGCCCGTTGATGCCATCGTGCTTATATTCATCATCATTTGGCTCAATGCGCTGTCCCAGGAAGTTGAACTTCGCATCGTTACGCCGGTTGATATAACGCTGGCCTCTCTTACAGCCACCTAAGTATTTGCTGACAGTCACCTTATCCACCTTGAGCATTCTGTGGGGCAGGAGGGTATAATGCCAGTCACAAGGATTGACTTTGGTTTCATCAATACCGATGGCGCCATCAAATCCTGTCAATCCCTGCACATTGGCAACCTCTTGTGGAGTGAGGTCATCGGCACCGGCAGCTATCATGTTCAGAATGTGATACTGGACAAAGCGACGCAGGGGGTTGACACTGTCCGTTAAGTTCTCGAAGCTATGGCCAGGTGCATTCACATCCTGAGGATATACCTCGTCATAGATGGAGCAGGCCAAGTCGTACAAGGCATGGAGGTCACCCTTCTGAATGCCATATTTCGACGCTAACAATTCATCGGGTTCAATAAAGAATGTGTAACCATATTTCTTGGTGTCAGGTGCCTCATACTTCTTCTTCTGCTGTTCATAACCACCAGACTGCGTGTAATAAGGCTCGTAATCCTTCGGATTGTAGTTCTCATCTTCAACCTTCATCACGTCATTGATAACTCCTGTAGCCATCAGCGCACTATAGAAGGTGCTGATCTTGGGGTTCTCGCGCATCAGGTCGGTGATGTAGCTGTTTGACTTCTCAATCACCATGTCGATGGGTTGCATGATACCATTCTCCACCGAGTCGTCCTTTAGTTCGAATATGATCTTGGCCAGTCCTTCAAGAACGATGACGGCATTGCTGTCGTTATCAAAACCAGGTTCAGTGGCCAGATAGCGGTTCAACATGTTTACCGTTGGCATTTTATGTCCGACCATGTCATACGTCGTGTACATATACGACACCAGATGTGTACGGGCAATGGTGTCACAGTCGGCATCGCTCAACTGTGAGACACTGCTGAGGCCACGTCCCTGCAGGAATTTATCAACCGCATCGTTGGATGGGGCAAAGCAGGTGTAGTGACCGTAGGTGGCGAGGAGATCCATCAGACCGGCTCTTTCCACAATCTCCGTGAATTCACTGTATTGCGGACGGCTCTTCAAGTATTCACTCATCATCTCACCCGTGAAAGTATAGAAATACTCGCTGTCAGGCTCATCAGAGCAGCTTGTCAGCAACAGCGTATTGAGAGGAGTCAGCATCGCAATGAGCAGTCCTCCCAAGATCCCTTTGAATATATTCTTACGTCTCATATCTTTATTTCACTTTTCGTATTTCACTTCTTCGTCGTCTTTTGGTAACTCTCGTCCTCACCACTGCTGAAGGCAGGGTTCTGTACAAGATTCAAGTTAACCTTCATCTCATCGAGATTGTACGGCCAATAGATGGCGTCCATCTTTGCCAGGTGATTACCAATCAGTCCTGCACCGGTCGTTGCCTTTTGCAAGGCGGCCGAAGCCAAGGTCTGCGTGTTTCCGTTACGCTGAGAGAGGCGAACGAGGTCGAACCAACGCTTGCCTTCGAACATCAGTTCTCGCTGACGCTCCTGGAGGACCAATGTCTCCATATCACCCTTCGTGGTGTAGTCGGATCTGCGGAGCGTATCATTAAGTTGGTTCTGACAGAGAGAGCGCTTGTTAACGGCATTGACCAATGTAAACGCTCTGTCCAGAATTGATCTGTTGTACTCGCTGTTTTCAGGATTGTCACCATCGCGAACCATCTGTGCCAATGCCTCAGCCTTGAGAAGCATGATGTCTGTCAAGCGATAGATAATCCAGTTGGAGCCATTCTGATTCTGAGAGTATTTCGAACCGTAGGACGCTTCCGGAGTGCCGGTAGAAGTTGAGATGTCAACCGTACTCGTAGTATATTTGTTGATGGCCTTATCGCCACCGCTTCCTCTGTACAAACAGTTGGTATAGATACGAGAGTCAAGTTTCTTGTTCTTATCTGCAAATACCTTGCGCTCCGGTCCTGTAGCCTCTATCTGAGAATAGATATAGTCAGAGGGTGCTACCAGACCTACGGAGGCATTGGAGTTTCCGTAGAATGAGTTGACAGCACCGTTGGCCATCATACCTTCTCCTTCAGGAGAGTCTGAGAAGACTAACTGGAAGATGATTTCCTGATTAACCTGATCAGTATAGTTCCTGTCTCTTCCGAACAGAATGGTATAAGCATCACCATAATAGTTGGCAGATGTAGAGTTGCTAACCAGCGGGAATCCATTGAAACGAACCATGTCCTCATCGTTTGATAAGGAAGAGTTGGTACGTTTCTGGCGGTTCTCCTCATAGATAGCTTTCTTAGCATCGATCACCATGTCGGCATACCGTACGCAGTTCTCATAGTCCTTCTTCCAGAGATAGAGCTCGCAGAGCAGGGCATGGATGGCATCCTGCGTAATACGACCGGTCTGGTAGAGCTCCTTGGTTATAGGATAGCGTTTCACAGCATAGTTCTGAACACTCTCCAGATCATAGATCAGTGAGTCGAGCACATCATTGAACTTCGTAGCAGGCAAATCCATGGTCTGGTCGTCATCCGTATAGGCCACTCTTGAGAAAGGCACGTCACGGAAGGCACGGATCAGATAGAAATAACTGAGGCTGCGGAGTGCCACCATCTCGGCGATGTTGGCCTGCAACTCACTCTCTGTATAGGCGGGGTCGTTAGCGGCCACGCCGGGAGCATATTTGATGACAGTGTTACAGCGGTTAATGACAGAATAGAAATCCTTCCAGTCGGTGTAGCTGTTCTTGGCATCGATATTCTCCTTCAGGATCTTCTCGAGGTTTCCGTCAGAGCTGACGTTACTTCCCGGACCGATGTTGTCGCTACGGAACTCACCCCATACCATCATACGCTTGATGACACCTTCTGCTTGCATACCTGAATAACAACCTGCAATGATGGCGTCAACGTCGGCCTTCTCATTCCAGAATTTCTCCAGGATAATCTCATTCTGAGGTTCAATCTCCAGGAAATCAGAGCATCCGGTAAGAGCTAAGCCTCCAAATACCCCTAAGACCCCTAAGAAACCTTTATATATCTTGGTATTCATAATTTTCAAATTTCTGTTTACGATGATCAATTAGAATTGTACAGTAATACCTAACGTATAAGAGCGTGAACGCGGTGTCTGTGCGTTATCGATAGCAGGAGAGTAGCCGCCGCTCGAGATATCCGGGTCAACACCCGAGTACTTGGTCAGTACGAACGGGTTGTTGGCGCTGAAATACAAACTCACTCGGTTCAAACCAAGGTGTTTGAGGTATTTCCTGTTGATAGCATAAGAGATCTGGGCGTAACCCATACGGAGGTAGGATCCGTCCTCAACGAAACGATCGCTGATCAGCGTGTTGTAGTTGGAGTTGTTACCGTACATAGCTCGTGGAATCGATGTGATATCACCTTCCTTACGCCAGCGGTAGTTCACGGCCTGACTCTGGTTGTCGTTACCGATCATGGCTTCTGCGTGCAAACGGGCTCTGTTCAGGATCTTATTACCAACACGGTAGGTGAACTGGGTGGTCAAGCGCCAGCTGCCATAGTTGAAATTGAATCCGAAACCACCAGTGAGCTTAGGCAGAGAAGAGCCCAGATAAACGATGTCAAGTGCATTGATCTGACCATCGTGGTTGATGTCTTCGTAGATGGCATCACCACCATTGAAGCGGTAGTTTCTACCTGTTGCATCGTTGGTGTAGTTGAACATCATACGTACGGGGTCGCCCTTACCGTCAACAATCAGCTTACCGTCGGCACTCAGAGCCACAGGAGCTGTCTTGCCATCGGCAAGGAACTGCTCGCGCTCTTCGGGAGACATTCTGCTGAAGGTGGAGTAGTTGTACTGATAAACACCCTTATAGCGGAAACCGTAGATAGCACCTAACGGGTTGTGCAACTGTACACGCTGCAGGGTTTCATCGTTAGAGAATCCATAAACGGAGTTCAGGTTGTCCAAGAGGTTCTCCTCCAACTCCAGCAACTCATTGCGGTTGTTACCGAAGTTCGCGTTGAAGTCAACAGAGAATTTCTTTCCTGCGGTAATCAGACGGTTGGCGTTGATATGGAACTCCCAACCTGTATTGCGCATCTTACCATTATTACTATAAGGTATTGAAGAGAAACCTGCGTTAGACGGGATGCGGTAGTTGGACATCAACATGTCTGAGGTGGTCTGACTATAACCCTCGATGGTCAATGTCAGACGGTCGTTGAAGAATCCTAAGTCGATACCACCGTTCCAGCTCTCCACGATCTCCCACTTCAGGTCGGTCAAACGGATGTTGTTCGGTTTCATACCCATCATGTCGATGTACCTGTCGGCAGAATCGTACTTAGAGGTAAACAGGTAGTTCTGTCCAGGCTGATGACCTACACGACCCCAGCTGGGACGGATGGCGAACATAGACAGCCACTTGCGAGTTGACTTCATCCAAGGCTCATCACTGATGATCCACTTCAAAGAAACAGAGGGGAAGAAGCCCCAGCGGTTACCCGGACCGAACTTGGTGGTACCGTCGGCACGCAGTGAAGCGTCGGCAATGTAGCGTCCTTTATAAGCATAGTGGAAAGTTCCTGTGTAGTACATGGAACGTGACTGACCGAAGCTCGAGCTCAGGTTCTTGATCATACCGCCACCCTGTGTGGTGGTAATACCTGTAGGAGCACCCTGCTTGTCCTCAGACTGTCCTGTAGATGATCCGCTTGTCAACTCGAAGCGTCCCATCACCATCAGGGAGTGGTCTTTGTTCTTGAAAGCAGGAATCAACGTTAGCTGCTGTTTGGTATTGAACGACACGCTCTTGTTAGAACTGTCAGAGGTGGTGTTCACACCCTGGTCCCAAGAAACGGTCTTCAGTTCCTGCGGATAGTACTTGTTAGAGTATCCGTTGTTGATGTTCATATAGACAGAACCTCTCCAGTTCAACTGCCAGCTGTCATAGTCCATGCCCAGCAGATGGTACTGGATAATCAACTCAGGAGTCATGTCGTAAGTGCTCTGTCTGTTCTTAGCCAGTTTGGCACTTGCCACAGGGTTCACGTAATCCTTCTGGTTTCTGTCGAATACCGAGCTGGCACTCTGCAACATGGAATAGTACGACGAGGTATTTTCGCCCGTTACAGGATCCTGCTCATAGATACTCATGTTCGGCATCTTCTTCATGGCGATGTCGAGCAAACCGTCAGAGTTACGATGGTTATTGGTATAGGTAAGCGCGAAGTTGGTACTTACGCGGATACGTTCACTTACATTATAGTCGAGAGCCACACGGGTAGAGAAACGCTGCAGTTTCTGCTCGATCATCGTACCGGTCTCATTATCGAAACCTGCACCGATACGGAACAGCGCCTTCTCACCACCACCTTCTACGGTAACATAGTGGTTCTGACGGAGACCCCACTGGGTAACAGCCTTACGCCAGTCGGTATTGTTGTTATACTGCTCATATTCCGAGAACGACGGGTCGTAGTTCAGCTCAGGAATATTAGAAGCAGCATCGCTCTGCTCAGGGTTGAAGTACGACTCCTTCAGCAACATGGTGTAGTCGTCACCATTCAGGAGCTCATATCCCTTAGGCTGGTACGTACCAGTCAGCTTCAGTGAGTAAGAGAGTCTTGGTTTACCACGTGTACCACGCTTGGTGGTCAACTCAATCACACCATTACCACCCTGTGAACCGTAGAGCGCTGTAGCGGCAGCATCTTTCAGCACGCGGATTTCAGAGATATCTTCAGGGTTGATATTCAGCAACTCGGCGAACTTCTCATTGTTGGCGGTGTTGATATCGAAGTTAGCGAGGTCAACCTGACGCACGTTACCGTCGACTACGATCAGCGGGTTGGCGTCGGTCAGTGTGGAGAGTGATGAAGCACCACGAAGACGCATGGTAGATCCTGCTCCAAGGTCACCGGAGTTTCCGATAATGTCAAGACCGGCAATACGACCAACGAGCGCTTCCTCGATAGACATGACGGAAAGACCTTCAAACTCCTTCGTTGAAATACTCTGGGTAGCGTTGGAAACCTCTCGCTGCGGGATCGGCAGACCGTTTCCGCCTACTCGCTTCGTGGCGGTTACCACCACTTCGTCGATTTGCAGTTCCGACTTCAAGACAATCTGGTAATTGGTCTTGTTAATCGGCTCGACGACATCCTTACAACCTACATAGCTGAAACGGACCTTGTCTTTGGGATTCCTAACCCTCATGGTGAAGTTACCATTCAGGTCGGTAATGGTTGACTCAATGATACGTCCGCTTCCATCCATTTCACAGACAGAGGCACCCATCAATGGTCCCATGTCATCACTAACACTTCCGTGAATGGAGGTTATCGGTTCCTGCGCGCTGACTACTGTTGCAGCAATCAGGGCGAATAATATAATAGTGAATCTTAGAATTCGCATGCCTTAGTTCCTCCTTGCTCTTACTTTATTAAGTTGATCTTTCCAAGGTGTCATCTGTTCACTGAGAAGGACACCGTCTATCTGATGGACTACAGCATCGGATGCCATGTAGCATTCACCAGTGGTCTTGAACCAGTATTCACGGCAAATGCGGTTGTAGAGTCCTTCAGTCTTAACAATATGGCGTGTGTTGCCAAGTAAGTCACGTACCCACATCTGACCCGGTTCGTTGTTGACTACAACGGGATCGAATCGTCCTGTTTCGAGATTACGCTTCATGGTTTCGTAGGTATTCTCGTATCTTGGAGTCTTCTGACCGTTCTCCTCATCGTAGGTCTCCGGAGCCATGTTCACGAGTACGGCATGGTCTTGCACGTGATAGCGCAGGAAGCCAACGATGATGTCCTTGATAATAGCCTTGGCTTGTTCGGCAGCTTCTTCAGAACCCCAGATCTCTTCGGTCTGAGCCTCATAGTCGTCCCATGTAGGCAGCAGACCCTGGTCGATCAGTTCCTGAATAGCACTGTTCGTGGGCGCATAAATCGTATAGTTATAGTTGTCGAGCAACTTCAGGTTCTTGCTGGATTTCTTCTGCATACCAGCTTCGTATTTGTTCTTGGTTACTGTGGTTGCCAACAGGTCGGCACCGTCGTTATCCAGCAACTCCAGGAACTTTGAGAACTCCTCACGCTCGTCCAGTGTCAGGAAAACAGATTTCTCTGTGGTCAAAGGCATCTGGTCATTAATGACGTACGACTTACCGTTCGTCTTCGTGTAGATATCCTCCGGGTTAGCAGGCAGTACCTTGTTGTGGTTCATCTGCCAGCCACCGGCAAATGCTATTCGGCCGTCACCTGATCGAGTCACGCGGATGGGGGTACCGCCCTTTGATTTGTAGTACTCATGACCGTCCTCCACATCACCTACGATGATCATTTGATCCATCAAGAGCTTCAGGCATTTATCGATGACATCGCGACTTGATTCCTCGCTTCTGGGAACGCTTTCGTCGATGGTGATTCCACCGTTCTCGTCAACGAAACACTTATAGCGGTAGGCTCTTACTTTCTGGTCTTCACTCTTCGTCTCGTCATAGAAGAACTGCAGTATGTCAGGATACTCCATACCGTCCTTCTCGTTACCGTAAGTAGAAGGATCAACATACCACAGCATAGCATTGTTGGTGGGAAGGATCAGACTGTACTTCGAATCCATAGAGAGCAGGTAGGGCAGGAAGTTCAGCTGCAAAGCAGGCCCATCTTTGTATGTGTTTGGATCTACTCTTGAAGCTGCCGAGATGGCCCAGTAAATCACATTCATGATTGTCGGGTGGGCAAGGGCAGGATAAGATACGGATGCGAACTCTGCAGGGGTGAAAACGCGGTTCACCATATAAACCACGCCGTTGCAGCCAATAAAACAGGAATCGACATCTTCTATACGGATGCCCATCTCAACCTTGGCATCGTTCAGCACCTTGTCGAACTTCGAGGGGATAGCCTCAGAGAATACGTCACGCATGTTGACGTTGATGAGTTTTGCTATCGTGCCCTCAGGGATGCTGTCGATGTAACCATATTCTGTCTGGAGGTCCTTACCTTCATTGTGCCACCAGTTTTCCAAAGCCTGGTTAGTAGGAACGAACATGGCACCAGCATCATAGTTCATGTTGGCATCGCCTGAGGTGCTGACATATTGGTTCCATCCCGGGTCGAATTTCAGTTTGGCTGATACAGCCTCGCCGTTTGGCGTGGAGGTGTTGGCTCCACCAGCTGAATAATCGCTGTAGTAGCGGAGGATATAGACAGAGTCTTGATTGTTATACAAACGGTTATACTCTCTCGTACCCTCAGCAGTATAATAAGGTGCACAGAAACGGTCCATCATTTTAGCCCAGCGCGACATGGCGGGATGCTGGTGAACGATTTCTGCCATATTGGGCGATGACTCGATTACGCCGTCAACCTTCTGGATATAACCGTTCTTACAGGTGATATCGCGTTCAATCACCTTCTTACCGTTCACCCAAGCCTCGTTGATGTCGTTGGCCTGATGGTTGGTCAGCACATCAAGGTCGGTACTGGTAATCTTGTTGATCTTCATATAAGAAGGCAGGAAATGGATCATCGGTGCTGATGTAGCATCCTTCAGCACGGGAATGCTCCTGCCGTTGTTCTTGAACCTGGCCCAAACCGGAGTACTCGGCATCTGATCAGGTCTCATGATCTGCACTGAGTCATAAACGCTGGTTGCAGTCTCGCGGCGCATGGTGCGACCCTCAGCTGGATGTGAATCCTCTCCCTGAGGCCTTCCGTTCGACAACAACTCGATCAGATAGGCGTTGTTAACCATTGAATTGTTAAGCAGAAGTTTCTTCTGCGACACTGACAGCTGTTCATAACGGCTCACGCCCCAGCCATTGCGGGAGAACCATTGTTGAAAAGCATCGTCGTTTGCGGCAAACAGCGTCTTCGAACCGGTGTGGCTGAGCACTTCATGTTGCCCCAAGTCATCAATCAACCTCAGCATGGTTGTGTAGTTGCCATCTTCCTCCAGACGTTCGTAGATAGAGTTACCCAACCACGAAGGCTGCCCTGTCAAAACGTCGTCTTGACAACCTTGAAGGGCGAAGGCACTCATCAGCAGTCCGCAGGCAGCAACAGTCCATTGATGCCGTTGTTTTGCGATTTGTCTCTTTTCCATAAATTGTTATTATAATCGTTTAAAGTTTATTCGTTCGATTTCATATCAAAGATATGCCGAATCGGTGATTTAGGTATGATTGTTGATAATAATCTGTGTTACGCACAGTGTGTATTTTTTACACCATGATTGCAAAATTAAAAAAAATCTCCATAATATGTATTGTAGAATGACACCAAAAACGCCCAATGATACAAAAAATAAAGATTTTGTAACACCAAATAATATTTATTTCACAAAAATGCACTACTTTTGTATCTGAATGAGCGAATAGTGTACTTTTGGGTACCTAAACGTTGATTTATACTAAAAACCTTTATACATTATTAATAATTTATTATCACAATTATGAAGAAATTATTTACATTATTAGTTGGTGTCTTGTTGGCAGGTTCTGCCTATGGACAGAAGACGTGGACGAACGTCATCGTTAATGGTGACTTGGAGGGTGATGCTCCTGCATATGCCTCTCCTGGAGATGTGGCGGCAGACGCATGGAACTCTTTCTGGGTTCATGAATGGCCAGGCGACCAGTCTGTACGTTATGATGGTACAGCAAATGTTGTCGAAGACCCCGCTGACCCAAGCAATCATTGTATTAAAGTTGTAATCCGTTCAAGGGCTGAGGGCGAAGCTGCAGGTAACTTGACAAAAGATTACACGGGTAATGAAGGAACTTATGGATCATGGGACTGCCAGTTCTTTGTCTATGCTACACAACCGATTCCTGCAGGCAAGGAAATCCGTCTGCAACTGAAGGTTAAAGCTGACCGTGATGGTAGTTTTGAGACTCAAAACCACAGCGTACCTGGCACATACATCGATGCCAATGCCTTTGGTAATCCTAAATATACTACCGAGTGGACGACGCTGAAGTTGGATCCAGTTACAGTAACAGAAGACCGGGCTAATTCTGGATTCCAGAGTATTGCATTCAATCTTTGTACCGATGAGGAAGCCAATGTGCTTTATCTCGATGACATCAAACTGCAGATCAGAGATCCTCAAGAAGATACGGGTGCTGATGGCGCTTGGATTAACTTCATGAGAAAGGGTATTTATTCCAATGATCATATCGTAGGTCAAAATAATCAAGGTGAAGCGTTTGAGTGCTCGAATTATACCGTTCAGGATCTTAATAAACCTGAAGGCGAAACGCAGTGGGCGCCAGCCGTTGTTGAGGTACCGGGTGAGCCTGGTGTGATGGCTGTGCAGATTCCTGTAAAGGGCTATTATTCAACAGAGGTGCCCAAACTTGATGAGGAAGGTAACGAGCAGTATGACGAGGAGGGCAACCCCGTGATGCAGTCCACGTACTACTGGAATGATGGTACAGAGATTGGTACCAGTGCTCCTGCAAGATGGACTTGCCAGTTCTTTGTTTCTACACTGCATAAGATGGTGCCGGGAGAGAAGTTCAGATTCAAGTTCCGCTGTAAGGCCGATAAGCCAACAAGTATGGGTACACAGTGTCACTATGGTCCTGGCCAATATGCCGCATATAACACATTTGGAGATGAGAAAGCTTTCCCAATAGGAACTGATTGGACAACGTTTGAGTTAGGTGATTTCGAAAGTAACATCACAGTTACCGAGGATGGTAAAAAAGATGATAGTAAGACTAAAATTCCTTCAAGTGTACCTAAACCAACTGCTGACTATGGTTGTCAGACCATTACTTTCGACTGTGTTCCTCTGGTAGGTGACGACAACAACTTCTATCTGATTGTCGAAGAATTCTCATTCACAGAGAAATATGTTTTGGACAGCGACCGTACGCTTGGTACTCCTGAAGACATTTCGTTGGCTGTGAATCTCGATGATGATGAGAAAGCAAATACTATTGACATGGCTAATATGCTGAATACGTTTGAGGTTGAAAACTTCGACTTCCTGAAGAATCCGAAGGCTGGTGATGGTATCAAACTATATAATGTGGTTGAACCGGAAGATCCGGAGGATGATCCGATAGAGACCTTCAGTGGTATGCTCAATTGGTCAGATGGTGGTTTCATCAATGGTCAGGGCTCGTATATTGATGATGAGAACGGTATCAACATTCGTCTTGATGATGAGAGTATCGATGGATCTAAGATCAATGTGATGGTTTGGAACAATCCTGACTCTGGTATTAAGTTCGATAATGGTGAGACTGTTACTACCAAGTTGGCTATTTCTCAGAGTGGTTGGTACTACATCTACAACATCACCCTTTCTAAGGATGGTGCTATCACAGGTATCAAGGACGTCCAGCTCGAGCAGAAGACCAATGCTATCTACGACCTGATGGGCCGCAAGGTAAGCAAGATGGATAAGGGTATCTACATCGTTAACGGTAAGAAGTACATCGTGAAGTAAAGCAAAGGTCGGTTAAGACTTTCCGATAAACAAGGCGGGTGCTGTGGCTAAACCATAGTACCCGCTTTCTTTATGCATGTTCTTCTGCATAAAATTGTATTCCTTTTGCATAAGCTTGTATCTCTTTTGCATAAATTTGTGCGAAGAACGCTATTTTATGCAAGAATAATTTGTGTAATTGCATAAAAAGCAGTAAATTTGCAGCCTAAATAGCATAAATATACTCAGATGAAAGTAAAGAACAGTAGAATGGAAGCCCTCAAGATGCTCATTTCCAGTATGGAATTGGGCAGTCAGGAGGAAGTGCTGCGAGCTTTGGAGAAGGAAGGTTTCAAACTGACACAGGCAACGCTTAGCAGGGATCTGAAGCAGTTGAAGGTGGCAAAGGCTGCCTCAATGAATGGCAAATACGTGTATGTACTGCCGAACGAGACCATGTATAAACGAGTGAGCACACCACGCTCAGCAATGGAGATGCTGCAGACATCCGGGTTCGTGAGCATTAACTTCTCTGGGAATATGGGTGTTATTAAAACCCGTCCGGGCTATGCCAGTAGTATCGCCTACAATATCGACAATAGTGCTATTCCAGAAATCATCGGTACCATTGCCGGTGACGATACGATCTTTATAGTAATAAAACAAGGTACGCGCGAGGAGCAGGTCATTGACGGACTTAGCTTAGTGATACCGAACATCAAAGGATAATTCGTATAATTCGACTCATTCGTAGAGAAGAAATGGAAGAGATAAAAGAAGAAGAAAAGGAAGCGATGAAGGGAGATGTGAGGGTGGAAGATATCCAGGTGATGGTAGCCGACCCTTCGCATGAGAAGTATGTGGACACCATTTTAGAGACCATCAGCGAAGCTGCCAAGGTGCGTGGAACTGGTATAGCCAAGCGTACGCATGAGTATCTGGCTACCAAGATGCGTGAGGCCAAGGCGGTTATCGCCCTTCATGGAGATGAGTTCGCAGGCTTCAGTTATATCGAGACCTGGGGTAACAAGCAGTATGTCACCACCTCTGGTCTGATTGTGCATCCCAAGTTCCGCGGTCTGCATTTGGCAAAACGCATCAAGGATATGACCTTTACGCTGGCTCGTATCCGTTGGCCCAAAGCTAAGATTTTCTCGCTGACAAGCGGAGCCGCTGTGATGCAGATGAACTCGCAGCTGGGTTATAAGCCCGTGACGTTTGCCGATCTGACAGATGATGAGGCATTCTGGCGGGGTTGCGAGGGCTGTGTAAACGTGGATGTGCTGCATCGCACCGGTCGCAAATATTGTATCTGCACCGGCATGCTTTTCGATCCCACCGAACACTTACCTGCCAAGATTCCAGAGGAAGTGCTGGAAAGAATCAGAGAAATAGATAGTAATAAAGAATAAAATAGAGAAGTAGTGGAAAAGAAATTATTATAATTAGAATAATTACTTCATTAATTATATTAAATAAATCATTTCTGGGATAATTATAATAATTATTCTAATTTCTTTCTAAAAAGAATAATAGAATATGGAAAATAAGAAAGTTGTAGTAGCTTTTTCTGGTGGACTAGACACCAGTTACACCGTCATGAAACTGACTCAAGACGGTTGGGATGTGTATGCCGCATGTGCTAACACCGGCGGTTTCAGCGAGGAACAGCTGAAGAAGAACGAGGAGAACGCCTATAAGCTGGGCGCAAAAGCATACGTTACCCTCGACGTAACACAGGAGTATTATGCCAAGTCGCTGAAGTATATGATCTTCGGTAACGTATTGCGTAATAATTGCTACCCCATATCCGTCAGCTCAGAGCGTATCTTCCAGGCCATTGCCATTGCCCGCTATGCCAAGGAGATCGGCGCTGATGCCATCGCACATGGCTCAACAGGTGCCGGTAACGACCAGATCCGCTTCGACATGACCTTCCTGGTGATGGCACCAGGTGTGGAGATTATCACGCTGACTCGTGACAAGAAGCTGACACGTAAGGAGGAGGTAGATTACCTGAACGAGCATGGGTTCTTTGCCGACTTCACCAAGCTGAAATACTCGTATAACGTGGGTATCTGGGGGACCAGTATCTGCGGTGGTGAACTGCTCGATCCTACACAGGGCCTGCCCGAGGATGCTTACCTGAAGCATGTAACAGCCAAGGAACAGGAGTCGTTGCTGAAGATCCAGTTTGAGAAGGGCGAGATCGTGGCTGTCAATGGCGAGAAGTTCGATGACAAGGTGAAAGCTGTCCAGAAGATTGAGGAGATTGGTGCCTCTTACGCCATCGGTCGTGATGCCAACGTGGGCGACACCATCATCGGCATCAAGGGTCGTGTGGGCTTCGAGGCCGCAGCGCCCAAGCTGATCATTGAGGCACACCGTCTGCTGGAGAAGTCAACCCTGAGCAAGTGGCAGCAGTACTGGAAGGACCAGGTGGCCAACTGGTACGGTATGTTCCTGCACGAGAGTCAGTATCTGGAGCCGGTAATGCCCGATATCGAGGCGATGCTCACCTCTTCACAGCGTAACGTCACAGGTACGGCCATTCTGAAACTCCGTCCCTTCGGTTTCGAGACAGTAGGTGTTGACAGCGATAACGACCTGACCAAGTCTAAACTCGGTGAGTACGGTGAGACCCAAACCGGCTGGACAGCCGATGAGGCCAAGGGTTTCATCAAGGTCAGCTCCACCCCGCTAAGAGTTTATTACGGTATTCATCCGAATGAGAGATAAAGCCCACCCCCAACCCCTCCCAAAGGGAGGGGAGTAAGGGAAGTTACACTTGTAGAAAGGAACATGGTTAAGTCTAATCCTTTTGGGTATAAAATGGCTGACCCATTGCTGTATGACAAACTGAAAGAATTTGCTTTTGAAAATCGGAAGAACCCAACAGAGGCCGAAAGTATTCTTTGGGAGTATTTAAAGGGTAAACAGACAGGTTTTAGTTTCCGAAGACAACATATCATTGGACCTTTCATAGCTGATTTTACATGTTTGTCCCGTAAACTTATCATCGAAATTGACGGAGGTTACCATCAGTTGCCAGAACAGCAAACAAGCGATGAATATCGAACACAATGGTTAGAGGACAATGGGTTCTTTGTGTTAAGATTTACCAATGAAGAGGTGGTTGGCAACACAAAAGGAGTATTAGATATAATAAAACAATATGTCATCAATGAACGATTATAGTACTAATAATAACACTCCCCTCCCTTTGGGAGGGGTTGGGGGTGGGCTCCGAGTTGGTATTCTTGGTGCAGCAGGATATACTGGAGGTGAACTGATTAGAGTTTTATTGGGGCACCCCGAGGCGGAGATTGTCTTCGCCAACTCTGAGAGTAATGCAGGGAACCTGGTGAGCGACGTGCACGAAGGACTGATTGGTGAGACCGATCTGCGGTTCACAAGTGAGATGCCTTTCGACCAGGTTGATGTGGTGTTCTTCTGTTTCGGTCATGGCAAGAGCGAACAGTTCCTGAAAGAGCATACCATCCCCGCCAATGTTAAGATCATCGACATGGCGCAGGACTTCAGAATCAAAGGTGACCACGATTATGTTTACGGACTTCCGGAAATCCATAAGGAAGAGATCAAGAAGGCGCAGCATCTGGCTAACCCTGGCTGTTTTGCTACTTGCATCCAGTTGGGACTCCTTCCCGCTGCCCAAATGGGCCTCATTCACGATGATGTAGCCGTAAACGGTATTACAGGAAGTACTGGTGCAGGACAGAAGCCCGGTGCTACCACCCACTTCTCGTGGCGTAACAACAACTTCAGCATCTATAAGCAGTTCACCCATCAGCACCTGCACGAGATTTGTCAGAGTCTGAACGAGGTCAAGCCAGCCGATGCTCCTTTCTTTACCTCTCCCATCTCTGAGAAGCAGGAGTCAGGAGTATCCATCGACTTCATCCCTTACCGTGGTGACTTTGCCCGTGGCATCTTCGTTACCGAGGTTATCAAGACGGACTGCCCTATTGATGACGTGGTTGCGTTCTACAAGACGTTCTACAAGGATGCTGCCTTTACGCACTACAGCGACAAAGCCCTCGATTTGAAGCAGGTGGTAAACACCAACAAGGCACTGGTTCATTGCGAAAAGATCGGCAACAAGCTGTTGATCACATCAGTCATCGATAACCTGTTGAAGGGTGCCGTTGGTCAAGCTGTTCAGAACATGAACATCATGTTCGGCATCAATGAAACCGCAGGTTTACGGCTGAAAGCCTCTGCGTTTTAGCAGCGTTATTTCAGGACATGTGGTTTTGCGTTCTAAAACCATAGGTTTTGGAAATGGTATATAAAAACAGCAGCAACAACTTCATATTGAAGTATGTTACTGCTGTTCACCTGTTATTATGTCTTTAATTCCTGTTGTTTCCCATGATCCTGAGCAGGTGGATAAACAGGTTGATAAAGTCGAGATACAGGCTCAAGGCTCCCATCAAGGCCACCTTCTGGGCTGTCTCACCCGTGTCTTCTGCCATGGAGAGCATCTGCTTGATCTTCTGGGTGTCCCAAGCGGTGAGACCTACGAAGATGAGCACACCTAAGTAGTTCAGTATCATGCCGAACCCGCTACTCTTCACGAAGATGTTCACGATGGTGGCAATGATCAGTCCGATGAGGGCCATGAAGAGAATGCGACCAATCGATGAGAGGTCGGTCTTGGTGAAGTAGCCGAAGAAGGCCATGGCGGCAAAGGTGCCGGCGGTGATCAGGAAGACATTGGTTACGCTCTCGTAGGTATAGGCCAGGAAGATGAACGACATTGTGACACCGTTCAGCACGGAATAGAGCACGAAGAGTAGGGTGGCCGTGGTCAACGATAAACGGTTGATGGCGGCACTGACACTCCAAACAAGAATCAACTCGCCAAACAACAAGCCTAGGAACAGGATCTTGTTGGTCATAATCATCTGTAGTATGGCAGGACTATGAGCCACTACCCAGGCGGTTATTCCGGTGATAACCAATGCCAGCGTCATCCAAGTATATACTTTACGCATCAGAACAGGAAGAGTAGTAGAACTCTCCCATCTGCTGCTTTCTTTCTCATTCAGTACTTCTTGCTGCAGTTTCTGTAAATCCATATTTTCTCATTTTAAAGGTTTGTATTCAGTAGTTTCATTGCAAAAGTCGTGCCGCTCCGAGCCAACGATAGCTTTTCGATTGCAAAAGTACAAAAAAAACACAAAACAAATCAACAGTTTCGTGTTTTTTTGAGGGGTGTGGAGTAGTTTCGTGGAGTGAGGAGTAGTTTCGTGGAGTGTGGAGTGAGGAGCGTGGAGTGAGAAATGTTTTAAGTACAAGTGGCTTGATATATGAATACTTTATCTCAGCACTAATCTCACTCCACACTCCTCACTCCACACTCCACAACTTATAATATATAATAAGGTGTAGCAGCCTTTGGCATTCATTGCTTTCCATAAAAAATGTAAAAATCACACTTTTTCTAAAAAATATCGATGAAAAGTTTTGGAGGTTCGCAAGAAATGTGTACCTTTGCATCCGCTTTCGCGCTGAAAGGTGTGGGAGCAACTCAAAAAAAGAGTTCTTTGATAGATTTACATAGACAGAAGTAGTACAAGAAGCAATGTCAATACATATATTATATATGTGTTGTCATTGGGTAAAGAAATGAACCGTCAATTTTTTACCAAAACTTGATAAGGATAGTCGTTCTGAGACAGATAATTAATCTAGTGCATCTAGTTTTACTAGTGTTGCTAGTATATATAGAAATTTTACAATGTAGAGTTTGATCCTGGCTCAGGATGAACGCTAGCTACAGGCTTAACACATGCAAGTCGAGGGGCAGCATGGGAGTTGCTTGCAATTCCTGATGGCGACCGGCGCACGG
>Ga0310695_10000402_pt1 | contig 113496 bp, 94 predicted proteins | sample RumenRJG_04DNA_FD_203882 | JGI IMG/M metagenome (GOLD analysis project Ga0310695, IMG submission 203882) | Bovine rumen microbial communities from Lethbridge, Alberta, Canada - RJG_04 (v2) (version 2) | ecosystem: Host-associated > Mammals > Digestive system > Stomach > Rumen | place: Canada...
AAGGGGCAGAGCCCCGACGAGCGTTTCAAGCGGCAGATCAGGTGACTTTTGTGCCGAATTCAATAATATTGCATTTTTTGACGGAAATCTTCATCAAAATACTTGCATAACAACTTAGGAAGCGGATGATGGGGATTCATTATGACACCTATTAAGGCTGTGCGTATATGGCCAGTCATCAGGCGGCCACGCCAAGGCGAGGCCCTACTGTCACTACATTACTGTTAAGGAAGGGCAATCGTGAATGGTTTGGCATTGGCGGGCTATCGCACCGCTTGTGCCAAACCATTCAAAATCGTTAAATTAGAGGGTAAACACTATAGGGCGAGGCGCAGCCCAAGGTGAGTAAACGCGTCCGTCGGCGAGCTGCTGCGACGCTTCGACACGCGACAGTACCATGAGAGGTCGAACCAACTGCCACCACGGTTAATGCGACTAGAGCCCGATGAAGGACCTGTCGGATTGGTCTGTGCACCGCTACTGTAACTGTCACTCCAGTCCTGGCACCACTCCCACACGTTGCCACTCATGTCATAGAGGCCCAATTCGTTGGGGGCTTTGGTGGCTACAGTTTGCGTGCCATAGCCTGCATTACTGGTTGTTTGTGAGGGAATGTTTGCCCAATTCCACCCAACATAACCAATGGTGTTGCTGCCAGCATACATGTAGCCCTGGCTCTCATTGCCACCACGGGCGGCAAATTCCCATTCAGCCTCGGTAGGCAAGCGAAACGTCTTTCCCGTCATCTGGTTCAACTCGGCAATGAACGTCTGGCAGTCGTTCCAGGAAACCATCTCCACAGGGCGTTGCAGGTTGGTTCCGTAATAGCCGCCATTGCACTTACTCGGGTTGTTGCCCATCACGGCTTGCCACAGGGCTTGAGTCACCTCGGTCTGACCGATGCAGTAACTCGACAGCGTCACCTCATGGGTGGGTTTTTCATCGATTTCAACATCGCTGCCCTGCTCGGCGGTCGCTCCCATGGTGAACGTACCGCCCTCGACAGCTACCATCGTGAAGGTCACGCCATTCACCGTAAAGGTCTCGGTCACGGGTTCTTCGGGATTCACAGGTTCATCGCCCCATGTTCCATACAACAAGTAATCGACCAAGCAGGTGACATCGCCGATGCCCACAATGCCGTCTTGGTCCACGTCACCTCGCTGATACTCCATGCCAGCAGTGAAGGAGGCCAGCATTAACAATAAAACCATAAACAGTGCGCTAATTTTTTTCATAGTTGCAATTTTTTAAATTTATAAGTAGATTAATGTTTCGGCAAAGATACAAAACTATTCTCGATTTGCAAAGGGCAAAGGCAATAACTATTTTTTAGGTTTAGAATGATTGTGTTTTGGAAAAAAGCAGTACCTTTGGGGCAATGAAAGCAAATACAAATCAGTTATCCTAAAATACTTTTAAAAATCAAACATGGAACCTTTATTTGAGAAGCTGAAAAGCAACGCGATTGCCAAGAGGCAGCGCATCGTTCTTCCCGAGAGTACTGAACCCCGCACCATGACAGCTGCCGACCGCATCATTGCCGACGGCATCGCTGACGTGTATTTCATTGGCGACAAGGCCGAGATTCTTGCCAAAGCCGCTGAAATGGGTCTGAAAAATCTCGACAAGGCCACCGTCATCAATCCCAACGATGCCGAGGCTGTCGAGAAATATGCCCAGCTGTTCTATGAGTTGCGCAAGTCTAAGGGTGTGACCATCGAGGATGCCCGCAAGAAGATTCAAGACCCGCTCTACCTGGGTTGCCTGCTCATCAAGAACGGTGACGCCGACGGTCAGGTTGCCGGTGCGATGAACACCACGGGTAATGTGCTGCGTGCCGCGTTCCAGGTGCTCAAGACCGCTCCCGGCATCAGCACAGTGAGCGGTGCCTTCCTGATGCTGTTGCCCGAGGGTTCCCCCTACGGCCACAATGGCGTGATGGTGTTTGCCGACTGCGCCGTGGTGCCCGACCCCGATGCCCAACAGCTGGCTCAGATTGCCGTGAGTGCCGACCGTACCGCCCGTGCACTTGCCGAGATTGATGATCCCAAGATTGCCATGCTGAGCTTCTCGACCAAGGGAAGTGCCAAGCATGAGCGCGTTGACAAAGTGATTGAGGCCACCCATCTGGCCAAGGAGATGAACCCCGCCTTGAAGATTGATGGCGAACTGCAGGCCGACGCCGCTATCGTGCCCAGCGTGGGCGCCAGCAAGGCTCCCGGCAGCGACATCGCCGGCCATGCCAACGTGCTGGTATTCCCCGACCTGGGTGTTGGCAACATCGCCTATAAGCTGGTGCAGCGCATCGCTGGCGCCAAGGCTGTGGGTCCCGTGCTGCAAGGTCTGGCAGCTCCCGTCAACGACCTGTCGCGCGGCTGCAACGAGGATGACATCTACCGTACCGTGATCCTGACTTGCAATCAGGCGATTAATAGGTAATTGATTAGTGATTAGTGATTAGTGATATTAGATAATAGATAATAGATAATAGATAATAGATAATAGATATATGAATATTTTAGTTTTGAATTGCGGCAGTAGCTCTGCCAAGTATAAACTCATTGAGATTAAGGAAAACAAGACGCTCGCTGAGGGTGGTGTTGAAAAAATCGGTCTGCCCGACGGCTTCATCAAGCTCAAATTTGATGACGGCAGCAAGAAGAACATCGATCTGGGCCTCACCGACCACAAGGGTGCCATCAAGGCTATCCTGGATGCCCTTGTTAACCCCGAGTATGGCTGCATTAAGGACCTGAAGGAAATTGACGCCGTGGGCCACCGCGTGGTGCATGGCGGCGAGAAATTCAGCCGCAGCGTCCTCATCACCGACGAGGTGAAGGACATGATTCGCGAGTGCTACAGTATCGCCCCGCTTCACAATCCCGTGAACATGGCAGGTATCGAGGCTATCGAGGCAGTGTTGCCCGGTGTGCCTCAGGTAGCAGTGTTTGACACCGCTTTCCACCAGACGATGCCCAAGAAGGCGTTCATGTATCCCCTGCCCATGGAGTATTACACCAACGACCATGTGCGCCGCTATGGCTTCCACGGCACTAGCCACCGCTTCATCGCAAAGCGCGTGTGTGACATGCTGGGCACTACCCCCGAGGGTAAGCGCATCATCTGCTGCCACATTGGTAACGGTGCCAGCATCAGCGCCATCAAGGACGGCAAGAGCATCGACACCACGATGGGCCTCACTCCCACCGAGGGTCTGATGATGGGTACCCGCTCGGGTGACGTCGATCCAGGCGCGCTGCTGTTCCTCATGGAGAAGTACAACCTGAGCCCCAAGGATATGCTCAACATCATCAACAAGAAGAGTGGTGTGCTGGGCATCACGGGCGTGAGCAGTGATATGCGTGACGTGGTTGACGCTGCCGAGAAAGACAACAACGAGCGTGCTCAGTTGGCTCTGGACATGTATGAGCTGCGCATCCTGAAGACCATCGGTGCCTACGCTGCCGAGCTGAACGGTGTTGACATCATCGCCTTTACCGGCGGTGTTGGCGAGAACCAGTACCAGACCCGTGAGCGCGTGTGCAACAATCTGTCTTATCTGGGCGTGAAGATTGACAAGGAAGTTAACGACAAACTGTGGCGCGGCAAGGAAGGCGAAATCAGCACCCCCGACAGCAAGGTTAAGGTGGTTGTAGTGCTCACCGACGAGGAGTACATGATTGCCCACGACACCGAGGCTATCATCGAGGGCCGCGAGCCTTGATGCAATCTTTGACGGATTGAACGGACTTGACGGACTGAACGGATATTACGGAATAGACGGATTTATAACTGTGGCCGTCGGGTATTTATAAAAATAGAGGCGCGATGATGCGCCTCTATTTTTATTGTCACATTCTTTTTGGATTAGGCGGGATAGACGAGGTTTTCTTCTTTGATGTCCTGCAGGACTTCAACGTAGTATTTGCGTGCCTCCCATTTTGCCATGGGGAGGTTGTTGAGCATATAATTGCCGCAATCGTGGGCATTGGCTCCCGGTATCTCGCCATCAAACTCGGTAATCCAATGGAACAGTTCCTGCATCAGGGGCACGATGTCACGGCTGGTGAGGTCACCCTTGAGCAAGAGGTAATTACCGGTGCAGCAACCCATCGGTCCCCAATAAATGACCTTGTCACCCCAGACGGGGTGATTGCGCAGATAGGTCGCCGCAAGATGCTCGATGGTGTGCAGGGCGCTCTGGCTCACCGCCGGCTCACGGTTGGGCAACTTCATGCGGATGTCAAAAGTGGTGATGACGTCGCCACCGCTCAAATAATCCTTGCGGGATACGTAAATGCCCCGCAACAGGCGGGTGTGGTCAATCTTGAAACTGTCGATTTTCTCCATTTCAGTTATCACTTTAGATTGTTGATGATATCCTTTACAATATTAAAAGTCTCGCGTGGAGCCGCACTCCAAAAGTCGAGGTACTGCTTCGTGTTGTCGTGGCTGGCACCGGGAGAGTCGCTGATGACACGCAAGGCCAGGAACGGCACCTTGTTCAGGTGACACACCTGGGCGATGGCACCCGACTCCATGTCCACGGCCAACGCCTCGGGGAAGTTGCCCTTGATGCGCTGCACGTCTTGCATCGTGTCGATGAATTGGTCGCCCGAGCAGATGAGTCCGCAGTGCAAATCGTCACGATGAGGCAAGAGGTCGAGGAGACGCTTGGAGCCCTCAAAATACAGAGGAAGGCCCTGCACCTGTCCCAGATGACTCTCGGGGCCACACCACACGTCATGATAGGCCACACGGTTACCGGCCACAATGTCCATCACCTTAACACACTGGTCGGCACCACCTGCAACGCCACTGTTGATGACAAAATCGGGCAGGAAATAATTGATGAGCGTCAGGGTGCCAATTGCGGCATTGACCTTGCCGATGCCACACTGCATGGCTATCACGTCATGTTTGCCCACCTTGCCACGATAGAACTCGCAACCTCCCATACGGCTCTGTTCACTATCCTTGAGCAAGGGCAGAAGCAGCTCAAGTTCCTTGTGCATTGCCACAATGATTCCTATCTTCATATCGAATAGATGTTTTAAATTTAAGCCACAAAATTAGTACATTTTTCTTGATTATTGCTATTTTTGCCGCATGAAACAGTTGATTGACATCCTTCATAACGAGGAACTGACCCTGGTGGTGAGAAGTGCCGACGGTGAACTGCACCGTTTCACACAGCGGGGTGTGAAAGACCTGTTGGCCCTGGTCACCGAGCGGCCCGAGATGTTGCATGGTGCAATTATCGCCGACAAGGCCGTTGGCAAGGCGGCGGCAGCATGTATGGCCGTGGGCGGTGTGAAACAGGTGCATGCCGACGTGATGAGCGAGCCTGCATTGGAGCTGTTGGAAAAGCACAACGTGACGGCAAGCTACGGCAAACTGGTAGATCACATCATCAACCGGACCGGCACTGACTGGTGCCCGATGGAGAAGCTGAGCCGCGACGAGAACGATCCCGTTGTCATCATCGAGAAAATCAAGGCGTTTTTCCTATCAAAAAGCACTAATTGATTATCACATACAACTAAAAAATATTGAGGGGTTTCTGCGCTTCACGTGAAGTCAGAAACCCCTCAGAATAATCGGTTGCTAATTCGTCTTTTAAATAGATGATAATGAGGTTAGTTCTTGAGTGAATAGGTCACGGTGGTGACAACGCGCACCTTCTTGATCCACGGGGTGTACTCATCGCGGTTCTCGATGGAGAACTGGCCCTGATCGGCGTTGACAATCTTATTGAGCTTGCTGTGGGAATTCTTGGCAAACTGCTCGGCTGTCAACTGTGCATTCTCGATGGCTTCCTGCATCATCTTGGGCTTCATCTCCTTGAAGGCGACAAACTCATAATGAATCTGGTTCTCGTAGCTGTCGCTTGTGATGGCCACACCCTCTTTCAGCAGATCGCCCTGCTTGGCAATCAGTTTGCGCACCATATCCACGTTCTTGCTCGTTACAGTAAGCACCGAAGTCACGATGTAGCGATAGGCCCTGTTGCCCGAGTCATATTCCCGAGCCGTCAAGTCAACGACCTGAGGAGCATTGAGGCTGATTTCGTCCTCCTTGACGCCGCCCTTAACTAAGAAAGCCTTGATTTTGGCTTGGGTAGCACCGATGCGGTCATACAGTCCCGGCAAATCGTTACCCACCTCCTTGGAGACGATGGGCCACGTCACCTTGTCGGCCTGCACCTCCTGTTCGGCGAGACCTTTGACACTGACCTTACGGTCCTTGCTTGCGAAGTCATCAATACCAGCCTTGATGAACCAGCCCAGGCAAAATACACTCAGTGCAATGAGGGCTGACGAAATAATCATTTTCTCTTTCATAATGGTGTCAAATGTTTAAATATAAACCTTAATCGCATCATTAACTACAAAAACCGCGCCATATTGTGTTAATGCGCAAAAAAATTGATGTTTTGTTGAAAAAATTGCAGAAACAAGTGTAATCTCACATCTAAATAAGTGTTATCGATTGGGAGAGGGCTTCGGCGCAGCGTTCGCCGTCGATGGCGCTGGAGACGATGCCGCCGGCATAGCCTGCTCCCTCGCCGCAGGGATACAGTCCGTCGATAGTGATGTGGTGCAGGGTTTCGTTAACACGGGGGATGCGCAGGGGTGAAGAGGTGCGCGTCTCGACACCAATGACGATGGCGTCGTTGGTGAGGAACCCGCGGGCATTCTTGCCGAAAGTCTTGAATCCCTTACGCAGACGGTTAGCGACAAACGGCGGCATCCACAGGTCGAGCCTCGAGGGTTGCACGCCAGGCAGATAGGATGAGGGCGGGATATTGCGTGAGGGCTTGCCATCGACAAAGTCCTTCATGCGCTGAGCACCGGCAATGAGGGAGTTGCCCGCCTCGGCAAAGGCACGGCGCTCCATGTCACGCTGGAACATCATCATCGCCAACTCGCCATATTGCTTGTACTGTTCAGGCAAGTCCTCGGGATGAATCTCCACCACCATGCCCGAGTTGGCCCAATGCGAACCACGATTGCTGGGTGACATGCCATTGACCACAAGGCCGTCCTGCTCACTCACCGCAGGGACGACAAAGCCACCCGGGCACATACAGAAGGAATAGACACCGCGATGGTCCACCTGGGTGACAAAATTGTATTCGGCTGCAGGCAGATAGTCGCCACGCCCCAGCACGGTGTGATACTGGATTTGGTCGATGATGCGCTGGGGATGTTCCAGTCTAACGCCGACCGCAATACCCTTGGCCTCAACGGTTATACCGCTGTCATGCAGCATCTGATAGACGTCACGCGCCGAGTGGCCTGTTGCCAGGATGACGGGGCCAGCAAAGGACTCGCCTGTTGCCGTCTCCACACCCTTGACCTTACTGTCCTCGACAACAAGTCGAGTGACGCGCGTCTCGAAATGCACCTCGCCACCGCAACGCAGGATGGTCTCACGCATCGCCTTGATGACAGCGGGCAACTTGTCGCTGCCGATGTGGGGATGGGCGTCGATAAGGATGTCCTCGCGGGCACCATGCTGGACAAAGATGCCCAAGATGCGCTCCACCGAGCCACGCTTCTTGCTGCGGGTATAGAGTTTGCCGTCACTATAGGCACCTGCCCCACCCTCGCCGAAGCAATAGTTACTCTCGGGGTCCACCACGCCCTCACGCTGGATGCGAGAGGCGTCGATGCGGCGGTTCATCACATCCTTGCCACGCTCGAGCACGATGGGCTTGACACCCAACTCGATAAGGCGCAATGCCGCGAACAAACCGCCAGGTCCCATGCCCACGACAATCGCCTGCCGCTTACCATCAACGGGCTTGTAGTCGATGGGCGGCACTAAATAGTCCTGCGTCATCGGCTCGTCTATATAGACACGCACCTTGAGATTGACCACCACCTGGCGCTGGCGTGCGTCGATGGAGCGCTTCAAGATTCTCACACCCTGGATTCTCTGGGCAGGTATGTCGTTATACTTGTCAAGATGGCGCACGATTTCGCTCTTGCTTGATGCCGTGCGCGGACTGACGCGGAGTTGCAGTTCGTGGATCATGTCTTTCGGTTGTCAGTTTTTCTGAAAGTTATTGTTTTGTGGCACAAAAGTAGTGAAAATTGGGGTATTATCAGTAATTTTGCAGATTAATTCATTCACAAGACGACTAATATGAGTGACAAGACAGTAAATCAGTGCGGTGTGCTCTTTGACCTTGACGGCGTGCTGCTCGACAGTGAGGGACTATATACCATCTTTTGGGAAAGGATGGAGAAAACTTACCCTACTGGCATTGAGAATTTTGCCAGTTACATCAAGGGATCCCATCTGGCGAGGATTCTGAGTTACTTTGAGAGCGACGAGGTGAGACAACAGGTGGTGGACCAACTGCTGGAATATGAGCGAGGGATGCGATACGAGTTCTTCCCCGGTGCATTGGAGTTTGTCAAGAAGTTGCGTGATGCCGGGATTCCCCTGGCGATTGTCACGTCGAGCGACCACAAGAAGATGCAGGCCCTCTATCGCCAGCACCCTGAGTTCCCCACCCTATTTGACCTCATCATCACGGGCGACATGGTCACCAAGGCCAAACCCGACCCCGACTGTTTCCTGTTGGGAGCCAAACTCATGGGCATGGACATCAAGGACTGCATCGTGTTTGAAGACTCCCGAAACGGACTCGTGGCAGGCAGAGCGTCAGGTGCCAGGGTGATTGGCGTTGCCACCACATTGAGCGTCGAGGCGGTCAACGAGCTGAGCGACATGACCATCGATGCCGTGAGCCAACTGAGCGTGGAGCAGATGCTGGCCTGCCGCCGCAAGGGATGACGTGGTCAATGGCAAGGCAATCCCTCGACACGCAAAACTGGTATAGCATTTTATTGACAGATATTTTTGCTCGATTGCAAAATTGGTTGTACCTTTGTCACACCGATGAGAACCGATCCAAATATCGAAGATTTTGCCGGCAGCAATAACCCCGTTGTGCGCAAGTTCAACGAGTATCTTGACTCGCATGGTATGCGCCGCACCACCGAGCGCTATGCCATCTTGAACCGCGTCATGAACATCAACGGGCATTTCACCATCGAGGAGCTGCAGCAGATGATTGATAGCGAGGGGTTCCGCGTGAGCCGCTCCACGGTCTATAACACCGTGGAACTGCTGATCGACGCCAAGATGCTGCGCCGTCATGTCTTTGAGGGCATGCAGGCTCAGTATGAGCGCATCACGATGGCCCACACCCACTTGATTTGCACGACATGTGGCAAGGTGAAGGAGGTGCGTGACCCCAACTTCGCGGCGTTCATGAACGCCCGCCGGTTCAACGCCTTCAACACCGATCACTACAGCCTGTATGTGTATGGCACTTGCAGCACGTGCGCCCGCAAGTCCAAGCGCACCAAGGTGGCCGATGACAAGAAGGAGAAACGCAGATAACATTGCATTTACAATAACATAAAGAAACCTATTTAACACTTTTAAAACCGTTAATTTATCATGGCTAAAGTAAAACCGTTCCGTGGCGTAAGACCGCCGAAAGAGTATGTAGAGAAAGTTGCATCCAAGCCCTACGACGTCCTCTCGAGTGAGGAGGCACGTGCCGAGGCCGGTGACAACGAGATGAGTCTGTATCATATCATTAAGCCCGAGATCGACTTCGAGCCCGGCACCGGCGAGCATGAGCCCAAGGTCTATGACAAGGCCGTTGAGAACTTCAAGAAGTTCCAGGACAAGGGTTGGCTGGTTCAGGATGATCAGGACTGCTACTACATCTATGCCCAGACCATGGATGGCCGCACCCAGTATGGCTTTGTGGTAGGCGCCAGCGTTGAGGATTACCTCACCGGCCGCATCAAGAAGCACGAGCTCACCCGTCGTGAGAAAGAGGCTGACCGCATGCACCACATCGAGATCAACAATGCCAACATCGAGCCGGTATTCCTGGCCTTCCCCGATAACAGCACCCTGGAGGACATCATCGACCGCACCGCCCAGACCACTCCCGAGTATGACTTCGTGAGCGAGGACGGCATCGGCCACACCCTGTGGGTTATCAAGGACAAAGAGACCATCGACACCATCACCCGTGAGTTTGGCGAGATTCCTTACCTCTACATTGCCGACGGTCACCACCGCACCGCCGCTGCCGCTCACGTGGGTGAGGAGAAAGCCAAGGCTGACCCCAACCACAATGGCACCGAAGAGTATAACTACTTGCTGGCCGTTTGCTTCCCGCAGTCACATCTCAAGGTGATGGACTACAACCGCGTGGTTGTTGACCTGAACGGCAACACCGAGGAGCAATTCCTGGAGAAGCTGGGTGAGAAATTCATCGTCGAGGATAAGGGCACCGAGATTTACAAGCCCGCCAAGTTGCATAACTTCTCGCTGTACCTGGGTGGCAAGTGGTACTCACTGACTGCCAAGGAAGGCACCTATGACGACAACGATCCCATCGGCGTTCTCGATGTGACCATTTCGAGCAACTACATCCTGCGCGACATCCTGGGCATCACCGACCTGCGTACCGACAAGCGCATCGACTTTGTTGGCGGCATCCGCGGCCTGGGCGAGTTGAAGCAGCGTGTTGACAGCGGCGAGATGAAGATGGCCTTGGCCCTCTATCCCGTGACCATGAAGCAGATCATCGACATCGCCGACAGCGGCAAGATCATGCCTCCCAAGGCCACTTGGTTTGAGCCGAAACTGCGTTCCGGTCTTATCATCCACAAGCTGGACTAATCTGAGAAATCACATAGAACATGGCGTTAATGGCTCATACCGGCCGTTAACGCTTTTTTTCATGCCACCTAATCTCGATAGTCATCAAAAAACATTGTAGCGTCATCGTATAAAAAATGATAATTTCACTTTGAAAATTCAAAAGATTGATTTATTTTTGCGCCATTATAACAATGATTATTAACTAAAATATCCAATCAAGTATAAATCACATCATTATTTCATCTTTTAATATTCTACATTATGAAAAAATTTTCCAAACTTTTGGTTTCATTCCTGTTAGGAATGATGGCGTTTACAGTCAACGCAACGACAATTAAAGACAATCCTGTACCGGTTCATCGCCCCCTTATCGAGGAATATACCGGCACGTGGTGCGGTTGGTGTGTCAGGGGCTTAGTAGGCATGGAATTGCTTAGACAAGAATTTGGTGATGAATTCATTGGAGTTGCATACCACAATGGCGACGCCATGGAGATAATGGCCTCCAGCAATTTTCCCAGCAGGGTTTCAGGATTCCCGTCAGCCTTCATTGAGCGCACATACCAGGTTGATCCTTACTACGGCTCAGGAAACACCTCAGCTGGCATCGTAAATTATATGAAACAGGTTGCTACGCTTGCAGTCAACGCAGGAATTGAAGTCTCAGCCGAGTGGACCAGTGAAGACAAAACGGACATTGATGTCCATGTTACCTCCTATTTTACGGAAGATGAAAGTAACGCTTCTTATGTCATTGAGGTGATGCTTGTCGCCGATGACCTTTATGGTACAGGGTCTGGTTGGAACCAAACCAATTACTATAATGGTTATACCGCGTATGCCAGTGATCCTTATCTGGGTCCCTGGGTGAAGAAGCCCTACACTATCACGGGTTACCACTTCAACGATGTGATTGTTGGGACAAGCCGTTCTATTACAGGCAGCTTACCCAAAGCTATTGTAGCCTATGAGCTGTATGACTGTGACTATACTTTCACCCTCGCCAACCTGCCTGTTCCCTCGCTAATCCAAAATAAGGATAACTTGCGTGTTGTCGCCATTGTTTACAACACAAAAACGAGGAAAGCCATCAATGCCAACAGGTCATTTATCGACGATTTCGTTGTCTCAATACCTGGCGACTCCGACGATGACGGCAACGTCACCATTGCTGATGTTGTCTTGACCATTGACTACATCATGGATAACGAGACGCCCATCAATCTTACCAACGCTGACGTGAATGGTGACGGTATAACCACCATCGCCGACGTTACTGCCATCATCGATATCATCCTTGGCAACTAAATAGAACCATTTGATTGATATGATAATCGGGGGGCACGCAAACCAATTCAAGCTGCGTGCCCCCCATTGTTTATATCATCATGGGAATAACACTATGGCCTGTTCTCAGGCCATTTTTTGTGGTTTTTTAATAAAAAAAAGAGTTTATTCTTTTGTTTTGTGCTCGGCTTGCACTACATTGCCTTTCGGCGAAAATAGGCGGCGCCTCAACAAAAAAAAGAATAAATTCTTTTGTTTTGTGCTCGGCTTGCACTATCTTTGTAGGTTAAAATACAAAATAAAAAATTTATAACACTCTAAAGAGACATAACTATATGAAATTCAACGTCCAAAGTAAATTATTGCTCAACCGCTTGAATGCTGTGAGCAAAGTGGTGAGCAGCAAGAACGCGTATGCCATTCTTGACAATTTCCTGTTTGAGTTGCAGAGCGACCGCTTGATCGTGACTGGCAGCGACATGGAGACTCGTCTGACGACCATCATCGAAGTGCAGAACGTGGAAGGTCTTGGCAAGTTCGCCCTTGATGTGAAGCGTACCATCAATTCGCTGAAGGAATTACCCGACACCGCGTTGACCTTTGAAATCAACGACGAGACTCTGGCCGTGAAGGTCACCTATCAGAACGGTTACTATGATGCGATGGCGCTGAGCGGCGACGAGTACCCCGAGAAAGCTGCCAATGCCAACGACGTGAAGCAATTCTCGCTGCCCTCCAAGAGCATCGCATCGGGTATCGGTCACACGCTGTTTGCAGTCGGCAATGACGAGATGCACCCCCAGTTCTCGGGTATCTTTTGGGACATCATGCCTGATATGATTGTGTATGTCGCCAGCGACTCCCACAAGCTGGTGCGCTACCGTCAGACTGACGTGCATCCCAACTTTGAACGCCAATTCATCCTGCCCTCTAAGCCTGCTGCCATCCTTGCCAGCATCATCGACCGCAATAGCGAGGAGATGGTGAGCATCACCGTTGACGAGAGCAGCGCCACGTTTGAGAACTCCGACTTCCAATTGTCGTGCCGCTTCATCAACGGACGTTATCCGAGGTACAATTCAGTGATTCCCGAGGACAACCCCTACACAATGGCTGTTGAACGCCAGACGCTTCTCAATGCCGTTCGCCGCGTAGCCGTGTTTGCCAATGTGGGCGGCCTGGTACGTCTCGACCTCCATCCTGACCACGTGGTGCTTACCGCTCAGGATGTTGACCACTCGACATCGGCCGAGGAGACTATCAACTGCGAGTATAATGGCGAGCCCATGAACATCGGCTTCAAGAGTGCCGACGTCATCGACGTGGTGAACAACATCGACAGCGATGGCATTTTCCTCAAGTTGCTTGACCCTGCCCGCGCTGGTGTGTTCCTGCCGTCGGAGCAGAAGGCCGGTGAGGATCTGATTGTGCTGCAGATGCCCATGATGATTTAAAAACAGTTAATAGTTGATTCAGAATAGTTAAAAGTTGGCCACCAGCATCAAGGAAACGCCAGATTTTACGTTCTATAGGCTATAAACTATCAAGTACAATGGAATTGAACCTGAAACGCCCGCTTGTGGTCTTTGACCTCGAATCAACGGGTCTCAACATCACCGAGGACCGCATCATCGAGCTGTCCTACGTCAAGGTGTTCCCCAACGGTCAGCAGGAGGTCAAGACCTACCGCTTCAACCCGGGCAAGACGATACCGCAACAGGCTATCGACGTTCATGGCATCACCAATGAGGAGCTGGAACATGAACCCACCTTCAAGGAGCGTGCCCATGACATCGCCCGCGTGTTTGAGGGAAGCGACATTGCCGGCTTCAACAGCAACCATTTTGACATTCCCCTGCTCGCCCAGGAGATGAGCAAGGCCGGAGTGAGCTTTGACCCGTCACAGCACAAGTTCATTGACGTGCAGACCATCTTCCACAAGCGCGAGAAACGCGACCTGGAGGCGGCATGCATCTTCTACTGCGGGCACCCGATGAAGCATCACCACAGTGCCGAGGACGACGCCCTGACTACGCTCGAAGTGCTCAAGGCCCAGCTCGACCACTATGCCAACGACGCCGAGCCCTTGCTCAACGATGTCGAATACCTGTCACAGTACTCCACCCACAACCGCAATGTGGATTTGGCAGGACGCATCATCTACAACGAGCAGAAACAGCCGGTGTTCAACTTCGGCAAGCACAAGGGTAAAACGGTGGAAGAAGTTTTCACTAAACTTGATTTGGGTTACTATGACTGGATGATGAAGAGCGACTTTGCCGAGAACACCAAGCAAGTCATCACCAAACTTTACATCCAGTTCAAGAAAAGATAGTTTTTAAAGTTTATAAGTTTTTAGCCATCAGCAAGATTTGCACCGCCAGGCGAAAACACTTGCTTGACTGGCTGAAAACCGAAAACCATAAGCATCATGTTAAAAGGCAAGCACATCATCCTGGGTATCACGGGCGGCATCGCAGCCTATAAATGCGCCACACTCACACGCCTGCTCGTCAAGGCAGGTGCTGAGGTGCAGGTTATTATGACTCCCAATGCCAAGCAGTTCATTCAGCCGCTGACACTCTCGACGTTGAGCGGCAAACCCGTCATCAGCGAGTTCTTCACAGCCAACACCGGTCAGTGGAACAGTCATGTTGACCTGGGGCTGTGGGCCGATGCGCTCATCATTGCCCCTGCTACTGCCTCTACCATCGGGAAGATGGCCAACGGAGTCGCCGACAACATGCTGGTGACAACCTATCTGTCGGCCAAAGCCCCCGTGTTCGTTGCTCCAGCAATGGACCTGGACATGATGCGCCACCCGAGCACGGTGCGCAACCTTGAGCTGCTGCGCAGCTATGGCAACCACATCATTGAACCTGCCGAGGGCGAACTCGCCAGTCACCTCATCGGCAAGGGTCGAATGGAAGAGCCCGAAAACATCGTCAAGGCACTCGAAGCCCACTTTGCCGCTGTCGAGGACCTTCAAGGAAAACACGTGCTCATCACCGCCGGCCCCACGGTAGAGAAGATTGACCCCGTGCGCTTCATCAGTAATTTCTCGTCGGGCAAGATGGGATTTGCGCTGGCCGAGGAGTGTGCCAACCGCGGCGCCGTTGTGTCGCTTGTAGCTGGTCCTGTGTCTCTCAAGACCGAGCATGCCAATATCAAGCGTGTGAACGTGACCACCGCCCTCGAAATGCATGATGCCGTGATGGAAACGCTACCGCAGAGCGATGCCGTCATCCTGTGTGCCGCCGTCGCCGACTACCGCGTGGAAAATGTCACCGACAAGAAGATTAAGCGTGAAAAAGACGCCGCTCCCGTGCTGCGCCTCACGCCCAATCCCGACATCGCCCGTGCCGTGGGACAAGCCAAACGGCCCGACCAGGTGACTGTGGGATTTGCACTGGAAACCGACAATGAAACCGTCAACGCACAAAGCAAACTTGAACGTAAAAACCTGAATTTCATCGTTATGAACTCATTGCGTGACAAGGATGCCGGATTCCAGGTGGATACCAACAAGGTGACCATCTTTACCGACCGTGGCGAGGTGATTGAGGGCGATTGCAAGTCTAAACGCGATGTGGCCCATGACATCGTTGATGTATTAAACGAATACTTATCAAAATAATGAAGAAGACACTATTGATGCTGATGCTGGCGCTCACTTGCGCCTTTGTTGCCCATGCCGACGAGGACGAACCCGAGTTGACGTGCGAAGTCGAAGTCAACAGTGATAAAGTCTCAAATGCCAGCAAGGAGATTTTTGAAGACTTGAAAAAAGATATTACCGAGTACATCAACCAGTGGAAGTGGACCAACGCCATCTTCAGTGCAAACGAGAAGATTTACTGCAAACTCATGCTCACCATCAGTTCGTGGGAGGACGCGACAGGTGTGATGAAAGGAGATTTGCAGATTCAGTCACAACGGCCTGTTTTCAATAGCAGTTACACGACCGCTGTCATCAACTTCAAAGACACCAAGGTCAATTTTGTCTATGAAAGAGGCCGTCCGTTGGAGCATTCTGACCAGGATATAAACAGCAACCTGACGGCAATCCTCGACTTTTGGGTCTATATCATCCTCGGCATGGACTTTGACACCTTTGAACTGAAGGGAGGCGAGCCCTATTATGAACAGGCAGCCCGAATCGTCAGACTGGCACAGACAACAGGTGAGCCCGGTTGGAAACCATTTGAGGACAATACTAACCGCAACGCTGTACTCAGCGCCTTAACCGACGCTAAAACGGCCCCCATACGCCAAGTGCTATACGATTATCACCGTATGGGTTTGGACCAGATGGTGGTGAGTGTTGACAAAGGTCGCGCCACCATCACCCACACACTTGAGAACCTGGGCAAGATCTATGAGGTAGCCCCGTTGTCGGTATGTCTTGCCATGTTCAAGGACGCGAAGCTCGACGAACTCATCAATATCTACAGTAAAGCCAATATGACCGAAAAAGAGTCGGTCTATGAGATGCTGTACCAGGTTTATCCGAGCGAGAACACGCGCCTCGAGGAGATTAAAAAGGAGAGCCGCCCCACATTGTAATGATAAAGCTCCTTCACATTTCAAACTATGCCCTCATCAACAAACTTGATATCGAGTTTGCCGATGGCCTGACCATCATCACTGGCGAGACAGGTGCTGGAAAATCCATCATTCTTGGGGCCTTGTCGCTCATTATGGGTGAACGGGCCGACACCAAAGCCATCCGCGACAAGAACGCCAAGACCGTTGTTGAAGCGACGTTTGACATCAGCGGTTACCAGTTGGAATCCTTCTTCACCGACAATGACATTGATTGGGACGAGCATGAGTGCCTTGTCAGGCGCGAGTTGGCCCCCAACGGACGCTCCCGCGCATTTATTAATGACAGCCCCGTCCAGTTGAGCACGTTGCGTGAACTGAGCACCCGCCTGCTCGACATTCACTCACAACACAGCAACATGCTGCTCTCACAGCCTGCTTTTCAACTGTCCATCCTGGATAGTATCGCAGGCAATCGGGATTTGCTCGCCGCTTACCGCAAGGCTTACCAGGATTTCCGTGAAGCGTCGCGTGAGCTTGAGAACACCAGCAGCGCCATTGAGAAGTTGCGCACTGATGAGGATTACATCCGCTTCCAATTAGACCAACTGTCGGCAATGCAGTTGCAACCCGATGAGGACCAAGAACTTGAGGCGTTGCAGAACAAACTGAGCAACGTCACCGAGCTGAAGGAAGTGCTCTGGAACGTGGAAAGCGAACTCAACAGCAACGAGAACAGCATCCTCGACCGTCTTGCCACCGTGGCACAGCGCCTGGAAGATGCCGAGAGCAACCTGACCGAGGTAGATGGTTTCGCTCCCAGGGTGCGCACCGCCATCATCGACCTCAAGGATATTGCCCAAAGTGTGGGCAACATCGTGGACACCCTGAATGACGACCCCGAGGAACTCGCCCGCGTCAATGAGCGTTTAGACAACATCTACACCCTGCAACGCAAGCACAATGCCCAAGACGTGAACCAACTGCTGGAAATCCAGCATGATTACGAGCGCCAACTGGGTGAAATCGAGCATAACGACGAGATTTTGGAAATCCTGAGCCAGCGTGTGACGGCGGCACGACAAGCCGCGAATGAAATCGCCGCTCAACTGTCGTCCAAACGCAAGAATGCCGCCCAGCGGTTCAAGAAAGAACTGCTTGCCGCAGCAACACCCTTAGGGTTGAAAAACATCGCCTTTGACATCGATATCAAAACCACCGAACTCACGACAAGCGGCACCGACAACGTCGAGTTCATGATGGCGTTTAACAAGAACCAGCAGCTGATGCCCGTTCGCGATACCGCGTCGGGCGGTGAAATTTCCCGCGTGATGCTGTGCATCAAGGCCATCATTGCCCGTCACATGAGGTTGCCGAGCATCATCTTTGACGAGGTGGACACGGGTGTGAGCGGAGATGTCGCCAACATGATTGGCGAGATGATGGCAGGCATCGCCGAGACCATCCAGGTCATTGCCATCACCCACCTGCCGCAAGTCGCCGCCCATGGTGCCCATCACCAGCGCGTCTTTAAGGCCGACAACGCCAACGAGACACTCACTCATGTCGAGTCGCTCGACGCCGACGAGCACATCATGGAGATAGCCCGTATGCTGAGCGGCAAGGACCTGAACCAAGCCGCCATCGATAACGCCAAATCACTCATCAAGAATAACACGAGATAACATGATAGACAAGACCCAATACATCTACGGCATCCATGCCGTGCTTGAAGCCATCGATGCCGGCAAAGACATCGACAAAATCCTGTTGAGCAAGACACTCAATGCCGAGACCGCTCAGGAAATCAGCGAGCGCGCCCGCCAGTTGCGGGTACCCGTGCAACGTGTTCCCGTGCAAAAGATTGACCGTATCACACGACGCAACCATCAAGGCGTCCTCGCCATGCTTGCCGCCGTGACCTATTACCGGGTCGAGGACCTGGTGCCTCAACTCTTTGACGAGGGCGAGAACCCCTTTGTCGTCGTGCTTGACGGCGTGACCGACGTGCGCAACTTTGGCGCCGTTGCCCGCACGTGTGAGTGCGCCGGCGTGAGTGCCATCGTTATCCCCGACCGCGAGAGTGTGAGTGTCAATGCCGATGCTGTCAAGACGTCGGCTGGCGCACTGAATTACCTGCCCGTGTGCCGCGAACACAACCTTGTCAACGCTGTTAAGTTGCTGCGTGACAGTGGCTTTAAGATTGTAGGCACCAGCGACAAGAGCCACACCACCTACACCCAGGCCGACTATACCGGCCCGGTGGCTATCGTGCTGGGGGCTGAGGACAAAGGCATTTCACCCGAAATCATGAAGTTGTGCGACACCCAGGTGCTCATTCCCGAATTTGGGCATATCAACTCTCTGAATGTGTCGGTTGCGGGTGGCATCATCATCTATGAAGTCGTCAGACAACGCCTCCATGATGGTCAATCGGTGAATTAAGCGCCGTTTTGGTTGCCAACACCACCTTTTTTTGTTAATTTTGCAAGTTCAAAATTTTGATACTATGATCAATCGAGTTTTAATCAGAGCCAAAGTCGTACAGAACCTGTACTCCTATATCCTCACGCGTCCCGAGCGCACGTTATCCAGCGCGCTTAAGGAACTCGACGTGAGCCTGTCCAAGACCTATGAGCTGTATCACTATCTGTTGCGCCTGCCTGTGGAATTGACGCACATCCAGGAGATGCGCCTCGACGAGGCCCGCAACAAGTACCTGCCCAGCGAGGAGGAATTGAACCCCAACATGAAGTTTGTGAACAACCGCCTCGTGAAGGCCCTTGCGTCCAATGAGCAGCTGGAGCAGTATGCCCAGGAGCACACCGTGACGTGGAACGATGACCCCATCCTTGAACGTCTGATTCTCGACAAGGTCATCAAGAGTGACCTGTATCAGGATTATATGGCAGCCAAGGATGACGACATTGCCGCCGACAGCGCACTGTGGCAGCAACTCATCAAGCAGGTCATCCTTCCCGATGAGAATATGGCCGACGCCATCGAGCAACGCTCCCTGTACTGGACCGAGGATGACATGGAACTGATGTGCCAGTTCGTGTGCAAAACCTTCCGTCGCATTGCTGATGGTGAGGAGGACGTAGTCCTGCCTATGTTCAAGGACGAAGAGGACAGCGAGTTCGGCAAGGAACTGTTCAGTGCCACTGTTACCCAGATGCCCGAGAACAACATCATCATTGATGACCTGGTTCAGGAAAGCCGATGGGACAAGGACCGCATCGTGCTGATGGACCGCATCATCATGTGTGCCGCCCTTGCCGAGATGCGCACGTTTGACAAAATCCCCGTTGCGGTGACACTCAACGAGTATATCGAGCTTGCCAAGAACTTCAGCACCGCTGCAAGCGGCAAGTTTGTCAACGGCATCCTCAACAATGCCGTCAGAAAGTTGCGCATCGAGGGCAAACTGCTCAAACAGTAACCCGTCCCCCAAACTAAAAACTAAGGACTAAAAACTAAGGACTAAGGACTAAGGACTAAAAACAATTAATAATCAATCATTTAATAACTACAATTATGCTTAACACTATTTTATTGCAAGCAGCACCCACTCCTCCTGGAGGTGGCGGCAGTTCGTTATCCTTCATCCTGATGATGGTTGCTGTCTTCGCTATCATTTATTTCATGATGATAGCACCGCAACAGAAGAAACAGAAGAAGATCAACGCTTTCCGCGATAGCCTCAAGAATGGTGACAAGGTGATGACCGCCGGTGGCATCTATGGCCGCATTCGCGAGGTCAAGGACAACTATGTCCTGCTGGAAATCGACAGCAACGTAACCATTAAGATTGATAAGAACTCCATCTATCAGTCGATGGAAGACGTTGCCACCAAGTAATTTCAGATACCTGACAGTCAACAAGGCAAGCAAGAGACGTGAAACTGATTGACAACATACGCAACAAGATACAGGAGTCGCCGCGCACAAGGTCGATTCTGCTCTATCTGTTGTTTGTTGTCATCTCGGCGGTGTTCTGGTGTTTCTTGACCTTTAACCGTGATGTCAAGCTCGACGTCAAGGTACCCGTCAAAATCAGTATGCCCAGCAACGTCCACCTGCTGTCGAGGGTGCCCGATACGCTCACCGTCACCGTGAATGACCGTGGCTACCGGTTCTTCTCCTTCCTGTTTCAACAGGCGCCAACGCTGACATTGCGCTTCAGCGACTACAACGACGGCAACGGCTACTTCAAGGTTGACCAGAGTCACCTGAGAAAAGCGCTGGCAGGCGTGTTGAACAAGCAGGCCAACATCGTGAGCGTCCTGCCTGAGAACATCAATATCAAGTTCACCGACCTGCCTGGCAAGAAAGTACCCGTCAAGACCGACATCGTGGTCGAGCCACGCGAGGACTACACCCTGTATGGCGCTCTTATCCAGAGCCAAGACTCAGTGCTCGTCTTCAGTGACGCCAAGACGTTGAACGAGATTAACGAGGTGTTTACCTATCATGTCGAGGAACTCGAGCTGACCGATACCCTGCGACGCAAGGTGTTGATCGCCCCCATCAACGGAGCAGCGATTGAGCCGCGAGCCATCGATATTATGGTGCCCATCGAAAAGCTGAAATCGCAAACGCGTTCGGTGAAGATTGTCGTGCGCAACGCTCCTCCAGGCTTGAAGATGCTGCTCTTCCCAAGCGATGTGGAAGTGAGTTACCGCTCGCCAGCGAGCCGAGCCAATGACGAAGGAGGCATCACCGCTGTGGTCGATTATAACTCGGTTGACTTCAACTCGACAAGTAACAAGGTAAAAGTGCAAGTTGGCGAGGTGCCTGCCGCTTACCAGGATGTGAAGTTCTCCCACGACAGTGTCGAGTACATCATTGAGAAGCATTAAGGATGAAGCTGATTGCTATTACTGGAGGTATCGGTAGCGGCAAGAGTGTCGTGTCGCGTCTTGTCCACGTGATGGGCCATGAGGTCTATGACTGTGACTCCCGGGCCAAATCGCTGATGATTGAAGACCCTTTGGTTCGTCAAGAGCTGATTCAGGCCTTCGGCAAGGAGACCTACCTTGATGACGGCTCGCTCAACCGCGCCCATCTGAGCGCGGCGGCATTTACCGATCCGACTGCCCTCTCGAGGCTAAACGCCATCGTTCATCCCGCCACGGCAACCGACCTGATCCGTTGGGCCGATGAACAGGCCGCCGGCGGTGCCACCATCGCCTTTGTCGAGACCGCGCTGCTCCGCACTTCTGGACTTGACCGTGTAGTGGACGAGGTGTGGCATGTGACAGCGCCCGAGCAGGTGCGCATCGACCGCGTGATTGCCCGCAGCGGGCTCTCTGCCGCCCAAGTCAAGGAACGCATCGAAGCCCAGCGCGATGAAGAAACGATTGCCGACGATGAACAGGTCATTGTCAACGACAACGCCAGTGCCCTGCTGCCCCAAGTCATGGAGCTGCTCTCTACTTGCTGACGTTAGGATATATCTGAAAACCGAGGGCCACGTCAAGTCGAGGCCCACCTAAATGGAAACCAATAACAATTTATCAATATCAACATTCAAACTATGCTGAAGAAAATTTTATCCATCTCGGGACGTCCCGGACTTTATCAACTCGTGTCATACGGCAAAAACATGCTGCTGGTCGAAACCATTCCTGCAGGCCGCCGTTTCCCCATTCATTCACGTGAGCGCGTGATGTCGCTGGGCGACATTTCAATCTATACCACCAGCGAGGACATTCCTCTGTCGAAGGTGCTGGAGAATGTGGGCAAGAAGTATGACAACAAACCCATTGACGCCAAGGCCATCGCTACCCCTGACCAGCTGCACGAGTTCATCGGCGGCGTGCTGGAAAACTGGGACAACGAGCGCGTCCACAATAGCGATATCAAGAAAATCATCTCCTGGTACAACATTCTTGTGGGAGCCGGTATCACCGACTTTACCGCTAAGGAAGAGGAGGAAGAAAAAGCCGAAGAGGCTACCGAAGAGAAGAAAGACGAAGAATAAACTTTCAGCCTTAAGCTATTTAGCTGTCAACTTGAAAACAAATGCTAAAAAGCGGCAAACAGATACTATACCTGGCAGCGGCGATATTCTTGTCGCTGCCAGTGGTATCGTGCCGCAGCACCAGCAGCAACACACACACCTATCGCCCCTATCATGAGCGCCGCAACCGCGGTGGGTCGTCCACCGACAATGACATCGACTCATCACGGTCCAAGGATGACAAAAACGTCATCACGCCAAGCGGCCACGGCTTAGTGAGCGACGAGTGGGCACGCCTTGACATCAAACTGGGAAGAAAAGACAACAAAGCCCTCTATAAAGAGTTAAAACGCTGGCTGGGAACGCCATACGTCTATGCCGCGCACACCTGTGGCGAGGGCACGGATTGCTCGGGCATGGTCATGGAGGTTTTCCTCAAGGTCTATGGCATCAAGGTTCACCGTAATTCGGCAAAGATGCTGGAGCAAAACTGCAAGCCCATCGACGTGGATGACCTGCGCGAGGGAGACCTGGTATTCTTCATCACCAGCAGTGATGGCCACGTATCCCATGTGGGCATTTACCTGAAAGACTATAAATTTGTTCATGCCTCATCGTCGCGCGGCGTTGCCGTCGATGACTTGCGGCAAAACTACTACGCCACGCACTTCCACACAGCAGCACGCGTCATCACAAAAAAATAGGAGTTAGGAGTTAGAAGTTAGAAGTTAGAAGTTAGAAGTTAGAAGTTAGGAGTTAGAAGTTAGGAGTTAGAACGCCTCCTAATGCCTAAAACCTAATGCCTAAAACCTAATGCCTAAAACCTAAAGCCTAAAACCTAATGAGCCGTGTAGAAATCGGTGATGCGCTGGATTGCGCGGGAGCATACGGGGCAGAAATTGGCCACTTCATTGATTTTCATGCGGCATTCCTGTGCGGGACGATAGACGCCCTTGGATTGGTATCCCCCACCCTCAAATACACCTACACGCTGTGTTGCGGCATCAAGCATGCGCTGCTCCTTTTCGTTCTTGATTTCGCGGTAATTGGGAACCTTGGGATCAGGAGGCGTGGGAACAGCCGTACCCTTGGGAAGCATATCAGCCCACTTGCTCTGGAAATCGACGAGAGTGGTGAGGTTAGGCTCCCACGGCTCGGTGTCGGCCGGATACATCGACTCGTAAGCGTCATCATAGAAATACTCGTCGCCCAGGCCTGCATATGCATGACCGAACTCATGCACCAGCACCTGATGGAAGGTGGGATGGTCGCTGGTTGTGACCGTTAACTGGTTGTAGATGCCGCCACCGCCATAGGTGTCGCTGTTGACCAGCACGATGATGTGCTCAAAGGGCACTCCCGACAGCACGTCATACAAGCGGTGAATGTCCTGAGTCATCAGGTAGCGGTCGCTGTAGAAGGTGTCGTAATGGGTTCCCACGGGTGTGGCGCTCCAGAGCCCCAAGTGAGGCACGCTGGGTCCGCTGGTCAGCGACTCGGCAGCCACGGCCACGACATTGAAACGGTCCTTAAGCGAGGTAAAAGGCTCATGGGCGAACAAGGCATCAACGACACGCTGGCAGTCGCTGTAGAACTTACCCATCTGGGTGCGGGTGTAGCCCTCGGCGACAATCGCCAAGTCGATGCACTCGGTAATGTCGGGCACGCCGTCAAGCGGTCCCTCGGTAGGCATATAGTCACGCCTGCCAGGCTGGTCATTCTCCTTTTTCTCGACAGGCAGGGTCTTGCCTTTCCAAATGTAGTGGAACGGGATGCCGTTATCACCTATCTGACGGATGAGGATATCGGCAGGGTCAACGGTATGCGTCAAACTGGTCACTACCTTGCCATGGAAGTCGGTGAGCGAGACGGTAATATCGACGGGTTGCTTGGGCATGGGCACATTATAACTCGTGGCGAAGGCTTTGCTCACCTTAGTCGCCTCCTCGGTAGCCAGCCACTCCTGGAAAAGCGTGGAGAAGGTGTGTACAAACAGCACCTCACCCGTTGCGTTATCCTTCATGCGGATTTGTCCGTTTCCAGCAAGGGGGACATCGTTGAGTCGGCTTTTGCGACCTGCCCATTGCGGCGTGACATACATCTGCTCGAGATAAATCTGCTGGGCATCATGGTTGCCGGCAAACACATAGTCAAGCCTTAACGTGCGACCATCAAAATAATCGTCAAACTGTTGCGCCACCACAGTAATGGCAGCGAGCGTGAAAAATAGCGAAATGAGAATTCTGTTCATTGTATTTATGATTTAACTGTTGCAAAGGTAATCATTTTTTTTATTACGTGTTGGTAGCACGTAATACTTGGACGGCACATTATATATAATCTTGCACAAATGGAGAGAAAGTTGTAACTTTGTAGTGGAAAACAAATGACGATGGTAGAGTTAAATTTACCGGAATATGAGTTCAAGGTGAAAAAGCGGGAGGATGGCTCGTCGTGGGTCATCTGGGACAGGCTGCGCGACCGCTGGGTGGCGCTCACCCCCGAGGAATGGGTGCGCCAGCACTTTGTAGAGTGGCTGATTACTGACAAAGCATTCCCCGCCGCCTTGATGGGCAACGAGGTGTCGCTGAGGCAAAACGGCATCGCGCGCCGTTGCGACACGGTGGTCGCCGACCGCACGGGGCAACCCCTGGTTATCGTGGAATACAAGGCTCCGAGCATCAACATCACGCAGAAGACATTTGACCAAATTGTGCGTTACAACATGGTGCTGCATGCCCGCTACCTGATTGTGAGCAATGGCTTGAACCACTATTGCTGCCAAATCGATTACGAGAAAAACACTTACAGGTTTCTGGAAGAAATTCCTTGCTATGAGTCGCTTGTCGATCACCACTAGTTTCCAGTCGATAGCCATTTAGCGATTTTGAATAATATTGTTGACAATATTGTTGATTATTCCGAAGATTATTTACTATATTTGCGAATAATTAAACGATTTGGCTTATGAAGAAATTTATTTTGATGTCCCTTGCAGCAAGTGTTGCAATGGTTTTATGTGTTAGCAACAAGGCATTTGCCGCAGTTCCCGAAGGTTACAAGACCATTGATTACCCAGCATTTACAGTAAGCATTCCCAATGAATTTGAGAAGTCAGAGGGTTGGAGCTGTGAAACTCAAATGAGCTTTAACTCCAATGCTGTCAACGTGCGTGACGATGGAGATGAGTACCTATCCAGTGCCACAATCAACGTGTATGAAACTGAGGGTGAAATTGACGAGATTAACGATTTTGCCCAAAACATGAAGGGGTCGGCCACTGCCATGGACGAGGTCTGTGACGAGCCCATCGTTGAGGGCAACACCGTCATCCTGCGCTCGACCATCGAACTGGAAGAGGGTTATCTGATCAACTGGCGCTTCGTCGTTATCAACGAGAACGGTAAGGTCGCCGGCGGCACCATCTCCTACCATGTCGGGGATGCCAAGTACTATGAAGGTATCGTGATGCCGATTATCCAATCGGTCAAGTTCAAGTGACATGAGAAGTCTCTTGACCATACTGACGTTGTGCTGCTGCCTGCAACTGTACGCTCAAAACCTCAACGTGGGTGACCAGTTTCTTGATAAAGAAACTGGCGTGACCTACACCGTGCGCGAAGTGCGTATGGATACATACGTCTATATGACCGATGACAGCGAGGACAACCTGATGACTCTGGTCAAGGTAAATGGACAAGAGGGCGAATATACCCTGGAGCCCAGTCGTCAAGCCGACGACCCACCCATTGCCGGAGCCGAGTTTGGATGGCCTGTCAAGTACAGCGCCGATAAGGGCACACTCGAGTTTTACACCCCTCATGGCAAACTGCTTTACACCTTTGAGACTGTTAAGGCTGCCGCACGCGAGGACTATCGCTTCAACGTGTCGTTCGGCACTGACAGCGAGGGCTACATCGGGCGCATTATCGTCAAGGGCTATACGTCCCAGAGCGACAGTCCCATATTTGAATGTGAGCACGAGTTGGTAGAGAGGCTTGCCGAAATGCCCAGTCCTGACGAAGCCGCCAACTATGTTGACGATGTGACGGACATTAACTTTGACGGCATACCCGACCTGCAGATTTATATCGGCCTCAACGCCGTGGGACGCGTTTCGGAGTTCTTTGCCGGCTACCTGTGGGACGACGAGGACAAGTGCTTTGCCATGGTTCCCGGCTATGACGAGATCAGCAATCCCGTTGTGCATCCCGACACTAAGACTATCACCAGTACCGCCCGCACCGATATAGTGGAAATTACCACATGGACACTGGCGTGGGAAGGCGGTCACCTCGAAATAATTGATGAAACTACAGAAACTTTTGGCGATGAATAAGATTCGATTACTTACCTTGATTTTTGCCTGCTGCTTTCTTCCCATGACGGCAGGCAGCGGTCCCGACAGAAACGCCGGTACCACCCCGCCCATGTTCCTGCTTGGCACCAACAACGGCATGATGCAGATGGTTTACTGGTGCAGCCTTGAAGAGCCCCAGATGGATGAGGATTATCCTGAGTATTATGAAGAAGCGCATCAGGCATGGGAATTACAGGAGCAATTCCGCCGCAACGCATCCAAGTACACCAAACTGATTGTTGATGGTGACAAGACACTGGATGTGAGATATGTGGATGAGATTCTACTCAACCCCGATGGCGAGAAGTTATTCCCGGGCGAATTGCATGGCATGCCCAAAATCCCATCACCCGGTGCCCGGTTCACCCTCCAAGGCGAGTCTAAAATGAATATGGACGAAGTGGGTGGCAACATTGTCGTTACCGACAGCTATCTCGCCTCTCACAAACCGCTAACGGTTCAACCTATTACATCGGACGGGGAGGTGCCGCCGCTACCATCTGCCGTCATCAAGAAGATGGAGGAAAAATACGGCATGAAGGCCGGACTGTCAAAGATAGCCTATACCATCGGCAACCGTTACACCTATGGCGTGCTGCAGTTTGAGGGCGAATACAAGAACAGCGCAAGAAAGAAACGCGACCCGAACGAGAAATCGGCATTGGCATTAGAAATCATCACCGACGGTGATAAAATCTATTCCTATCCCGTCGAGGGGTGGTATGACCCAGAGTTTGGCCCCACATGGAATGCCGATGACGGTGGCGAGTACTACCCCAGCAACATTGCGGCGGCGTTTGAAGGCCCTCAAGGTGTAGAGTTTTGCTTCCTCCATTGGGCTCCTGAGAGTGCTACCACCGGGATTCTGACCCTCAATAACGGCAAACTCGACCTCCAGGAATATGCCGTTTACCACAGCCTGATTGACGAGCAGATTCCCGTGTGGAAAAAGGACATCGAGGAGATGAAGAGGCTTTACATCGCAGAGGATCCAGGTGAAAACGAGAACGTGAATCTGACCAAGTGGGCCCATGTCTTCATCGACTATATGGGCGAGCAGATATGGATTAGCGACGAGGACGAAGAAAACGGCGCATTCTTCAGCCGCGAGGATGACAAATTTGAGCTCATTGGCACAGTGAGAGGCAGTTTCAGACCATCGTTCCCTAAAAGCAGAGACGGTAACTGTTACCTGGTAATTTCGGGACCTGCCGGAGGACCATCCTATTATACCGAAATCTTTAAGTTTAGGAACGGCAAAGTGATTGAAAGGTTTAATGGATTGGAGGTTTACGGCGAACTTGACGGCTGTGAACTCAATGGGAAAGAAATCAGCGTTGAGCAAGGCAAAGCCTACATGCAGGCCGTGCCCGAAGCCGTAGAGCCCTATATTTTCTGGACAGAAATCGACAATTAGTAATCACCAGGTTATGAGAAAGGCTATCACATTACTATTCTGCTGCTGGGTGCTGGCATTGAGTGCCAGCGGCATGGGAACCGACATCATGCCGCTCACTGCCATCAACGGCAACTGGATGAGCAAGAGCATCCCTGTGAGAACCACCACAGAGCCCGACGTGATGACGCTGTTAAGGGCATTTCACGCCACCTGGCCCACCACGAGCGTGCAGTCGATTATTGACGCAGCAGGTGACAACACCTACTACCAGCATGATGAATCGACGATGCCCCCAGGGTGCCACGGCATTGTGTTTGAGGATTGTGAGGACTTTAACTGGGCCTATTTCCATCACATGGATGGAGCGACTCAAGATGTTGAAGCACGAGCCTATCCACGCGATAACGGGCACACGCTGTTTGTCATCAGTTTTGCTGAAGCCGATAACAAGGTTGACCCTTTCTGCTGCTTCTACGATTACGACCCCTCGAGCCGTGTGATGAAGCCTGAAGACACCCCCTTCCATAACCTCCCGCGCAAGTGGACAAATTCCACATTGCACTATTATTTGGGATTTGAATATGACCTGACCATCATCGTGGAAGAAACGTCCCCTGAGGGAGAGAACTGGTACCACAAATATGTATTCACCGGCATGGCCCATGCTTATGACCACTCCAGCGCAAATGCTTATGAAGACATGGACGAGATGGATATCGAAGTGAGGCTGCCCGATGATGCTGAGTTAAAAGATGAGGATGGCGACAGGGAACTGTATGTGAACGTTGACGGCGTGGGGTCGGAGAACGGCCAATGGTCGGTGTGGCTGCGTGACAAGAACACGGGCTTTGTGACCTACCTGTTTGCCACCGAGAACACGGCCGAACCACGGTGGGACCAGATGCAAAACGGCAACGGCATCAATGTCCCGATTGACCTGATTGCCGCCGGCAACTGCTATACAGCCCTCTTCATCCCCTGGGATGCCGACAAAATCTTTGTGGAGGGTTGCCCCGACGAGCGCAACGTGTGGTCATACATCATCGACATGAATACCAAGGAGGCCATTCAGTTGCCCACCAACGAAGGGCTGATTGCCATCGACCCCGGGAAACAGGAAGTCCACATGAGTCATTACCTCTACCATCCTGATGGAGGCCGATACTCGGTGGAACGCGTCTATACCATCGACGGCCGATACACCGGCAAGGAATACCGCATTGCCGATTAACAGAGAATCAACGCAACTAATTCAAGATCTATGAGAAAAATTGCAATCATCCTATTACTGCTTAGCGCCCTCACTGCATGGGCTCAGCACATCGAGCAAGGCAGCATGTGGTACAACGGCGCACTCATCTATGATGCCTCCCTGCTTGAAGGTGGTAAGGTGCTGCTCAGGGCCACTGCCGAAGGCGAAGACATCGAATTCATGCTGGTGCCCGTGAAAGGCAGCCCCGACACCCACACCATCGCACCGAGTCCCAACGACGCGATGATGGTGGAAGAGGAAGGACATACCGTGCACCACGTCATGCAGGAAGACTTGGATATCCTATGTTTCTACGACTCAAAGGGCACCCTATACAAACTGATGGATAGGACCATTGAAGAGGATACCCAAAAGCTGAATGTGGAGACCTGGATGACGCTCATCAGGGGAGACTACACCATGGCCGACGGCACCCGCGTGACCATCGACTGGAACAAGGCCCTCGTTGGCGGAACCTATGTGCCCATCGAAGCCATGACCTTTAACGGCCACACGACAGGCATCCTCAGTATCGACGGAGACGGCACTTCGTTGAACGGCCCTATGGAAGTGGAGTTTATCAAGGGCGGCCTGTGCTTGTATCCGGTGGGGTTTGATGAGTATGAATTTCCTCATAGATTGCTTGTTGACAGTTTTACCCTCACCGAGTCCAATCCCAACAACGGCTGCTATGACTACGTCTGCAACACATTGCTGCATGGCAGTGAACTGAATTACTTTGACAAGCCGACGTTGCGGCTGATGCGCAATTTCATCCTTGCCCGTCGCGGTTATGTGTTCCAGTCCAAGGACCTGAAGGAATACTTCGGCAAGGAAGCGTGGTACAAGCCTGCCGACAGCAACGACGATATCCAACTCTCGCTCCTTGAGCAACTGAACATCGAGTTAATCAAATACAGGGAAGCCACTATTGAAGATATTGCTCTATAAAAAACGGTTTGCATGATTCTGCTCCAAGCAACCTAAAGACACACCGAAAAAATTAGTATATTTGCAACCATGAATGAGGATTACCTGGAGAAACTGAATGAGCAGCAACGGGCGGCCGTCGAGTATTGTGATGGGCCGCAGTTGGTTATTGCGGGTGCAGGGTCGGGCAAAACGCGCGTGCTCACCTACAAAATCGTGCACCTGCTGCAACAGGGCTACGAACCATGGCGCATCATGGCACTGACGTTCACCAACAAGGCTGCCCGCGATATGCGAGAGCGCATCGAGCCACTGGCAGGCCCTGAGGCCAGCGCCCAACTGTGGATGGGCACCTTTCACTCGATTTTCTCCCGCCTGCTGCGCCGCAATGCCGAGCGCATCGGGTTCAAGAGCGATTTCACCATCTATGACCAAAGCGACTCCAGGTCACTGATTAAACTTATTGTCAAGGACATGGGCCTTGATGATAAAGTCTATAAGCCCGCCACGCTTCAGACTCAAATCAGCAATGCCAAGAATGCGCTGATCACTCCCGAGGACTATGCCCGCAACCAAGCGCTGACAGATGCTGACCGCGATGCCATGCGTCCCGAGACCGCCGCTATCTATAAAGCATATTGGAACCGCTGCCGCATCGCCGGGGCGATGGACTTTGACGACCTGCTGCTGTACACCAACATCCTGCTGCGTGACCATGAGGACGTGTTGGAGCAGTACCAGGAGTTTTTCCGCTATATCCTTGTTGACGAGTACCAAGACACCAACTTCTCACAGCACCTGATTGTACACCAGTTGAGCAAGAAATACAACAGGCTGTGTGTCGTGGGTGATGACGCCCAGAGCATCTACAGCTTTCGCGGTGCCAACATCGACAACATCCTCAGGCTTCAGCGATTCTATCCCGATATCAAGACCTTTAAGCTGGAACGCAACTACCGTTCCACACAAACCATCACCGATGCCGCCAACAGTCTCATCGAGAAGAACAAAGGACAGATTGCCAAGCACCTGTTCAGCAAGAATGCCGTGGGTGACCGCATCCCCGTCATCCAGTGCTATAGCGACTACGAGGAGGCCTATGTCGTTGCTAACCAGATAGCCGCCTTGAAAGCGCGCCAAGGCGACAGTTATGAGGACTATGCCGTGCTGTACCGCACCAATGCGCAGTCACGTGTGCTGGAGGAAGCGTTGAGCAACGGCGGGCGCCGCGACAAGCACGGTAATATGCGCAGTGCCATCCCCTACCGCATCTATGGCGGCCTGTCGTTCTACCAACGTAAGGAGGTGAAAGACGCCATCTGCTACTTCAGGCTCATCATCAACCCCGATGATGACGAGGCCGTGCGTCGTGTCATCAACTATCCCACACGAGGCATCGGTGACACCACGGTGAGCAAAATCACCCACTGTGCCACCGAGAATGGCGTGAGCCTGTGGCAGGTGATGAACCATGCCGAGCAATACGGGCTGAATGTGAACCGCGGCACACTCAGCAAACTGGAGAGCTTTACCACGCTGATGAAAGGGCTCATCGAAATGAATCAAGAGGGCAGCGACGCGTTGACTGTCGCACAGGAAGCCGTCAGGCGCACCCGTATCAAGAGCGTGCTCATGGGTGACAACACACCCGAGAACATCAGCCGCATCGAAAACCTGGACGAGTTGATGAACGCTGTGAATGACTTCCAGCAAGGCAAGGAGGAAAGTGGCGATGAACGTTGCCAGATTGGCGACTTCCTGGCCGAGACCTCGCTGCTCACCGACCAAGACATGAACGACCCCGACGGGGAAAAAGTCACCTTGATGACTGTTCATGCCGCTAAAGGATTGGAGTTCAGGAACGTCATCATTGTGGGTGTTGAGGAAGACCTGTTCCCCAGCGCCATGAGTGCAGGCTCGATGTACCAGATTGAGGAGGAACGGCGACTGCTCTATGTTGCCATCACGCGTGCCGAGGTGAACTGCGTGATTACCTATGCCACGTCGCGCTACCACAACGGCCAGACCAAGTCGTGTATCATCAGCCGCTTCCTGCGTGACATCGCACCCGAATACCTCCTGATGGGCAGCACCAACTCGGCTCCCGTACCGTCGCGCAAGCGCACCCGCTGGGACGATGACTGGGATGACGAGCCAATGCAGGAAAAGCCCAGGCGGTTTACCGGGGCAAAGCCCCGGCCCACAAGACACGAGCTGACAACGCCATCGCGATCAACCCTCTCTCGCCCGGCCACACCTTCACGGCCTGTCACCCCTACCCCGCCAGCAGCAGCCGGCGGTGACTTCACCATTCATAACGCAGAAGAACTGAGCGTGGGGGCCGAGGTGCTTCACCAGCGGTTCGGTCGCGGGACGGTAACCAATATTGACACCAGCGGCGATGCGAAAATTGACGTCATGTTCAATGACGGGCAAAACCGCCGGTTGCTACTAAAATTCGCTAAGTTCCAAATCCTTTAACGGTCAAAAGACAATGGAAGAGTACAAGACGCCTTATTATATCGTGTATGAGGAAAAGTTGCGCAAGAACATCGAGTTGATTACCGGTGTTGCTGAACGCACAGGTGTGGATATCATCATGGCATTCAAGGCCAATGCGTTGTGGCGCACATTTGACATCTTTAGGGAATACGGCATCGAGTCCACGGCCAGTTCGGTGAACGAGATGCTACTGGCCAATGACGAGTTGAAATGCCGCACCCACACTTATTGCCCCGCCTATACCGAGGATACTATCGATGCCTATATCGCTGGCAGTTCACATATCACGTTCAACTCGATTGAGCAGTACCTGCGTTTTGCCGACCGCGTGAACCAGCACAACAATGACTGGCCTGGGGAACAGGTGAGTTGCGGTCTGCGCGTGAACCCCATGTGCTCGGTCATCGAGACCGACATCTACAATCCTTGCTGTCCCGGTTCGCGTTTTGGCGTGTTGGCAAGCGACTTGAAGGAATTGCCCGAGGGAATCGAGGGTTTTCATTTCCATGCTTTGTGCGAGAGCACGAGTTTTGATCTGGAAAAGGTGCTATTGGCATTGAAGCAACAGTTTGGGGAGTACTTGCCACGGCTGAAGTGGCTCAATATGGGCGGAGGCCACTTGATGACGCGCAAGGGATACAATATCAAGCACTTGGAACAGGTGCTTGGCGCCTTCCAGGGAGCCTATCCCAACCTGCAACTCATCCTGGAACCGGGTAGCGCCTGGTGCTGGCAGACAGGTGACCTGGAAGCCACCGTGGTGGATGTGGTGAGCAATAGCGGCATCACCACGGCGATTGTGGATGTATCCTTCGCCTGCCACATGCCCGATTGCCTCGAGATGCCTTACAAGCCTGTCATCAGTCAGGCCCTTGACGAGGTGGACACGTCAAAGCCGACTTACCGCATGGGCGGCAATTCGTGCCTGAGCGGCGACTATGTGGGCGATTGGAGTTTCGAGAAGCCTCTCAAGCGCGGCGACCGCATCACCTTTGAAGACATGAACCATTACACCACCGTGAAGACCAATATGTTCAACGGCATCCAGCACCCATCCATCCTACTGAAACGTATGGACGGCACCATCGAAGTGCTGCGTGAATTCGATTACATCGACTACAAGACCCGAATGTCGTAATCGAGTAAACGGATAAAACGGAATTAACGGATATAACGGAAGGTAAAAGGATTATTTGCCGGAGTAGGTGACGCCGTAGCCGATGAGGTGGTCGTAGCGTTCGCCCATGGGACGGTCATAGACCTTGACGAGGTACTCGTTGATGGTCTCGTAGTGGTCACCCTCGATGCGTGATGACTGGCCTTGAGAAGTGCCATCGGGAACCCAAAGATACATGTAATTGTAGGCTCCTTGCTTGAGGAGCAGGTCGGCAGTGTAACAGCCCGATGAAGCGTCATATTTCATCATCGCCTGGGGTTCAGGGTAACTGTTGGTGAACTCGCCATAGATCCAAACGTTGCCACCGTAGAGTTTGCCGCCGGTGTCAAGGGTGAAATGTGTAATCATGTAATCGGCCTCGAGGTGATTTTCATTGTAAGCCTCAGCATTGCGGATGGTGAAGCGCCCAAACTGCGTTTTATCATAGAGGTACTGCACCTCGCTGCGCGGCTCATCGATCATGAGCGACGCGTGATACATGGGCTCATAGTAACGGATGGAACTGACTCCCATGTTGATAGTGTGGGCTGCCACCGTCTCGAAACGGCGAAACTCATTGCCGGCAAAGAAAATCAGGTCTCGGTTGTGGTCATAGGTGACATGGTCGTTGGCCGCCATCAAGGGGCGATTGACCGTCACGGCATTGTCTTCGCGGGAATTCTGAGAAACGATGCAGGTGAGCTCGCTATATGGATCCCTAATCTGCCCTGGCTTGAAGCGCACATCAAAGGATACCTGCTGCATGCGGTTGTTGTATTCGACATCGGTGCGCGACGTCACTTGAGGATACACGCCCACAGTGCCCTCGCTGACCGAGAAGCGCGTCTGGAACAGCAGATTGTCGGGGTCGTCCTGCTCATATACCGTGAGCAGGTAATTGCCGCTCACGAGCAATTCCATGTCAGGGTTGGGCAACATGAACTGGTAATTGTAATAGTGGACGTAGGTGGCCCTGCTCTGCTCGTAGTCATCAATGTCGGCATAATTGAAGCCACTGACGTACTCACTCTCAATCAACTGAGAGGGCTGCCAGTCGGCGTTGCAGTGAGTGACACTGTAGCGCAGGTAATGTACATCGTAGTCGATGTAGTCAAAGTTGACAACCAGGCGATTGCCACTGTTCATCACGAGCACCGGCGGGATGTACATATTGTTCTCGAGGCACACCTTGAGAGAGCGCACATTATTATCAAAAATATGGGTGCGGGTGTCCACCTTGCTCTGAGCCATCGCCGCTACCGCCAAGAGCATGCAGCACGCGATGGATACTATTCTATTCCACTTGTTCATCGTTGCTGTTATTAGTGATTGTATGTTTGACAAGAAAAGCCCCTTGAGGTTTAACCCAGTGTTAACGCAGCAGCAAGTAAACCGTGTAGGCCACGTAGGCAACAAAGAAGATGACACCCTCGATGCGGTCAAACTTGTTCTTCTTGAACGTGTGAATAACCATATAAAGCATGAGGGTAGCCACCAGCATCACCACATAATCCATGATGTTGATGGACTGGAACGAGAGCGGTCGTACGGTAGAAGCGACACCCAGAATAAACATCAGGTTGAACAGATTGCTGCCGATGACGTTGCCCAATGCAAGCTGAGGATTCTTCTTGGATGCGGCGATGATGGCGGTCACCAGTTCAGGTAATGAGGTACCGACAGCAACAATGGTAATGGCAATAACCGCATCACTCAGGCCCCAAGCGACAGCCAACTTCCTGGCACTGTCAAGGAACAGGTTGCCACCGAAGATGAGCAGGGCGAGCGACGCCAGCGCGATGAGCCAAAGCAACCACGGATTCTTGCCCGCGAGTGACGACTTGGCCTCCTCGTCGGCTTCTTGAATGGCTTTTTGGGGGTCTTTTCCCTTTTGGACGATTACCCATCCCATATATCCAATGAAGACGAGGAGCAAAACGATACCATCCAGCCGGTTCAAAGAACTATCGAGTCCAGGGACCATGGCATCGTTGGCGATAGCCATCACGAGCACCGACAAGAAGATGAGGAACGGGATGTCGCGCACCCGCTGCAGCCGTTCGATGGGGAACGGCAAAATCATCGCGGTCACACCCAAAATGAGGAAAATGTTAGCTATATTGGAACCTAACACATTTCCCATAGCGATATCGCCATTGTTGGGCACTTTGCTCAGTGCCGAGGAAACCGAGACGAACAACTCGGGCGCACTGGTGCCGATACCCACAATCGTGAGACCGATAATGAAGTTAGAAATCTTGGCACGCTGGGCGATAGCCACCGAGGAGTCAACGAGATAGTTGGCTGCAAGCAGCAACACTCCCAAGCCGACGATGAGCAATATATAATCCATACAAGATGTCGAAATTAACACACTACCGCATCCCAAAACGATAAGGGGGATACGGTAGTGTAAATAAGGTTTACTTCAGTGCGTCGAGCATGGCCTGCATGGAGTCGTTAAGGCCCTGCGGGTTGCGTCCGCCAGCCTGAGCGAAATGAGGCTGTCCGCCGCCGCCACCCTGGATGGCCTTGGCTGCGCCGCGAACGATATCACCAGCCTTCTTGCCACTCTTGACGATGTCCTCGCTGAGCATGACGGTGAGCATGGGCTTACCCTCAAACTCGGTAGCGGCAAGGAATGCTGTGGCGGTGGGGCAATCTGCCTTTATGGTAAGAGCCACGCCCTTGACAACGTCGGGCATACGCTCACCCCTGAGGGTGATGATCGTGATGCCGTTTTCCTCCTTGCCCTCGGATTCGAGTTGCTTGGCAAGGATGGCGATGCGCTGCTTCATGAAATCATCGACCTGCTTCTTGAGGTCGGCGTTCTCGTTAAGCGACTTCTTGAGTGCTGCAATGGCATCGGGAGCATTGTTGAGCAATTCCTTGACTTGAGCCATCGAGTCCTGGAAGTGGTCAAGCATATCCTCAACCACATAACCGCTTACGGCCTCGATGCGACGGATGCCAGCAGCAATGCTGCTCTCGCTGACGATGCGCACCATACCGATATTGCCCGAGTTGGGCACATGGGTACCACCACACAGTTCCACCGAGTCGCCATACTTGATGACGCGCACGCGGTCACCGTATTTCTCGCCGAAGAGCGCCATAGCACCCATCTGCTTGGCCTCGTCGATGGGCACCTCACGGTGTTCCTCACGCGGCAGAGCCTCACGTATCATCTTATTGGCGAGGTGCTCCACTTGACGGATTTCCTCAGGTGTCACCTTACGGAAGTGGGAGAAGTCGAAGCGCAACGAGTGCGGGTCAACGTAGGAACCCTTCTGCTCAACATGAGTGCCCAGCACCTGACGCAGGGCGGCATGCAGCAAGTGGGTTGCCGTGTGGTTGCACTCGGTAGCGCGGCGTGCCTCGACGTCGATAGCTGCGTGCAACGTGGCATTGACATCGCTGGGCAACTTGGCGGTAAGATGAACGGGCAGGTTGTTCTCACGCTTGGTGTCGGTCACCTCAATGACCTCGTCACCCAGGGTGAGGGTGCCGCGGTCACCCACCTGACCACCCATCTCGGCATAGAAGGGCGAACGGTCAAGCACAATCTGATAGAAGGATTTATTCTTCTGAGTCACCTTGCGGTAGCGCAAGATGTTCACGTCACACTCGGTGAGGTCATAGCCCACAAACTCGGTGACACCGTCACGAAGCTCTACCCAGTCGGTTGCCTCGACAGCAGCGGCATTGCGCGCACGCTGTTTCTGCTTCTGCATCTCGACGTTAAACTCCTCCTCGTTGACGGTCATGCCGTTCTCGCGCAGGATGAGCTCAGTGAGGTCGAGGGGGAAGCCGAAGGTATCGTACAAGGTGAAGGCCTCCTTGCCGTCGACCACGGTCTTGCCGGCAGCCTTGGTATCGGCGATAACCTTCTCGATGAGTTTCATACCCGTCTCCAGGGTGCGCAGGAAAGCATCTTCCTCCTCCTTGGTGACGTGCTTAATGAGGTCGGCCTGAGCCTTGATTTCGGGATAAGCCTCGCCCATGCCATCAATCAGGGTGTCGATGAGGCGGTACATGAAGGCCTCACGGAATCCCAGGAAGGTGTAACCATAGCGCACGGCACGGCGCAGGATGCGACGAATCACATAGCCAGCCTTGGCGTTGCTGGGCAACTGTCCGTCAGCCACCGAGAAGGCGATGGTGCGCACGTGGTCGGCCACAACACGCATGGCAACATCCACATCCTTGTCGTCACCATATTTCTTGCCGCACATCTCTCCCAACTTGCCGATGAGGGGCTGGAAGACGTCGGTATCGTAGTTGGATTTCTTACCCTGGAGCGCCATGCACAGGCGTTCCAGACCCATACCGGTGTCGATGACCTTGTTGGGCAGCGGCTCCAGCGAGCCATCCACCTTGCGGTTATACTGCATGAACACGAGGTTCCAGATTTCCACTACCAGCGGGTTGTCCTTGTTGACGAGCAATGCACCAGGCACAGCGGCCTTCTCCTCGTCGCTGCGCAGGTCGATATGAATCTCGCTACACGGACCGCAGGGCCCCGTGTCACCCATTTCCCAGAAGTTGTCGTGGGCATTACCGTTGAGGATATGGTCCTTGGGCAGATGAGCCTCCCAGAACTTGGCAGCTTCATCATCGCGGCTCACGCCGATGCCTTCATCGCCCTCAAAGACGGTTGCATACAGATCCTTGGGGTCCAGCTTATAGACATTGACCAGCAAATCCCATGCCCAATCAATCGCCTCGTGCTTGAAATAGTCGCCAAACGACCAGTTACCCAACATCTCGAACATCGTGTGGTGGTAAGTGTCGTGTCCCACCTCCTCGAGGTCGTTGTGCTTGCCGCTCACGCGTAGGCACTTTTGGGAATCGGCAGCACGTTTCCACTGGGCTTCTTTGTTGCCCAGGATAATGTCTTTGAACTGGTTCATGCCAGCATTAGTGAACATGAGGGTCGGGTCGTCCTTGATTACCATAGGAGCCGAAGGCACGATATGATGGCCATGCTCCTCGAAATAGCGTTTGAAGGTCTCTCGGATTTCTTTTGCATTCAGCATAATTTATTGTCTTAATTTATTATAAATGTTCTTGTTTTATTGCAAAGTCTAAACTATTTGTTTACCTTTGCGCAGTGATAATTAACCTGCAAAGGTAATCAATTCTGTTAATCTGTGCAAGACCATGCGAGAACTAGACAAAAAATTCTACAAAATAGGTGATGTATCGGAGATATTGGGTATCCCCGAATCCACATTGCGCTACTGGGAAACACAATTCACCATCATCCGCCCGAAACGCAACAAGAAGAACATCCGCTACTACACTCCCAACGACATCGAGATCATCAGCAAGGTCTATTACCTGGTCAAGGAGAAGGGGTTGAAGCTGGATGCCGCACAGGCCCAGATACGCCACAACCGCGATGGCGTGGACAAGCGCTTTGACGCCATTGAGCAGCTCAAGGACATCAAGCAGCAGCTGCTGTCGTTCCAGCAAAGCCTTGACGACGTGTTCCCAGACATTCCCGCCGCCAAGTGACAACACGTCCCGACACTGGGGCCGTGACAGAGTCACGGCACGGGGAACCGCTCGGGGAACGGCTCGGGGAACTGTGGTGACCGCGCTATAAAAATTGCCAGGCAACAAGAAACTAATCTTGTTGCCTGACAGTTTATTATTAGGAATACTTGTTGCTTAGAACCTCATGCCCAGGGTGAGTGACAGACGGTTATTGTGGTCGACCACGTCGGCAGCGACATTGGTCTCGTAAGAAACTTCGTCGTTGATGATCGGGAAGGCGTTGTACACGCTGTTGCGGATCTTGTGGACATAAGCCAGGTCGGTGTAGAATGACTTGTACTTGTAACCCACGCCACAGGTGATGTTGTGCACCGTGTTGTCATACTGGAAACCAGGGTTGGTGTCGTTGGTGTAGATGTTGTAAACATACTTATCCACGCCCTCCTCGACCTGGGTGGTCTTGATGCTGTAACCAGCACGCAAGCTCCAGTTGGGATTCACACGGTACTCGCCACCGACACGGATGATGTGAGAAGGCTTGAAGTACTCTTTCACCCTATAGGTCACGTCAGAGTAGTCATTGTTGCGATCATCGCCCAGGCGCATCGTCTCGTTAGCGACAAACTCATAGTCCATGCTGATGATTCCCTTAGTGCCGATCACGCCGGCCACACTTCCCATGAAGTGCCAGGGAGTCTTCATCGTGTAAGTGCTCGAGTAGTCATAGCCGTCATTGCTGCCCTTCTCGGCGCGATAGAGCTCAACGCCGTTCTGGTAGCCGTTGAGATAGGCTGACTGGTAGATGGTGGTACGCATATCATAGTAGGTGGGCGTGTGGAACGCTGCACCAATGCGCAACGCCTGAGTGGGACGCCAGATGAGACCCAGCTTGAAGTTCACACCAGTACCCTCGGTGTGGCGGTAGTTATACAAGCCCCAATCGGCGGCGGTGCCGTTGTTGACGATGGCTGCGGTAAACAACTCATCATCGTCAAGAATATAGGCGTTGTCCAACTCCTCGTCATAGTACATGTAACTCTTGTACTCCAGGTCAAGGATGCCGAAGTCGAGACCCAAATAAACCTTGTTGGCGATGTTGCCACCAAATGCGATGTTGTACTCGTCGGCATGGCCGCGCTCATCCACCTCATAGTAGGCTGCACCCGTTGTACCAGGTCCATACAGACCCTGCAACATGCCATTACCGATGTCATTGATGACACCCACGCTACCACCCTTGTTGGTCTCCATGTCGAAAGTCGTAATAGCCGCCCAGGGATAGTCGTAATAGGCATCGGAGCCCATCAAATCATCAGATTTAATACCATAGACATTGCAGAACTCGTCGGCAATGTAATTGCTCATTGAATTCTCAATATCGCCCACGCCACCGGTATAGTGGCGATTAAAGGATTGCAGACGATTGTAGGTGAAACCAAAATTAAGGTTGGGTACAGACTCGGAGCCAAGACGGATGGCACCCACATAGCCCACGTTGTTCACATTGAACTTCGTCTCGTTGGTGGTAGTCACACCCGACTTGGTGCTGTTGAAGTCCAAGCTAAAGGTGATACCCAAGTCGGAGTTGCGATAGACACCGATACCAGCAGGATTCTGGGTGAGCGTCGAGAGATCGCCTCCGAGGGCTCCGAAGGCCCCTGCCATCGACTGGAAGCGCGAGGTGCCCCGGAGTTCGGTTTGAGACATATGCAGGACATCAAAGGCTTCCTGAGCGTTTATCATAAGAGGCAGTCCGCACACAAGTATGGCAAAAACTATCTTCTTCATATCGCAGAATTATTAGAAATTAGGTTAATAGAATGCGTGTGTAAAAATCATGCTAGGTTAATGACGACGACCAGTACCACCGCCCGACGAACCGCCGCTGCTGCCGTGTGAACCACCGCCACCGCTGCCCATGGAGCTACCACCGGAAGGACGGCTACCCATGGAACCACTGCTGGAAGGACGGCTGCCCATAGAGCCACTGCTGGAAGGACGGCTGCTAACGCCTGATGAGGGACGTGAGCCTGACGAAGCGGGCCTTGAAACGCTGCCTGAGGGACGGGTGGTTGCACCACCTATACGGCCGGAGCCAGTGCTTGAGGGACGAGTGGTTGCCGAACCCACACGACCGGATCCCATATTGCCAGCACGACCCGTTGCCAATCCGCCACGAACACTGGAAGAGCCACTACGGCTTGTACCTGTCGGTGTTGAGACTCTCTTTCCGCGGCCAGAGGAGCCAGCTCTATGGTCAGTACGTCCGTTTGGATTGCGGCTAGAAGCCAAGCCTACACGACTATTAGCATTTCTATCATGCGTGCCAAAGTGCCTTTGTGTTCCATTGCCATGGCCAGGGTTGTAGCCTGTCCAATGGTAGGTGTGAGGGCTATGGTAGCCATAGCCATAATCCCAAGCCCAGGGTGAGCCATACCACCAGGGACGATAACCCATATAGCTCCATCCCCACAAGAAGTCACTGTGCCAAGGACGATACCATGAACCATACCAATAAGGGCTCCAGGAATCGTACCAGCTAAACCAGGGGCTGTAGTAATAGGGCTGATAGTAGGGATACCATCCTGTGTACCAGGGATAGTAAGTATTGGCCCAGCCATAGGAAGCGGCAAGACCCATATCGGTACCGATGACAAGATTGATCGAGGGGGACTCATCATAATAGAGTTCCACCAGATCGTCATCATCACTCAGTATCACGACGTCGGGGTTGTAAAAGCGCTCAATGCGACGGGTGTTGGCAAAAGCCTCCTCATAAATCGTGTCGCCATCGAAATAGATGGTGTCACCATTGATGTCCACCTCATAGTTGAGCTGGTAGTTAGGCTCAAAGTTGCCACGGCGGTTGTACTCATCCACGTCACGCTCGACGCGATAGTTGTCCTGTGCCACGGCTTTGTATCTTTCAGGGACCTCACCGTAAGCGGATACGGTCTTGGACTGCTTCGTGGCCTTGGTGGCGGAAGCTGACTTAGAGGCATCGTAATAGATGTCATCGTAGTCCTGGGCCTGCATCACAGCTCCGGCGCTAAGCGCCAGCAAGCCAATCAGAGCTAAAAAACGGTACTTCATAATTATTTTATTTTAAATGTTTAACATATTCAAAATTAATTCGTTCGTCATTTAGACGAATTTGATTTAGAAAAGTTTAAGACGATTTTAAAAAACGTTGCAAGTTATAAAGTAAATAATTACGTGAGAATCTTTTTTAGTAAAAAAATGCAAAAATGCGGTTGTTTTAACTCTTGAGGCCCTGTTTCAGGCACGGATTTGGGACAAAAGGCGGCAATTCCCGCTGCTACAGGAAAGGCAGGCCCTGTCATCTCAAAACCGCAACGAGGCATGGCAATAATCGTGCCAAGATGATGGAGGGAGGCGGGGAACGGCGGCAGAGCCGCCGCCCACGGGACACGTCGCGGCAGGGGCGGGACACGATGCGGTGAGGGATTGAGGGATACATTATATTATGAATAGGGATGGTGGTTGGGGGATTTTTGGTTACCTTTGTGGCGATTATGGGACGAGAGAAAGTTTTTAGGTTTAAACAGTTTGCTGTGAAGAATGACCTCACGGCGATGAAGGTGGGAACCGATGGTGTGCTGCTGGGTGCCTGGTGTCCGGTGGATGGTGCTCGGCGGGTGCTTGACGTGGGTACTGGCTGCGGTGTGATTGCTCTGATGGTTGCTCAGCGTAATGCCACGGCTGTCATCGACGCCATCGACATCGACGATGATGCCATAGGAGAAGCGGAGTACAACTTTGCCAACTCGCCATGGGGTGAGCGGCTGACAGCTCGCCATGAGGACTTTAACGGCATGGACGGCAGTGAACGCTATGACCTGATCGTCTCTAACCCACCCTACTTCACCAACGGCGTGCTCCCCACAGGTGATGCCCGCACGATGGCACGCCACACGGGGTTTCTGACCTATAGACAGCTTATCGAGGGGGCAGCTCGGTTATTGACTGATGACGGCTCGCTGGCTCTCATCTCGCCCACCGATGCCGAGGGGCTCATTATCGAGGCGGCAGCCTTTGCCTCACTTCCCGTGAGACGCCTCACCCGCGTCATCCCGACAGAGGGTGCCGAGCCTAAGCGCACGCTGTGGCAACTGACGCGTCGCGCAATCCCTTATCGGGAAGAGGAGATGACCATCGCCTCGAGCGACGGGACCTTCACGAGCGAGTATATCGCCTTGACTGGTGCTTTTTACCTGAAGATGTGATAACTGGGAGTGATGGAAACAAGATGGGGCCGTAGCAGAGCTACGGCACGGGGGACCGGGATGGAACAGCTGGCACAGGGGACCGGGATGGAACATCTGGCACAGGGGACTGGGCTGGGACATATCATTACGAGCTTGATAAAAAAACAAAAGTCCCGTGACAAGTGATGTCGATCGGGACCTATATGTTCTGTGTCTCGTGATGCTTCGTCAGCAGTTTGACACAAGGTTGAAGTGTTTTATTATTAAGAAAAAGTCAGTTTTATTTCGTTTGAAGCGTTTTGTTCTTCATCGAAGTCGTAATATTGACTATAGAAACATTGAAAAGTTTAATCACATCTTTATATTTAACTTTCGTTAACTTTTAACCCCTTATTTTGTGGTTTTGAGCGTATTTTTGGATTGAATTTGGGCTGAATTGGAGAGAAATAGTACTTTTGCAGCCAAATTCATTAATTGAGATTCGACTATATGGCAAAATTTATGATCATCGCGCTCACCGTGATGCTGGTCATGCAAGTGTATGTATCATGGCACGTATGGCGCCTGTTACCGTTCTCGACACCTGTCAAGGTGGTCGTGATGCTACTCTTGCTGGCAGCACTGTGCTGCATGGTGTTGCAGTTCAAGAGCGACAGCCTGCCATTACCTGTTGCGACGGCGATGTATGAGATAGGGAACTCTTGGCTGGTCATCATGTTCTACCTGCTGATGGCATTCCTGCTGCTCGACATCGGGCGGCTCGTTCATCTGGTGCCCGCCACATGGCTCAAGGACAACGCCATCACCACAACAGTGCTGACTGGCGTGATGCTCACCACATTTATCGCAGGTAATATCCATTACCACAACAAACAACGCCAGGAAATCCACTTCACAACCGACAAGCCGCTGGAGCGACCGCTGAAGGTTGTCATGGTGAGCGACCTGCATGCCGGCTTCCACAACCGCCGTGCCGAGGTAGGACGCTGGGTGAACATGATCAATGCCGAGCAGCCTGACCTCATCCTCATCGCCGGCGATATGATTGACGGCAACGTGCGCCCCTTGCTGGCTCAAGGAACGGCCGAGGAGCTGCGGCGCTTCAACGCCCCCACAATAGCGTGCCTGGGCAACCACGAGTACATTACCGGCATCGGCAAATCCCTGAAACTGATTAAGGAAACCGGCATCAATCTGCTGCGCGACGACACCGTCAGCATCGGAAACATCACCGTCGTGGGGCGTGATGACCGCAGCAACTTCAAACGCAAAGATGTGGCTCAACTGGTTCACGGCATCCCACGCGACCACTACGTTATCATGCTCGACCATCAGCCCTACCATCTTGAGGAAGCCGAAAAGAACGGTGTGGACCTGCAGTTGAGCGGTCACACCCACCGCGGCCAAGTGTGGCCGTTGAACTGGCTCACGGACAGAATGTACGAGTGCAGCTACGGTGAGTGGCATCGTGGCAAGACGAATTACTATGTGAGCTCCGGTTTAGGCATCTGGGGCGGCAAATTCCGCATCGGCACCAATTCAGAATATGCCGTAATCACCATAACACCCAACAAATAAGAAATCCATTACGAGACATGCATCATCTGCAACAATTCTACACCATTGGACTGCTTCTCGTGTCCAACATTTTTATGACATTTGCCTGGTACGGTCACTTGAAACTGCAACAGATGAAGATCTTCAGCGACAACACGCCGCTCTATGTCATCATCCTGCTGTCATGGTTTCTTGCCCTGCCTGAATACTCATGCCAAGTTCCCGCCAACCGCATCGGCTTTGACGGTAACGGTGGCCCGTTTAACCTCATGCAGTTGAAAGTGATTCAAGAGGTGATTTCACTGAGCGTGTTCACCGTGTTTATGACCGTCTTCTTTAATGGCGAAAGCTTGAGGTGGAACCACCTGGCCGCATTCTTGTGCTTGGTGATGGCGGTGTTCTTTGTGTTCCACAAGTGGTGATTGTTAGTTAGAAGTTAGGAGTTAGGAGTTAGGGGTTATTTAGTTTTTTGTGAAGAGGGCGGTGATTAGGGTGATGTGACGTGACAGGGAGCCGTCGGTGCTCCACTCGAGGGTGATTCCCAACAGGTCACGCGTCATGGCCTCGATGTCAAAGCCCACTGACTCCAGCGAATGGCGCAACAGTTCGGGATAGCGGCACGGCAAGCCCTCGGGGCGGGTACAGCCCTCGGGGCACAACGAACAGCGGAACGTGAAACAGCGGCTGCCGGGAGTCTCGCGTTCCATCTCGTGCAAGCGGGGCAACAGCGTTTCCCATACCTGTTCCATAGCCTGACGCCCGACCGCCGCCGACTCCTCAGGCGACTTGCAGGCAGCCCGCGTCGCCTCGTCAAATTCTATGGTCGTCGCCATCAGTATCACTGTCTTGAAACCGTCGCTGACAGTACGCGGGTCAAAATCAAAGGGCGGACAATTCCACGTCTTGCCATAGCCCGGACATTGCAGACAATACTGCCTGATGCGCTCCACGTCACGGTAACGTGCAATCAACTCGTCGGCCGCGATAGTCACTTGCTTGTTGGTCACTGTATAGTTCATAGCGCAAAAGTACAACAAAAACTTGAAACAGGGGTTGTGGCAATGCCACAACACGGAGAACCGTCAGGGAAATAACTATAAATAATAATGAGGGAGGCCATTTGGTCTCCCTCATTATTATTAATCCCTCATTATTATTAATAAGGTGTGGGATCAGTTCTTTTTCTCCTCAGCGGGGGCAATCAGCGTGGTGGCTGCCTTGGCGGCGTTGATGGAGTCCTGCTGAGCCTTATACTGCTTGGCGGCCTCACTGTCGGGCTTCAACCAAGTGTCGAGCCACTTGAAGAACTCGCGCTGCCACAGGATGCTGTTCTGGGGTTTGAGAATCCAGTGGTTCTCGTCGGGGAAGAGCAGCAAGCGAGCGGGCAGACCCTTAATCTTGGCGGCATTGAATGCCTGGCAAGCCTGGGTGAAGACGATGCGGTAGTCAAGTTCGCCGGCGGTACACATGATGGGGGTATCCCAATTCTGAACGTAGTTCTTGGGGTTGGCCTGTGAGTAGGAACGCTGTGCGATAGCATTGTTCTTATCCCAGTACGGGCCACCGAGATCCCACTGCACGAACCACATCTCCTCGGTCTCGAGGTATTGGGCCTCAAGGTTGAAGATACCGGCGTGAGCCAAGAAGCAAGCGAAGCGCTTGTTGTGGTTACCAGCAAGGAAGTAAACCGAATAGCCACCGTAGCTGGCACCAACGGCACCAATGTGGTCACCATCGATGTAAGGTTCCTTCTTCATATAGTCCACGGCGCTGATATAGTCGCGCATGTTCTGGCCACCGTAGTCACCGCTGATCTGTGCGTTCCACTCGGTACCGAAGCCGGGAAGACCGCGGCGGTTGGGCAGGATAACGATGTAGCCGTTGCTGGCCATGATGCGCATGTTCCAGCGATAGCTCCAGAACTGGCTAACGGGAGACTGCGGTCCGCCCTCGCAGAAGAGGATGGCGGGATACTTCTTGGTGGGGTCAAAGTTGGGCGGATAGCAAACCCAAGTGGTCATCAGCTTGCCGTCGGTGGTGGGCACCATGCGCTTTTCGATGCCGATGGGATCTACCTGAGCAAGAGCCTCGTCGTTGACATGGGTGAGCTGAACGGGTTCCTTACCCATCTCTACACAGAAGACCTCGTTGGGAGTCTGGTAGCTGTGCTGGCAGGTAAACACCTTGTCACCAGCAAATGCCAGGCCGTCGTAGTCACACACGCCCATGGCAATGGTGTCCACCTTCTGGGTGGCGACATCCATGCGGAAGATGGGCTGCACACCCTGGAACGGGCAGATGAAATAGATGGCCTTCTCGTCGGGCGACCAAGCGATAGCGTCAACGCTGTAGTCCCAATTCTCGGTGAGGTCCTTCTTGTTGCCTGCGGCATCCATGAAGAAGATGCGGTTCTTGTCGGCCTCATAGCCGTCATGCTCCATCGAGAGCCAAGCCATCTCGCCCTTGCTGTTGATGATGGGATAGGTGTCATAGCCCATCATGCCCTGAGTCAGGTTCTCGGTCTTGCCGGTCTCGAGGTTATACTTGTACAGGTCGCTGTTGGTCGAGAAGGCGTAATCCTTACCCGTCTTCTTGCGGCACACATACACCAGGCTCTTGCCATCGGGGGTCCAAGCCAGAGACTCGATGCCGCCCCAGGGCTTCATCGGCGACTCGTAGGGCTCACCCTCGAGCACGTCCTTGACGTTGCCAGCCTTGCTGCCGTCATAGTCGGCCACAAAGGGGTGAGGAATCGTGGTTACCCACTCGTCCCAGTGCTTGTACATCATGTCGTCATAGATTTTGCCCGTGGTGTTCTCCAAATCGGGATAGATGTCCTGAGCCGTCTGGCCATACTTGACTTGGGAGATCATCACCACGCGCTTCTCGTCGGGAGAGAAGACGAAACCCTCGATGCCGTCCTTGATGTCGCTCACGCAGTTGCGGCCACCACCATCGGCATTCATCGTCCACAGTTGCGGTGTCTTGTCCTCACCCTCTTCCCTGTAGATGAAGGCAATCTTCTTGCCGCCGTCAATCCACACATAGTTGCTCTCGCTGTTGGGCGTGTTGGTGATCTGCTTGCCGTTCTTGCCGTCAACATCCATCACCCAGAGGTCACAGTTACCCTTGTTGGTCTTGATGTCGTAATAAGTCACACCATACAGGACCTTTTTGCCATCAGGCGACACTTGGGGAGCGCCCACGCGTCCCAGTTGATTGAGGAATTCGGGCGTAAACTCTTTCTTCTCCATCGTTGCAGAGGTTTTCTCGGTGGTCGTAGCCTTGCCCGGCGCAGCCTCCTGCTTAGAGCAGGTCGAGGAGCTCAACAGAGCCAAAGCAGCCACTGAGATTGCTGTTAACTTGAATAATTTCATAATTTCTGTTGTTAATGATGTATTATTGTGTTAAATTTGGTTTTTCGGTCATTTCAACCTGCAAAGTTAACTATTTGTTCTTGAAAACGGCGTTTTTTCCGTCTTTTTTGCGCTTTATTTCGCCCTTTTAGATTATTTCACTAATTTTGCAACATAATCAAAATAACTACACTGATGAAATCTCCACACGAATATCGATATCTGTATGGCTTGATCGGCTATCCGCTGGTCCATTCGTTTTCACGCATTTTCTTTAACAGTAAGTTTGAGACCGAGGGCATCGATGCTCAGTATGTCAATTTTGAGATTGAGAACCTGGAACTGTTTCCCGAAATCATCGCGGCCTACCCTAACCTGCACGGACTGAACGTCACCGCGCCCTATAAGGAAGCCGTTATACCCTATCTCGACTCGCTCGATGATGATGCCCGGGAGATAGGCGCGGTCAACGTCATTAAGTGCATCCGCAACGCCAACTCAGGCGACATTATTGAACTGCGTGGCTACAATAGCGACGTGGTGGGGTTTGGCCAAACGCTGGATTCCATCAAGTTTGCCGAGGGCACACGAGCCATGGTGTTAGGCACTGGCGGTGCCGCTAAAGCTGTCAGGACGGCGTTGCGTAAACGCGGCATCGAGGTGCAACTGGTGTCACGACGCAAATCGGAACACACACTTATCTATGAGGAAATCACTCGCGCCATGGTGGCTAACTACCACCTGATTATCAACGCCACACCCGTGGGCAAATACCCCTACGACAACAAGTGTCCCGACTTCCCGTACCGCTTCCTGACCAAGGAGCACCTGTGCTATGACTTGATCTACAACCCCGAGGAGACCTTGTTCATGAAGAATGCGGCAAAATATGGTGCCGCCACCAAAAATGGCCTCGAGATGCTGCTGTTGCAGGCCTTTTCGTCCTATGAGATTTGGACATGCTAAATAGGAGTTAGGAGTTAGGAGTTAGAAGTTAGGAGTTATTCTTTTTGCTATGATGCCACAATCGGTGTTGTCCAGAGTTCCTGTATTGAGGATTCTCTTGCCACTGATGGTGGGTATCGTCATGCATGAGGTGTGGCATTGCACGTGGGCGCCATTGTCGCTTATCGTCGTGGCTGTTATTGCCTACCTGTGGATGGCCTCACAGGGAAAGACACCTGCAAGGCAGTTGCGCCTTCGCCGCTATTACATTGTTCCACTGGCCGTTATCGCATTGTCATTAGGGTGGCTGGCCGCCATCATCCATTGCCCGCCGCACTTGAGTGCCGAGCAACGGAACGCAAGATTCTTGACGGGAAGGGTTATCGGTCTGGAATACACCGACTTCTCGATGCGCATGACGCTCGACGTGATTGACACCGACCTGCCTAAATGTCGCGTGTTGGTATCCACTCGCGGCTGTGACTACAACGCCAAGGCTGGTGACCTCATGACGTGGCCAGCAGCACTCGAGGACGTGCAAGGCACCGGTAATCCCTACGAGATGGACTATGCCATGCTGATGCTCCACGGCAAGGGCATCCGCTACCAGCAGCACTTGCCTGCCAGTCAAGTGAAGAAGACAGAGTATTCCCCTACCCTTTTCACGCGCTTGGCTAACGTTCGCCGCTCGATGGCAAACAAGGTGTTCAACTCGATGCTGTCGCCCGATGCCCAACACTTTGTGGTGGCCTTGCTGCTTGGTGACAGCCATTACATTGACAAGGCTACCCGATCCGAGTTCTCGTCGGCCGGTATCGCCCATGTGCTGGCATTGAGCGGACTGCACGTGGGGCTGATTGCCCTGCTCATCTATTGCCTGCTATTCCCGCTTGACTACATCGGGCTGAAGAAGTTGCGTTTAGTAATAACGTTAGGTGCCATTGCCCTGTTTGCCGTGTTCACCGGGTTGTCGCCCAGTGTGGTACGTGCCACGGTGATGACCGGGTTTGTTTTTGCCTCACTGGTATTCCATCGGCGTTCGGTGCCACTCAACGCCCTCGCCATGGCCGCGCTCGTCATTCTGGTGTTCTCGCCGTCCGACCTGTTCAATGCGGGTTTCCAGCTCAGTTTCATCACAGTGGGGTCAATCTTGCTGTTTGCACGGGTGCCAGAACGGTTGCGCAGCGGCAAGCAGTGGGCTAATTATCTCACCACGACAGTCATCACATCGGCCGTTGCCATGCTGTCCACCGTCGCGCTGACTGCCTACTATTTCCACAACGTGTCACTCATGTCAGTCATCGCCAATGTGCTTGTGCTGATGCTCATGCCCGTGTTTATGGTGCTGGCGGCGGTCATGCTGCTGGTAACTGCCGCGGGGCTGGAATGGTCCGTGCTGAACCGCACCCTCGATGCCATCTACCAGTATTTCCACGGGGTCGCGCGCATGGTCAACGCCATGCCCTTGTCACATGTGAGCGGAGTGTACGTGAGTGCCATCGGAGTTGTCCTCTACTTTGTCATCATGGGATTTGTCATCCTGTGGCTTTACCGTAGCAAGAGGCATTACTTGGCGCTGGCAGGCATAGCATTGCTTGGCGCTTTGGGACACTGGGGATGGCTGCAGTGGCACACGCCCCGTCGCGGATGCGTCGTGTTCAACTCCTACACGTCTACCCCTGTGCTCTACTATAACAGCGGCAAGGGCTATGTGTGGATTCCCGACAATGAGGATACCGATTTAGCGGAATTTGAGCGCCATCATGCAGGATTCCTGGCTCGCTACAACATCGGAGAATTGACGATAGTGCCCGAGGACAGCACCTTGGCGGTGGAGGGCGCCTTGTTCAAGCCGCCTTACGCCCAACTGATGGGATGTCGACTGCTCGCCGTGGGCCGTGGCCATTGGAAAAGCGCCACCACCGACCACAGAGAAGCCATCGACGACATCATCGTGACCAAGCGTTACCACAGCACCGCCAGCAAACTGCGGGAACTATACCAATTCAAACGGTTGATTATCAGCGGCGCCCAACAGGCCGACGCCATTCAGTGGATGCAACGTGAATGCGACACACTGGGCATCGCGATCCACCTCCTGTCACAAGACGGCGCCGTGACCTTCCCCTGACACCCCACCTTCATTCAATAGCTAATTCTTTGACCTTTAGCAGCGAAGCCAATTAGACAAAATGCACGACGGGGTGTCATAAAAGCAAATCTCTTATTGCTAAAAGCTATTTTGATACAATTACTTATGATTTCAAAATCATATTTATGATGACATTGAGGTCACTAAGATTGATTACTCCATCTCCGTTAATATCATAGTTGTTGTTATAGTTGCCGCCAAGAATAACATCAATCAAAACATTAAGATCAGCAATATTCACAACACCATCATCATTCATATCTCCTGGTATTACAGTACCGATTGGCAGGATATTGAATATATCCCAATATTTTGCGGCTTTATAGGTTTCCACAGAACTTGCAGGTACATAAAGCGGCGTCCCGACGGGAATAGATTTGAAAGTAGTGTTTTCGGCAGTGGGAGGAACAGATGCCCAAGAGGTAGCAGTTGTCAAAGCAGTGCAGCCTTGAAACGCTGAATAACTTATCAACTGAACCGAAGAGCCAATAGTGATTTTTTTCAGACCAAGACAATCTTGGAAAGCGCTTCTTCCGATATATGTCACCAAATCGGGTATGGTTATGTTCTCCAATTTTCTACAACTATGAAAAGCGTAATCACCAATGCTCAAAACTGATTCAGGGATAGTGACACTTGTCAATGCCCTGCAATATGAGAATGCGCTACGGCTTATGGTAGTCAATGCGTTAGGGAGGTCTATACTCTTTATTGACATACAATTCGCAAATGCACATTGTCCGATTTCATTCAGTGTATCGGGAATTCGAATACTTGTCAACGCCGAGCAATTAAAAAATGTACTGTCGTTAATGCAAGTAACAGAATCCGGAATATGAATACTCGTCAATGCCTTGCAGCCAGAGAATGCGGAATTACCGATGTAGTTAACAGAATCTGGAATATGAATACTCGTCAATGCCTTGCAGTCAGAGAATGCGGAATTACCGATGTGGTTTACGGAATTTGGAAGGTCAATTCTCTTTAAGTTTGAGCAGCCATTGAAGGCACTGTTGCCAATAACAATATGCGGGTCAAAATCCCAAGCAGATTCATCACTTTCTTGTTTTTCCAAGATTTCGATATTGGTCAAACCTATGCAACCTGCGAATGCCCTACTGAGAACATCACATCGGAGGGTCAAATTATTTGTCAATCCTGTACATCCCTCAAACGCAGAAGAGCCAATGCAGTTCACCGAAGCTGGAATATCAATATTCGTCAGACCCTTACATCCTTTGAAAGCATTACGCTCAATAGTTTCAACGGTGTTAGGAATGACCGTGTTTTGACAACCAAGTAACAATGTATTATCATAAAAACGATTGTTTTCCTCAAAGTACCTTCCTCCAGAAATAATCGCATTGCAATTATCACGAGAATCAAAAAATTCGTTTTCGCTATCCACTGTAATTGTTGTTAGTTCTGTGCATCCCAAGAAAGCATCAGAGCCTAATTCTGCTAAACCAGAACCAATATTCAAGTTCTTCAACCCAGAGCAACCATAAAAGGCCTGTGAACCTATGCCCTCCACCGAGTTAGGAATGTCAATATCTATCAAGCCAATACAGTCATAAAATGCATTATCGTTAATGTAGCGGACAGTATTCGGGATGATCGTACTTTTGCATCCAATAATCAAGCGATCATCGTATTTCTCAATAATCGCATTGCAATTATCACGGGAATCAAAAAATTCGTTTTCGCTATCCACCACTATGCTTGTTAACCCTGTGCAACCCATAAAAGCATCAGTGCCTAATCCTTCTAAACCAGAACCAATATTCAAGTCCTTTAATCCCGTGCAACCAAAGAACGTATTATTACCAATGGAATAGACTGAGTTGGGGATTATAATGCTCTGAAGCGCAATACAACCATAAAAAGCCTCTTCACCAATAATCGTTGTCTGGTCAGGAATATTAATGCTATTCAGTTTCTTGCAAGAATAGAACGCTCCATATTCAATTATTTTAATTGAGTTGGGCAAAGTTACCGACTTCAATGCCGCGCAGTTTCGGAATGCATAAGGACCAATACATGTCACCGGTATTGACTCATCATCATAGATGACTGTTGAGGGTATGACTAGACTTTCATTATAGTATTGGTTATCACCACCCACAGCAGCTACCATTTCGCCAGATTCATCATCCCAATATAAAATGTAGCCGATACCGTCATAAAAGAAGTCATAACCATAAGCAGCAGCCTGAAGCACAGTTACCGTGAACAGGAATGCAAGCAGGACACATCGATTAAAAAGTACACATTTTTTCATATATTAGTCTTATTATGGCCGAATTCTGGTCCTCCTCAGCACACGGCGGGATTAGTAAATACAATGGTTTTGGTTTTTATGCAAATAATCGAGTAAAAAGAAAGACGTGAGGACGTAATTCTGCAAAAACAGATAAAACGCCGTTCCTTCTATCCGAAACATCTTGATACGGCAGCCGCAGACATATCCCGCTACTGTATCAGCTACAAATTTACGACTTTAATTTGAAATCTGCAAGGATGGGGTTGTGTTTTTGTTGGGGTGAAAATAGCTTTTTGATATTGAGGGGATATTGGTGGGGGGTGTAACTTTGTCGGCGTGAAAAAGACGGAGAGTCTGTTAACTGATTTTAACAGCCCCCCCGAATATATTTTACTGTGAGAAACTTCTGCCTCGAATCTTTTTACTGGCCTGAGGGCCGATAAATGAAAATTGGGCATGGTTGCCCTCGATGGGCATTCGTTCAATTCGTTTAATTCGCCGTTATATTAACGAACGCGGATGCCTATTGGTGTAAGGGTTTATTTATTGAAGGCGTTCCAGCCTTGGGCACGGATTTCCATTTCCTGGTTGTCGCGGGTGACCATGTAGGCGCCCAGGTCAGGCTTGGTGATGTGGCCGATGAGGCGGGCGGTCTTCATGCGGGCTACCTTGTCGTGGTCGGCCAGGGGGACGGTGAACAGCAGCTCGTAGTCCTCACCACCGTTCATGGCAGCGGTGACCAGGTTCATGTTCAGTTCCTCGGCCATGATGGCGGTCTGGTAGTCGATGGGGATGCGCTCCTCATAGACTCGACAACCCACGCCCGACTGCTTGCAGATGTGCAGCAACTCGCTCGAGAGGCCGTCGCTGACGTCCATCATCGCCGTGGGTCGGATGCCCAACTCGTGCAGCTCGTCGATGACGTCGCGGCGGGCTTCGGGCTTAAGTTGTCGCTCGATGATGTATTCCTTACCCGAGAAATCGGGCTGGAAATCCTCATCCTTGACCTGAGCACTCACTCGGCGCTCACGTTCGAGCAACTGCAGTCCCATATAGGCCGCACCCAAGTTGCCGCTGACACAGATGAGGTCGGTGTCCTTAGCGCCCGAGCGATAGACGATATCGCCCGCAGGAGCCTCGCCCAAGCAGGTGACGCTGATGATAAGGCCCGTTACCGATGCGCTGGTGTCGCCCCCAACGAGGTCCACACCATAATGCTCACAGGCGATGCGCATGCCCTCGTAGAGCTGCTCAATGTGCTCGAGGGTGAAACGCTTGCTGATGCCTAACGACACTGTGACCTGGCGCGGAGTGCCGTTCATGGCATAGACGTCACTCAAGTTCACCACGATGGCCTTGTAGCCCAGATGCATCAACGGGACATAGGTCAGGTCGAAGTGGATGCCCTCGAGGAGCAGGTCGGTCGTGACCAACGTCTCGCGGTCTTTGCCATAGTTGATTACAGCGCAGTCATCGCCCACGCCACGACGTGTGGACTCATTGCGCACAGGGAAAGAGCGGGTGAGGTGCTCAATCAGCCCAAACTCGCCCAAAGTAGAAATCTCGGTTTCTTTCATTTTTACATGCGGGTTATCATTTCCTGGACGAGCATCGCCATGATGGGCTGGGCTGCCGCGGCGGCCTTCTGCACTTCCTCATGGGAGGCCTTCTCGACGGCGCCCTCAACGCCCAGGTCGGTGATGATGGAGATACCAAAGACCTCGATATCGCTGTGACGGGCCACGATGACCTCGGGGACAGTGCTCATGCCCACAGCGTCACCACCGATGCGCCAGAAGTAGCGGTACTCGGCTGGCGTCTCGAAGGTCGGTCCCTGGGTGCCCACATAGACGCCCTCCATCAAGCGCACGCCTTTTTCCTTGGCAATATCCTTCGCCAATTTGACCAGGCGGGGGCTATAGGCATCGACCATGGCCGGGAAGCGGGGTCCCAGCTCGTTGATATTCTTGCCGTGCAAGGGATGCTCGGGAAAGACGTTGATGTGGTCGGTGATGATCATGAGGTCCCCCACCCTGAAGTTGGGGTTCATACCACCGGCTGCATTGGATACAAAGACCGTCTTGATGCCGATGGCCTTCATCACCCTGATGGGGAAGGTCACCTCCTGCATCGAGTATCCCTCGTAGTAGTGGAAGCGTCCCTGCATCGCCATGATATACTTGCCGGCCAGGTTACCGAAGATGAGGCAACCCTTGTGTCCCTCAACGGTCGAAACAGGGAAATTGGGCACTTCGGCATAGGGGATTTCCACCTCGATGTCGATGTGATTGACCAGAGCGCCCAGACCGCTGCCCAGGATGATGGCAGTCTCAGGCAGTTTGCCCGAAACGCGCTGCTTGATGAATTCGCTGGTTTCTTGAATCTTCTCCAGCAAGTTGATTTGATGTGCCATAAGCAGTCTATTTTTTCAATTTTGGTTTTTAGTGGATTGATGAGAGTCAGTTTTCCAGCCCTTCGATATTACGTTCCAAGTCCTCGATGAAGCTTGAGCCTTCCATTTCGAGGAATCCCACCCTCATGGGGATGTAATAGATGCAGGAACGCATCGTTGGCGGATAATATGGATTGTTCATGATGCGCACGGCATCCTTCTCGGTAGTAATGATGAACTTGCGCTTGCCCTCCAGGCTGTTGAACACCTTGAAGATGTCGCTGAAATCGCGGCGCGTGAAGAAGTGATGGTCGTCGAAGTGCATCACCTTCAATGACCTGCAATACTGGCGCAGGTAGCGCACAAGCGGCTTGGGTGTCGCAATACCTGTGAGGCACAGGATGGAGTCATCCTCGCGCAGCCACTGCAACGAGGACAGTTGTGGTGACTGGACGGGGAACACCGGCACCGGGTCGGCATAACGGATGTTGCTGAAGTATAGCTGCTGTGAAGGGAAGAGGTCCAGGTTCTTTTTCATCATCCTGATATCCATCGCCGTCAGGTCGGTGGGACACTTGGTCACCACCACCATGTCACAGCGCAGGAGCCTCTCGGAGGGCTCGCGCAATGTGCCAAGCGGCATGAGTTTGTCCTCGTAGGGTGGGCGGTTGAAGTCCACCAGCACGATGTTCACTTTGGGCTTGACATAGCGGTGCTGGAAGCCGTCGTCGAGCAGAATCAGGTTGATATCAGGATTGATGCGCAGTAGCTCACGGATGCCCTTGCGGCGGTTCTCGCACACGGCAAGGGTAATCAGGTTGCCATACTTGCGGTAAATCTGATAAGGCTCATCACCGATGTCACGAGGCGACATGTTGTCGCTGGCAAGGATGAATCCTTTGGTCTTGCGCTTGTAGCCTCGGCTGAGCACCGCCACATTATAGCGACGATAGAACGACTCGATGATATACTCGACATGAGGCGTCTTGCCCGTGCCTCCCACGGTGATATTACCCACCGAGACGACAGGGACATCAAATTCCTCCTGTGGCAGCAATCCGATGTTAAAAGCCGTGTTGCGTAGCCACACACCGACGCCATATCCCCATGAGAATGGCGTCAGCAGTGCATTCATGATAGACTTGCGCTGGTCCTTGTTCAATATCTTGGACAGGTCAATGTTCATTTAGATTTAGAGATAATAGACCTTAGACGTTTGGTGAAATGGGGTTACATGCGGATTCTTTCCTCAGGCATGAGGCAGAGGATGCGGTCACGTCCCAAGATGGCCTGCAGTTGCTTGTGCCAGTCATAGAGCATGCCCATCTCTCCCTGCAAACGCGACTCGTAACTTTGTACCATGTACTTGTCAAGCAGCGACATGAAGGGGTCTTCAAGAGCAGGATAGTTCTGAGTCTCGTAATCATCACCCAGATTTGCTTTCTTGGCAACCCAAGCCACTGCCTCACGAATGCCACCGAACTCGTCCACCAGACCAATCTGCTTGGCGGTGAGTCCGTCCCAAACACGTCCCTCGGCGATCTTCTTGATAGAATCCTGAGTGACGTGGCGGCCATCGGCGCAACGCTTGGTGAAGAGCTCGTAGCCCTCGTTGATCATGTTCTGCAGAGCAGCGCGCTGTGCGGGAGTCAGCTTCTTACCCATGGCACCCGCGTCGCCATTCTCATTGGTCTTGACCGTAGCCATGTGAACACCCAGCTTGTTCTCGATGAGGTTCTCATAGGAAGGAATGACGCCAAAGATACCGATTGAACCGGTGATGGTGGTGCGCTCGGCAAAGATACGGTCGGCGGCACACGAGATATAGTAACCACCCGATGCGGCATAGTCACCCATCGACACGGCGATAGGCTTACCGGCAGCCTTGAAATCCATCACAGCCTTCCAAATCTGCTCACTGCCGAATGCGCTGCCACCAGGCGAGTTGACTCTGAGCACCATACCCTTGACGTTATCATCCTTGATGAGGTCATGAATGGTCTCACTCAGCTTCTCGCTGTCGATGCCTTCCTCGGCGGGGCCGATGCTGCTACCGCCATCGATTTCGCCCACGGCATAAACCACTGCGATGTGGTCACCGATAGACATTTCCTCGAGATCTGAAACCAGGTCTTCGGGATATACATAATTCAAATCGTCATCCTTATCCACCTCGGTGCGGGCACGCAGGATGTTGTCCATCTCGGTGCTGTAAACCAGCTTGTCCACGAGTTTCTGCTTCATGAGCTCGGTGGCCTTGAAGGTAACCACCACACTGTCACATAATGAATTGAGAGTAGCGTATTGGAGCTTGCGGTCTACGGCGATGCTATCGAGCATTTCCTTCCAGATCACGCCCAGATAGTGTTCCTGCTGCAAGCGGTTGGCATCGCTCATATCATCAAGCATATAAGGCTCGACGGCACTCTTGAAGGTGCCCACACGCACCACCTGCATCTCAACACCCACCTTGTCAAACAGTTTCTTCATGTAGGGCGTTATCGATGCCAAGCCATGCAGGTCAACAGCACCCACGGGATTCAGGAAGATGCTGTCGGCAACGCTAGCAAGGTAATAGTCGGCCTGATTGATGCCCTCGTAGCCATAGGCAGCAATCCACTTGCCGCTCTTCTTGAACTCCTTGAGGGCGCGCCTCACAACCTGCAATGTTGCAGGTGCGGCGCTCACGCCATTACACTCGATGTAAATACCATCCACCTTGTCATTCTCGGCAGCATTCTCAATGGCCGACACGAGGGTGTTCAGTCCCATGCTGCTGGGTAAACCTTCGTTACGCAGCACCGACATCATATCGATGGGTTCCGAGCCGCTGCGTTCGGTGATTTCGGTGCCCAGATCGAGTTTGAGAATCGAATGCTTGGAAACATTCACCGTCTTCTTGCTACCTCCCATGCACGCACCCATGATGCCAATGCTCATGATGGCTAAGAACATGAAAAAAAGGAGAGCCAGAATCGTGCCAACTATTGAGCCGCACACGACAAGGATAAATTTCTTCATCATAACTGTACAGTATTTATTCGTTTGTATTTATAATCGGTTTAATTTCAAAAGATTAATGCGATATCAGCGTCAAACGGCCACCGACATCAAAATCCAATCTACAAAGGTAACACAAGTCAAGGACAGAACAAAAAGAAATCCTTCTTTTTTTATGTCTTGACGCCGCACACCTTAGTTAAACGGCAAAGGTAACGCATTTTCCCGACAATTATCACAATTGCAGCTAAAAAATTAGCAATGTGCGGTACATCAACCCGAACAACGGCGCTGAATGGCGACCGGGAAGTCCCCCTATTGATTCAAGATGGCGTCGATAATGGCGATGATGTCGGCGATGTCGACGCTGCCGTCGAGGTTGACATCACAGCTCGAGGAAAAGACACCTGACAAGATGGCGTCGATGACGATGCTGACGTCAGTGATATTCACCGCGTAATCACCATTCACATCGGCCGGCTCGTGATAACCGATGGGTAGAATCTTGCTGAACTCTTTCCAGTTGTCGGTGTTGCGATAGGTCTCGACCGCCTCTCGGGGAACATAGAGCGTGGATTTCTCGTAAGAGAAGCTGAACTTCGATACTTCAGGAGGGGTGGTAGCCTTGCAGATGATCTCAGTAAGCTTGTCGCAGTGAGTAAATGCCCAAGAACCAATCTTGGTCACTGAGGCAGGAATCTCTACACTTGTCATCTTTTCGCAGTTGTCAAAACCATACATGCCAATGCCAACGACGCCGTCAGGAATGAAGGCATTATCACATGCTGTTAACAGGTAGTTGCTGGCCGTGCGGATGATGGCATTGCAGCCGCCACGAGAGTCATAGAACTGGTTGTCTTCACTGACCTGGATACTTTCCAATTTTTTGCAAGAGAGGAATGCCATATCGCCGATGCTGGCTACCTTAGCAGGGATGAAGATGCTGGTGAGATTTGTGAACGCAAAAGCGCCAATGCGGATTTCAGTTACAGCATCAGGGATGACGATGCTGGCAAGCCCGCTGGATTCAAACAGGCTGCTGGAAATTACTGTGAGGTGCTCAGGCAAAGTAACGGAACGCAATTCAGCGCATTGAGTGAACGCGCTATTACCGATTTCAGTTACTGAATTGGGGATGCTGACACTTCGCACTCCACTGTTGCGGAAGGCATTTGACGCGATGCGGGTGACTGTGCTGGGGATTTTCACAGAGCGGAGGTTGCCGCATTCTTCAAAAGCACAACTGCCAATGTCGGTGACAACATAGGTTTTTCCTTGATAATCAACTACCTGGGGCACTTCCACATTGCCGTAGTATAGTCCGACAATGTGAATCCAACCTTCCATATCGTTCCATGAATCGCCATAGGTGACGCTGACGGTCGAGTCGCCGTCATTGATATTGTAATAAATGCCATCGACCATAAAGTCGTAGGCGTTTGCCGCCATTGAAACCAGCAGCAACAATACGGATAATAATGATTTTTTCATAATCGTTTAGTTTTAAATGAATAATTAGGTAAATCTACGAGAATAAAGATTTTCACTCAGGAGGGGTCCTGTGGATGAGGCAACGGCTGGCGTAGAGTGCGAGCGCAAGGCTGGCGACAAGGCTGACGAGGGCAAGCCAGGGGAAGGCGCCGTCGGCGGGGATGCCGATGTTGTCGCCATAATCAGCCGGGACGATGCCCACGTTGGAAAGGTAACTGAAGACGACAACAGTGCTGTTATTCAACGTGTGGGCAATAATGGGCACCCACAGACTGCCGGTCCACACAAGCAGGTAGCCAAGCCAGAGCCCGAGCACCATGCGAGGGAAGAAACCGTAGAACTGCATGTGGAAGGCGCTGAAGACGATGGCGACGATCCACACGACTGCATGCTTGCCCAAACGGCTGTCCTGCATCATGCGCAACATGGCGCCGCGAAACAGGATTTCCTCGCTCAGACCCGCCATCACTCCCACGACAAAGACACAGGCGATGAGGCCGCCCACGGTGTGGATGTCAAGTATCTGCTCGGTGGTTTGGGCGGCGCTGTCCTCCATGGCGCGCATCCAGTGCTCGATGCCACTGAGCGAGGCAGGCAGCGACATGGCCTCGTTGGCCGTCACAAGCCAGTTCATGGCAGGTATCGAGACGAGATAGAAAGCCACGACGACGAGCAGCGCTTTGGCGCTGGGAGCCTTGTCGAGCGCCATGGCACGCCAAGGACGGCGATAAAAAATGGCCATGGCCACCACCGCTGGCAGGATGAAAGCCACGACGTCTTGTATTGTGAGCATCATCAGCAAATTCTTACCGGGGGCTAAATTGAGTACTACCGAAGCCGCCATCAGCCCCAGGCCCATCATACACAATAACACGAGCAGACGCGTGCTCAATTTCATCGGTGAACGACTTTCCATCATTTTCATTTTTTTATGCTGCAAAATTAAACAAAATTTCATAAATGTGGTCTAATAAACAAAACATAAACATTTAAATCCTCACAGATTATGAAAAAAATAATTCTACTTTTTGGCATGATACTCACCTTGGGGTTATGTGCCAGCGCACAGTCCAACCCCGATGAGAACAACATCGAGAATGACGATAGCATCAAGCTCCAGTTAATCACTCCAGCCGAACCCGTACAGGAAACCGAGCAGGAAATCAAGGAACGCGAGAAACGGCTTCGCCAGCACAACGACAAGGTTGCCTACGCCAAAGCATCCAACTCGATGCGCCGCGGCTACTTTGTCCTGACCGCCGACAATATCCAGATTGGCCCAACCAGCTACCGCCATTTTGACATCAGGGACAACTTCAACTTCATCCTTGTCCAGGACGAAGACGGCATTATCCAGTATGCCCTGAACAACGGGCTCCCTGGAACCAACGGCTTAGGTGGCTGGACCGGTAAGGGGCGGGTGCGCAACAAACGCCTGAGTTATTCAGACAACGGCGACGTGCACATGCAGTATCAATTGTTTAGCGGCAGCGTGAATGCCACCATCAACATCACCCTGTTCAACAACAGCAAACGCGCCGTGGCCACCATCAGCGGTGGGGTTCCCATCACCATGTATGGTGACATTCTCCCCTATCGCGACGAGAAACATCGGTGAGCGGTAAGCTGTTAGCAATCAGCGGGGATGAGGCAATATATCCGGCATCTGGCCGTTTAGCAATTAAAAACTCTTAATCAAACTTGAAAATGAAACCATCCACGATCATCAACACACTGGCCGCAGTGGCGCTCACGACCTTCTTCACGGCTTGTGCCAACGACGCCTTTTTCACCTTTGACAACGTAGACGAGCAGCCAGCGAAAAAGAACATCAGTTTGACCGAGGCCCAGCAGCAGATGCGCGACAACAACAATGACTTTGCCTGCAACCTGTTCCGCACCATCTACGAGATGAATGATAAAGATAGCAGCATGGTGCTGTCGCCCATCAGCGTGAGCTACGTGCTGGGCATGCTCAACTGCGGCGCCGACGGCAACACACGCGCTCAGATTACCGACGTTCTTGGGCTGGGCACTTCGTTACAGGAAATCAACGAGTACTTCAAGAAGATGATTGATGAAGCCCCCGTTGTTGACCCGAAAGTGACGGTTAAAATCGCTAACTGCATCGAGGCCAACTCGGCAATGGACATCACGCTCGTACCTGAATATCAGGACAATATGCAGAAGTATTACGATGCTGAAATTGGCAGCCTGGACTTCTCGCTGAGCAGCAGCCTGGACCACATCAACAATTGGTGCAACACCCATACCAACGGCATGATCCCCACAATCTTAGACGAACTTCATGGCGATGCAGTGGCGTACCTGTTGAACGCTGTCTATTTCAAGGCCACATGGACTGAGAAATTTGATTCTAAGGAGACTCGTGACATGGACTTTACGAAGCAGGACGGCACGACCGTCAAACGTCCGATAATGCACCTCAAGACTAATGCCGTCTACGGCCAGAACGACTTGTGCAAGATGCTGCGCTTGCCTTACGGCAGCAATGGCTATAGCATGTATGTGCTGCTACCCAACGAGGATAAGACCGTGGACGACATCATCGAGAGCATTTCGGCAGAAACGTTGAAGCAGCAACAGACCAAACAAATGACAACCTGTGCGGTCGATATCCTGATGCCTCGTTTCACCACAAGCGACATGACTAAACTCGAAGCCCCACTCTCAGCGTTAGGCATGCCGCAGGCATTTACCCCCTTTGCAGAGTTCCCCAATATGGCCCAAGGTCGCAACCTGTATGTGTCGAAGATGCTGCAGAAGGCTAAAATCGAGGTTAACGAAGAAGGCACCAAGGCCGCTGCGGTCACAGTTGTCGAGACGCGCACCTGGTCATCGTCCAATCCTACTGTATGGAAGTTCCACGCCACACGCCCGTTTGTATATTACATCATGGAAGAGAGCACCCAATCCATCTTCTTTATGGGCACTTACTGCGGCGACTAACTTTTATCAGCTAATGACTCAATAAACAATAGAATAAGGCATGGTAATAGATGACTCCCCATGAGGGAGCAACAGGCCGCGCGCCCCGCCCGAGTTCACCCCATGCTCGGCGGGGCGCACTTTTTCCCTGAGAATAATGACTTACTTGGGAAGGTATGGCGCTATCTCCCGGGTGAAGAGGTCACGGCGGACGATGCGGTAGTGCGGAGCGTAAGCATCGCGGTAATTGGAGGAGTGGCTGATGGCATACCTGCCTTGAGACAAGACGCTGTCGATGAAGCGCTTGTCTTCATCATAATCAGGCAGGTTGAGGTTCATTTGATCAAGGACCTTGATGATGATTTTCCACTGTGCGGCCCAGTCGGCCACAGCGGGCCTGTTGGTACCGTCAGCACTGGCGATGAAGGCGTCAAGCAGGGCGTCAGCACTAATCAGTCCCTCATGGACGGCACGCAGGCTCACTCGCACGTAATTGCCATAGATGCCACAGGGTTCCCAATACCATGGCAGCAGGTCGTCGGCAGTGGTGGTGGCAAGTTCCTGATCAAGATAGGACTTGACTGCAGCCGTGTCGCTCACCAGATGCTCGGCACCCATATAGTCCTGGAAACATGACTTGTAGATATCCAACAGCCGCGCCTCGGGGTACTGTTGCAACAGCCCCGTGACAAAGCCCTCGATGGTTTGCCCCTGTAAGGTCATGCTGCAGATACCCATCATGATAATGCCCAAGATTCTTTTTATCATATACAAATGATTATTGAAGCATGTCGAGGAACTGGTCCTCGTTGATGATGTCGATGCCCAGTTTGTGGGCTTTCTCCAGTTTGGCGGGTCCCATGTTCTCGCCCGCAAGGATAAAGCTGGTCGCGCTGGAGATACTGCTCACGTTCTTGCCGCCATTCTGCTCAATCATTGCCTTGTATTCCTCGCGAGAATGCTTGGCAAACACGCCGCTGATAACGACTTTCTTGCCCAAGAGTTTGTCGGTCTGTCCCGCCGTTTCCTCCTCGGTGAGGGCAAGTTGCAAGCCAGCCGCACGCAGGCGCCCAACAAGGACACGGTTGCGCTCCTCGGCAAAGAAATCGACGATGGATTGGGCGATTTTGGGCCCTATCTCGGGGATGGCGGCCAATTGGTCGGCAGGCATCGACATGAGGGTGTCGATATCGCGGGTGTGACGTGCCAGCACCTTGCCCGTCGTCTCACCGACAAAGGGTATTGACAGGGCAAAAATCACCCTGGCATAGGGAACACTGCGGCTCGCCTCAAGGCCACGAAGGATGCGCTGCGCGCTCTTTTCCTGGAAACGGTCGAGGGCGGTGAGTTTTTCCTGAGTGAGGTCATACAGGTCGGCGACATCGTCAACCAGACCACTCTTGTTGAGGATAATTGCCACTTCCTCGCCGATGCCGTCGATGTCCATCGCGTGCCGCCCGACAAAGTGCTCGATGCGACCACAAATCTGAGGTCCGCAGCCCCACTTGTTGGGGCATACCCATGCCGCCTCGCCCTCGATGCGCTGCAACGGCGTGCCGCAAGCGGGACAGTGGGTGACAAAGGCGATGGGGGCACTGCCCGGCTGACGCCGTTTCTCGTCCACCCCGACAATCTTGGGGATGATTTCCCCACCCTTCTCCACATAGAGCATGTCACCGTCGTGGATATCGAGTTGCGCGATAATGTCGGCGTTGTGCAGCGAGGCACGCTTGACGACGGTGCCGCTCAGCAGCACCGGGTCGAGATTGGCAACCGGAGTGATGACACCCGTTCGCCCGACCTCAAAGGAGACAAACTGCAGGCGTGTGCATTCACGTTCAGGAGCGAACTTGTAGGCTATCGCCCACCTCGGCGACTTGGCCGTAGCCCCCAGGTTGAGTTGTTGACGCAGGGAGTTGATCTTGAAGACGAGCCCATCGGTGGCAACGGGCAGTTTCTTGCGCTCCACATCCCAGTGCCCGATGAAGTCCTTGACCGCCTCGATGCTGGGAAGAATCGACATCTCTCCCGTCTTGAATCCCCAGCGCTTGAGTGCCATGATGCTGTCGTAGTGCGTCTCAAAGGGCAGGTTGTCGCCCAACAGGAAATAGAACACGGCATCCAGGCCGCGACGGGCCACCTCGGCGCTGTTCTGCAGCTTGAGGGTACCGGCGGCGGCGTTGCGCGGGTTGGCAAACAACGGTTCTTCGTTGAACTGGCGTTCCTGATTGAGTTTTTCAAAACTCTGCCAGGGCAGCACGATCTCGCCCCGCACCTCAAACTTGTCAGGCAGGTCGATAAAGCCTGTAATCTCGAGAGGTACCGACTTGATGGTGATGACGTTGGCGGTGACATCATCGCCTTGCACACCGTCGCCACGAGTCACGGCACGCACCAGGCGCCCGTGCTCATAGGTCACCGAAATCGACGTTCCGTCATACTTCATCTCGCCGACAATCTCGCTCGCCTCGCCTCCCAAGCCATCCTGGGCACGGCGCAGGAAGTCCTGCACCTCCTCGATGCTGTAGCTGTTGGAGAGAGACATCATGGGGCGCTCGTGGCGCACCTGGGTGAAGCCCTTGCTGATGTCGCTGCCAACGCGCTGTGTGGGCGACAAGGGGTCCTGATACTGCGGATAGTCCCGCTCCAGGTCCTGAAGCTCACGCAGCAAGGCGTCAAACTCCTGATCGCTCACTGTGGGAGCATTGAGTACATAATAATTATGATTGTGGCGGTTGATGATTTCCCGCAATTCCTTAATCCGTTGTTCAAAAAGGTCCATGAAAAACAAAAATTAGCATGAATTGATGCGCTAAAGTAGTGTTTTTTTCTCAAAAACGTCGCATAGATTTCATTTTTTGTTAAATTTGCGGGTGTAATTCAGAGCATAACCAATGAGCATATGAAAAAAATCGTGAAGTGTGTGTTGATCATAGCCGCCCTGGCGGCCGTCACCTTGCCGTTGAGCAGCTGCTTTCGGCAAGATATGGTGATGTATGAGGATGGTGAGTTTGACGGTGCCGATTTCTCGGATTACGACCTCATGTTGAATGCCGAGATTGAAATGGATGACATCAACCGTGACTAATCCGCGTCTCCTGTCGGCCATGAGTGCGTTTCCCATTGTGGTTTTTTCAATTAAAAATCATTAATAGGGCTATAAATCATGTGTTATAACCGATTAGGATAGTGCAAAATGGTCAATTTGTCACATTTTGAACCCAATTTAACATTCCGTTAAAGATTCTTTTTATATATTTGCAGCCAATTATTATAAAAACATCAACAGCGGCGACTGCCGTTGGCGATGAATCAAGACAATAACAAACTATATATGAACTTATTAGAAAATAAGTTAGCACGATATGATGAGCCGCAGAAGGCAAAAGCCGCGGGCATCTATCCCTACTTCCGCGCCATTTCGAGCGAACAGGACACCGAGGTCATCATGAATGGCAAGCGTATCCTGATGTTCGGCTCCAATTGCTACTCCGGCCTTGTCAATGACGAACGTATCAAGCAAGCCGCCATCGAGGCCACTGAAAAGTACGGCACCGGTTGCGCCGGTTCGCCCTTCCTGAACGGCACATTGGACCTGCACAAACAGCTCGAGCGCAAGCTTGCCGACTATGAGGGCAAAGAGGACGCAATGATTTACAGCACAGGCTTCGGCGTGAACCTGGGTGTCATCTCGACGCTCACAGGCCGCGACGACTATATCCTGTGGGACGAGCAGGACCACGCCTCGATCATCGAGGGCCGCCGCCTGTCGTTCTCCAATTCGCTCAAGTACCGCCACAACGACATGGCGTCGCTGGAGGCCCAACTCAAGAAGTGCGAACCCGACCGCGTGAAGCTCATCGTCACCGATGGTGTCTTCTCGATGGAGGGCGACGTGTGCAAGCTCCCCGACATCGTGGACCTGGCACACAAGTACAACGCCAGCATCATGGTTGACGAGGCCCACGGCATCGGCGTGTTTGGCGAGGGCGGCCGCGGCGTGTGCGACCACTTCGGCCTGCGCGACGAGGTGGACCTGATTATGGGCACCTTCTCTAAGTCGATTGCTTCGCTGGGCGGTTTCATCGCCACCAGCAAAGTCATCACCAACTACCTGCGCCACCATTCCCGCAGCTACATCTTCACGGCGAGCATCACGCCAGCCTCGACCGCTGCGGCCATGAAGGCCATCGACATCCTCATCAGCGAGCCCGAGCGCCAGGAGCACTTGTGGAAAATCACCCACGAGGCACTGCAAGGTTTCCGCGACATGGGTTGCGAGATTGGTCACACTGAGACGCCCATCATCCCGCTGTTCATCCGCGACAACAACAAGACGTTTGCCATCACCCGCGACCTGCTCGAGGAAGGCATCTTTGTCAACCCCGTCGTGTCGCCCGCCGTGGCACCCAACGATACACTCATCCGCTTCAGCCTGATGGCGACGCACACCCACGAGCAGGTGGCATTCGCCCTGGAAAAGATCCAGAAGGTATTCCGCGCCTACGGCCTGGTTCCCTGAACACGACTACACATTATTTAATTTACATATTGAAGCCATCGCATCTTACCTTGACGCGGTGGCTTCGATGCTTCTACAGCCCTGTCAAAACCAGCCATAGGGGCACAAAAAGCGAATTTTCATGCCATTAGCGAAAAAAAAGTCCAAAAACATTTGCTTGATAAAAATGTATTAGTAATTTCGCAACATCAAAACGTAAACATTAGAACAACATCTATATTGTTATGATTTACAAATTTGTCATAGTCTCGGACGACGCCGATAACTTTAAACTGCAGATTGCCATCGACTCGACAGCCACGTTCATGCAACTGCGCAACATCATTCTTGACTCGATTGGCTACAGCAAGGAACAGATGGATTCATTCTACATCTGTGACGAGGACTGGAGCAAGGAAAAGGAAGTGACCTGCATCGACATGGACACAGATAGCGACGAGGATATCTGGATCATGGACGACACCCAACTCGATGAACTCATTGAGGAGGAAGGCCAACGAATGAAGTTCGTATTTGACTACATGACCGAGCGTTTCTTCAAGGTGAAGCTCAAAGAGGTCATCCCCGGCAAGAACCTGCACGACCCCCTGTGTGAGCGCAAGGTGGGCAACCCGCCAGCCGAGAACGTTGACATCAGCGACTTCATCACCATCCCCAAGATTCCCGATGCCACCAACATCGAGCCCATCGACAAGAGCGAGTTCTATGGCGACGAGGAATATGACGAGGACGAGATTTCTGACTTCGAGGAGCTTGACAGCATTGTCGGCGACGACTATTGATTCCATCAAGACCACTGACCCGAGACACCAAGCGGCACATTAAACGGAATTAATTTTGAGATATCGAGAAGAAAGATTACCTTTGCAGCGTTAAAACAATCATTCAGGACATGAAGAAATCAGTTTTAGCATTGAGTGCCCTTGCCGCCATCGCCATGATGTCGTGCATTGGCGGAACCGAGAACGGGGAACAGACCGAAGCCCCCGTTGACACCGTCGAGCAAGCCATCGACAGCACGATGCAGGTGACCGGTGTCGCCATCGACGGCGCGATGAACAGCGTCTATCTCAAGGTGGGTGAAGACACCATCGAGTTCACCTACCCCGACCTCGATGCCGACCACAGGGACTCCTGGGACATCAACGACACGTTGACGGTCCAATACTACGTCACCGAGAGCGGTGACAGCGTCACCAACGTCATCAACGAGAATGCCTGACGCCCCACCCCGCCACGGGGAGGCAAGACATATTGTTGCGGTAGTAGCTCAGTTGGTAGAGCATCAGCTTCCCAAGCTGAGGGCCGCGGGTTCGAGTCCCGTTTACCGCTCAAAATAATTATCAATTGTTTCTGACAATCCTCATGGAGCAAGGTGCATTTTGCTTGATGCAGGCAACAGTATCCCAGTGTGATGCAAAGCCCACAGGATTAGCGATTCCAAAAAATGAGATATATTCGTATAACCCGGTTGTTGGACTAATAGGTTATAAAAGAAATGAACAAGGATACTTGGCAAGCTCTTGGATGTCTTATTGGAATTTTCGTTGTGCTCCCTCTGTTAATCGGAACATGCACTCATTCTATGTCCAAGGGCGAACAGCACATCAAAGACTCGATCGATTCGGTTCATAACTCACCTGAATATAAAGCATACTGCGATAGCCTTGAACGAGCAAGAGAGATGGAACAAATAGAGCGTGAAAAAAACACTATAGTTATTATCTGCAAAGGCGACAGCAACTATCATTACAGTTCGGAGTGCTCAAATATCCATGGGATTAACGGCCTGTCATTTGATACTGAGTACACCGCAAAAGAGTTAGGCAAAAACCTTTGTGCTGAATGTGACGAATGGGATATCATTTATAGATCTTGGGTTGATGGTGATTTGAAGTATATTGATGATAATTAGAATAATGTTATTTTTCATACTGTTAGTTTCATGTTCTCGTGATGGCGTTCGTTGTCATCATGCGGAACGAATTATTTTAGAAACAGTGCATCCCGACGACACTGTATGGATTTGCACCAGCGAGGGCACGAAGCGTTTCTACGCAAGCGATACCTGCGGCGGCATCCTGGCATGCGGAGAAGACATTATTCCAGTTACACGTAACGAGGCCGAAGAAATGGATAGATCATATTGCCACAAATGTTACAGGAGATAATTGAGATAGCCGCACTCATCTGCAAAGAACGAGCGATATAGGCACGTGAGGTATTTTTGACATAGTAGAACTAATAAGATTGTAAGAATATGAAATATCTTGTTATCGCAATTGCGTTCGTCATCCTAGCTTTGTTTTTCATGAAACGGGATAAGCAGGCGACTGAGGAAGACATCAAGGCAGCGAAGAAGGTGGGTATCAGCACGAGAAGGGCAAGGCTCTATCGTGAGATATTCGACGAGCAGCTTGCTTGTTATGATCGTGGCGAGGAGCCGCCCGACAGGACTGGTGAGATCCCTAATATGAACGAGTGGAGACGCTATGGTCAATACAGGGAGGGCGAAGTTAGCGCCCGCTCAATTTACGAAAAGTACATGTCGAAACATGACCGATAAGGCTATGAAGGCTGCGCTTTATTATTTCGGAACCGGCTTGACTATCCTGGCTGCCTCCATCCTGTTCGACTGCAGCAGGGGTGAGAAAATGGACCGCGGTGAAGTGTACCACAGGATTGAAGAGATAAAGAAAAAGCTCGCGATCCGTGACTCATGCATCGCCAACCACCTTGACAGCGTCAGCCATCGCCTCGAGGCAACGACGGACACGGCAACGTATGATTCCGTCATCGACGACCTCAACGATGCACTGTACAATGTTCAGGACGGCGACGAGATATGGTTTGAGTTGGACGCGCTGCAGTATGACCTGTTGTGGGTTAGCGTTATGCAGATGCTTTGATGTATCAAAAAATGATTTGATACAAAGAGCACATAATGTAATTAACTTATTAACCGAATACGTCACAGCGAAAATCCATCCCAAGCTGAGGGCCGCGGGTTCGAGTCCCGTTTACCGCTCAAAGTTTGAAAGTGTTGAAAATCAAGAAATTGATGCTTGATTTTTGGCACTTTTTCTTTTAGAGAAAACGCACGGAATTAACCTCAAGATTGAGCGAGATTCATCTATTGCTTATGGTATTGTGCAGTGAAGAGAGAGAGATAAAAGTCATTATCTGGAATATTTAATGGACATAAATATACTATTTGTTCCGATGTTGCGTTATTAAAATGTAACCATGGTATAACTGGATACCATAAGAGACCTAATTTTTTTGTATCATATTTTTAAACGTAAAATTTTTATGAAAAAGATCATTTTATTCTTAGTGATTGCATTGCCTTTAGCATTCACTTCATGTAGCGACGACAAAGAAAAAGATGAGCCCGTACCTGAGACGACCACTATTCACGAGTATGTTGACCTGGGCCTAACCAGTGGCACACTGTGGGCGACATGCAACGTTGGTGCCGACAAGCCTGAAGAATATGGCGACTTATTTGCCTGGGGCGAGACCACTCCCAAGGAAGCCTATAGCTGGAATACTTACAAGTGGTGTGAGGGCAGATATGATAAGTTGACAAAGTACTGCATTGACGAAAGTCATGGCATTGTTGATGACAAGCGGGAGTTGGATCCCGAGGACGATGCCGCCTATGTGAACTGGGGGCCAATGTGGCGCATGCCGACCACCGAGCAACAAAATGAGTTGTATAACGAATGCACATGGACGAGAACGAGTCTGAATGGTGTGAAGGGATATCAGATAACCGGTCCGAACGGGAAAACGTTGTTCCTGCCTGCAGCAGGTTACTGTGAGGACAATTCTGTTCTTGAGCAAGGTTCGTTCTGCAGCCTATGGTCGCGCTCATGCTACACCAGCAACGGCATCAGCAATCACGACTACAGCTCATGTACCATGGGCTTCGACTGGGATAAAGGCAGCTACTTCTTCAACGGCAAATACCACTTCCGCTACTATGGTCACAGCGTCCGCGCTGTGAGAACTTCACAGAATTAGTTTCTCAAGAACATAAAGGGACGGCCTTACACAGGCCGTCTTTTCAATACATCGGGCGGTTGGTTTACCTTTATGGCAGACCAACCGTGTTTTTTTATTATGGGTTTAATCTAATGCACCTGTTTATATCGAGTTTTTGATTGGTTTCGTCTTGAACATTGTCGGGTTAATCTACCCCTACCGTAAATCGTGGTCGCTCGGCACGGGACGCAGTGTCTAAAAGACAAAGAAGACCTAATTGTATCATCAGTCTGGACTTCGGTCTTGGCACAAAACCCTAAAGTTATGAAAACGCTGATTAAAATATCCGTCTTACTGGTTGTGGTTAGCTCATTTCTCCCGTCATGCACACTCCTGTATTCAAGTCCACTCGATTCTCGTGAAGATTATATTTCTGAAAGCGTGATAATAGAGTCTGATTGGGATTGGGTTTTGGGCTTGACGTATTGCACGTTCCCCTACTGCTCATGTGAACAATATGAAAAAGCGCCCCGGAGCAAGAATTATAGTTGCCGATGCGGTCATACGGCAGATTACCATTATTATGATGGTCCGGTAGAGTATGAGGTAGATGACGTGTATTACACGCAAGAGGAAGAACCGTGTTATCGGCCATAATGCGGCGGTTGGCTAACCCGCTGCATAAAGTCAAACCACTGCTCACCATGCGCCTCGTGGATAAAAACGCGCTGAAATTTGGAAGAAAGTTTGTATTTGGCGTAAAAATATCTATTTTGGTAACCTAACAAATACTGTTTATTATGAAGAAAGCATTGATGATTTTACTGATGGCATTGATGGTGAACCTCGTTTCGACAGCTATCGACTTTAAAACCTATGAGAACGAGATATTTACCATCAGCTATCCTGCCGACTGGGAAGTGACTTACGAAAGCGATGATTGCATGAACGTGGCTACTGAGGACGATGAAATCCGTTTTGATGTCACTTACAATGAACGTGGCCCAATGAAGGATCAACTGCAAGAGGCTGCAGACAATTGGGAGTACATGAAAACGAGCCAAGGCCACAAGGTGGACCAGAAACTGGTGAGGGACGACTATGCGCTTGTGCGGTCGATAGAGACCGATGAGGACGACGGAACGCAACATGTTGTCGTGTGGTTCGTGATGATCACGCAGGAGCCGCAAGGTTTCTCCGGATCAATCCAGAGCCCATTAAGTCGTGCCAACGAAGCCATCGACATACTGGTAGAAATGCTGGCGACCCTCACCCAAAAGTAACTAAGGGTATTAACTGAATAAAACATATAATTATGGAAAAAAGAATCATATCAATTATTGTGGCCATTTTGTCGTTGTTGACGGCAAATGGCCAAGTGACGTTTACCGGCGTAGGGGCATACCATGTTATTGAGGTAACACCAGCGACGGGCGCGGGGTTAGACAAGATATACGTAGTTCATAACACCAATGGGGTCGGGATGACCTATCACTCGGCATCGGGTGAGCAGGCTGTATGGTACAGTTATGATTCACGGGGTGCCGACTATGCCGAGGAGATTACCGACATTAGCTGTGACAGTTCAGCCACCTCACTCAGTCAGGTTTTGCCCAACTCGGGCTATATCATCGTGGATGGCAGTGAGCGCTATTGCTGTTGGGTGGTCAACTATGCTGACTATTATCTGGAACTCAATGACTTGTTTATCAGCAATGATGAGCCGTGCTCATTGATGAGTTTCAGAGTGGATGGCTACGGACCCACGATAACTTACACAACAATCGATGGACACACTCGAGTGCTTGATCGTGAAATCAAGTTAACTTACAACACGCTTGTGTGGGATGACGATTATGCACAGTGGCACGAAAAAGAGGTGAAAGAGAGTTTCGAGAGTATTGATGATGTTTTTGCCGTAGAACCGCCGCTGTGTAACACTAGCTTCACTCTAACGGGAGACTGTTTCCTTCAGGCGTGGGGACTTGAGAATTCCATCGAGAGTGAGTATTATCAAACACAAGCTGTGGGCTGCGGCTCAACTGCCGAGCCGGACAATTATGATAGCGATGGCTTGGGAGGATGGGCACCATGTCGAATTGTTTTCTCAGGTTATCCCACCGATGCAGTCGTTTATCGTGCCTGGGAAATGGCCACCGATGCTAAATTTGAGAACGTCATCAAGCGGTTCAACCAAGATGAGGTGGATTATACCTTCATGGAAGCGGGAACCTATTATATGCGCTATATGGTCACCAATGAAGATGGTTCCTGCAAGGCCTTCGGCAACACCTATGTGATTAAAGTGAAGTCTTTCCCCATTCGGGGTGATATCAACGGCGATCGTGAGGTCAACATTGCTGATATCAATTCCGTCATCGACATTATTCTTGGCAGTGACGTTAGTGATTATGTTCACTCCCAAGCTGATGTGAACAGCGATGGCGAGGTCAATATCGCCGACATCAATGTCATCATCGACATCATCTTGAAAGGGCAACCAGCTGTCAACACCAAAGAATGGGTGGATCTGGGGCTGCCCAGCGGAACGTTGTGGGCAACTTGCAATGTTGGTGCCAACAGCCCCGAGGAGTATGGTGACTACTTCGCATGGAGCGAGACCTTTTCCAAGGATTATTATGATTGGACTACCTACAAGTGGTGCAACGGTAGTATGGATGGCATAACCAAGTACAGTTATGCTTCCGGTAACATTTGCTTTATTGATTGTAAAAGCGAGCTGGAGCCTGAAGACGATGTTGCCTATGTACAATGGGGGCCATCGTGGCGCATGCCGACCAAAGCTCAGCAAGACGAGTTGCGAGAGCATTGCACTTGGACTTGGACGACTCAGAATGGTGTGAATGGCTATTTGGTGATCGGTCCCAATGGTAACAGCATCTTCTTGCCCGTCGCTGGCAATTCATGTGAAGAATTGCCCTACAACGCTGAATCGGGCGGCTTCTATTGGTCGCGCACGCTTAACATAGAAATCAACCAAGTTGCCTACTTTTTGTACTTCGATACAGAGAACGTGCGTTTGAGTTGCCACAACCGCAGCTTCGGATTTCCCGTCCGTGCTGTGTGTGTCCCGCAGAATTAGTTTAGCAGCGTTTTTTCAGGGCTTAGGCGGTTGGTTTACCTTTAAGGAGAATCAACCGCTTGTTATTATGATTTAGTGATTATTCGTCCCTACAGCATGCTGGAAAGGGAGGGATTAAATACTTGAAAATCTGAAATATTACCCATCTGATACACAATGACTTACATTTTCGTAAAAAGAGGGAAAATCCATGGTTAGTGTCCCTATACTGTCCCTAAAAAATAGCTTATAAGCGACTTATAGACAGTTGATTAATCTTCATGTCGTGTTCGATTGTTATACGACCATTTCTGATTCTGCTTTCTCTTCAAGCGTCTTTCGGATAAAGGCATTGATGGTGAGCCCAGCTTGTTTGGCAAGCATGGCGATTCTGCGGTGGATGGCTGGTGTCAACCTCACATTCAGAGCGCCTGAATAACTCTTATCCGGTTCAATGCCCTCATCGGCGCAATAAGCGAGGTAATCATCCACGGCCTCATGAAATGCCTCGGTCAGTTCCTTGACGCTCTCGCCCTCAAAATTCACCAAACCATTGATGCCCTCCACCTTGCCGTAGAAAACACCGTCCTGCTCGCTAAAAGCGACTGAGCCTAAATAGCCCTTATAACTCATTGTATTCATAGAAATGCAAATGTAACTAAAAAATAGTTACCATCCAAATCACATTACAAAAATCTTGCCAAAAACACTAAAATTGCAGTGAAATTCAGTGTTAAAAACAGATGTTGGCAACGAAAGTGTAAAAATTTTGGACACTTTTTGGAAAAAAGTCGAGGCAAGGTCCCTTTTTATGGATAATGACTTGTTTCTCTTGTTGATACTCTTTAACTTTGTCACAAACAATAATCAGTTAGAATTATGAAACAAGTAGAATTTGAGAGTTTCAGCAAAGAAGAACTCTTTGAAAAGATCAAGGCGGAATATGCCCGAAAAGCAAAATTAGGTTTTGTAATGGGTATTGTCTACGGTCTATTGTGTTTAGCAACGTTCATTGTGTATTGCTTCCTCACTGAGTGTGATTCCTCTGAACTTTTATTCTTGAGTGGCATCCTTCTGGTGATATCTTTTATAAAGTTTCTATTCTCTGTAAAGAATAAAAATATAATGAAGGCCGAAAACGCAGAGGAATTATTGAGTAGGTATGATGCCAACACAAAAAAAATAGGCAAATGGATTTCATTCATTGCCGTTCCATATATTGTCGTTCCATTCATTGCCGTTCCTGCCCTTTTCCTAATCGGATATCTGATTTACCACATGATAACAGATATCAACATCGAGAGGTTCGGAGTCGTCCTGTTCTGGCTGATAATAACATTCTATGTGTTGTGTTTTATTTTGTTGTGCTTTCTTTCCCTTTGGATAATGTGTATTCCCATGAAAGGAAAAGCCAAGGGGATTGGTTGGAAGGATGATTCTATCGAGTGTCTGCGTGAGCTCGTAGCTAATGAGCAACAAGACACTTTATAGTGTTCCGATTCAAGTCCCGCACAATAAATGAAACGATTAAGATGTCTCATCTTAATCGTTCATTGAATTTTTGCGGAAAGAGAGGGATTGAAAACCCTAAGATTGTTCGGTAACGGCTATTGATAATCAGTGAGTTAGCATTTTGAGAAGGTGCTGAATTTAACTACTATCGTCCGAAAATCGTCCGACTTTAATTACCACTTAACTATTTGAGAATAAACGTATTTTAACGCTTCAGGTAGTCTTTATTATCTACATTTCTCAGTTGATTATGTTTGCAAAGGTACTATTTTTAGGTCTGTTTTCAAAATAGTGGCATACGAATTGCTATTATTACAGAAATATGTTTAACTTTGCACTTATAATCAAATAAACAAAAAGACAATGGCAACCTATACCATCACAGTGAATGAGCGTTCATCATGGGGTAAAGCTCTCATGAACTATCTCCATGCATTAGGAGTAATCGTGCAGCGAGTCCCCTCTAAGTCCAAGAGTAGCTATATTCGTTCTCAAGAAGACAAGAAGGCTGGCCGTGTAGAATCTTTTGATTCATCCGAGGAAATGTTTGAATCATTAGGAATCTAGGTATGTATAAGATTCGGATGACCAAGACGTTCCGCAAGGACACGGAACGTTGTCTAAAGCGTGGTTACAACATGGAACTGCTCAAGACGGCAATTCGTTTACTTGAAGCAAGTGGCAAACTTCCCGAATCATATCGTCCCCACAAGTTGTCTGGCAATTATGGCGGGTGTTGGGAATGTCACTTGAAGGCTGATTGGTTGATGATTTGGGAGCAGAATGATACGGAATTGACGTTACTTTTCACAGGCACTGGCACGCACTCAGATCTGTTTTAAATAGAAATATAGATGGGACCATAGTCAGCGTTTGCACCAATGACTGTGGCGATAAGGACATCAAATAGTCGCAGGATGAGTACCAGTATCTCATGAACAAAAATTCACCAAAATCTAAGAGAAAATTTAAGTTTAGCGCAATAATCACTACCTATTTAGATAAATAATCAACAAAACAAAAATGGTTTTGTGTTTTTTTTGATAGTTTAAGTATGAAAACATTTCTTTTAATACTTTTATCAGTTCTTCCATTAGTAGCAATACCAATACTAATAGCAAAAGTTCGAGAAAAATGTAAAAAGCAAGAAGGTAATAGCTATGACCAAATTGAGATTAAACAGCATAATGAGATTCCAAAGATCAGACAACATAATGAAGCGAATATAAAAGAGTCTGATCTGCCACTCTTATTGGAAGTGTTAGGTCAACAATTCATGGATGATTGTTATCTAACATCTATTTCATGTCCTTCAAAACAGTATTCATGCCAATGTCCATCGTGTGGAATGAAGGATGAAGATTTGGTTTGGGTTGAATATCGTAGCCCAAATTGGACTTGGTCGTATCTATGTGGAAGGGAGGGATATATGGTTTTTTGCCCAACTTGTAAAAAGTGCGTAAATAACATACTTACTTTGATGAACTAATGTATTCTTAATGAGACTAATGGTGAACGGGAAAAACAGGCAACGTTGATGAAGGCGTCGTAATTAGGCTATTCTGACTTTAGATGCTTTTTGCTGTTTTTTGAATCTTTCGTCCGAAAATCGTCCGAGTAAATTTATAAAAATAGGGTTATTTGTCTGTAAACCAAACAAATAACCCGCTTCTTGCGGAAAGGGAGGGATTCGAACCCACGGTACGCAAAGCGTACAACGGTTTTCGAGACCGCCCCGATCGACCACTCCGGCACCTTTCCAGTCAAGCAATGGGGTTTATTTCCCAAAGCGGGTGCAAAGTTATGGTAAATTTTCAACCTGGCAAAATATTTTGGCGGATTTTTCCTGCAATAGCATTTTTTCAGGTCACAAGCCAGGTTGCGGGTGAGGTTGCGTGGTATGATGATTACAGTCCTTTGAGCCCGTCGATGGTTTTGATGGGATTGTCGGCCCCGAAGACATAACTGCCTGCGACAAGGATGTCGGCACCGGCCTGGGCGAGCTGGGCGCCGGTGACATCATTGACGCCTCCGTCTATCTCGATCTGGGCATTGGAGCCGTTGAGGATGATGAGCTGGCGCAGTTCGCGCACCTTGTTGAGCGTCTGGACAATGAACTGCTGGCCTCCGAAGCCGGGGTTGACTGACATGAGGAGGACAAAGTCCACGTCACAGATGATGTCGCGCAGCATCATCACGGGCGTTGCGGGGTTGAGGGCGACACCAGCCATCATGCCAGCGTCGTGAATCTGCTGCACTACCCTATTCAAGTGGATGCAGGCCTCTTGATGGACGGTCATGATGCGTGCGCCGCAGTCACGCACCTGCGGGATGAACTTTTGGGGTTCAACAATCATCAGGTGGGCGTCGAGTGGCTTGTCGCACAGGCGCTGAACATGCTTGATGACGGGAAAGCCAAAGGAGATATTGGGGACGAAGACACCGTCCATGACGTCGAGATGGAGCAGGTCGGCGCTGCTACGGTTGATCATGTCGATGTCGCGCTCCAGGTTGCCGAAGTCGGCTGACAGCAGTGAGGGAGAAACTTTCATTTTAGTTAGGAGTTAGGAGTGAGAAGTTAAGAGTTGGTTGGGCGCTTCTTGATGGCTTGGTAGGCCAGGAAGAGGACGATGAAGATGGCGAGTGCATAGCCTGCCCACGATAGGTAACGGTTGTAATGCTCGAGTTGGACGAGGAGTTCCTGCTCGGGGAAGTGCTGGCTGAGCCAATAGCCGAGTGCGGCAAGCACGATGTTCCAGATGCCTGCGCCAAGGGCAGTGAACAGGGCAAAGGTGCCGAAATTCATGCGCGACAGTCCGGCGGGAATGGAGATGAGCTGCCGGATAGCAGGAATGAGGCGGCCCAGAAAGGTGGAGATGGCGCCGTGGCGGTCAAAATAGGCTTCGGCTTTCTGCACCTTCTCGGCATCGATGAGGCACATGTGCCCCACCCTGCTGTTGGCAAAGGCATAGACGACAGGGCGTCCAATGAGCAACGACAGGACGTAGTTGATGATGGCTCCGATGAGTGCGCCAAGGGTGGCAATGAGGACAATCATCACCACGTTCATGTCGCCGTTGCGTGCCGCGAAATAGGCAGCAGGCGGGATGACGACCTCGCTGGGGAATGGGATGAAGGAGCTCTCGATGGCCATGAGCAACAGGATGGTGCCGTAGGTGAGGTGCTCTTTATACCAGTTGTAAATGGTGAGGATGTCGTGAGGCATATAAATCACGACGGCTACCGCTGCAGCGAGCAGCAGCACGAGAATGATGATGAGTTGTAAAGTGTCTTTTTTCATATCAGGGGCAAAGGTAGTGATTTTTTGGGGTTTGGAGGTGGTTTTTGTGGGATTGTTTCTTTTTTTGGGGGGGTGTTCCGAGCCAGAGGCTCGGACTACGGGACAGGACGGGTGAAGGCGGGGACGAGTGAGAGCAGGGACGAGCGAAGGGCGGGGGCCGCGAGAGGGTTGGTTTCATTTTATAAGGAAAATGATATTTTTCTTGACATAAATTACTGAATTCGGGGAATTTATTCTTAAATTTGCTGCGTTATACTGGTCTCTAACAGAGGTCAATATCACAATTTATTTATTTTCAATCATTTAATCAATTTTTCTAAATTATTATCATTTATGAAAAAGTTATCTTTACTGTTAATGGTAATGACTATTGCGTTCGCCGCATCGGCTACCATGCCTGTTCGCGGTAACGTCAATGCCATTATCCAACCCAGTCATCGTGTGATTGGTAAGAAGGCGTCATTGGGTGCCCCGGTGACTGCTCAGCCCGAAGGCACGATGCACATCTTTACCCGTGCTGGTGGCTACATGTACTATCAAAGTGGTATCGGTGTCAACGACCAGTCAGGTAGTGTAATCGCCATCTTTGCCGACGATGGCAAGACCGTTTGGATCAAGGACATCATGGCAGGTGCCAAAACCGGTGCCTGGGTTCAGGCCGAGCTCAGTGATGACGGCCAGTCGTTGACCCTGCCCCTGTATCAGTCAATCTATACCGGCACCACTAATGATGGTGAGCCTTTTGAGGCCTACTTGGCTTGGGGTTCCACCAGCATTGACACCGAGGAGCAACTCATCAACTTTGAACTTGATGAGCGCACCACCGAGGTCACATTCACTATCGATGGCAACGTGCTGACGATGGAAGGCAGCGACGGTGTTTATCCCGTTAATCCCAGTGCTGATGAGTCCTATATCGCTACCGGTCTTACCTTGGTGTCCAAAGTGGAATCCAGCGACGAGTACGGCTGGATGGGTTACATGGACTGGAAGACCAGTTTCACCGATAATGGTGTATTTGAGATGCCCGAGATGATTACCGAGCAGCCCGAAGGCGAACTGGTGACCTACAAGCGCTTCGGCAACACCATGTCACTTCAGCAGGTTTGGTTCTGGACATTTGTCACCAACGGCGAGCAGGACGGCAAGATTAATGTAGTGTATGCTCCCGACGGCAAGACCGTTTACATCCAGAACATCATGAACGGCTATGAGGAATACTTCAACACATGGGTGAAGGGTGAACTTGACGAGAATGGTCTGATTCACGTTCCCACCGGCCAGTGCATCTATTGGAGCGACGAGTATATGGGAGGTGTGATGCTGACCATGGGTGATGTTGTCGCTACCGTTAACAACGAGGGCTTCGATGTCGTCGAAAAAACCGATGAAGAGATTGTTCTTGCCATCGACGACAACTTTATCTATCTGCTTAACACCAGGGCCGACATTGTACCAGGCGAAGAAGGCAATGACACCTATACCATTCATGGCTTGACCGGCTTCTGGAGTGATGATAACTCCAACGTGGGCAGCATCGACTGGGACAGCTACTTTGTTCATGTCGATGCCGTTCCCGCCGTTCCCGCCAACCCCGAGGATGTTGAGTGGAATGACGGTTTCAATGAGCTTGGTGACAGCTATCTGTCATTCAAGATCAATGTTGTTGATGTTGACGGCAACTATCTCGATGACGATCACCTGTATTACCGCATCTACACCGACGATGGCCAGATCTTCACCTTTGATCCCGAGACCTATGCCGAGAGCGGTATCACCGAGAACATGACCGACATGCCCTACAACTTCACTGGTTGGGAGATCAGCGGCAAGCAAGGCGTTGTTTACTTCTATCGCACTAACTACAACGAGAACCCGTTCTTCAACGAGCGCATTGGTGTTCAGACGGTTTACATCGTTGATGACGTAGAGAACGTATCAGACATCGTTTACTGGTACCGTCCCGTCGCTGTTCCCGCCGTTCCCGCTGATCCCACCGCTGACAACTGGGTTGACGAGGGTGATGAGAGCGGTTTCAACGAGTTCCAGTTCACGATTAACATGGAAGATGTTGATGGCAACCCGCTCGATCCCGGCTATGTATATTACAGCATCTACACCGATGATGACCAGATCTTCACCTTTGATCCCGAGACTTATAGTTATAGCGGCGTTACCGAGGACATGACTATGGTTCCTTACATCATGCAGTACTATGACCTGCATCCCGAGAATGGCCACGTTTACTTCTACCGCACCAATGCTGAAGGTTATGAGACCTTCTTCAACGAGCGCATCGGTATCCAGGTACATTACATCGTTAACGGCGTTCAGAACTCGTCGAACATCGTTTACTGGTACCTGCCCGAGCCCGAGCCCGTTGAGCCCGTTACTCCTGCCAACCCCGTGGCAATCAAGTGGTATGACTGCGGTGACGAGAGCGGTGACAGCTACTTTGAGTTCCAGATTGTTGACCGTGATGTTGACGGCAACCCGATCGACATGGAGAACCTGAGCTACAGCATCTTTGTTGACAACGATGAAATCTTCACCTTCTATGCCAACGAGTATGTTAACGATCTGACCACCGACAGGACTGAGATTCCTTACTGGCTGTACAGCAACGCTTATGACTTCATGAGTGACTGCGTTTACTTCTACCGCACCAACACGGGTGACAACCCGATGTTTGAGAATCGCATTGGTATCCAGGTTTACTACCGCGTTAACGGCCAGCTCGCCGGTCAGTCTGATATTGTTTACTTAGACCTTGACACTTCGGTAGATGAGGTTAGCGCCGGCAAGACCGTTGCCAACGTTCGCTACTACAATGTTGCCGGTCAGGAGATGGCTCAGCCCGAGGGCATCACCATCAAGGTGACCACCTACACCGACGGCAGCACTCACGCCACCAAGGTTGTGAAGTAAGGTTTTAGGCTTTAGGCTTTAGGTTTTAGGTTTTAGGTATTAGACCGAGACCTTAGGCTTTAGGCCTTAACCAAGTATTATTGAGTAGAGGCGCAAGATTTTGCGTCTCTACTTTTTGTTTATTTGTAGCAAATGGTGTACTTTTGCAATATGGACAAGAATGACACATATCAGATGCTCGTCAAGCAGGTGGAAAGCCTGATTGAAGGCGAGGACAACCCCGTTGGCCAGCTGGCCAACGCCATCGCAGTGATGCACGAGACGATGGGCTGGTGGTGGACCGGTTTCTATATGGTCAAGGGCGACACGCTGCAACTGGGCGTTTTTCAAGGGCCCGTGGCTTGTTACAACATCAAGAAGGGGCGTGGCGTGTGCGGCACCGCATGGCAGGAAAACCGCACCATCGTCGTTCCCGACGTGGAGCAGTTTCAGGGTCACATCGCCTGCAGCAGCGCTTCGCGCAGCGAGATTGTGGTGCCCCTGCATGACGTCAAGGGCGAGGTCATCGGCGTGCTCGACATCGACAGCAAGGAACTGGCCACCTTTGACGAGGACGACGCCCGCTGGCTGGAGGAAATCGTGCACGTGATTGAGCGCTGTGTGAACCTTTCCACACGCTAAGGCGCTAAGGAGCTAAGTTTTTTAAAAACAGACAAACAGTAGATAACTATGAGCTATGAGCCACTTGCCGAACGGTTGAGACCCCGGTCGCTCGATGACTACATCGGGCAGCGTCACCTGGTGGGCGAGGGCGCGGTGATACGCCGCATGATCGAGAGCGGCAACATCTCGTCATTTATCTTGTGGGGGCCTCCAGGGGTGGGCAAAACCACGCTGGCCCGCATCATCGCCGAGCAGACACAGGTGCCCTTCTACACGCTGAGTGCGGTGACATCGGGCGTCAAGGATGTGCGCGAGGTGCTGGATCGCTGTCAAGCCGACGCACGGAGCGTCTTCTCTAAGGGACGTCCCATCCTGTTCATCGACGAGATTCACCGCTTCAACAAGTCCCAGCAGGACTCGCTGCTGGGTGCCGTGGAACGCGGCACGGTAACGCTCATCGGCGCCACGACCGAGAATCCGTCGTTCGAGGTCATCCGTCCCCTACTCTCCCGCGCCCAGGTCTATGTGCTCAACCCGCTTGACAGCGACGACTTGCTGCAGCTGCTGGACCATGCCATCAAGACCGACAAGATGTTCCAGGGCCATGAGGTGCGCATCGAGGAGACCGAGGCACTGTTGCGCTTCTCGGGGGGCGACGCCCGCAAGCTGCTCAACATTCTCGACCTGATCATGCAGTCGCTGCATGATGGCGAGCCGTTTGTCATCACCGACGACATCGTCACGAGCCGCCTGCAACAGAACCCGTTGGCGTTTGACAAGGGCGGCGAGATGCATTATGACATCATCTCGGCGTTCATCAAGAGCATACGCGGCAGCGACCCCGACGCGGCTGTCTATTGGCTGGCACGGCTCATCGCCGGTGGTGAGGACCCCAAGTTCATCGCACGCCGCCTGTGCATTCTTGCCGCCGAAGACATCGGCCTGGCCAACCCCAACGCACTGTTGCTTGCCAACGCCACGTTTGACATCATCAACAAGATTGGCTGGCCCGAGGGACGCATTCCCTTGAGCGAATGCGCCATCTACCTCGCCACGAGCGCCAAGAGCAACAGCGCCTACCTCGCCATTGACGGCGCGCTTGCCCTGGTGAACGAGACGGGCAATGCCCCCGTGCCACTGCACCTGCGCAACGCCCCGACAGGCCTGATGAAACAATTGGGCTACGGCAAGGACTACCGATATGCCCATGACTATCCGGGCCACTTTGTCGTCGAGCAGTACATGCCCGAGGAACTGAACCACCCGCAGTTGTGGCATCCGCAGGACAATCCCGCCGAGAACCAAATGACGGCCCGCCAGCAGTCGCGGTGGGGCAAAAACGCCGGCCATGGGCCTGAAAAAAGTTAAATAATCACTTTAATAGTAGCAATACAAACAACTATGGCAAAGACCAATGTCATCGGAAAAGAAGGAGAACAGGCTGCGTGTGAGTATCTCATCGGCAAGGGCTATACCGTGCGCGACATCAACTGGCGCCTGGGCCACCTCGAGATTGACATTGTTGCCCAAGAGCCCAAAGCCAACCTGCTGCACATTGTCGAGGTCAAGACGCGCAAGAGCATCGAGCACTTTGACCCGATGGAAGCCATTAACCGCAAGAAAATCAATAATCTGGTCAATGCGGCAAACGGTTACATCCAGTACTATCAACTGCCGATGTACGTGCAGTATGACGTGATGATTCTCGTCGGGCAATCGCCTGACTATAAGATACATTACATCCCCAATGCCTTCCAGCCGTCGCTGCGCACCATTCGTTGAGCCGGCTTGTGAAAAATATAAACTATTACTTTAATGTTTAATCATTAACCCAAAACATATTAACCGATTACTATTTAGAAACCGCTTAAATATAATAACATGATGGAATATTTAAATGACTTCTTCGCTACCTTGAGCGACTACTTGTGGGGCTGGCCGATGATTATCCTGTTGCTGGGCACTCACATTTTCCTGACCATCCGCTTAGGTGTGCCGCAGCGCAAGCTGCTGACCGCCATCCGCTTGTCGGTGAGCCGCGACAAGGGATCGACAGGCGACGTGTCACAGTTCGGAGCGCTCGCCACGGCGTTAGCGGCAACGATTGGCACGGGCAACATTGTGGGTGTGGCCACCGCCGTCGCGCTGGGTGGTCCCGGTGCCGTGCTGTGGTGCTGGCTGTCGGGTGTGTTCGGTATCGCTACCAAGTACAGCGAAGGTCTCCTTGCCATCAAGTATCGCGTCAAGGCCCCTGACGGCCGTATGCTGGGCGGCCCCATGTACGCCCTGGAGCGTGGCCTCGGGTGGAAATGGCTTGCCGTGCTCTTTGCCCTGTTCACCGCTCTGGCTTCGTTTGGCATCGGCAATACCGTTCAGGCCAACGCCATATCGACCATTGCCAACGAGTCTTACGGCATACCCGAGTGGATTACGGGCGGTGCCGTGTGCCTGTTGACCGCACTGGTGCTGCTGGGCGGCATCAAGAGCATCGCCCGCGTGTGCGGCGCCCTGGTACCGTTCATGGCATTCTTCTATGTCATCGGCTGCATCTATATCCTGTTTGCCAACGGCCAGTATGTGTGGCCCGCCATCAAGCTCATCTGTGAATCGGCATTCACGCCCCAGGCTGCAGGCGGCGGTTTTGTCGGCACGACAGTCATCATTGCTGCCCGCATGGGTATCGCCCGCGGTCTGTTCAGCAACGAGTCGGGTTTGGGCTCGGCACCCATCGTCGCCGCCGCTGCCAAGACGCGAAATCCTGTCCGTCAGGCGTTGGTGTCCTCAACGGGCACTTTTTGGGACACGGTGGTCATCTGTGCCTTTACCGGCCTGGTGATTGTCAGCTCCATCATCGCTCACCCTGACATCAGTGCCAGCGACGGCGCAGCGTTGACTAAGGCCGCCTTCTCCAAGATTCCCTACGTGGGCAAACCACTGTTGACGTTCGGCCTGCTGACGTTTGCCTTCACCACCATCCTCGGCTGGTGCTACTATGGCGAACGTGCCGTCGAATACCTCAAGGGAAAACGCTGGATGCTGGCATACCGCATCCTGTTTGTGGCGATGGTGTTTGTGGGCAGCATCGTGAGCCTTGATGTCGTGTGGAATGCAGCCGACTGCATGAATGCCCTGATGGCGATACCCAACCTCGTAGCCTTGCTGCTGCTGAGCGGCGTCATTGCCCGCGAGACCAAGCATTACCTGTATGGAGGCCGCCTTGACGACCATGCGCCGTCACAGGATTAACCTACCGATTCAATGGATCGCGCTGCGCGCGAGAAATCTAAAATAATTATTTATTTAAATTGATTTTCTTGGATTTCTTGCGAGCATCGGCGAGCAATCTCATTTACATGGGATCGCGCTGTGCGCGAGAAATCAAAAATAATTATTTATTTAAATTGATTTTCTTGGATTTCTTGCGAGCATCGGCGAGCAATCTCATTTACGTGGGATCGCGCTGCGCGCGAGAAATCAAAAAATATTATATTTTACTAAATAATTGAGCCACAGCCAATTAACAGCTGTTGCAAAATTATTTCTTGAAAAGTCCTTGCCAGTTCGGGAAAAAGCAGTACCTTTGCAGCCGGGTAAGTCCTACACGGCCAGCTCCCTCCCAATCCCCCAGGCCTTGACCGGAGCAAGGGTAACGAGGTTGTAGCGGCGCGCTGTAGCTCACTTGCCCTTTTTTTATATCCCTATGGGAAACGGATGCAACGGAATTAACGGATATTACGGAGGGGTTATTTGCTTTGCATGAAGGAGCGGATTTTCTCGTAGTAACCGTTGCTGCCAACAAACTCGTAGCCGATGTAGTCGGCGCTGTTGTTCCCCTCAATCAACTGAACATGATCCTGACTGATGGCAACATCCCACCCTACCAGGGCGACTCGTGGCAGGCGCTGGGCGGCATCAACACACATCTTGACCACCTGGTCCCACAAGGGCACCTTGAAACCCAGCATGACGATGTCGGTTTGAGGATGGATGAAAACCAGATCGCCATCCTTGGAGATGCCCTCGGACACGACAATTCCCGTGTCGAGGTCCACCTCATAATAGTATCCACCCGTTGCCGTGTTGTCCATGAGCGTGTCACCCACTCCAGCCCTGAGAAACGCCTTCATGATGCGTGCATGGCCGTCGGGGCGGCATGCGGTGAGCACACGGATAGTGTTCACTGACCTGTTGCCGAACACCATGTCGGGGTGCTGGATGATGAGCTCCTCGAGAATGACATCCTCCTGAGCCAACGCGTCAAAGAGCCGGTGCTGCCCTTCATCATCCTGGGGCACGTTTTCCATCATGCGTATTCCGTCACCCTGCTTGCCGTCCATCGGCTTGATGATAATGGCGGGATAACGCGACAGAAAAGCCTTGAAGTCTTCAAATGACGATTTCTTGACCCATAGCCAACCACGATGCACAAAATCGCTGAAAAACTCATTAAACTCAGGCTTGTTGACGAAGTAATGGACATCTTCAGGATTGTTGTATTTGTTTTGCAGGGCCAGGCGGCGATAATGCGTCAGGCACTTGCTGCGCTGCGGATTGCTATAACTCCAGAACCTGCCCGCGATATACTGGTCGATGTGGGCACCATGGCGCACAAAGGCCGAGAGGTAGTCCATCAAGTGGTAGAAGCGGCTATAGCCCGTCTGTTTTGACAGTTTGGAGACTTCTCCCCATATTCTCTTGAAATAGTTGATAGCAATGCTCGGATTCATATCTCAACAGGTCACTAATGATTACAAATCACGCAAAAGTAGTCATTTCCCATGAAACACGGGAAAGAACCAAGATAATTCTTGCCAAATCGGGGTGTTTTTTACCGTAGCAGGTCGGCCACTTCGTCGAGAGAGCCGTCATTGGGCGAGGGTGATACACCCAACAGGTGGCACAGCAGCGGGTAGATGCACACGTTGCGGAAACGGTCCTGCTTCTCGTATCCCACCTTGAAGTCGGGGCCCACAGCACGGAATCCCACCTGCATATCGGCCGCGGTGTGGTCAAAGCCGTGGCTACCGCGTTGCTTTTTGGAGGGTTTGTCGGCAAAGAGCCATCCCACATCGGGCAGCACGATGACGTCGCCCATGTTCTTGTTGGTGCCGTAGCCCAGATAATCGGGTACCTCCCCCTTCTTCCAGGCGCGGATGTGGTCCACACCCTGCAGGGCGTTATAGATGCTGTCGATGTACTGAGGCGCGCTGGCATAGATGAGCGTGGGATAATCGTTACAGCAACGGTCATACCATTGCTTGGGCAGCACATCGTCGATGTCCACAAATCGCTTGGGGTCAACGCTAGCCATGCCGTGGTCGCCAGTGACAATAAGGTTCACCTTGTCGGCAAAGGGCAATAACTGGATGCGAGACCACAGCTTGCTGAGCAGGCGGTCCAAGTTTTCCACGGCGCGGCGCGTCATGCTATTGAGCGGGCCATAGTTGTGACCGCTGCGGTCAGGCTCCTCAAAGTAGCCCATCACCAGATGGGGGCGCTCATCCTCAGGCAGGCTAAGCAGACGAATGATTTCATCGATGCGGCCTTCAAAGCCCATCTTCTCGCTCTCGGTCTGGTAGTCGAGCCAGTAGGTGGGATGCTCATCGTTGATGGTCACATCGCTGCCCACCCAGAACACCGTCGCCGTCTTCACGCCCTGGTGCTTCGCCGTGAGCCAGATGGGGTCACCGCCATAATAGCTGCCATCGGCACGCGTCACCTTGTCTTTCAATGAATATTCCACACCTTTCTCCCTGTCCCAAAAGATGTTGGCGATAATGCCATGATGGTCGGGGGTGAGTCCCGTGGCCAGGGTGTAGTGGTTAGGGAAGGTCTTGCTGGGGAACGACGGCTGCATGACCGCTTTTACGCCTTGGCGGGCCATGATGTCCATAAAGGGCACGTCATAGGTGTCGAGGTAGTCCCACCGCAGACCGTCGAGCGAGATGATTACCGTGTAAGTGTCACGTCCCGCGGCCCACGACTGAACCGCCAGCACCAACATTACCAACAGAAAAGAGAATCTACGCATCTTCATTTTTTTATTATTGTTGAAAAAATGAGGGAGGAGAAGCAATCACAGTCGCCTTCCTCCCCCATTTCATGCTATTGAATCAAGGGATTGATCAATCATTCTTCTCGTGCGAGAAGTAAATGCCGTTCTTCAACTGAGGATTTCCCTGATAAGTGCTCCTGATGCCAATGACGGTGAGCTCGTCACCCTCCTCGATGCCGGCGGTAGCCAGCCAATTCTTGCGGTTGTCACCAGTAGCGCCCCATCCAGGATAGGTTCCATAGACATAGAGCCTGCCAGAGCCATCCACAAGGTAAAGGTTACCCCAAACAGGATTGTCAATCGCGTCGACGGTACCAGTCACCATGTAGTAAACGTCGGGGTTGTCCTCCTGAGCGAGGAACTGCTCGATGGTCACCTGGGTCACATGCTTATAACTATCTAGAACGACGCCACCACTCATTTGTGGGTTGCCATTATACTCGCCACGCTTGCCGACAAGAGTCACAATGTCACCCACTTTGAGGCCAGCTTCCTTGAATTCGCCTTTAGCACCGACCTGATAAGCATAAACCTCCTTGTCGGACCAGTCACGGATGTAGATATTGCCCGACTCGGAATTGACCACCTTGGTAATGACACCACTAATACGATATCTCTTGTCACCAACAGGAGCCTCAAGGAACTCAGCCAGTGAACACTCAGGGCCAGCCTGTTTAATGGTAGCCAAAGCAGTGTATTCTTGACCATTGTCATCGGTAGTCTTGATAGAAACGTCAGCACTGCGTTCCTCATCACCATTATTGGCAGTTGCACGGAATGTCACCGTAGGCTCTTTTCCTCCAGTTACTGAAAGAATCGAGAGCCAACTCTTGGCCTCATCAGGAATCTCCACAGTGATACCGTTATTGCTCTTATTGAGCATATTAACAGTGACATCGCCACCATTCATGGGTATAATGGATTTATCGGGGTCGAACCCATCGAGCTGAATCATCCATTTTTGGAGTTTGATAACGGTCACGTCAACCAGCTCAATCTTGCCGTTATAGACGGTCTTGGGACCCTCGACAGTGATGATGTCACCTTCCTCGATGCCCCAAACATCGATAGAATTGTTTTTTCCGGCCGACCCGTTCTTGTCCAGTGTGCCATAGATATAGATTGAACCAGTCTCATCCATCAGCCACCAGTTACCATAGATGGTATTCTCGATTTTCGTCACAGTACCCGTCACACGATAGGTCTTGCTCTCGGGACCGGCAATCACCTCGGCGCAAGTAGCCTCGGTGACCACGGGAAGGCCTTGAATCACGTTGATGGTCTGGCTCTTGCTAGCGCAAGTGACGTGGAGCACGGCCGAGCGTCCGTCCTCGGTTGCAGGAGCGCTGAATGTCACCTTGCACTCGCCTGCCTCACCTGTCATGGGGCTAACAGTGAGCCATTCGGGAATTTCTTCGGCATCAAACGCCCAAGAGGAAACGGCATTGAGGGTGATGGCGTTGGAACCACCATCGACGTCAACAGCCACATAGGACGAAGAAACCTGAATCTCATCGAGCATCGTCACCGCATCGTCATCGGAGCAAGCCGACAGCAGGGCGACCAGTGCAAAAAACGAAATAAAATATTTGAGTTTCATAATATTGTCTTAGTCTTAGTAGAATTAGTTGAAGATGTACTTGATACCGATAGAAGCATTCCAGCACTGACCGACGGCCTTGTTGGGAACGAAGGTCTCGGTGTTGCCATTGATTGACTTCGGAGTCGAGAAGGTGGCATAACCCTGAGCGTCCACGCCCTCATACTTGAGGATACGGGGGTCGCTTCCAATAGAGGGATTGAGGTACTTGCTCACACCCCAGCTGGAGTTGAAGAAGTTAAGCACGTTCTTCATGTCGAAGAGCAGCTGCAGGGTGTGCTTGGCACCCGAAACATTGAGACGGAAGTCATGCTTGTAGCTCAGGTCCACGCGGTGAACCCAGGGGCTGTAGAGGCTGTAGGGCTCGGCATACTTGCCCTGATGGTTCTTGAGGTAGCTGTTGGCATGTACATAGTCCATGAAGCGGGTCTTGTCACCATCGCTGACGAAGCGGAACTCGCGGCTAGCGACCTGCTCGTCGGAGGGGATGTAGAGGGCGTCGTAGTTGTAGCCGTCACCGTTCATATCGTTGGCCATCATAAAAGAGTAGTTGTAACCGCCGCGCCAGGTCTCATAAATCAGGCCATAGTGGTTGCCGCTGCGGTCGTGAGCGGTTGCCGAGAGGACAAAACGGTCAGGGGTCACATACTGCGAGTTGTGCAGCTTGATGTTGTTGGGGCCCTCGATGGTGGGGACATAGGTAAAGGCACTCTCGGCAGCCGAACCGGGCATACCAGTCACTTCCTTCTGCACGGTGTGGGTATAGGCAGCCATGAGGCTCAACCAGTCGGTAGGATCAGCATTCAAGGTAATGTTGCCAATCCAACCATAGCCACGGCTGGTGTTCTCGAGGACGAAAGCCTTGGTACCGGTGCGGAATCCCGAGGGATAAATAGGACGGTTGTCAGCGCCATTGAAGCGTGCAAAGCCACCCACGCTGGGGATAGACCAGTCGCTGATGCTGGCAGCGTTGATGTTGCGGTTAAAGATACCCTCGACAGTGACAGTGAAGGGGAATGAAACAGGAACTACATAGTCAACAGCCAGCGAAGTTTTCCAAACCATCGGCATCTTGAAGTCGGGGTCAACAGCACTGATTGAAGAAGGAACAGTACCCATGTCGGGAGTCACATTGGCAGGATAGCCCAGTGCAAACAGTCTTTCACGCAAGGCGTCGATTGTGGCATTGCCATTGGCATCGGTCACCAAACCGCCAGCAAACTGGCTCATGTCGATGAAGCGGTTGCCATTCTCATCGGTAGTATAGGAGCCAGTGTAGTTCTCAAAGCCACGGGTGGGTGCACCAGTCTTGCTGTCCCAAACCTTGGTCTTGGCACTGAGCTGTGCCTGATACTGTACCATACCTCCATTGGTGGGCATATTGGTAAAGAACACTAAGGGCAGACGGCCCGAGAACAGACCCGAACCACCACGCAACTTGAGCACCTTGTTGCCGAAAACGTCCCAGTTGAAGCCGACGCGGGGTTGCACAATCAGGTTGCTGCTGGGCCACTTGCCGGTGTCGATGTGCCGAACGTTGCCTTTCTTGTCATAGTAGTCAAGGGCGAGAATGGCATTGTTAGTCATCAGGTCGCCATTGTTGAAGAACAGACCGTCGAGACGCAGGCCGTAGGTCAGCTTGAAGCGCTTGGTGATGTTCCACTCGTCCTGAGCATAGATACCGGCCTTGTTGAACTGCACGCGTGCAGCAGGCTTGGTCTCACCGCCGTAGCCGTAGGTCAAGCAGACGACTTCGGGGGCGGCACCGTTGATGAAGTCATCAACGCTATTGTAGCGGTAGTAGCCCGTACCGTTACGCATGTACTGGTTGTCGGCCATCTGATGCTCAAAGCTCAGACCACCCATGATCTTGTGGTTGCCATAGTACCAGGTCACGTCGTCACGCAGGTTCCAGATGGTGTTGTGCACGGCGTTGTTCCAGGTGAAGAGCTCATATCCCAGCGCCATGTAGTTGTCGCGGTTGCCCTCGTCATCGGTCATGGTGATGTCGATGAAGGGGAACTCGCTGGAGTTGCTCAAGCGGATGTCATCCAGTTTGGAGAGGGTTGCCAGGAACTGGTTAGACAGGTTGTCGGCCAGACGGCTGTTCAAGTCAACAGAGAAAGAGTGCACAAGGTTGTCCATGCCATACATCGAGTTGGCAAACGACATTGACTTCTGTGACATTCGGTAGCTGGGCATTCGGTCGCCACCATCCATTGAAGTGCCGTTAGGCGAATTCCAGAAGCGGTTCTTGGTGTAGTTGTAGCGCAGTGCCAAGTGATTATTGTGGTTAATGTTCCAGTCCAGACGGGCGAGCAGTTTGTAGTTGTTCTCGTCGGCGGGGAATTTGGTGTAAGAACCCGTCTCATAACCATATTTCTGCCTTACAAAGTCGCTCACGCGACCCAGGTCGGCTAACGTAGTGCGGGAAATGTACTGGTCGGGGACAGCGACACCGTCGCTCGATGCACGCCAGCGATTGACGATGGTGGGTTGCTTGGTCATTTCACCATTGACAAAGAAGAAGAGCTTGTCCTTGATGATGGGTCCGCCAATGGTAGCGCCATAGGTGGTCACCTGCTCCTTCTCACGAGTACCTACCACGGTGCGCTCAACGGCGTCACCGCGCATGTTCTCGTTGCGGTGGAAGATGTAGGCGCTGCCACGGAACTTGTTGGTACCGCTCTTGGTGATAGCGTTCACACCACCACCGATGAAGTTGGTCTGACGAACATCGTAGGGTGAGATAACGACCTGCAACTCCTCGATAGCCTCGATGCTGATGGGATTACCGCCACCGGGCAGATTGTCGCTCAGACCGAAGTTATTGTTGAAGTTGGCACCGTCAACGGTGAAGTTAGCAGTACGGCCGTCGGTACCAGCAAAGCTCATGCCTTTACCGCCGTAGGGCGACAGACGGGTCACGTCGGTCAGGCTACGGGTAACGGTGGGCAGGCTGCTTATTTGAGCGCTGGTGATGTTGGTGGCAGCACCGGTCTTCTCGGCGCGGAACTTGGTGGCAGTCGCGGTGACAACGACCTCGCCCAGCGTATTGGCGCTGACACTCATGTCAACATCCAGGTTGGACGTCTCGGCCAGTTGCAGCATGACGCCGTTCACACTCTGAGTTTGGTAACCGACGTAGCTCACGCTCACGGTGTAAGGGCCACCGGGACGCATACCCTGGATGGTGTAACGGCCATCCATGTTGGTCACAGCGTTGTACTTGGTGCCCGAAGGCGTGTGCAACGCGGTGATGGTTGCGCCAATCAACGCTTGATGGTTTTCATCGGTCACAACACCGGACAGCGCCGAAGTTGTCACCTGGGCACTTGATGCCAATGCCACAAAAAACATTGCCACTAATGCCAAAAGCTTAACTGTTCTCAACATAGAAAAAACTTGTTTTAAATGAGTAATAAATTATTATTTAAAAGTTAATTGTCAGATTCAGTTATTAATTTTAAAAAGAGTCGCGCCGCAATAATGGCAGTATTCCATTAATTGCGGCGCGTGTGTCGCTTGCAGTACCCTCTTGCAGCGGGTTATAGAATTGGCTTGCAGCCAATTGGCAACAAAATAACCTAAAGGGTATGCCAAAAAAATGATGTATCATTATTGATATAGTCACTAATACGGGTGCAAAGGTAGATATTTTTCCCCACATGACAATGAAGAAAGAAAATTATTTATTAACACTCTCCTTTTTTAACAAGGAGAGGACGGAGGGGACGGAATGAACGGATTGAACGGAGAACGATAATGTAATCCCTATTTCTTGACGCGGTCGGGGTGCTGGGCGACGAAGGATTTCCAGGATTTGGCCCCTTTGGTCTGGAAGGGCTTGTTGCGCTCGTAGAAGTGGCACAGGGCTGCAGCCAGCGCATCGGTAGCATCGAGCAAGGCGGGCATCTGCGCCTCGTCGATGCCCAACGTGCGCTGGAGCATCAGCGCCACCTGCTCTTTGCTGGCGGCGCCGTTGCCGGTGATGGCCATCTTGATTTTGCGGGGCTCATATTCAGTGATGGGAATCTCGCGGTTGAGGGCAGCGACCATGGCCACGCCCTGTGCCCTACCCAACTTGAGCATCGACTGCACGTTTTTTCCGTAAAAAGGTGCCTCGATGGCCATCTCGTCGGGAAGGTATTCGTCAATCACGCCGCTCACGCGCTCATAGATGTGCCTGAGCTTCATGTAATGGTCTTCCATGCGGCCCAACTGCAGCACGCCCATGACAATGAGTTCGGGCTTCTTGCCGTTGACGCCCAGCAAGGCATAACCCATGACGTTGGTGCCCGGGTCGATGCCGATGATGATATTTTGATACCGCTTGTCCAAAATTGTGACGACAAAGATACGATGTTTAAAGACAATTTAGACAACTTGGACAGCGTTTTTTATTCAACAACTGATTTTTACAATTGGTTTTTTAATTAACAACTGAATTTTCTGAATTATCTGAGCTTTTATAAAAGTAAAACAATAAGTACAATAAAGACAATGGCATTCGCTCTCTTTACATTAAATATGTTGTTGTTAATTGTGCAAATGTAGGGTGCAGTGGATTTCCCTACACCCTACACCTTGTACAGGCAGCGTGAGCCGCCTTAAAAATCAATCGTCGTCGCCACCGCTGAGGATGTAGTCGATCAGGGCCGTCGCATCGCTGATTCCGATGTTGCCGTTCTCGTCAAAGTCGGCATTCTCCTCATAGAAGGATGTGCCTCCGCCACCCAGTATGAAGTCAATCAGGGTGGTCACGTCGCTGATGCCGATGTTGCCGTCACCGTCCACGTCACCCAGGCCAGCGTTGATTTCCACGCCCACGATCTGCATGAACTCCTTCCAGTAGTCGGCACTGCTGTAATCCTCTACTGCGGCGATGGGAACCTTCAGGGTTGCCGTCTCGTAGCAGTTGAAGCAGTCGCGGCCAGCCAGGGTGGGAGGCGTTACCGAGCGGCTCATCACCGTGGTCAGGGCATCGCAGCCGTCAAAGGCCTGTGCGCCGATGGTGGCAACACTGCTGCCGATGGTGGCGTCGGTCAATGCGGTGCAACCCTTGAAGGCGCCAGCGCCGATAGCAGTCACGTTGTCCGGAATGGTGACCTTGGTCAACGAAGTACAGTTCTCAAAGGCATTGTAGCCGATTGACTTGATACGCTTGCTCATCGTCACCTTGGTCAGGTCAGGACAATCCTTGAAGGCCTCGAAGCTGATGCCAGTCACGCGGTAGGTCACACCCTCGTAGTCCACCTGCTTGGGAATCGAGATGGCTCCGCTATAGGTATTGTAGTCGGTATCCTTATAGGTCACGCTGGCGGTGTTATCACCCGTCTTGACATAATAGATACCATCGACCTCAAAGTCATACTCATCACTCACGATGGTCAAGAAATTCTTCCAGTAGTTGGCAGCCTGGTAGTCCTCGATTACACCACGGGGAACACGCAGCTTGGCAATGTTATACAGGGTGCTCAAGGTAGTGCTACCCGATACCGTCGGGGGCTCGATGGCACGAACGGTGAGTGACGTCAACGAGTCGCAGTCATAGAACACATAGTCGCCCAGTTTGGTCACGCCTGCGGGGATGACAATCTCCTTGAGGCTCGGGCAACGTTCAAAGCCACTGCGCTTAATCTCGGTCAAAGCGGCAGGCAGGTGAGCGCTTTTCAGTCCCAGACAAGCGCCGAAAGTGTGCTCGTTAATAACCGTTATACTGTCAGGAATATACACCTCCTGGAGCTCGGTACACCATCCAAAGGCATAGCTGCCAATGGTCTTGACGCTAGCAGGTATTGATACCTCGGTGATATTGGATTCGAAAACGAAGTAGCTGGGCAGTCTGGTCACACCCTCGCCAATGGTCACGTGCTCAATGTTTGCCGTCGTCATATTGCCAAGGCTATTGCAGTTGACGGCGTTCCATTCCAGTGACTTCAACGCGTTGCAGTTAGCGAAGGCGTTGTAACCGATTGAAGTGACACCAGCAGGAATATTGATAGCAGTCAGCGAGTTGCATTGATTGAACACATAGTCACCCAACTTGGTCACGCCAGCAGGGATGACAATCTCATTGAGGCTCGGGCAACGTTCAAAGCCACTGCGCTTGATTTCGGTCAGTGCAGCAGGGAGATGGACGCTTTTCAGTCCCAAACAAGCGCCGAAAGTATGCTCGTTAATGACCGTAATACTGTCAGGAATATAGACTTCCTGGAGTTCGGTACACCATCCAAAGGCATAGCTACCAATGGTCATGACACTTGCGGGTATTGATACCTCGGTGATATTGGACTCAAAAAGGAAATACTCAGGCAGCAGCGTCACGCCATCGCCAATGGTCACCTGCTCGATGTTTGCCGTAGTCATCTCGCCGCGGCTGTTGCAGTTCACCGCGTTCCACACCAACGACGTCAAAGCGTTGCAGTTAGCGAAGGCGTTGTAACCGATTGAGGTCACATCGGCAGGGATGTTGATGGCACTCAGACTCGAGCAGTTTTGGAACGTGCGTTCGTTGATTTTGGTCAAGCCCTCGGGAATCACAATGCCGTCAAGCGACGTGCAGCCGTAGAAAGCATTTGAGCCGATGCTCGTCACGGCGGAAGGGATGGTAACAGCGGTGAGACCTGCGCTGTTTTGGAAGGCGCCGTCGCCGATGGCGGTGACGGGATAGGCGATGCCGTCATAAGTGACGGTGTCGGGGATGATGACCTCGCCGCTGTAGCTGTTGTAGTTGTTGTCGCGGAAGGTCACTGTGGCATTTGTGCCGTTCTTGTTGTAATAAATGCCGTCCACCTCAAAGGTATAGGCACTGGCTTGCGCCAGCGTGAGCAGGGCAAGCATCAAGGGAAGAAATAATCTTTTCATAAGTATTTATTTAGTTAATAAAAATATATAGTTTATAGTCCCTAATAAGGAATTAGGAGTCTCTAAGCGACGGCGAAGATGATGATGAGTTCGGCGATAAGGACGCGCATGAACATCGTCAAAGGATAGACGGTGGCATAGGCGACAGCGGGTGCGTCGTTGCCAGCGGTGGTGTTGGCATAGCCCAGTGCGGGCGGGTCGGTTGTAGCACCGGCAACGAGGCCCATGATGGTGCAGTAATTGAGGTGGAGCTTACCTCGGGCGACGATGACGGCGATAATGAGCGGGATGATGGTGATGAGGAAGCCGTAGAGCACCCACATCGCACCATTGGCACTCAGGATGGTGGACACGAAGCGTCCACCGGCAGCAATGCCCACCGAGGCCAGGAAGAGACACAATCCCAATTCACGCAGCATGAGGCTGGCAGCCGTGCTGGTATAGGTGACGAGTTTTGCCTTGTAGCCATAACGGCCAATGAGGATGGCCACCACCAGCGGTCCTCCTGCCAAACCCAGCTTCATGGGCACCGACATTCCAGGCAGCATAATGGGAATGGAACCCACCAGAATACCGAGGAAGATGCCGATGAACATGGTGAACAGGTTGGGATGCTCCAGACGCTTGTAGGAGTCGCCCATGCGCTTGCCCAGGCGGTCCACGTCCTCTTCACGACCCACGACGGTGAGGCGGTCGCCCACCTGCAGCGACAGGTTGGGGCTTGCCAGCAGTTCGACGCCAGCGCGATAAATGCGGGTGACGTTGACCTTGTAACCCTCATGCAGGCGGATGGAGCCTATCTTGCGCCCATTGAGTTCGCTGTTGGTGATGACAATGCGCTTGCTCACGATACCCTTGGGCGAAGTCTCGATTTGCCAGTCAAAATCGACCTGCGGGCCGATGATGGCGTCGAAGATCTCCTGGTCGTGGGCACTCATGACGATGCGCAGCACGTCGTCCTGATGGATGATGGTCTCGCCCTGAGGAATCTCAACCGTGCCGTCGGCGCGCTTGAGTCGCGAAATGGTGAAGTTGCGGTCGATGATGGAGTGCAGGCGCGTGACGGCCTTGTCAAAGATGAGCTTGTTGGTCACCTGATAGGTGATGACGTGTGGCTTGAGTTGACTGTCTTCCTTCTCACGCTCGATGTCCTCGATTTCCTTATCGACATTGATGCTGAAGAAGACTTTCAGGAGCACCATCGACAAGATAATGCCTATCACGCCCAAGGGATAGGCGGCCGCATATCCGAGTGCCATCGACTCGTTAAGGCCACGGGCATGCTCGCCCATGGTCTCGATGATCGCTTGCTGGGCGGCACCCAGTCCGGGCGTGTTGGTCACCGCGCCGCTCATCACGCCCACCAGGTCGGTGACAGTGATGTTGCCAGCAATAAAGTAGATGGCGAATGCCACCACAACGTTAAGCGCCACAATGAGCATGGCGATACCGTTGAGCTGGATGCCCTCATGCTTGAACGACGAGAAAAAGCTGGGTCCCACCTGGAGGCCGATGGAGAAGATGAAGAGAATCAAACCGAACTCCTGAATGAACTTGAGCGTCGAACCATCGACGGTGACACCAAGGTGCCCCACAAGGATGCCGCAGAACAGTACAAAAGTGGCTCCGAGTGAGATACCAAATATTTTCACTTTGCCCAACAGCACACCAATCGCAATGACGATGGCATAAATGAGCAGGGTGTGTGCTACACTATTACCGATGAATAATTCAGTGAACCAGGACATTTTTTAGAATTTAGATAATAGTTATTAGATATGAGATAATAGATATGAGATAATAGATAAGTTCCTCATCATCAGGAGATTTTGATGCCGTTCTCGACGATGTCGAGGATATCGACGGGATTGTTGACAATGGCGTCGGCATGGTACTCGACGAGCTCCTTCTTGTTGCGGAAGCCCCAAGTCACGCCCACCGAATCGATGCATGCGCGCCGTGCGGTCTCCATATCCACACCACTGTCGCCGATGTAGAGTGTGTCGGCCTTGGCAACCCGCGCCTTGGCAAGGATAGCAAACACCACACTGGGGTCAGGCTTGACATTGACGCCATCGCGGTGTCCCTCGACGGCGACAAAGTCGATTTCAGGATAGAAATGCGGGATGATCTTATCGACAGCCTTTTGGTACTTGTTGCTGGCTACCGCCATCGCCACGCCCATGTCGCGCAGGTCCTGCAGGAGTTCCGGCATACCATTATAGGGTTTGGTGTAGTCGGTGCAATGCACGTCATAGTACTCGAGGAAGTCGCCCAGGACGCGGTCCACCGTCTCGTCGTCACGTGCATCCTCAGGAAGCACACGCGTCATCAAACGCCGCACGCCGTTGCCCACAAAGTAAGGGTAACTCGCCATGCTATGCGTGGCATAGCCGTTGCGTTGGAGGGCATAGTTGGCCGCCTGCCCCAAGTCCTCGATGGTGTTGAGCAGGGTGCCGTCCAGATCAAAAATCACGAGCTTCTTCATATCTCAATCACAATTACGCTGCAAAGGTAGTAATTTTCCCGTGAATTATAGATATGGTTGACGGCACAATGCATCATTATTGGATTAGTAGCGCGTGGTGCAATCGTTTGCGTTGATTCTTTATATAATTGTAGTGCGTGGAGGGCACTTTGGGTGGATAAGAATCATTAATTTTGGGACTACAAAAATCTGTGGTCCTATGAGGCCCTCCACCATCGGAATAACCAAAATTTTTACTCATAACTCTAAAAACGACGCATTATGAAAAAGATTCTTACATTCATTGTTGCGCTTGTGGTATCGTTATTGACGCTGCAAGCGGGCGCCGCCATGTACATTGTGGGTTCTGCCCCATTTGGCGGCTGGAAGACCAATGCGGGCGTTCAGATGACGGCGAGTGGCAACAGCTATACCGCCACCGTCGAAATCAATGGAGACGCCTATTTTGTGTTTGCCACTCAGCTGTGTTCGACGGCTGATGATTGGACCACCTTTAACAACTATCGTCTTGGCCCCAAGACCAATGACTATGTCGTGAACACCGGCAGCACCTATACCGCCTACAGTGGGCAAGGCAGCAACTCCTTCAAGTTCACGGGAAGCGGTTCTTATGTGTTTACCTTCAACAGCAGCAACAACCAGTTCACCATCAACGAGGCGACAGGCCCTGTCACAGCAGGTGACCTGTACGTGCTGGGTGAGGTGAACGGTAACGGCTGGGCACCCAACACGGGTGTAAAGATGGACTATGACGAGTCCAAAGGCCTGTACAGCACCACGGTAACCACTACTGGTGCGAACGAGGGTTACAGCTACTTCTCGTTCACTACCCACCTGAGTGATGACGCCGATGACTGGGCAGGCATCGCCAGCTACCGCTATGGTGCCGAGACCAACGACTATCCGACGATTGTTGACACCCAGATGCCGCTGCAGCGTGGTGAGAACGCCTTCATGATTCCCGCAGGCACATGGAAATTCACGGTAAGTCTGACCAATGGCTACCTGCTGGTTGAGCAGGTGGGCGATGGCCCCGGCCCGCAGCCCACAGGCCAGCTGTACATCTTAGGTGAGGCCAATGGCAACACGTGGGCAACCAACGTGGGTGTGGAAATGGCTCAGAATGAATCCACCGGACTCTACACTGCCACGGTGACCTTCAACGGCGAGCACAGTGAGGAGGATGCCAATGTGAGCTACTTCTCGTTCACGACCAAGCTGGCTGACACCGATGACGACTGGGCTGGAATCGAACCTTACCGTCTGTCGCCTATCGCTGACGAGGGCACCAACTTCTGGGTGACCCCGCAGATGCTCGGCCACGAGCTTGCACTGAACAACATGGGCGAGAATGTGGACGTATCGTTCCGCATTCCTGCCGGCACCTACACGGTTACCGTCAATCTGGCTAACCGCATCTGTGTCATCACCCGCGAGGGAGGCAGCACGCCCGTTTCGGGCAAGGGTTGGCCGTCGATGTATGGCGGTGTGATGCTGCAAGGCTTCTATTGGGACAGCTACAAGGCTACGCGCTGGACCACGCTGACCGATCAAGCCCAAGACCTGGGTCAATACTTTGACGTGGTGTGGGTTCCCAACTCGGGTAGTGTCGATCCCAATGGTGTGGCTCAGAGCATGGGTTACATGCCCGTTTATTGGCTGAAGCACAACACCTGCTTCGGTACCGAGCAGCAGTTGCGCAACATGATCAGCACCTTCCACGAGCACAACACCAGCGTGCTGATGGATATGGTCATCAACCACAAGAGCGGTAAGAGCAGCTGGGTTGACTTTGCCAACGAGACCGTTATCGGTCCCGTCACTGGCGAGGAATATAGCATGACCTGGTCGCTTGCCGACATTTGCCGCAGCGATGAGTGCGTCGGCGCAGGCTACGCCGCCACTGGAGCCTATGACGAGGGCGAGGACTTTGACGGCAGCCGTGACCTGGACCACACCAGCGCCAACGTGCAGAGGAATGTCAAGACCTATCAGCAATACCTGATGAAGGAGCTGGGCTACGACGGCTTCCGCTATGACATGTGTAAGGGTTATGCCGGCTACTATGTCGGTCTGTACAACAAAGCCAGCGAGCCCGCCTTCTCGGTAGCAGAATACTGGGACGGTAACGCCGAGACCCTGCGCTGGTGGCTCAACGAGACCAAGCAGGACGACAGGATTCAGAGCGCCGTGTTTGACTTCGCGCTGAAGTACCCGATGCAGAGCGCTTTTGCCACCGGCAACTGGAGCGCCCTGAACGACAAGGGCCTTGCCGCTGATCCCAATTATCAGCGTTACTCGGTAACCTTTGTCGATAACCACGATACGGGCCAAAACGGCAACTATGACTGTCTGAAGACCAACATCATGCCCGCCAACGCCTTCATCCTGGCAATGCCTGGCACACCGTGTATCTTCTACAAGCACTACCTCGTGTATGCCGACGAAATCAACAACTGCATCAAGGCCCGCCGTGCCGCTGGTGTCCACAACCAGAGCGCTATCCTCACCCAGCAGGAGAGCAGCGGCGGTTACATCCTGGAGACCCAGGGAACTCGCGGAAACCTGTACTTGCAGGTGGGCGGCGCTACCAACAACGGCTGCCCCTACGGCTATGAACTGGTACAGGCCGGTGACGGCTATGCCCTGTACATCACTTACGGCATCGACTGGCGCCACGTGGCTAAGGATGGCAGCATCGTGGGCTATCCCGTGGTGAGCAAGGCCGCTGGCAACTATGTTGACAACGTGAGCCTGACCGTAGCTCCCAGCAAGGGCGGCACGACGCTCGTCTATACTACCGACGGTAGCGAGCCTACCACCGCAAGCGCTACCATCACCACCTCTACCCCGATGACCTTTACCGAGAGCACGACCTTGAAGGTCGGTGTCCTGAACGGTGACCAGGTCGAGAACATCGAGGACTACATCTATACCATCACGGCAGCCGAAACCACTGGCATCAACGTGTATGTGAAGACGACGTTGAACAATGCCCATATTTGGGCCTGGACCAACACGGGTAGCGTGACTGGCACCAACTGGCCTGGCAAGGCCATCACCTCACTGAACAAGGTGACTGTGAATGACATCGAGTGGTATTGCCTGCACGTGGATGCCGACGAAGTATCGCTCATCTTTAACAATGGTGAGGGTGGTTTTGAGAAACAGACCGCTACCATCAACGTGACGCGTGACGCCTTCTTCATGTATCCTTACAGCGACCTGAGCACCTATGGCTACGGCGCCGCCGACACCTATCTCGACGTGACGGAGAGGTATGCCGGAGCAGGAAGTGCCAGCTATGAGAAGGTATATGTGCTGGGCAACATCAACTCGACCGGTTGGGCAACCAACAACGGCATTGAGATGACGACGACCAACGGTGAGAAATACACCGCCACTATCGACTTTGTTGATCCTTATGGCGGCTACAGTTACTTCAGTTTCACCACCGCCCTGGCATCGACAGCCAACGATTGGGACGCCATCGCAAACAACCGCATGGGCGCCACAAGCGACGGTTTCCTCATCAATGAGGCCCGCCTGGGCACCGAGTTGACTGTCGTTGCCGGCACCAATTCCTTCAGGGTTGCCACTGGCAAGTACAACCTGACGTTGTACCTCAACGGCGGCAAACTGATTGTCGAGAAGTGGACCGATGTCCTGCCAGGAGATGTGGATTTGGACGGTAATGTATCTGTTGCCGATGTGACGGCACTGATAGATTATATCTTGACAGGTAATGCAGCCGGCATCAGCACTGCTAATGCCGACGTTGACAATGACGGCATCATTAGCATCGCCGATGGCACCGCCATTATCGACATCATCCTGAGCCACAACCATTAATTCCTCATTTATCCATTAAAAAGCATCCAGGCTTGGCGGGAATGCCCGTAAGCCTGGATGCTTTTATCATGTGCCTCAATTGAGTTAATTGCGGAGCAGATTCTTGTCGGTGACGATCGAGGGTTCCTTGTCGAAGTTCCAGTCAATCTCGTACTTGATGCGGTTGTCGGACTGCAGGCGGGCGGTTGTCTGGTAGAAGTGGCGCACCTTGGTCTGCAGGATCCTGGTGTCGTCAAACTGTGTCTTGGTCACCCAATGACGGCCGGTCTCGACGTTCTCCTCGTAGTCGTAATCAAAGGAACTCTGGTCGGTGACATTAGTTCCTTGAATCTTCATCATGGAAATCACATCGCCCTGCGGGTTGTAGCCATACTCGATGGTGACATTGTTAGGTAGGATTGTCTTCACGAGACGGTATTTGTCATCATAGCAATCGGTCTTGATGACGCTTGAACCCTTGTAGTGGGTGATTTTCTTATAGAATTCCTCGCTGTCGAGATAGACGATGCGGGAATTGTCGCTGCCCCTGATTTCGGCGAGAGAGCCGTCATCGTTCCACTTGGTGATATAGCTCACCAGCTTGCCGTGGGAGTCGGTCTTGTTGGTGAGTTTGAATCCGAAGTTGGAGTCGAAGTCATAAGAGTAGTCATCACTCTGGCCCGTGGCGCGGTTGGTATGCCTGATGAGCAGTCCCTGCTGGTTGAAAATCAGTTCCTCGACATTCTCGGAAGTCAGCGTGCTGGTGGTCACACTCACCTCGCCCGTCAAGCCATCGCAGTTGTTCATAATCGTGGAAGTGGGCAACCACAACAAGTTCTCGAAAAGGGCCCTGACATGATTATCCCTGATTCCGTCAACGGGATTGACAGCGTTACAATAGCAATAGAGTTCAGCCCGCGACACCCTGTTGTTGAAATAATGCTGGGAGAAGTTCTGCTGCATCAGCTTCTTAGCCTCCTCGGCATAGTCAGAATCCGGGTACTTGGTGACGAAATCGAGATAGGACCCTACCGTGTTTTTCGAGCGGGCATCACGGTAGGCATAGTCCAGTTCCATCTGCTGCACGCGGTACACAAAACGCGATTCGGGATACTTGTCGAGGTATTGCTTGCAGGCCTCGACGGTGGTGTCCATCTCATTGAAGGCGCAGTGGTGCAACTGCTGCTCGACAGCCGTGTAGTAGCTTGACCTGGGGTAAAGTTCCATATAGCGCAGGCAGGAAGCCGAGGTGGAGTCCACCTGCTCGTAGGCGAGGCTGTCGCGCTTCCACTCAATGACCATGAAATGGGACTTGTTGTGATCGCTGTATTTATCAAGGTAACCCTGGCATTTGTCCAACTCGAGGGAATACTTGACGCCATTGTAGGCCACCAGTTCACGCTCATCCTTGAGGGAGGGCAGATCCTTGCAGTCAAACAGGACCTCTATCAGCTGGTCGTAGGCGTCCTCGGTCCCAATCTTGCGCACGGTGTCCACGAGGTTGCGCTCGATGCCCGACTTGATGTCGGCCACCGTCATCTTCAAACTGCGGTCATCGGCAAAGAAGAGGTCGGCGCTCGCGATGTCATAGGTGTCACGATAGCAAGTGCGCAGCAGGTTGTAGGCTCCCCAGGGGTCATAGGGCAGGCACTGTGTTGACTTGCCGCGCCCATCCTTGATGTTCATCATCATGCACTCCGAGAGTTGCCACAGGGGGAACAACTGCTTGCTGATCTCGACGTTAGGGTCAATATCCTTGTCCTTGAGCGACTTGTTCTTGATGTCTTCCCAATATTTTGCCACCTTGTCCAGCTTATGATCGTTCAACGACTTAAAGACTTTTACCATGCGCTTCTGGTAATAGTTGTCTTGAAGGAACAAGGGGTGCTGTGCCTGCACACCAATGCCTGCACACGAGAGGACACATACTATCAAAGAGAGTAACGTTTTCTTCATTTGTATCACCTTTTTCACAGGAAAAAAATGCGAAATTTGGCGCAAATTTAGTCCTTTTCTTGCAAACATCCACTAATCTGAATGATTTTTCGACAGGTTTTAGTACTTTTGCGGCGCGTTAACAAGATAGCGCATCACTCATTCCAGCATGAAAACCATCAGCAACCGCAATACCAACCTGTCGATCTGCAAGGCCATCGCCATCATCCTGATGTGCGCTGGTCATGCCGAAGGCCCCACGCTGCTGGTGACCTTCATCTACCTGTTCCACATGCCCGTGTTCTTTATTGCAGCAGGTTACTTCTTTGACAAGAAGTATCTGGCTGACCCGTGGACCTTCTGCAAGAAGCGTTTCAAGGGCTTGTATGTGCCTTTTGTCAAGTGGAGTCTGTTTTTCCTCGTTTTCCACAACCTGTTTTTCAAGATTGGGCTGATGAACGAGCAATATGGCAACTGGACAGGCGGCGTGACGCACCCCTACAGCTGGCACCAGATTTGGCAACGCCTGGTGCATATCGTGTTCTCGATGGGCGGCTATGACGAGTTCCTTGCCGGGGCATTCTGGTTCTTCAGGGCGCTGCTGGTGTCGAGCATTGTGTTCCTGGTGATATATCTGCTGCTTTACAACCGTCGCAAGTGGCTCAGCCACGACACGGTTCCCGTCGTCATCGGTTTGCTGGCCATCGGTTTTGCCTGGTTCAAGGTTGCTAACCACCTGACTATCGTCACCATCATTCAAGGCGGCATACGCGAGTGCTGGGGCGTGCTGTTCTTCGCTATGGGCGTGATTTACCGTCGGCACGAGCACCGCATCGCCGAACACTGGGCATTGACGGTGCTCTACCTTGTTGTGCTGGTAGTTGGGGCCTCATTAGGCTGGCAGGGCATGGCCTTGAAGGTGGAGCCGCGCACTGTCGCTACCCTACCCTTCACGGGCGCCATCGGTTTCCTGATGGTACATGCCATCGCCTCATGGATTGACCGGCACGACGGCGTGGTTAAACGTTTCTTGGTCTATTGCGGGGAAAACACGCTCTACATCTATGTGTTTCACATCATCAGCTTCAAGCTGGTGTCGGCGCTCAAGATATGGTGGTATGGCATGGACTGGGGTCAGATCGGGTGCCACATGGTCATCCACGAGAACAGCACGACCGACCTCTTTTGGGTGCTCTACACCATCGTCGGTACCGCCGTTCCCCTGCTGGGCATCACCCTGTACCGCCGCCTAAAGCACTCCTATTTTCAACACTAATGGCTTAGCGAGCAGGCTTCGACTGATGAGAGCGGGGTTTGCTGATGAAGTAGCTGATGGTCAGGATAATGACGAGAATCAGCAGGGCGATGGGGACATTCATGAAATATTGCCCGGCCAGGTCATTGTTATGCTCCCGCAGCAGGTGGATGCTGTAGTTGAAGTTCAGCACGACCGAAAGCATGCTGTAACCGCACACAAATGCTGTGAGCACGCGCCACAAGGTGCCCCACACTCCGTAACCAAACAACTGCTTGTAGGTGACGAAAACCAACACCGCCCCCAGTATGAAAACAAGCCATCCCAGCGAGGTGATGTCATAAATCATGTTGAGAATCATAAACACTGCCGAACTGAAGACCTGGATGAAAAATCCCTGCGGCAGGGTGTGGCGCGTGTTGCGAGGCGCAAAGCGGAAAATAAAATAGACGGGAACGATCAGGAATGAGAGCAAGACGAGCGACAACACGTCAGGGTGAGTGTTGAGCCATTTAAACACGTCGTCCAGGTAGTCGCTGGGAGGAGGAAAAGCGCCATTGAAGTGGACATTGAGCCAATCGAACACCGTATTGATATAGCCCATCCTCTCGCCATGAGAGAGCTGGACCATTCCATGGATGGCACCCGTCATGAAATCGACAATCACACCGATAACAGCGATGATAGCCAGCATCTTAACGGGCGGAAAACTCACCTGCCGCTTGCCTGTGATGTAATCGCTGATAAAGTAGCCTGGACGCAGAAAAAGCTGCATCAGGGAATACAGCAGCGAGCGGTTGTGCATTCCCCACACCTCGGCAACACTCATGCCCACACTGCGCCAGGTGATGGGTCCCAAGCCCGACTTTTGGGAACAGTAAGGACAATAGTTACCCACGAAGTCGTGTCCGCAGTTATTGCAATGCTGCGTGTCATGGGAGCTGAACTCGTTGTCTTGCGGGGTCAGCTGCCATCGCCTGAATCGCTGGTAAGCCTTCTTGATATCCACTGTTTGTCAAGGTCTATTTTAATCAATTATCACTGATGATTCCTGTGGGGGAACGACTCACTCAGGGCTTTACTAAATATCGGTGTTAGTTACCATCCTGTTGAGCAATTTCACAAAGAGTTTAAACCCATCGACAAAATTGCTATCTCCTGTCTGTATCATGTGGATGCTGAAGTCGATTCCCAACATCAACAGAGCCAGCAGGTGGGCGCAAACCAAAGCCAAAACCACTCGCCACAGAGTTCCCCACACACCATAGCCAAAGATTTGCTTATAAGCGACATAGGTCCAAATATTTCCTATCACGTACGTGAACCAATGCCAGGATGTGAGATCATCAAATATGTTGAAAATCAGAAAAGCGATGGCAGTAAACACCTGAATGAAAAAGCCCTGGGGCAACGTGTGGTGCGGGTTGCGCGGCGCATAGAGATATATGAAATAGTTGGGGAGAATCAGGTAGGACAGCAAGATTAGCGACATCACCTCGGGGTGGAGATTCATCCACTCAAAGGCGTTGTCGATAAACAGCATTTTGTCGCCCGCAAAATCGAAATCATTATTGAATACACCGCCGATTGGGCTCCCTATAAGATAATCGACAAAGAGTCCCAACAGGGCAATGAGGGCCAGCATCTTGACAGGCGGGAAACTCACCTGCCGCTTGCCGCTGATGTAGTCGCTGATGAAGTAGCCCGGGCGCAGGAAAAGCTGCACCAGCGAGTAAAGCAGCGAACGGTTGTTCAGGCCCCACACTTCGACGATGCTCTGGAGCACGCTCTTCCACGTGATGGGTCCCATACCCTCACGCTGCGAACAGATGGGGCAAAAGTTGCCCACAAAGTCGCTACCGCAGTTCGTGCAACGGTGCGACTTCGAGTCTTTGAGTCTGTAGGCAAACGGGTCGTGTTGCCATTGCCTGAATCTCCGGTATGCTGCTTTAAAATTCATTGTTTTTATTTAGGCTTTAGGTTTTAGAATTTAGGCTTTAGGTGTTAGGCATTAGGTTTTAGGTTTTAGGCTTTAGGTGTTAGGCATTAGGTAGCATCCGCTTCCTAACACCTTTTACCTTTTACCTTTAACCTTTAACCTATTACCTTTTACCTTTTACTTTTACCTAAAACCTAAAACCTAAAGCCCGTAACACATTAATCGTCGTAATCGACGTCGATGACCTGGAAATTGCGGTTGAACTCAATTTCCATGCCGTTGCTGATCTTCACCTCATAGACGCTGCGGTGGCGCTCAATCTTGACAACCGACTTGCCAGGATAATTCTTCTTGAGGTAGGTGTTAATCTGCTCTGGAACGAGATTGGCGGGCACCTTGCTGGTGCGGCACTCGATGTCCTTCCAATTGCCCTTCTTGTCAAACTCTACCCTCTCGCCACTCTCATAGACGATGGTATAGTCGTCCCAATCGGCGGTCACCACCAGGGGCACCTTTTTGGCAAAGTTCTGCTTCAAGAACGTCTGAGCGGCTTGGGGCAGCTGCTGATAAGTGATAACACGGTCATCATCATCGGCACTCATGGTCAGGCTCATGGTCATAACCATAGCCATCAACAAAAAGAATTTGAACTTCTTCATAATATTACTCAATTTAATTAACTGTTAATTTACCATTAGTTATTGTGGGAGCCTCAATCGTCCATCCCAATGAGCGCCCCCTGTTTGTTGAACTTCAACTCAAGGCCGTTAGCCAACTGAACCTCACAGCCATAATCCTCCTTGTCAATCTTGAGAATCATCGCATCAGGGAACTGACCCTGGATGTAGTTTACGATGGGGCCTGGAATTAATGATGTGGGCAACGGGTTAGTGACCGTTCCCTCAAGAGAGTCCCATTCGCCAGAAGTATCAAAATCAATACGAGTGCCATCAACAAGGAGAACTTCATAGGTTGTGCCGAGGAGCTTGCGTTCACTCTCGGCATAAGTTATGTTCTGCCCAGGAAAGCTCTGCTGGATAAATGAGATGATATTTTTTGGCAATTGGTCAGGTGTAACAGCACGGTCCCTGCAACCGCTCAACAGAAATACTAAAACAAAAATGCCTAATCCAATAAATTTCTTCATATTTTTATAATTTTACTCGCTGCAAATTTACACTTTTTTCTATTTATATCTTATCATCTCCCATAAAAAAACGATTTCAGGATACCAAATGACGCCAATTGTCTTCCTTTTCTCATTTACGTTGTCTTCCTTTTCTTGTTTTCACACGCAGATGAGATGAAATGAACGAAACGGACGGGATGAGGTGAGTTTTTTCGGTAAAATATTTGGTTGTTTGGTTGGGATGTGTTTATCTTTGCGGCCAAAATTTTAGACAACAATTGCATGAAACGGCTGTGTGAGCAGCCCGACATGGGATTGTTGTGTTTTTTTGCATGCAACAGTTCCAGTGAGTTAACAAACTATCGTTCTTTAACTTATTGTGATTGTTATGGCAAGACAAAAGCATTTTGTCAAGGTGTGCAGTTGCACGCATCATGGAGACCTCCGCATCATGGACCTCCGAGTGTTGAACCAAATCGTCCGTGACGAGGAAGCTTCCATCTCCCGGGAGAAAAACGCTCGCAAGATGGCGCTGAGGGCGCTGGCACTGGGCGACATCTGCATGGCAGCGACTTGTCCCATCAAGGCCATCAGGATTTGGCGAAGGGCAGCGCAAAGACTGCTGGTGATGGATTACCAATGGGTCGATGTTCCTATCTACTTTGAAGGCTACACCTGCTTTGACCACCTCGTCTCGGAAAAGGAAGGCCTCACCCTGGGCCGACGCATCGACAAGGCCTGGCACCTGCTGGGTCATCGCGAAATGGCCACCTGGGCCCGACTCATACGAATGAAATACCGCGACATGTGGCTCGACAGGTACTACGAAGCGCTCCCGTGAACAGGGAACAACTAAATGGAAGACAATAAAGACAATAAGTACAAGGGCATCCGCATCCAAACAGTTAACAGTGAACAGGGAACAGTGAATAGGGAACAGTGAACAATTGGGTGCGGATGCCAATTAATGATCTTAGCGCCTTAGCGTCTTAGCGTGAGGTTGTGCGGATGAAACAAGCGCCGGGGTGTTGGACCTCGGCGCTTGCTATATTATAAGATGTGTTGTCAGTGGGATTACTCGTCGTCGCGACGGTCGTCACGGCGGGGACGACGCGGGCCGTTGGGACGGGGACCGCGGGGACCGTTGGGACGCGGGCCGTTGGGGCGGGGACCACGGGAGCCGCCGTTGCCGCCATTGCCACCGGGACGGGGACCACGGGGGCCACCACCCTGGCGACGCTCGTCATAACCCTCGGGCTTGTCCTGCAGGGCACGCATCGACAGGCGGAACTTGCCGGTCTTCTTGTCAATCTCGATGAGCTTGACGGTGACCTCGTCGCCCTCGTGCAGGCCGCTGGCCTCCATGCTCTCGAGGCGGTCCCAGCTGATCTCGCTGATGTGCAACAGACCGTCACGGCCAGCCATGAACTCAACAAAGGCACCGAACTCGAGGATGCTGACCACCTTACCAGTGTAAACCTGACCCTCCTCGGGAACAGCGGTGATAGCCTTGATGCGGGCCACGGCAGCCTCGATGCTCTCCTTGTTGGCGGCAGCGATCTCGACGATTCCCTTGCCGTCAACCTCCTCGATGCTGATGGTGGTACCAGTCTCTTCCTGGAGACCCTGGATAACCTCGCCACCCTTGCCAATAACGGCACCGATGAATTCCTTGTCGATGACCATGGTAACGATGCGGGGAACGTGGGGCTTGTAGTCGGCACGAGCCTCGGGAATGGCCTCGTTGATGAGGTTGAGGATGTGGAGGCGGCCTTCCTTAGCCTGGTGCAGTGCCTGCTCGAGAATCTCGTAGGGCAGACCGTCGCACTTGATATCCATCTGAGTGGCGGTGATACCATCGACGGTACCCGTCACCTTGAAGTCCATATCGCCCAGGTGGTCCTCATCGCCCAGGATGTCGCTCAGCACGGCGTGCTTCACGTTACCCTCGTCGGTGATCAGACCCATAGCAATACCTGCAACGGGCTTTTTGAGCTTCACACCTGCGTCGAGCAGTGCCATGCAGCCGGCGCAGACGGTAGCCATCGAAGACGAACCGTTGCTGCTGAGGATGTCGCTCACGATGCGGATGCAATAGGGGTTGTCCTCGGGAATCATGCGCTTGAGGGCGCGGTGTGCCAGGTTGCCGTGACCAATCTCGCGGCGGCTCACGCCACGGGGTGCGCGGGCCTCACCGGTCGAGAAGGCGGGGAAGTTATAGTGCAACAGGAAGCGCTCGTTCTCGTGACGCAGCACGTCGTCGATGAGCTTCTCGTCGTCCTTAGTGCCCAGGGTAACAGTAGCCAATGCCTGGGTCTCGCCACGCTTGAACAGTGCCGAACCGTGGGGATAAGGCAGGTAGTCGGGTTCGCACAGGATGGGACGGATCTCGTTGGTCTTGCGGCCGTCGAGACGGATGTGCTCGTCGAGGATGCAACGGCGAACGGCGTCGCGCTGCACTTCCTCGTAGTAGCGCTTGATCATCGGTTCCTTCTCCTCACGCTCCTCCTCGGG